>ERZ1643251.839-NODE-839-length-39325-cov-18.060428_pt1 | contig 39325 bp, 60 predicted proteins | sample MGYA00579261_ERZ1643251 | MGnify/ENA primary metagenome ERZ1643251 (study PRJEB29033, sample SAMEA4952267) | chicken gut metagenome | biome: Broiler Chicken; feature: Gastrointestinal Tract; material: Caecum | place: Ireland | collected 2018 | study: Broiler... | reverse complement strand
CAGCTCGGCGCTGGCGTTGCCCCACAGCTCGGCGCTAGCATGATCGTAAGACTTTTTCAATACAGCCGGGTCAAGCCACGTGCCAAACTTTATTATTATCCTACCGTGATAATCCATCGGCACATTATCAAGCTCTTCCTGAGTTTTTACAATGATTTCGTTCATTTCCTCTGCCTCCTTAAACTTCAATCCCGCGCTCTGTGCGCAGTGTATGTCTCAAATCTGCAAGGCTTACGTACCCTTGTATCACGCTCTCGCTGAGATAGTTCACCTCGTCCCAAAACTGCCTCAGTTCTGCATCCGTGGCTCCGTGCTTATCACACAGCACCGTGAAGAAAATAGTCATCGCGTAGCTTATAGCCTCGGCCTGTGCCTCTTGCTTTGCCCGCTCTACATCTGCCATAGTTGCCGGGCGGCGGCGGGGGTTTGTTTTGCGGGTCATGTGTTGCCCTCCACAAACAAGCTCATTTGCGCAACGTGCGCCTGATACCTTGCTTCCTGCGCCGCGAAATAATCCGGGTCTATCTCGCATCCCACAAAATCCAGTCCCGCGTCATATGCCGCTATGCGGCTGCTGCCTGAGCCGAGGTGAGTGTCGAGGATTTTGTCGCCAGGTTTGGCGTAGCGGCTAAATATCCAGGAATATAGGGCGATAGGCTTTTGCGTAGGATGTATTCTGTCAGGCTCCGCGCTCATACCCACCCATTCTTTTGAAGTTTGTTCGAAACTTGTCCATGCATACTCTACCATGCTAAACGAAACATCTTCGCTTATCTGCGGCTTTCTCCACACGATAAAGCATTTTGTGGCTGGCATTGAAAAATAATTTGCGCCCCACACAATTTGGTTATGGCTCACCCTAAAAAGCTCATCAAAATATTCCTTTGATGGTGGCATGCTGTCCCATGTCACTCTTTTGTATTTGCTCGGCTTGTCTCCTTTCCTGCGTCCCATGTTATGGTTTACATTTATCCCATACGGCGGGTCTACCACAGCCAAATCAAATGCTTTATCCGGCAGCGTCTGCATGTACTCCATACAGTCCATGTTGTAAGCTATGTTCATATCCCATCCCCCGGCACATACTCCACGCCTCCGATATACTCCGTGCGGTATACGTTGACCACGCCATTGCCGCTAAAATACAGGTACTCGCTTGGCAACGTGCGGCCCACATCAATGTATCCCAGCTTCTCCAACTCCCAACAGGCGAGCGTCTCGCGGGCGAGGTCGTACCACTCGGCGGGGACTTCGCGTTCGGTCAGCAGTCCGTGAAAAGCATCGCTGTGCATCACTTCCTCCAGCGTCAGCCCCCATGCATCGGCTCTGTTGCAAGCACACCATATCGGTGCCGTGCGCTGTGCGTAGTCCGTACCGCTGTACTCGCCCCACGCAAGAAGCGCGGCCTCTGCAACCAGCTCGTCGGGAATTGCCTCCATTGCCGTGTTTAACACGTCCTGCTGGCTTTTTGGGGTGTTAAGCCCATCACGATACGTCTCTGGTGCAACGGGCGTTACAGGCTCACAGAGAGCGTCATATACAGGCTCCGGCAAAACAAGCTCACGCTCGTCTATCGCAAGAGCGTTGCTGATAAGCGCGACCAAAACTAGCAATAAAACGATAAGCATTATAAACACCCACACCATGTACGGCTTCATTTCGTTGTTTCCTCCTTAATTTATTCTGCCTTTTGTCACATCTAAAATCATAAGCCTAAGATGTTCGCAAGATTCTTTTGCTGCCTTTTGCGCTTCCCACTTTGTTTTTTCTTGAAGGTATTCTTTACAGACAGAATGACAACCAGCACATCTTTTTTCGCAATGACGGCAACATTTAATTATCGCCATCGTTTTTCGCCTTTCTGTACAGCTCCAGCCAATCATCCAGCCGCATAACGACAACCCAAGGTTTTTTATTTCTGCGGTGGAAAACTGCTGGTACGTCTCCGCTATCTCCGGCATCGTTTTCCGCCTGTTCAAGCGCATCGTATAGCCTCAATTGTTCCGTGCGTTTGCACTCGATGTGAACGCCCGGCAAGCCCACAACATCAGCGCTTGTTTCTGTGCCACTGTATTGCTGGCCTCTGCGCGCATCGTATCCGCAATTTTTCAGTGCATTTGCAAGCTCTCTTTCCCCGCGCTTGCCCTTATTCCTTTCTGCCTTGCCCATGTAACCTCCAATTATCCGCCGCTGTTTTGACGTAGAATCCTTTTGACCGCTCATACATTCTGCTGCCTATTGCTTCATCTATTGCGAGGATTTCTTCAATAGTCTTTTCGGACGATATGATAGTCATGGTCTTGCGGCTGTTATATCTGTCGTTAAGCAGCTCAAACGCGAGATTCTTGTCCGGGTCTGTGACAGTGCCTTTAAAGAAGTCGTCAATGTAAAGCACCTCTGTGTCACGATATTCACGCATCAACTGCTCATATTCCTCTCGGCTGTTTACAAGTGACTTGAGCCTCGGGGCCACAGACCTCCACAGCATATACCTGACTTCTTTGCCCGCCTTTATAAGCTCGGATGCAATCGCCGTACAAAGATGTGTTTTGCCGCTTCCGGGTGTGCCTGAGATGCAAAACCATGCTCCTGGCTGGTCAAGAAACCTTATAGCCTTTGACTTTGCTACCTCTTGCCATTTCTCCGGCGTCTGGTATCTGCTGAACGTGTATTCTTCTATGAGGTCTGACAATCCCGAACGTTTGATTCTCCGTAGCGCCCGGCGCTGTGGCATACAATCGCACTCGTCTCTGACATAATAGTCGCCATCAACCCGAACGGTGTAACCTCTATTCATGCACTTAGGACAGTTCAGGCCAGTCAATTTGCCCGGTAGATGGTTCTCTATTGTAGTCTTTTGTTCCATCCACTGCGCACTCGAGATGCCACTCGCGTTTTGTATTTCCTGTTGCAGCCGTATCGGGTCGAGCATTGTCTTGTCTCCTTTCGTTGCGCTCCCATGTTCTCACAGACGCTTTCCAGTCTTTCATTGGCTTCTTGCCCACCAGCCAGCCAGTAGAGGTATAATAGTCTACAAATGATTCAGCGTCTATGGTGTTGCCGCGTTCTTTGCAATAGGCTCTCACTTCATCCATGTGAGTGGTTTCGGCAATCTTGTCAATGTTATAGGGAATAATCATATCGCCTATCTGCCGTGTAAGTATGCCGTTGTTGTTGGCAGTCTTTAGACATAGCTTCAAGTACAAAACAACATAAGCATAGCCATTTTGCTGCTCGCACAGCCAATCAATCCGTTCGTCCTCGAAGAAGTTGACATTGAGCTGAATATACCAGTATTTTTTATTCTCTGGCATTTACTCACCCCTCTTAACTCGCTCAATTTCTTCCTCTGATATTCGGACAGTGTGCCCAATCTTCACGGCTTTTATTTTGCCCTCTGCAATCCAGTTGCGAATTGTTTGCCAGTGTACTCCAAAAACTTGGGCTGTTTCTCGTATTGTTTTCAATGTCTCACCTCCTGAAAAATATTATATCATACTATAACCAAATGTCAACAGCAAGTTTTAATTTAACCCGCCCTTTTTACGGGGCGGGCGTTATTCATTCTTCGTCAAGTGTACCCTGTTCCGCCAGCTTGTAGCACATATGCGCTGCGTAGCTGATGGCCTGAATCAAGTCTACTTCTTTGTTGCCCTTCACCTTGGAATAGGCGTGGAAGATTTCGACGCCGTTGAAAGCTATGGCAAAGCGAACCTTGTCAGGGTACACGTTTATGCTTGTGGCATAACCGATAGCGTCAGACTTTGTAACCAGCGTAGGCTGCGCTTTGGGCGGCTCCGGCTTCTTCATAAGGCGTTTAGGGTCTACGCCATATTTGAGAGTAAGCAGTTCAAACACGGTTGAGTTCATTTCGCCATAGTATATGGCATTGCCGATGCAGTTTCTTGCGCGCCCCAAGGAAACAGATATTTCGCTCTGGGTTTTGCCTGTTTCTTTTACCCATGCTTTCAGCTCCGCGGGGTCAATCTTTACTGACTTGAAATAACCATTCATTTTTGTTTCCTCCTTAAATTACTTTTCAAGCAAATTGATTAGCGCGTGAATCCCTCTTGCTCTATCGTACCCTTGAATTTTGCCTGTACCAGCGTAGAACTGAAACAATTTATCATCAGACTTTCGGCGGCAATGAAAATGTCCAGTCTGCTTATTCTTCAATGAATACTCTATGCCATGCGCTTCAAATTGTTTTATTGCGTAGGCAATGCGGTCAGGGTTTTTGGCAACACGTTCTTTGTGCTTTTCTTGCGCATAAAGATGATAACCGCCGTCAAAACTTTCTTCTGGATGTTCTTCCCTATATTTTCTATCCATAGCTCAACATTAGAACGGCAACTCGCCATCTTCTTCATCGTCAATATCTGTGAAAGACGATGGGATAGCATCAACAGGACGGTTGCTTTCGCTTTTCTTCTCAACAAAGTAGACGCGCTCTACAACGATTTCGGGTGCTCGCTTCTTAGTCTCGTCTTTGCCCACCCACTCCTTTATACGGAGACGGCCACGGACTATCATAAGATTACCTTTCTTGAAAAAGCGGTCTACGAGTGTCGCGTTGGCTTCCCACGCAACACAGTCAAGGAAGTCTACGCCCGCGTCTTTGCCGTCTCTGTCTACGGCGAGAGTGAAAGAAGTCACTGGCTTTTCGCTTGGTGTGTATTTAAGCTCCGGGTCGCGCGTGATTCTACCCATGAGCGCGATTGAGTTAAGCATTTTCGTTTCCTCCGTTCATTTTGCTTATGCAGTTGATGCAATAGATTTTGCCAAACTTGGCCTTGCTTCCTTCTGCGTGTTTGCGTATGCCGACTTGCTTGCCGTCAGCACCGGCATAAGGTTTAAGCACTTCTCCGCAGTTCTCGCAACGGAAATACAGGTCATCGGCTTCTTTGCGCAGCGTAGAGGTTTGCTCTGGCTTATCCTTCGGCTTGTCGTCGGGCCTTTCGTCGTTGCCATTCGTATCGTATTTACTCCTATCCGCCGACCAGTAGACATCCGCGCCCATGCCGAGGGCCTTTGCTGCAACGCTGATAGCGTCTGTAAGCGCCATTTTAAAGCACTCGTCGGAAGTGTACGGGCCATTTCTTTCTTTAGCTACAAACATACTACCGCCGGTTCCGGGTATAGGCTGGCTCACAGCGTCGCCGTGCTTGTAGTAGAGAGATATATCCACGAACGCGGCTATCTCACCATCTGCACCATCTTCGAGCCTTTTGTCCTTTATTTCATACCACCAGCCGATTCCACACGGCCCAAACGTTTCGGTGAGCTTCTTAATGCGCCACATCGGGTTTATGTCTGTCTTGCCTTTCAGCCGTCCCGCTGCGATAGGCTTTTTCGCATCTTCCGGGACAGACCGGCAAGAGTTATATATTTCGAGCTTGTCATTCATCGCGCTCATTCTGTTCTGCCTCCCCAAAGTATATAGGGCACTCATTGCCCCGGCTCGTGAATGGGTACGGAAGATATTCGCCGGTCAGTAAGCATTTATGCCGCTTGAGGCTATCTTCGTTCCGGACGTAAGGGCACCACTGGCAAACCGTCTTGTCCTCCGGGAAAGGGACCTCAAGTGTTGCGACGCCCATAGTGTAATAACGAACACCGTTTATTTTAGCCATTCTGCTATCTCCTTGCGGTATGCGGCCTCCCAATCGGAAAGAACATCTTCGAGCGATATTTTATCTTTTATGCCGCCCCTAAGATCACGAAAAAACTGTTCTGGCTTCATGGCCTCTGCAAAATCGAGCACGTCAGCAGGCGTCACAAGAAATGATGTAAGGTCTGCACTCAGTTTTCTACTTAGAAAGCCTATTTCTTCGGGCTCAAGCGCTGCAAGATAGCTTTTGAACGATGTGAGCACATTGCCTTCGCAGTAGTGGCAGAGGTTGATGCCATCTTCCATAACGTCGCCGCACACGGGACAATATTTCATAGTTCGCTTTCCTCCACTTCCCAATATTCCTTCGTGGTTATGCAATGGTCACAGCCGAAGCAATGCCCGTCCCTGTCAAAGTAGAAGGTCTCCGGCTCAATCTCTCCGCACACAGGGCAAGCGGGCGTAGGCTTAGGCGCAGGCGGATCAATCGGCGGCTCTGGCATTTTCGTGAACATATACATGGTATCGTCTCCTTGTTTTATTAGCTCAACGACTTGCGCTCTATTTTCTTTAAATTCCGATATTGTTTTAATCATGTTTGCAATTTTGGACGAATATTGTTGTTCTAGCCAAAGAAGTACATTGTTTTTTGCTTCTTGCAATGTTCTGCCTTCAACCGGCTCGTTGATGTAGGCCGAGCTTCCCCAATAGCTAGAAAAGGTAAAGGGATAATAGTTATTAGAATCATAGTCAAGACACAAAACTTCTTGACCATTTATGTTTAGGCGGTGTGTCGTTCTCCCGCTCATAAGCTCGTGGTCATCCCAAGTTATCATTTGCGTCCTCCTTAATATTTGCGTGTTCGATATACAGCCTTATCGCAAATACCACAGCTTCATCTACGGTACTGTGCCCCATTTTCTCTCTTGCGGCGTTAAACTCGTCTCTGAGCGATTCTTTAACTCTGCCCTGTATGCGACAGGGGCAAGAACGTTGAGGCTCTACATAGCCCGTCCTGCGCTTTACAGCGGCAAGGCAACTTTGGCTATAAACAGCGCCGGTTGATTCTGAGCGTTCGATGTACGAGATAATCTGCTTGTTTATGCCGGGAAATTCTTCTTTGAGTTCTGCTGCGAGCTGCGCGCCTGACTTACCGGAATTAAGGCGCATCTTCAAATTTTTGTTCATCACCTACACCCCTTTTGCTGCTACGTCCCACAAGATAGTCGATTGACACGTTAAACGCATCCGCGAGCTTGATTATGTTTTCGAGACTGGGAATACGGGTGCGACGCTCCCAAAAGTTATAGCAGTTTTCAGATACGTCTATTGTTCTAGCCACCCGCGATTGTGTCCAACCTTTTTCATCTCGAAGTTCTTGCAACCTTAAATTCATTGTTATCACCTCCTTGACTTAATAATACATCATTAAACCTTGTTTGTCAACAGTTGTTTGCAAACAAAACAAAAAGACCGCCTCCGAAGAGACGGCCTTGAAGGGTTTAGGAACGATACATAGACAGCAGCATTTTTACGCTTGCTACCTTGTCTATTTGCTGTTCGTGCTCGTAGTCCCACACGGCTTGCATTGCAGCGGGCGGCTCATTGCCGGCGGCACGATAGTCTTTGATTATCCGTACAGCCTGCTCATGCAGAGAATTGACGTGACCTACTTTTGGCCTCCGCCATTCTTGCGTAATTGTCGGCAAGATATTTGTCCGCATCTTTATAGTGTACGGCTTTTTTAGCGCAATCTTCTGCGCTTGCTATTTCCTGATGTATGCAGGAAACCAGTTCGGCTATTATTTTCATAGTATCAACCTTTCATGTATTGATATAGCTTGTCGAGGTCGGTTTTGTCTACGGTAAGTGTGCCTATTAGGGGGATATTGATAGGCACGCGCTGGCCGTTTGAAAACATAGGCGAGGCGGCCTGATAAACGGCGTCAAGGTCTATGTTTCCGGCGTCGTCAATTATTCCCATTACTTCAACAGCGGGATGGTGAGCATATTTGCTGATTAAAGTAGAAATGTTATTCCCCGCAAGCCCAGCATAAATACCAAGTCCCACTTTTTTCATCCCGTCCAAGTGCGGCATAACATCAGATTCTATATATCTTACAAGGCCAATTTGAGCTTGTTGTAGTGTAATCATGTTTTCTCCTAATAAAATAGGGGAGAGGCATTATCCTCTCCCCCCATCAAGTGTTACTTACTGACAGTTGTGGTGCCAGAGCTGGAGGTTTGGCACTTCGGCATAGCCTCCGGGCAAATAGCATCAAGAGGCATGACGAGCTTGCCGGGGACAAACGTCGCGTCAACATAGCAGCGCAGCTTATCGGTCGCGCAGGCAATGTCCTTGTACACGCCGTCGAACTTGCTATCAACAAACGTGATGTTGTCGGACAGCTTTTGGTTGGTAACAGCCTGGGCGCAGACAGTTTGGTTCACAACGTCCTCCACGCCCTTAATACGGGTAGACAGACGGTCGAACACGTCAGTAATCTTCTGGTCGGTGAAAATGTTCGCCTTGAGCAGAGAGATTTCCGTGTCCTTAGCAGCAATTTCGGCATCCTTTCGAGCCTCATATCTGGTGACACACTGGTCATCAGAGCAGCAGCCGCCGCGATTGCCAAAAAGACCGCCGAACAGACCATTGTTACCGCAACCGCCGTTCATAAGACCAAGCGCGCCGACAGTACCAACAGCGCCAAGGACAGTGTTAAGATTGCCTTGACCGCGAGGGGTGAATTCAGACATAGATATGCACATCCTTTCAAAAATATAAGAGGACACGCAACGCCTCCTATTGGCCGCGGCTTTTGCCGCCCGTGTCCTCCTTGATTCTATTTTATAGTTTGCTCAGACTAACATAGACATAAAAAAACCGCCCCAAAGGGCGGTCAAAGTGCATGAGATATTTTTCGCAGTGCTTTTTGGTGTTTTTCTTTTATGGTGCGCTCGGAATAGCCTAGCTCGTCGCCGATTAGAGCGAACGTTTGCTTTTGGATGTAGTGGCGGCGCAAAATCTCTTTATCCTCGTCGGATAGAGTGCAGAGGTTTAAAACGTCGTCAAACTGCTGCATTAAAGGGATTTCGCGGAGCTTGCGGCTAGTGTCTATGTGCTCGCTCATTTGATGGTCTGTTTACGTGCGGTGGTTTGCGACGGCTTAACGGCTTTCACCGATTGATTAGATGCACTCGACTTTGTACTTGAGGAGCTACTAGAGGGCTTTACATCGCGGCCATAAGATATACGGATGGTGTTTGTTTTTGTCGAAGTCGTGCGTTTAATAGTTTGCGTCGCCATTATTCACCGCTCCCTTCGATATACTGCGAACCCTCACCGGCTTGATAAATATTATTGCCGCTCCCCTCGCCGGTATCCTGAGTTATAGTTTCTGTCGTAGTCGTTGTGGTGGTGGTGTGTTCTATTTGAATACCAGAGGCCAAAACGGCAAACACGGAAACGGTCACAAGGCAGAGAGCCAAAGCGATAACGACAAGGATCGCAACAGTGCGTTTCATTTTTGCGGTGGCCTCGGCTGCTTTTTCGGCCTTGGCGTACTCGGCGCGGTCTGCGGCTCGAATATCCATTAGCATTTGCACAACAGCCCAGCCGTCACCGCCGTGCTCTGCGCCGTACTGCATCAGCCGCTTTTCCAAATCATCCATAAAATCACCTCACTTTCAAATATTAACATATGTCAGGTACAAGGTCAACGGTCAAACGCGCAAAACTGAGCGTATGTACGCCTCAATGTTCGCGGCGGGCTCATTAGAGCCTGGAGACGTGCGCAAACTGAAAAGCTCGTGCTCTCCGTTGCTGTCCTCTGCATTGTGGTATTCTGCCACACCATAACCGTAACCGTCCGAGCATTTGTGGATAGCAACGCGGCCCGAGTAATCGGCCTTGCTGATAGAAGAGGCGCAACGTTTAATCGCCTGTATTAATGTAAGGCAAGACATGGCCTTACGCTTGCCGTATTTGGCTATTTCTTCGTCGGTAGCATAGCGAAACAGGGCGCGGACTTCCGAGACGCTTTTCCCCCACTTTGCCGCCATGTCTCTCAATTCGTTGTATTGTATGCAAACAAGCTCAGAGGGCGACGGCTGACCATATAGGGCGATGTATCTGTCGTTAGGCAAGTAATATTGATTCTTCATGCAAAAGCCTCCTATAAAGAGAGGGGCGGCTTATGCCGCCGCCTCAGTCCTTGCCGCGTTGACGATCCATCTTGCGGCCTGAGATAGTGCGCGGGCTTGAATGCCGAGCCATTCATATTTTATTTTTCCCAATTTTTCTTTTCTAGGTCTTTAACAGTTTCAATGCCGGGATAGGCTTTCGCAAGTTCTTCAAAGCGGGCCAATGCAGCTTTTTTCTCTTTGCCGGTAAAAGTCTCTGACAATTCGTCGATCTGTGTACAATCAGAATATATTTTTTTGATTTTCACAGTAAAAGTAACGTTGCCTTTATATGCTCTTTTGCGAATGATTGACAGCACGCGCCGGTATGGCATAACCTCAAGCGCGGCATATCTTTCCGCAAGGTCTTTGCGATATTCTTCAAGCTCGGAAATTGTTTCTTTAAGTTCCTCTATGTATCGGCAAGCGCTTTTGTCTGCATCAGCTATTCTTTTGCTAGAGTTCATAGAACCAGGCCGAGAAATATAAATGAAAATTCTCCTGTTTCCAGAATCGTTATATGCCCTAAACCAGTCTTTGTAGCTCATTTCTGTGTCTCCTTTTCCATATCATTAGGGGACGGCTTACGCCGTTGCCCCTATTGCTGTATAATTTGTTTCTTCTCTTCCACCTCTGAAAACCTGAGAACCGTATTTACTGCGGATTTCGTTCATTGAGCGTTTGCCGCGATACCACTTGCTGCCGTCCTCCGCATGGTGCCAATGCCACAGCTTTTTTGTCTGGCTCCATTTGCACCCAAGCTCTCGCAGCTTTTCGCGGTGTTCGAGTGTGTTACCACCTATCCAGAGCCAAGAGCCGCAAAGCTCTATTTCAAGGCCGGACAAAGTCAAAAGGGCGTTGATAATGTCGCGGAATTCCTCGGCGGTCTCTGTTGTCTGGTGGTACTCGTCAGCACTGTCATTATGCTTTTTCTTGAGGACTTCAAAAACGCGGTCATGTTCAGCATTTACGGCCTTCATTGCTTCCAAGTCACCGCCGGTATCAGGATGATATTTCACAGCTAAGCGGCGGTATTCAGCTTTGAGCTCGTCGAGCGTTTTGCATTTGTCAAAATACATTTTTGCAAACCCCTTTCATTCAAAAACAAAGTTAAGCATCAGCCTGAGCGCAAAACTCCTCGAGCAGCTTCTCGACTTCTGCGTCGCGCTGTTCCCAAGTCAGCGAATCGTCACGCATAATCTCGCGGGCGCGGCTCTCGTACTCACCAACATTCTTTGCTGTGCGGCCCGGCTTATTGCGATAACCGGTGCAGATGGTGAGACCGTAGACTTCGTATACATCAAAATTCCAGCCGTAAACGCCGCAAGTATAAGCGATAGGGGAGTGATTACGCAGAAGTGTCTGCAAATCACAGTAACCGGCAGAGACAAGCCGAGACGCGCCGTTGACTATGGCTTACGAGTAGTTTTGAATTTCATCTTTGTTTCCTCCTTGTTTGTGTTCCCCTGTTGTGGCTTTATCATAGCACATGTTGTCTTGTTTGTCAACAGCTAATCATGATGTTTTGTTAGGAAATAGTGCACATAATTGTTATGCTGTATTTGTACAACTTGCTGTTTGAATAGTATTAGCACGACATTATACATATATTTTGTTGCACTGATTACAATGTGAAAGATATTATACTAACTGAAAGATATTAAACGATATGTTTAATAAAATTGCGAAATGCTTAGTTTTAGTATATACTATATATATAATATATATATTATATATATAGTATATACTAAAACCACTGGTTTCGGTTTTTCAGCTCATACAGCTTGATTTTGAGATGTGATAGCATCAATGCGATTATTGTGAAAAGGTGGTGGGGATATATAACCCTCACCCACAATACACCCGTACAAGCCCATACATCCCCTACAATCGCTTATACTATTATAATATATCAAATGACACAGGCAGTATCTACAAGCGCTTACAGACGAGTTTAACGGCCTTATATGGTAGGCTATATTCCCTATACTGTATATATAGATATGTCTTATACCTTATATAATATATAAAGGCATCGGGCCGAAAAGGCCCGGGGCTGCTGGGCCGATTAGCAAGTCCGAGGCCGGGGGGGTGCACCATAGCAGAGGGGGTACGGGTTTCACAGTGGCATGTGATGGGGGGTGGCAGAAAAAGGGGGGGCGGATGTGGCGCGCAGCCTATACGCAATATGCCACATACATTTGAAACCTATCCTGAAAACAGGTAAGACATTTGAAACCTCTCTTCAAAACTAGGTAATCATTGACGATAAACATTCAAATTAAATAGCTAAGTGAAAGTAATATTGCAATATTAAACATACTGTGGTATAATTCAAACTAAGTATGGAGGTGATAGCGTGGCTAGGAATCCTGACATGGCGCCGATAGAGCTTCAGAAGCTTGTAAACAAGTATTTTGCTGAGACTGAGGAGAAGGGCGAGTTCCCTACTGAGGCTGGCATGGAGCTGTACTTGGACATAGAGGAAAACAAGTATAAGAAGATGGTGAACAGCGACAAGTATGCCGAGGTGTTCCACAAGGCTAAGCTAAGACGGATGCACTGGCTTGAGAACAAGATGGTAACTGAGCCGCGCTGTGCTCAGGGTTGCATGAATGCTCTGAAGCAGGAGAAGAACGGCGGCTATGCAGATAGGACGTTGCCGGGCACTGGCAGCAAGAAGCTGACGATAGAGCTTGCTGGTGTAGGCAAGAACGCTGCGAGGTGATGATGATTGCCTAAGAAAGCGGACTGCATAGGCGGTGAGTTTACATGGAATCCGGGAAGTGCAAACCCGAAGCAGAAGCAGTTCTTTGCTAGTGACAAGATGTATACCGGGTATGGTGGTGCCAAGGGTGGCGGAAAAACGTGGGCCGTCAGAACAAAAGCGTTACTTGGTGCCTATAACTATGCCGGTATAAGAATACTGATAATGCGCCGGACATACCCTGAGTTGCAGTCTAACCATATAGAGCCTATGCTCAAGATGATAATACCTGAGTTTGTGAGCTATAACGGCGCGTTGAAGTCGATGTACTTCGAGAATGGGAGCCTGATACACTTTGGTCACTGGGCTGGTGAAAGCTCTGAGCTAGAGTATAACGGACAGGAGTATGACTGGATATTTCTTGACGAGGCTACGCAGTTTACATGGAGAACTTTTCAGTTTCTTGGCGGTCTGCTGCGTGGCGTGAACAATATCCCGAAGCGCATGTACATTACTTGCAACCCTAAACTTTACGAGGAAAGTTCATTTTTGAATTAAATTGCTCAACGCCTCGTGCTGGGGTTATAAAATCGGGCAAAAACGGTGAAGGCTAAGGGCGAGGGCCTATGCGAACACCGTGGTAATCTTTCGGATTGCGAAAGGCCGAAAGACACCGTAACGCGTAGAGGCTGAATAAATATAATGCCTCCAAGAGTGCCCGACACTCGTAAGAGTGATGATGTACGCTGAACTCATAGGAAACTATGAGAGCTATCGGATAAAAAGCCGATAGGGTAACAAATTGGGCGGCGTTGGGCATAGATGGGTCAAGAGGCTGTTCATAGATAAAGACTATATAACGAATCCCGACAACCCCGAAGAAACCGAAAACCCGGATGACTATCTGTTCATACCGGCTACTATTGAGGACAATAAAGTCCTTATGGAATCTTCACCGGCGTATGTCAAGATGCTGGCTAGTATGCCGGAAAACTTGCGTAAGGCGTATCGTTACGGTGACTGGTCTACTCTTGGCGGCAACTACTTCCCCGAGTTTTCCGATACTCTGCATGTGGTAGAGCCGTTCAAGATACCTCGGCACTGGAAAAGATACAGGGCTTTTGACTACGGCCTTGATATGCTGGCTTGCGTGTGGTTCGCTGTCGATGAAGAAGGACATAACTATCTGTATCGCGAGTATTCGTCTCCGAATTTGATTGTGCAGGATGCAGCCAGGGCGATACTCGACCACACTATGCCTGACGAGGACATTGAGATAACTTTTGCCCCGCCGGATATGTGGAATAGACAGAAAGACAGCGGTAAAACAATGGCCGAGGTCTTTATGGAAAACGGCGTGTATATCGTCAGGGCCGATAACAACCGCGTTCAAGGCCACATGTTGATGAAGGACGCTATGGCAAAGCGAGCAGATGGCAAACCGTCTTTGATGGTGTTCCGCACCTGTAAGCAAACCATAGACGACATCAAAGACATTCAGGCAGACGATAAAAACCCGAATGACTGCGCGAAAGAGCCGCATGAGCTTACTCACCGCGTCGATGCTGTGCGTTATTACTGTATCAGCCGTGTGCTGGTAGCAGAACGTGAAAGAGCCGCAGAAGAACTCAGAGAGGAAGAAGAGGAAGAAGAAAACTACGATGACTTTATGACCGGCGGCAGCGTAAGCGCATCGTACATGGCTTATGGAGGTAAATAATGATAGCTTTGCTCATAATCATCCTTGTTTTCATCGTTGCTGGCATAACGGCAAATACGGTCTTTTTCATACTGGCTATGAGGAAGCTGAAATCTTTCGATGTTGAGAAAGAGTCTGATACCTGTATTGAAGGCTGTTTGTCTGATATCACCGGCGGCATCAACGAGATAAAGCAGATGATTGATGAAATGCCAGCGCGGGAAATGGGCGCAAAGAGCTGGGAAGATTTCAGCGAGGGTCTTAATAACATAATGAGCTATGGCCTCGAGGACGCTTACAGAAAGCCGGGTGATGTGAAGTGAAGAGACCCGATAGGGATGAAATGAACGGCGATTCCAAAAAGCTGACGCCAAAGAAAATTTGGGACGAGTACCAAGCCGGGCTTGCCTATAACGATTCTATACAGCTCAGTGAAACGGTGCGCGTCAATGAAAATTTCTTCGTGGGCAAGCAATGGGAGGGCGTAGAATCTAACGGTTTGCCTACTCCTGTTTTCAATTTCCTAAAGCGCGTTACGTTGTTCACCGTGGCGTCTAACACCTCTGAAAATATCAAGCTCAAGGCTACCCCGCTCACCGCCGCCGGCAGCGACAAAGATGTTAAGATGGCGGCAGAAGTCGCCAATGCTATCTTCGAGGCGTTGTTTGAGAAAAACAAGATTTCTGCCCTCATACGCGAGTATATGCGCAATGCCGCTGTTGACGGCGATGCCGCAATGTATACGTGGTGGAACCCCGACATAGAAGCTGGCAACGGCAAAAAGGGCGAAATCGTAACAGAGATTATAAACAATACCCGTGTGTTTTTCGGCAACGTTGCAGACCGTCGTGTCCAAACTCAGCCGTATATCCTCATCAAGCGCCGCGAGATGACAAATAAGCTTAGAATAAAGGCCAAGAAGTACGGTTGCCAGCAATGGGACGAAATCAAAGAGGACACCGACGAGCAGTATCAGGACTATTACAAGGACACCGGCGGCAAAACTACTGTCATAATGCGCATGTGGCGCGACGATGACACCGACGAGATATGGGCCTGTGAAGCTGTCGAAGGTATCATAATCCGTAAGCCTTGGAATCTTGGCCTGAAGCTTTATCCTATCACTTGGCTCTGCTGGGACTATGTTCAGGATAACTACCATGGTCAGGCGATGCTTACCGGCCTGATACCTAACCAGATATACATCAACAAGACCTTTGCCATGGCGATGATATCGCTTATGACTACTGCATATCCCAAAGTCGTTTACGACAAAACCAGAGTTTCTAAATGGGATAACCGCATAGGTCAGGCAATAGGCATCAATGGCGGCGATGTGAATAACGTCGCCCGCATCCTTGACCCCGGACAGATATCGCCGCAAATTGCGCAGTTCATACAGCTTGCACAGGACATGACGCAATCTAACCTTGGCGCTACTAGTGTTGCGCTGGGAGATACTCGCCCGGACAATACCTCCGCTATCATAGCGTTGCAGCGCGCAGCGTCTACGCCTAACGAGCTTACAAAGCAAAATCTGTACCAGAGTATAGAGGAACTTGGCCAGATTTATCTTGACTTCATGGGCGAATACTACGGCACTCGTCCTGCAAACATAAGCACCTCGTATATCACTGACGAAATAGGCCAGGAGGTAATGAATTTTGTAGGCGATGTCTTGCCTCAGACAAACGACGGCAAGATAACTGTTGACTTCGACTATAAGATATTCAAGAAAGTCCCAATGATGCTCAAGCTGGATGTTGGCGCTTCTGCGTATTGGAGCGAGATTGCATCTACGCAAACGCTGGACAACCTGCTTACTCTCGGCCAGATTGATATAATTGAATATCTTGAGCGTGTGCCCGACGGTTATATCACAGACAGACAGGGCCTTATCAATTCTATCAAGGCCAGACGCGGCCAAGCGGCCCAGCAAATGCCTACTCAAGATGGTGGGCAGGGTAACGGGCCTAATGTCGAACCCCCGCCGCAACAAGCCGAAGCTCAGTTCAACGCTATACCAACGAGAGGCGGTCAAGGCAATGGTGAACTGCAACGCGCTCTTACCAATATGGCATTCTAACTCTGTTTACTCAGCTTTATTGCTGATTATATTTGTGCAATCGCGGTACACCCACCGCGCAAAATATTCGGACGGCAAACCAGCCGGAAAGGAGCACTACAATGGAAGAGACTATGGTGAATTCTCAGCCCACCGAAACCACGGAAAGCTACGAATCTACCGGCGGATGGGATGTTGATGTTGACAGCATCATTTCAGAAGTCAATTCTATCATTGACGATGGAAATGATACGATTGAACTGAATGATGAACAAATTGAAACTCCCACGACCGAGCCTAAACCCGAAGATGAACCTGCTGCAACCGAGCCCGAAACCAATGCCGAAGGCGAAGCCACCAAGCCCGAAGCTGAAGCCGAGACCCAGCCGGAACCTACGCCCGAGCCTGAGACGTTTACTCTCAAGCATCTTGGAGAGGAACGCACCGTGGGCCGCGATGAAGTAATCGCGCTTGCGCAGCAGGGCATGGATTATGCGCGAATCAGAGACAAGCTGACCGAAAGCACGTCTAAGTATGACGAGCTATATGACTGGATTAAGCTACTCGCCGGAAACCAGTCTGTCGAGGATTTCATGTTCAATGCCGAAGTCGCTCGTGCAAAAGCTATGTATGGTCTTGACAACAACATGGCCGTAGAGCGCGTTAAACTCGACAGAGAGCGCCGCGAGCTTGATGCTGAACGTAAACGTGCAGAGGCAAGCAAAAAGGCCGCAGAGACGCAGCAAACGGCTCAGAGCAAAATACGCGACGAATACGATGCATTCGTCAAGGCTTATCCAGAAGTCGCGTCTAAGTACGTCACCGACAAGAGCGTGATACCTGACGAGGTTTGGGCGGACGTCCGAAATGGTAAGTCTCTTTCAGAAGCATATTCCAAATATTCTGCAAAGAAAGAAATAAGCGACGCCAAAAAGGCGGCTGCTGACAAGGACGCTGAGATATCGCGTCTCAAGGCAGAGCTTGAAGCAGAGAAGCAAAACAAAAAGAACAAATCTCGAAGCTCTGGCAGCATGTCTACCGATGGCGGCGGCGAGGAATACGACCCGATAGCCGCCGGGTGGAACTCTGCCTATGCATACTGAAAGGAATGAGTTAATTGGCTATTAACCTTGCAAGCAAGTTTTCTAAGTACGTCGATGAAGCATTCAAGTATAAGAGCGTAATTTCCGGCGCCACCAATACCAATGTTGAGTTTTCCGGCGTAAACGAGGTTTCGGTGTATTCCATCGACACCATGAAGATGAACGATTACGTTCGTAGCGGCACCTCTCGTTATGGTACTGTTGAGGAAATCGGTGACCGCGTGCAGACCTTCCGCATCGAGAAAGACCGTTCGTTCACCGGCTCCATTGACGAGGGCAATGCGCAAGACCAGTACAACATCAAGCAGGCGTCTGCTCGCCTGAACGTTCAGATATCCGAAGTCGTCATCCCTGAGGTCGATGCCTACTGCCTCGACAAGTGGGCCAACAAGGCCGGTACTATCGTTGCTGGCGCGGAGCCGACTAAGGACACTCTGCTTGGTCTGATTCAGGCTGGCGCGTCTGTGATGAATAACCACCACGTCCCCGCCGAAGGCCGTACAATTTTCATTGCCGAGAAGTATGCGGCGATGCTTCCGAATCTCGCGAATCTCACCTACCTTGAGCGCCTCGGCTCTACTGCTCTGACTGAGAACCGTCTCAACCGTGTTGCCGGTTTCAATGTCAAGGTTGTTGCTGACCAAGACATGCCTAAGAACGTATACTTCATTCTTCAGCACAAGGCGGCTTGCCCGTTTGCTCAAAAGCTCGCGAAGTACAAGATTCAGAAAGACCCGATGGGCATTGACGGCAACGTCATTGAGGGCCGCGTCCGTTACTGGACTGATATCCTCGCTGAAAAGGCGCACGCCGTTTATGCTTACGTCGCTACCGGCACTACGCAAACTGCTCCGACCTTTGGCGGCTCTGGCCTGAGCGTCACCCTGACTGCTGCCGGCGCGACCATCTATGCCACCGTTGATGGCAGCGACCCGAGGTACAGCGCCAGCCGTCAGCTCGTCGCTTCCGGCGGCACCGTTCAGGGCGTCACCGAGGGCGCAACTGTCAAGGCTTATGCTTATGCTTCCGGCAAGTTTGCGTCCGGTGTCGTAGAAAAGGTTGCTACTTCTGGCTGATAAAATTTATAGGGCGGGGTTTTCCCCGCCCATTTTTTAAAAGGAGGGCATATTTTGGCTGTTGCTATAAGTGATGTTTTTAATGCCGCTATGGCAATAATGGACGAGCTGTCCAACACCGGCGAGGCTCAAACGTCAGATACTAAAGAATACGAATATAGGACGCCATCTATAATGAACGTGATGGTGTCTGAGCTGAAAATGTTCACAGGTGATTTCGACGAATGGCTTGCCGTAGAAAGCATGGATGATATCGTACCAGAAGCGAATACCAGTTATGCGCTTGGCTGTATGCCTTATGGGCTTGCAGCAAATCTACTTGTTGATGAAAATCCTACGGCTGCCTCTTTCTATCAGCAAAGATACGAAGAACTTAGAAATATTTATATTTCTAGGCAGGCTGCGAGTGTTGACGACATTACAAACATGTATGGCGGAATCGGATACGGCGAGTTTTCTAGGTGGGGATAAATGGCTACAATACCTACTTCTATTCAAGAAAAAATATATCAGATTAAGAAGTGGCTCGGAGTTAATGAGGCTCAAGAAGGAGAGGCATCGCTTGATATAGGCGAGGCTGCTGTCATGCGCAATTTCAAAGTCACTTCCGGCGGCGCTCTGCAAAAGCGAGGCGGCAGCAAAAATATAGCCGGTCTTATGAGCGGTTATACAATAAACGTGGACACAGACACTACGTCTACGCTTGCTGTCGAAAGGCAGACTAGTACTATCGCGTTTCAAATGTATCCTAACATAGAGGTAGATACCATAGGCAATATAACCTTGACTGGCGAGCCTGTGACTGTCGATATATCTAATCAAAGCAATTATATAGGTTATTACTACAAAGATGCTGTCGGCTCGGTGTATAAGTTCACCGGCGTCGTGACATGAAAGGCGGTGAACTATGGCAAGTCTTTTACAGTCGTTTGAATCAATGACATTTAAAGACGGCTCTGTTCACCAAAGCCTTCTTTCTGAGTTTAGCGCAAGGAACTCTGCAACGGATGTTAGAACTGGATGGGCCGGGCTTAGCCAAGTAGGCACTTATGGCAAGCCTAACGGAAACTATGTTTTCGTGATTCAGTTCGACAAATCTAACCGTCCGGGCAAAAATTTTAAAATAGACGTTACTGTCGGCCCCGCTGGCTACGTAAATAGTGGTGCTCAAAATCCACTTGCATATAAGTTTTTCAGCGTTTCAGAGATAACTTCTCAAATTCGCGACCAATATAACAATGCTAATGCATCTACTCCTAGAGACGGCACATTTTATTTTGGCCCGATGGGAGAAGCTGTAACGCTGACTAGGACAAGCGAAATAGAAAGCACTAACGAAAACTTGGTGTGTTATATTTGGAATGGCGGTTCAAACAGCCAAGACAATATGACCGCTCTCGACCGTGGAGAACTTGACGGCAGATATGACAATTCGGTCATGCTAGTGCTGGCTAATGGCGGGCCTAATCCTAACACTCGTGTATATGCATACACCGGCGAAGCTCTGCCAGATGTAGCCGTTCCAGCTTGGCCTACGAAAGTCAATTATTACCCCGGATATGGCGCTAACACGCCTGATACTCAAACTTATCAGAAAACATTTCTCGGCTATTACTACAAGGATTCTACCGAAGGTGAAATTCAATACTACGACAAAAGCGGAAAAGGTTTGCTTGAGCTGCCCTATGTATTTGACAGAGGACTAAGCTCCAAATGGGAAACGCCGACTATAAACCTACCCGCTGTAACTCGCGAAGGATATAGTTTCGCCGGATGGTATACATCGTCTGTCGGCGGAGAGCTTGTAGGCAAAGCAGGAGACAAATACAATGTTGCTGCTTCAGACAGTCTTAATCTTTACGCACAATGGACTGAGCTGACGTATAATTGGAATTTTAATCCCGTAACTTCGGAGGGCAATAGCGCAGATAGCGTTGTTCGCGGGCTTTGGTCTGGCTTTGTAAATGGCCGTGAGGTGCTTTGCGCAGCTTGCAACGGATATCTATGGGAGCTTGAGCGAGAAGAAAACGGTGAGTGGGGCAAGACAGCTTGCGGAGCGATTGATACCAGTTCTGATGTCTATATGTTTGGCTTCAACGGCAACATGTACATGCTTAATGGCCAAGAATATAAGATGTGGGATGGCACGTCTTTGTTTGATGTAACTGGTTATCGTCCTATGGTAGCTGTATCTGTGCCTCCCGGCGGCGGCGGAACTACGCTCGAACAGATTAACAAGCTGTGTGGTCAGAGGCGTGCTCGTTTTTCCCCTGACGGCACAGAAAAGACATTTGTTCTCCCGGAGAAGTCACTTGCGTCTATTGACTATGTCAAGTCTACGGCTGACGGCTCGGATATGGACGGCTGGTCTGCTGACACAGCAAGCGGCAAAGTAACGTTTACCACTGCTCCAGCAGAAGGTACGAATAGCATAGAGATAGGTTGGTCGGTTTCTGGCGACACGTCTGACGAGATACGCGCAATGCGCTATGCTGAAATTTATAACGGCGCTCAAGATACGAGAGTGTTTGTATATGGCGACGGCACAAACCGCTGCTTCTATACGGGCGTAGACTACGACGGCATTGCAAGAGCCGACTACTTCCCTGACCTGAACGTTGCGCACGTCGGAGACGAGAACACTCCGATAACCGCAATGATACGTCACTACAACCGTCTGCTGTGCTTCAAGCTCGATAGCGCATGGAGTATAGATTATAGTTCTATAACTCTTACAGATGGCAGTGTGACTGCTGGATTCTATGTAACGCCCATCAACAGAAGCATAGGTAATTGTGCGCTTGGGCAAGCTGTTCTCGTCGAAAATAAGCCCCGCACGCTTGACGGACGTAGTATAATAGAATGGAAAGCAACATCATCCAGCGGTTATGTAAATGCGTCTGAAAGAAACGCCGAACGCATATCTCAGAGGGTCGATAATACCATCCGCACTTTCGACCTTGAATCTGCGAAATGCTACTATGACAAGTACGCTCACGAATACTATGTCATTGGTACAGATGGCACAGCGCTTGTCCATAATATCGACGTAGACGCATGGTATACCTATACCGACATGAATGTCACGTGCTTTATAAATTATAAAGACGAACTATATGCCGGTACTCGCAGCGGATATTTGCTTCATATCTCAAACGATTACTATTCTGACAATGGCAATGCGATAGACGCCTACTGGGAATCCGGCTCTATGGCGTTTGACAAAGATTTTCAGCGCAAGTATTCTGCTATGTTGTGGGTAGGCATAAGGCCGGACGATAACGGCTATCTCGCAGTCACCGCCGAGACTGACCGCAAACCTGATTTCGCCGAGTATTTTGCAAACAGCGTCGCTGCCGGTCAAGTTCCTAAAATGACTAGGCTAAAGCTCAAGGCGAAAAAGTTTACCTATTACAAGCTGATTCTCTCGAATAATACGTCGGACACTACCGCAACCGTTGTTTCCGCAGACATTCGCGTCCGTGGCACTGGATATGTGAGGTGACACAATGGCAACAAAGATAAAACAAGGCGATTCATACAAGCTCCCGCTCAAACTCACAATTGGCGGTGAGCTTATAGCCATTCAAGACATACAAACTGTTGAGGTGTATGTAGGTAACATTCGCAAAACTTATCCGGGTGATATTGAATACAATGCCGGAGACCAGATGTTCTATATACCTCTAACTCAGGATGAAACGTTTTCGTTTGAAGCAAACAGCGGCGTTTCTGTTGATGTTCGCGTGAAGTTCACCGGCGGCGACGTAATAGGCGTATATAGAATGGCTACCCTTGCTGTTTATGATGCTACTTCGGAGGTGGTTTTGTGAGCGTGCTTGAAGCTAACTTCATACAGCTTGACCCGATAGAAGTCAGCCTTGAGGGCGGCAAGCTGATTCAAGGCCCTCCGGGCGAATCTGCCACTATACAAATAGGCAGCGTTACCAAAGGCGACGAGCCGTCAGTTACCAATAGCGGCACAGAGACAGACGCGATATTCAACTTTGTCCTTCCAAAAGGCGACCCCGGCCCTACTGGCGAAAAAGGCGAAATAGGTGCTCAAGGCCCGCGAGGAGCTACGTTTGTCCCTGATGTAAATACAGACACGGGTATGATAAGCTGGACGAACGACGGCGGCTTTGAAAACCCTGCGTCCGTAAATATCCGCGGCCCGCAAGGCGCTAAAGGCGACAAGGGTGACAAAGGTGATACTGGCGATATAGGACCTCAAGGCCCCAAGGGAGACACCGGCCCTCAAGGTGAACCCGGCCCTCAAGGCCCGCAAGGCATACAAGGCCCCGAAGGAAAACAAGGTTTGCAAGGCGACCCCGGCCCTGCTGGCCCCACGGGCAAAAAGGGTGATACAGGCGAGCAAGGCCCTCCGGGTGAGCAAGGCCCGCAAGGCCCTGCTGGGCCGCAGGGCGGCCCCGGCCCTCAAGGCGAGCAAGGCCCTAAAGGCGACCCCGGAGATAAAGGCGACAAGGGCGACACTGGCCCGCAAGGTGCGCGTGGCGAACGCGGTTTCACATTTACTCCGGCAATCTCCGAAGATGGGTATTTGTCGTGGAGTAATGACGGCAGCTTGCCTAACCCCGACGCCGTAAACATCAAAGGCCCCAAAGGCGATAAGGGGGACAAAGGCGACACTGGTGATAAAGGCCCGCAAGGATTGCAGGGCGACCCCGGCCCTCAAGGCTCTAAGGGCGACACCGGCGAACGGGGTCCGCAGGGTTATACCTTTACCCCTAACGTAGACACCGATGGCAACCTGTCTTGGTCTAACAATGGCGAGCTTACTAATCCCGACACTGTAAACATAAAAGGCCCTCAAGGCCCTCAAGGCCCTCAGGGGGCTAAAGGCGATACAGGAGAGCGAGGCCCGCAAGGCGAACAAGGCCCGCAGGGCGAACAAGGCCCCAAAGGCGACAAGGGCGACACCGGCAACGGCTTCAAGATTCTTGGCTATTACTCTAGTGTTGAATCTCTGCAAACGTCTATTACCATGCCGTCTATTGGCGACGCTTACGGCGTAGGCACACAAGAGCCTTACGATATATACATCTGGTCTGGCTCTGAGTGGGTCAATAACGGCCCAATACAAGGCCCTCCGGGTGAGCAAGGCCCGCAAGGCCCGCAAGGTGACAAAGGAGAAAAAGGAGATAAAGGCGACACCGGCCCTGCTGGCGCAAACGGAGCTACTTTTACGCCTACTGTTGATTCTTCCGGCAACCTCTCGTGGTCGAATGATTCCGGGCTTGCTAATCCTAAGACAGTAAACATCAGAGGCCCGCAAGGTCTTAAAGGTGATACTGGTGCTCAAGGCCCCAAGGGAGACACCGGCCCTCAAGGGGAACAAGGTGAACAGGGGTTGCAAGGCCCGGCAGGGGCGGACGGCGAGCCCGGAGCTACCGGCCCTGCCGGTGCAGACGGCGAGGACGGCGGCTACTACAAGCCCGCTGTTGACACATCTGGCAACCTGACGTGGACTGCCAGTAAAAGCGGTATGCCCGCTGTAAGCGGCCAGAATATACGCGGGCCTCAAGGCGCTCAAGGCCCTGCTGGTGCTGACGGCCAAGACGGAGCACAAGGCCCTAGAGGTGAGCAAGGCCCGGCTGGTGCAGACGGAGCGCAAGGTGAACGAGGCCCGCAAGGCCCGGCTGGCGCAGATGGCAAAGACGGCGCGGCGGCAACAATATCTGTCGGCACTGTTACAACGGGCGCACCCGGCTCCTCTGCAAGCGTCGTTAATGCTGGCACCTCTAACGCGGCTGTGCTTAATTTCACCATCCCTAGAGGCGCTACTGGTGAGCAAGGCCCTCAAGGCAAACAGGGCCCGCAGGGCGAGCAAGGGCCTCAAGGCCCCGCTGGTGCTAATGGCAAAAGCGCGTATCAATATGCCGCGGATGCTGGTTATACCGGCACCGAGACTGATTTGAGCGCGGCGTTGGCTTCTCTTGGAGACCTTAACAGCATACTCGATACCATCAACGGTGAGGTGATATAATGGGCACGACAGCAGACAAACTTGCATACCTAAACGGTACTAAGACGGCAATCAAAAACGCTATTGTCGCAAAGGGCGTGGCTGTGCCGGATGGGACAACGTTCAGGGCGTATGCGGATAAGATAGCCGACATTATTGATGTACCCGACCTTTCTAATCCCGGCTCAGCTAGCGACTTGCGTAGTGGCAAACAGCTTGTAGGCGCTGACGGCTCAGTTATAACCGGCACTTTAGTTGAAGTAGCACAGGCTAAACCGTCAATATCTGTGTCTTCCAGCGGTCTTATTACGGCGTCTGCTACGCAAAGTGGAGGTATAGTCACGGCCGGTAGTACGAGCGCTACACAGCAACTCCCCACGCAGGGAGCCAAGACAGTGACGCCTACCACTACTGAGCAGATAGCCGTTGCGTCTGGCACTTACACCACGGGCGATGTCAAAGTCGCGGGTGATGCTAATCTCGTGGCAGAGAACATTGCCGAGGGAGTGAGTATATTCGGCGTTGCGGGAACGCATAGTGGCGGAGGGCTAGAAGTAGTTATTGGTACCATGATTCAAACCCAGTTTGTGTCAGGTCTTGCCTTGGCTTGGTCTGACGGAACAAGTGGCCATTTCGAGTTTATCGCAGACCCTCATAGCGATATTTCGGTTTTAAAAAACTCAATCATTTATGTAGATGATGCTTCCTCTGTAACTGGCGAAGTCGTAGAAGTCGAAATATCTGGCGTTAGCGGTAACTACGGAAATGCGTATTTTGTTGAAGGCCCATTTACAATAAAGTATTAATGAGGTATGACCATGCTCTACACAGGCACACTACTCCGCGCCGAAATCTACGACGACCACACCAAGCCTTACACCAACGTCAAGGCGGTCTACGAGGCGCACAAAGGCAAATACCCCGGCAAGCTCATAGTCACGAACGCGCACTGGTACACTACAAGCCCGTCGGTCAAGCCATGCGGCAATTACAAGGTCAACGGCACGGTGCTTTCAAAAGAGAGCTGGATGGACTGGGGCTTCGGTTGGAATGCCGGGCAGATACCCATCATGGTCTCAACCATGGGCAACGACAACTATCTTTCCACGTTGCCCCTGCTAGTCGACGGCAAAAAGCGCGATGACGTTATTGCCAAGCAGGCATCCAACGTTAAACTCTCTACTCTGCGCACGTGGTTTGGCGTTGATGCAAAAGGCAAGTGGACGGTCGAAGTCACGACCGCGGGTTACACTCTGGATGGCATAGTTGAACGAATGCAAAGCCTCGGCATAGTCGACGGCATGGTGCTCGACGGCTCCGGCAGCTCTCAGTGCTATGACGGCAAGACGTACCAGAAGGGCAACGGGCGCACGATATATTCGTATCTCCTGCTGTGGTTTGATGACGGCGGAGGCAACACAGAAACGGAGGATGATACTACGGACTACAAAAAAGGTATTGACGTGTCCCAATGGCAAGGTATTATAGACTGGGACAAGATAAAGGCGGCTGGCATTGAGTTTGCCATGATACGTGCCGGTTACGGCCAGAACAACATCGACACGCAGTTCAAGCGCAATATCAGCGAGTGCAACCGTGTGGGCATCCCGTGCGGCATCTACTGGTTCAGCTATGCGTACACCGAGGCAATGGCTATCAGAGAGGCGGAGTACGCGCTAGCAGCCGTTGAGACGTACAAGCTGGATTATCCCATTGCTTTTGACTGGGAGGGCGACAGTGCAAACTACGCCGCCAAGAACGGCGTTACGGTGACTAAGACGCTTGTGTCTGCAATGGCTCGCGCGTTCTGCAAGCGGCTTGAACAGGCTAAGTATTACGCTATGGTCTACACTAACCCGTCGTATCTCAGCAACTACTTCGACGCTGACATCCCCAAGCAGTACGATATCTGGCTTGCGCAATGGCCTAGCAAGCCGAACCTTGACAGCAAGCCCGCACAGGCGGGCGGTATCTGGCAGTACACCAGCTCCGGCAGCGTAAACGGCATTTCTGGCCGTGTGGATATGAACGCCGCCTACTACGACTACCCGGATATCATCGAAAAGAACGGGCTTAATCAGCCCGCGAAAGCACCCGAGCCTGAACCGAACCCCGAGCCTGATACCGAAACTCCCGCCAAGACCGAAACCGAGCTTGCTCGAGAGTGGGTAATGGCGCAGGGTATATCCGACGGGGAGAACCCCGACACCAATGTGACCCGGCAGCAAGTGTGGACTATGCTGTATAGAATGATGAACGGAGGTAATGTACAATGATTAACTGGAAGGTACGTCTCAAGAACAAGAGCTTTTGGATTGCGCTGATACCGGCGCTGCTGCTGCTGATTCAGGCCGTGGCTTATGTGTTTGGGTTCACGCTCGACCTGTCTGAGCTTGGCGACAAGATTCTTGCCGTGGTGAATGCGCTGTTTTCTGTGCTTGCGATACTCGGCATTGTTACTGACCCGACGACCGAAGGAGTTTCGGACAGTATGCTCGCCATGACTTACGACGAGCCTAGAAAAGATTAAAATACGGAGGGCTGACTATGCAGCCTTTGTATAAATTGATTTGGGCATTGCTTCCCGGAATCATAACCGGGATTGTCCTTGCGATATTTACATATAAGTACAACAAAGCCACACGAAGGCAAGACGAGCGGGAAAAAGCGCAAAGGAAAGAAAGAAAACTGAATCTTGATTTGACTTTTGCGTCCGCTCAATTAGCCTACGCTTGCGCTATGGCCATAAAAAGAGGAAAGCCCAACGGTGAAATAGAAGAAGCCGTCAGCTCTTATGAAAAAGCATTGATTTCATATAGAGAGTTTGAGCGCGAGCAAATAGCTCTAATGAAGGAGGCGTAACAATGCCCATCAAACAATACAACACAGTTAAAGATTACATGGACGATATGCAGGGAGTTACCACAAATAACTCCCTGCTTCGGCAGCTTCAAAATCAGTCTAGCGCCAACACCAGCATGGCAAGCGCTACGCCTACCGGCACTACAATGAGCACTAGGTCTGTGTCATCTGCGCCCCGCTCCGTGTCTTATGACCCTAACGTTGACTACTCTGACCTTATTGCCCAAGAGGCAGCAAAGGGCGTCAACGCCAACAAAGACCTACTTGCACAATACGAGGCCCAACGTAACGCAAAAATACAGGGCATGGGCCTGAACTATGGGCAAACCAACATTTACAGTAACAGCGGCGGCGCAAATACCACTGATATAGGCGTAGGTACTATTGTGGATATGGGCAAACCTAACGGGTATTACACCGCACAAGACCAATCTGACCTTATAAACCAATTGTATGACGCCGCAATAGAAGCCTCAAAGGCGGCGCTGAAAGCCGAATACGAAAAAAATCTTGCAGCTTATGACGCGCAAGCGGAGAAACTTCCTCAAATATATCAAAGCGCAAAAAATCAAACTGCATCTGATGCTGCCATTGCACAGCAGTCTATGAATGAGCGCTTTGCCGCCTCTGGTCTTAATACCGGCGCGCAAGGCCAAGCTGCTCTTTCCATGAATACCGCGTTGCAAGGCAACCTTTCTGCGCTTGATGCAGACCGTGCCGAAAAGCTGGCTGACCTCGAAGCACAGCGTACTCAATCTATGCTTGACTATCAAAACGCCATTGCACAAGCCATTGCTAATAATGAGCTTGAGCGCGCACAGGCGCTTTATAACGAGGCTATTCGCGTGGATAACAGCTACCGAGAGCAAGAGCAGATATTCATCCAGAACAGCACTACCGGCTCTAGCGGAGGCGGCGGATATAGCACGGGCACAAGCGGTTACACGCCTACGCCTACGCCTACACCCGACGACGGCACTCCTGGTGCTGGCACTCCTACTAGTTCCGGCAATAACACTTCCCAATCTGCCCTTTCCGTTGGCGAGCAATTGAATATGCTCATGGCTTCCGGTGCTTCCAATTATCAAATTAATATGTTTTTGGCAGAGGCAGAAGCAAAAGGGCTTATAAACGCAGCACAAAGGATGCAGTACACAAGATATGCCGGTCTTGATGGATATACAGGCACAAGCTCTACGCCTTCGCTTGGCTCATATGCGACTAATCTGCAATCTAGTTTTTCCAGAATTCCGGGATTGACAGAACAGAACAAAGTTGCAATGGTAAGGTCGGCTTATGAGGCTGGTAAAATTACCGATTATGAAGCTGATTTTCTTTTGAATTATTTGGGGTATTGATATGCCGAAAATCAATATAACAAATCGCTTGAGCGGAGCTATGCAGGCAGCAGCAAATAACGACAAAAACAACGTTAAGGCAACTTCGCTGCTTGCCGCCAAAGACCGCGTTGTCAAGCAAACATCAAATAACCAAAACACTCAGACTGTAGCTACACAGTACACGCCTGCTAATGTTGCACCGCAAAAAAGTGCGCCTTATGGCATGGAGTATAAAGATGGCAAGCTGCAAATTAAAGAGGGTTATGAGGCAGACCCGGTTACAGGTACCATACAGCCTACTACTCAAACGGTTCTCAAAGAATCCGCGCTTGATGATATTTTATCTATCGCCCTTAAAAACGCAGGCGCAGCGTATCTTAATATAGGCGGACAGCTTGCAGGGGGCGGAGACTACATAAAGCAGTACGACAAAAGCTCTGGCCCGCTTATAGGGCAATCTGAAGCTGTCAAGGTCAGCGATGACACATTATACGACCCGGTCACAGGCTTTTTGCTGCCCACAACAGAATCTATAATTGGCTCTAGTGAAGAACTCTATAGAAAAGCTGACGAAATGGCGGCAGAAGCTCAGTCTCAAACAGAAAGAGTTAAAGAAGGCAAAAACGCTGTTGAAAGGTTTTTGATTGATACCGGTGTTGCTGGCGCTCAACTTGCGGGCGACATAGCTCTTAATGCTGTCGCGCCCGGCCTCGGCTGGATAAACATGGCCGCGCGCGGTTACGGCTCCGGCTCTCAAAAAGCAAGACAAGAGGGAGCTACTGGTGGTCAGCAATTTCTTTACGGCGTAGGAACCGCTGCAATAGAAGCAATTACTGAAAAACTCGGCAACATAGCAGCGCCTTTGAAAAAGGCTTTTGGAGCTGGCCTTGCTGATAATGTGGTATCTAAGGCGATTAGCAAACTCACCAGCAGCGAAGCTGGGCAACGAGCACTAACATTTCTTGCGTCTGGTGCATCTGAGGGCGCAGAGGAAATGGTCAGTGACATTCTGGAGCCGTTGCTTCGCCGTGCCACCTATGACAAACAAGCGTTGGAAAGCTACAAGGACGACGAGTTTTGGAGCGACACCATCCGCGACGGCCTCATAGGCGGCGCGCTGGGCTTAGTAGCCGGTTCAGGCGGACTTGTGAACAGAAGCTCTACGCCCAGCACGACGCAAGCTAATGCCGATGCACAAGCAGCACAGCCTACAGCGCAAACGACTGTTGAAACGCAAGCAGAGACTACCGCTACTCAGCCTCGCACAGTAGCCGACATTATAAACTCTGGCAACGTCAGCACTAACGCCGCCAACACTATAATTGAAAACCCTCGACTTAAAGCGGAGTTTGAGGCTATCAGCGGCACAAAGCTGACCGGCACTAAGTCTGAGCAACGCACCTTCATAAAGGCTTATGCCGCTCAGATGGCTCAGAACATCGCTACGCAAGCTCAGCAGACCGTGACGCCTACTGAACAAGTAACTCAAGCCCAAAGGCAGCCCATTCCTCAGACGCCCGTAGAAGCGCCTACGTCCGCTCAGCAAGCTCAAGGTATAAACACTCCCTCTATGGCGCAGCAAGCCGCTACACGAGAGTTTAACGCCCAAATAGGGCAAACTCAATTGCCCAACAGTGTTGGCGCTGCCGCTGCTGGTTTTTCACCTTACACCAGAGCTGCAATAGAATACGGCACAATACCTCCAGGCGAAAACGCGGCCCGTGTTGTTGACGTCCCTTCGCAAATCAGCGAGACACAAAGAACCGGACGCACAGCAAGAACAATAATGGAGGCTCAGGCTACGCCTGAATCTCGCATACCATCTCTCGAAGATGCGGTAATGAACGGCAACTTTGCTTATGTAACTATCGCAAATGAAACGCTTGCGAACAACGCCGCGGAAACTGTACAAAAGTACGGTTGGGATAAGGCGCTGAAAGATTGGACTTCAGAAGTAAGACAGGGCAAAGCTAATGAGCAGCTTGCGGCTATGGGAGCTACGCTAATAAACAATGCCGGTAATTCTGGCATGAGCGGCACAGACTACATAGACCTAGTAACCGATTATAATAGTTTGATGCATCGTCTCAGCCGTGGCTTAGCTGCTGCAAGAATACTAAAAACACTGACGCCTGAAGCCCGCCTTTATGGCATAACTCGAACCGTTGAAAACATGGCTCGTGAAGTCGGAGAAAAGTATAACATCCAGCTTGACCCCGATTTGATAGAGCAATATACAGCGGCAACTACTGATGCGCAGAGAGATAGTATTATAACATTGATGCAGCAAGACATTGCAAGACAAATGCCTTCTACTTTTTTGGACAAGTGGACGGCTTTGCGATATACAAATATGCTCGGCAATTTCAAAACGCAAGTAAGAAATATCGCCGGTAACGTCATATCGCTTGTAATGCAAAAAACTAAAAACGAAGTGCTTGCTGGCATGGAGTATTTGGCATCTGGCATTTCTCGAGGCAAATATCAGCGCACACGTGCGCTTTGGACTCCCGGCAAATTGTGGTCGTATGCTTGGAACGATTTTAATTTTGTTCGTAACGAAGCGCTCGGCGTCGGTAAATACAACGACACCAACTTCCAAAATGAGTTTGAACGCGGAGTGCTTGACGCACGAACCATATTTAAAGCAAGCGGTGTATGGGGTACACAGCAAGATTCCCCTTCAATTGCAAGAATAGCAAGAAAAGCAGTTGATATTGCTTATAAACCGTTAGAAGCATATCGCCGTATTACAAACCGCGCAATGGAAACCGGCGACATGATTTTTAGCCGGACTGCTTATGCCGACGCGCTTGCAGGATATCTCAAGGCAAATGGAGTTAGCGCTGAACAATTCCAAGCTATGCTTGAAGCTGAACAGTCTCAGAAAATTCAGCAAAGTGAAAACGTTCCTCAAGAGCAAACAATAGCTACTGGCACCCGTGTTTATGCTTCAGATAGGGGCAATATCGGCACAGTTGTAGGATATGATGCCGATACCGGAAAATACAATGTATTTTTCAAAAACCAGCAAGGTCAACAAGCTACTGTTTCATTAAGCGCCGATATGCTTAGACCTACATATATTGCTCAAAGTGCCAGTAATGCCAAAGCTGACCCGGTTACAAGCCCAAATGAGTTTCTTACTCAAGCAAGAACGTTTGCGATAAAAGAAGCTCAAGAAGCTACTTTTAGAGATAGCAATTTCTTTTCTGACTGGGTTTCTAAAGTAGCTCGCAGAAAAGACACTCCTAAAGCCATACGAGTCATTGCTGAAGGCACCATGCCATTCAGGAAAACAACAGCCAATATCCTTTATAGGGCCGAAGAGTACGGCCCTCTTGGACTTATAAACACCGCAGTCAAAGCGGCGCAGGCTATAAAAAGCTCTAAAGACACTACCGGCACAGCAAAGCAAGTAAGCGGAGCAGACGTGATGAACAGCCTTGCTAAAACTCTTACTGGCACCGGACTTGTTTGGCTTGGATGGGAGCTCGCAAAAAGAGGTTTGGCAAACGGATCTGATGACGACGACGAAAAGCAAGCTGCTTTCGATGACTTAACAGGCAGTCAGCCTTATTCTGTTGTCTTGCCAGATGGCACAAACTTTACTGTTGATTGGGCTGCACCGGCATCTATCCCGTTTTTTACTGGCGTGCAACTTTACAATTTAGTTTCTGAAAACGGATTTCAATTGCAGGACATAGAGTCGGCGGTTACCTCTATCACAGAACCCATGTTGCAAATGTCCATGCTGCAAGGCGTTAATGATGCTATCGACAATATCAAGTTTTCGGAAAACAACTTGATTCAGCTCAGTCTTACATCTATTGCAAATTATCTTACTCAGGGTCTTACTAATACGCTTCTCGGGCAAATAGAAAGAACAGCAGAAGATTATAGACAAACAACATATACTGATGCTGAATCTCCTGTGCCTTCTTGGCTTCAAAGAATAATCGGCAAAGCGTCTGCTAAAACCCCTGGATTTGATTACAATCAGTTGCCTTATGTCGATGCCTGGGGTCAATTTGAAAGTAATGGCACTACTGAGCAAAAGATTTTCGAAAACTTTTTCAGTCCATTTTATATTGACCAGTCAGAACTCGATAGAGTTGAAACCGAGTTACAACGTGTTTACAATGCAACAGATGGCGAATACAGCGTGTTTCCTGAGCAAATATATCCAAGCACCGAAGTCGACGGAGAACCGCTTGGAGCCGATGACTATGTCGAATATGCTAGAACTCTCGGTCAAACTAGCTATGATGCAGTTCAAACACTCATTAACTCTGCGGCCTATCGAAACATGACAAGCGATGAAAAAGCCGACGCGCTCGAAGATGTTTATTCTTATGCTAAGGCTGTCGCTGCTGAATCAATAGGCAGACAATACAGCGGAGGCGGAGGCAGAGCCAACAAAGCTATTGACGCCGAAGATGCTGGAATTGATGCTGTAACGTTTTTGCTGTTTGCTGAAGCCGCGTCTAACTTTACTGCTAAAGACGCATCTGGCCAAAGCGTAAACGGGCTAAAGAAAGAAAGAGTTACTAATTATATCAACTCGCTTGACCTCACTCCGGCGCAAAAAGATTATTTATACTTGTCTCAGTATTCTGAATCTGGTTTGCCTGAAACACCATGGAATTGAAAAAACAAAAGGCGGTAGGCTTGACACCTACCGCCTTTTGTTGAAAGGGGGTTGTAGGAATAGATTCGCGCAAACAAGGGAGGAAACGCAATCGAAAGCATGGCTGTGGGATGGCTATATTATAGCATACGCTTTTAAAAAACGCAATAGCTATTTGAATTTCCCCATATCCCTCCCTCCCATCGTTTCAGCTCGACAGGCTCGCCCATGTTAAATTGGCTGGGACGGCTGGATTTGAACCAGCGAATACATGAGTCAAAGTCATGTGCCTTGCCGCTTGGCGACGTCCCAACATTATACGAGTAAAGCCCCGCCGTCTCGCTTAGATTATCACACCTTTCGGCAGTTTTCAGCGAGACCGGCTCACCAGAATTGCACTGGGGCACCTTACGGCGAGGCCCTTACCGGGGCGTGGCCTTATATAAGGAGGCGTTAGCCCAAGGACAGTATATCATGCATTAGCTATCGCTGCAAGAGTATATTCTATGAAAGCCTATTCTTTTGCAGATTGCACACTCAGTTTTTCTTTCTGAGTTACCGACAGGTTTTGTTTTGCCCGCCGCTTTCGCACACTCACAGCACAACGCAATGAGATTTACGCTATTTGCGCCCTTACTTTCCTGTGCTTCCAAAGCCATTATCACCCCTATCAGTTTCTCCGAGCCGAGATACAATCTCAAGCTGCGGCGTAAATATTGGCATAATTACAAGCTGGCTAATCTTGTCTCCTTTTTGAACAAGATATTCTTTGGAGCTGTGATTATATAGCTTGACTACTATGCTGCCTGTATAGCCACTGTCTATTACTCCTTCGCTTGTAAGACCGTGTTTTACATTCAGACCGCTTTTGCTTTTCAGCATACCTACATATCCTTCGGGTATCTCAACGTGCACGCCCGTGTCTATAATAGCGCTTCCAAAGCTAGGCACGAACTCATTAACGGGCGAACGCAGGTCAAGCCCTGCATCTGCGGGATGTGCGCGCTCCGGCATATAAGCGCCGGGGTCAAGTTTGACTTTCATTCTTCGTCCTCCTTTTCATATCCTTTTGCAAACGGGTCTCCGCCGACCATTCCAGCCAACAGATTATATCTTCCTACCAGCTCAACAAGCGCGTCCTTGTTTACCGGCACCCATTCGCCGCCGTCAACGTCTTTAATCACACCCATAATCATAATTTCTTTTTCTAGCGGTCCGCCGTATCTGCCAACAGCGCCACGGTCGCATCCGCTGTATTCTACAAACAAAAGTCCGAACTTGCCCATGCGCTGTATGGCATCTTTGTATTTGGTGTAATTTGTATCTAGCATGAAATGGCTGAAATAATAACGGCACCTCTTATTATTTGGGTCACAATCCCTATATGCTTTATCATTCTTTTCACATACTTCTTTATGTACGCACCTATCACAAATACTGCTCATTTGTTGCCTCCTATAATGTCTGTGAGTTTGACAAATTCTCCGGGTTTGAGTGAGGGGAAAATGTTATTTTCTAGTCCGATTGTACCCATGGTAAAGAAATCATATGAATAATACGTTCGGGGTGGTCTATTGATTGAAGTAGCGCAGCCGCAGAACCTTGGCACATTGCCGGAGTAGTCGTGTATGTGCCGTCCTCAAGAAGTTGGAATACAACACTCTCGCCAAAAGGAAACCTGCCGTCAAAGTATCCTTTAATCTTGAACTTTTCTCCCACTTCAACATTCAAAATTTCAGCCAGACGTGGCTTCTTATTTTCGCTCATTTGCTATCCTCCAATTTCTTAATCAATCTGTCAAGGTAAAACTGCGCTTTCTTTGCATCCTCAAGCGCGTTATTTTTCAGCGGCAATCTCCAAATGTACTTGACGACTTGCCAAGCCAACCCGGCCTGTATCGTGTCTTTATAGCCCGACACCATAGATTCCAGCGCGTCAATGCACTCTACCTTTCCTGCGGTGTAATGTGCAGGATGATTTACCATGTCGTTTGTGTTTGCGTTCATGTGTCCTCCTTGTCCATTTTGGCGCCGCAGTTCGGGCAGTAGTTATTAAATCTGGAACACAATCGTTTCCCGCAAACTGAGCAATACTCTACCCAGTCTGTTTTGTCAACGTAAACATATCTCTTGTATAAGATTTCTCCGTTTTCTTCTCCCGCTTGCAAATAGACAACTTCTCGGCTTTCCCTGTTTTTCCTTACGGGGATTCCACGAACAACTAGCGCAATGTCAGCGGCGGGGATTGCCTGTATTTCTTCGTATGCCGATTCAAGCGGTCTCGACCAGCCAGCACAGCTTTCAATCGCTTGTAGTGCGCCTTCACGCTTTATGTAATCATCCATTTTAATCCTCAGCCTCATTTGGCGCTTCCGGTATCTCGTGCCTGTATATCATTGCCCGCATCCCTGCAAGCTCTGACGGCGTGAGCGTGGCAATCGTCGGGGCCTCTCGGACAAGCCTCTGCGCCCACGCAAGCCCCTTAAAATATTTCTTGTCTCGCTCCCATTGCTTGTCGTCGCTGCTAGTGAGAGTGTTTTGCGCGGCGCTAATCGCCACAGCAAGCGCGTTTGCATCTATCAAGCGTACTTTATCCATCTTGTTTCCTCGCTTTCATCTCCGTGGGCTGATACCCAGGGCACGACGAGCAGCCGTTTTCACCCCACACCTCATCTACCCAGCCAGCCTTTTTAAACTTGGTGCAGTAATCTTTAGGATTGCGCACAATAGCATAACCATCTTCTACCCAGTCAGGGCCGCAGCAAAATTTGTCCATCTGGTAATACTCGCAGAACCCACAAGCGCCAATGTGGACTGCATCCTCCCGGTCAGCCATCATCAGCTCGCGCAGCCGGTCTAGGTCGTAGTCGTCTCCGAGGATATCTTCGATAGTATTAAGCCTCTGCCATATCCACAGATATCCCGGTTCTTCACCAAGGCTGTTTCGCGCTTCTTCCCACGCTTTGCTGCTGGTTAGTCGTTTCATTGTCAGTCCTCCTTCAAAAGCCACGGGTCAAACTCCCGGCACCGACTATGCGGGCCTTTTCTGCTGTTGCACTCATAACGGCGGATGCATGCCCAGCATTCGCCGGCTGTCCGCTTAATGAGCGCATCCCTCTCCGCCGTCACGCGGGCGAGGTCGGTGCGGAGGGTTTCAATGGCGGTGGCGGCTTCTTCGTACAGCCCGGAGTGAGGGCCCAGCGCGCTTCCGTTGCTTAAGCCCCTCCGCCTCAGCTGCTCAATCAGCTTGTCGTAGTCCATCATGTGTCCTCCTGTCTCTCGGGCGGGCGGCGGTATGGCCGCGGATTACTCCAGTCCACATGCTGACCACAGTTGTCGTGATATTTGCATTGGTATACCGTTTCCGTCCTCTGCCCTCGCCGCCGCTGGGAGATGATATCCCTACACCTCGGGCATATGTAGTCAATGTACTCTCTGCCCGGCTCGTCATTTACGAGGACAGGCAGCGGCTCGTTCGGCGGGGTGAGGGTGGACTGTAGGGCTTTCCTTGCCCAGAAATACGCCTTAGCCTGTTCCTCGTTTTCTGGTACAGCAATCACAAAATACTGATACGCTTTTTCGGCATCAGTCATCTTTCAGCGCCTCCCTCTCTGCCGTTTTCCAAACACTGTTGTGAAATTTAGCTATGTCTTGCGTTCCCTTTTTGTATCCGGCTAAATAACAACAGGAACAAAGAATTAGGAGAAAAATCACTCCAAGAAGAACACAGACCACCACTTTATCCATCTTTCAGCGCCTCCCTTCCGACTTTGGGAAAGCCAATTTCAGCAGGCACAAAATCAGCCATATTCCAGTTGCAACAGCAAGAGAAAAATCAAACGAAAAGCACATTGTAATTAGCTTTATAATGCCAACGGTTATAGCCCAGCTTATTGCATAGCCAACAATCAAAATAAGTATGGTAACTAAACCTTTACGCTTCATCTTTCAGCGCCTCCATTTCCCCTGCAACATGCCACTCGTTCCCGTCGTCCGGTACTTCTATGTCAACGGTTCGGTATTTGTGGGTGTAAGTTTTGTAGCTCGTTTGTACAAAGGCTTCAAGGACAACCGTTATCTTCATGTAGCGCCTCCTCCGTCGTAATTATCTCAATTACCGGAACAACCTCAAAATTCCTGTCCCACGAAGAACATCCGCTTTTGGCCTGTGCCTCCGAACGATATGTCTTTACAGAGACGTCTTTTATTTCGGATATGGGACGAAAACTAAAATTCTTGGCAAGACCACACCAGACTTCTGTTCGGTTTTTCCGCATGACAACATAGCGCTTACGCTCAATCCGCATCTTTCGGCGCCTCCCTCCATAGAGCCGCAGATATCTTCGTTACCCTAACCGTCCCTATATCATCGATGCTGTCTTTAATTATTTTCCGCAAAATAGCACATAGCTCATTTTCAACCACGTTTTTTGCTTCGGAGAATGGCAAAAGGTAAGGGTCGTTTTCGTCAACAGAAATATCAATATCAACTTGGGCGGTAAACTTTCCTTTATACATCTTTCAGCGCCTCCAATCTCTCCATGATGATGTCCACGGCCTTGTCGGTGAGTGGCTTTCCGCAGAATGGGCAAAAATTCACAGAAAAACTGGGTGCATAGATGTGCCCTAAAAACTTGATTTTTTTCTCGTCACCACGCAAGTTGATAGAATCTCCCACAATTCGTAGTCTCGCCATTCCACAGAAATTATCGCTTCTGATTTCCTTCCCTCCGCCGCAAACATCACAGGCCGGATACACCTCCTCCACCTGCTCCCGGCTGACGGGGCGGAGGGCGGAAAACGCCATATCTACTGCGTCGCAATCTTTTTTGCTCCCTGTAAAGCACGCAACTGTATACCTTATGCCTTCATATTGTTCAATCGCTTCTTCCCGCGTCATGCTCATGGCTGTGCCTCCAATCTTTCTATCTCCTCCGCGCTCAGAATCGGTGCGCGGGTGTTCCAAGCAAGGCGGGCTTCGTATTCGTTGGCGGAAGTTGGCCCATCTGCACCGCAATCAAAACAGAACACCCAATATCCGACTGCGGAATTATTTTTTTCTTTTCTATCTCCATTGCACCACGGGCACGGTATCAGCACCCGTTGCTCCGTCAGCCTTGCCGCTGCTTCGTGGTCTCCAAGCATTGCACGTTGTATGTCAGTCATGTTGTGTCTCCTCACTCAATCTCAGCGATGCTTTCCACAAAGCAGTTGTAATATGTGTACCGCTTACCGTCGTAGTCAAACAACACGTAGCCGCCGTCGTTCCCCTCTATGTCAATCTCTCCAGTGTACTGCGCTATGACTTTTCCGTCCGCCGTGTAAACCGTGATTGTACGCTCGATGCCGTTGTTTAATTCACTCTTTTGGTCAACCAGCGCACGTTGCCCACTCGCTGTGTTGCCGAAATACCACAGCATGCCAACCAACAGTGCAACCGTCAGCGCGACCGCTACAAGCATTCCCAAGACTTTGCCCGCGATACTTTCGCACGCGGCGAGGCAGAAGACACCCCCTCCTATAAAACAGACCGCAAAGAAGCCAAACGTAATCCAACCACCAATAGTCATTTTGTTTCCTCCTTCCAACTACTGTTTTCGTCCATCTCGCCTATTTGTTCATACACCCATCCTATATACTTTCGGCACACGCCGCTAAAATCAACCATCGCAGCCCAGCCCCATTGCCCGTGCAGCCCAGTAACGCTCTTGCTGCACTCGTCGTGGTATGGGCAATCAAGGCTTGTACAGTAGCTCCGCATCATTACACCTCAATCCCGCGCTCTGCGCATTGCCAGCATTTCGCCATATATCCCGCACTCGCTTAGCGGCACTTCGCGGACAACCTTTGCTTTGCGGGCGCGTACCTTGCCGTCTGTATTCATCGGCACAACAACATCTTCGCGCAGTGCAGTCATTTCGAGGATTGCAAGGTCGCTCCACTCTCGGCCATAATCAAGGCACCAGTGAAGCGGGGCCATATTTATTCCTGCGCCGCACTTTTCATGCGCATCATCATCAAAGCCATTATCCGGCACAGCAGTTTCGCCTATTCTGTATTCA
>ERZ1643251.835-NODE-835-length-39506-cov-6.612912_pt1 | contig 39506 bp, 34 predicted proteins | sample MGYA00579261_ERZ1643251 | MGnify/ENA primary metagenome ERZ1643251 (study PRJEB29033, sample SAMEA4952267) | chicken gut metagenome | biome: Broiler Chicken; feature: Gastrointestinal Tract; material: Caecum | place: Ireland | collected 2018 | study: Broiler... | reverse complement strand
AATTTCGATGACCACCTCTCCGAGCGCCGCAAGCGCCTGCGAGCCGAACTGGAAGAGCATTTCGTAATCGCTCGTGCCCATGGTCGGGGTCGTCGTCGTATATTCGATCGTCGTCTCCTCCGTTCCGACGGAGACGGCCTCCTGACGCACGATGAGCCCCGTATCCCAGTCAAACGCCTTCAAATCATGGACGTAGAAGTTGAAGGTTATGGGCGCGGACGCCTTCATCCTGATGCGGAAGGTATAGTAGGCACTGCCCTGCAGGACAAGCGGGTTTGCGGTATAGCCGATCACGAGCTTATTGTGCCAGTCCGCCTCGCCCGCCTCTTCAATGCGGTAAATAAGACTGCCGTTCTGCGTAAACATGGTTCCGATTCCCGCCTGATCGGGGTTGTCGTCCGAACCGTTGAACACCTCATAGGGCGTCTCGGAATTGGTCTCGTTGGAGGACGCCGATCCGAAGAGAAGGAAACGATCCTGCAGGACTCTGTCCGTGCGCTTGTCGCCGTCCAGACGATAGAGCACCACGTTGTCCACGGTGAGCGTATTGGACGTGACGCCCTCCGACGCATTGCCGATCTGAAGGCGCAGCACCGCGTCATTGGCCGCGATCGTCGCTTCGGCGGTAAACACGCCCGTAAAGGTCTGTTTCTCGCCCGCATTCAGGGAGAAACTTGCAAAGTTCGCACGGGAAGAAGCGCCTTTGTTCTCCACAAGCAGTTCGCCCGCCTGTGCATTCTGCGCAGAGAGCTCCACGGAATATCCGTACTTTGCGCCCGCGTCAATCGCGGCACCGCCCAGAGCGATGTCCGCTTTCAAACTCCAGATCCCGCCGACGCCTTCGCCGTGATAGGACGAAATGGCGATCTGCGCCGCACCGTCCACCAGACTGACGGAAGCGGCGGCTCCGTCTCCCGCCTGCGTCGTCACGCTGTCCGCACTCTGCGAAAAGTCCTCTTCATACAGATCGACGCGCGTCTCCGTTCCCGTCGTGCAATAGAGCGCGATCTTCTCGATATAGATCGAGAACGCATCGGGCGTGGTGTCGGAGGGATTTTCGGGATTGGGCGTGATCTTCCCCATATGAATGCGCACGTCCACGGTATCGGTCGTCGTGTCATCCAGGGTGAACGTCGTCGAAAGCTCGCTGACGGACGTACCCACTTTTAAGTTATACCCGCCGCCAACCGTCTTCCAATCGTCCGTGGAGGCATCTTCCGCAAGAAGATGCGCATAGGTGTCCGCCGTTGCCCTTGCCCAGACGACGATCCGATAATCGCCCGCTCCGAGGTCGCCGAGGACCTTGCTGAGCGTCACGCTGCCATCGCCCTGCCCGTTGAGCGCCGCAATGTCGAAGACATATGCGCCCTCTTTGAGCGCCGCCGTCCCATCCACGCCGTCAGAGATGTTTGCCGTCCAGCCGCGTTTGTCGCTCTCGGCAGGCGTGACATCGGAAAAGTCAAAGGAGTACAGCACTTCCGCCGCCGATGCCGCGCGGGATACCGTGAGCGTACAATAGGCATTCCCCTCTGCGCCGTCCGAGTCGATCACCGAATAGATGAGTTCGTAACTCCCTGCCGAGGGAGGTGTTGCAACGCCGTCCGTAAACGTCATGGCGGGGACGGATTCCACCGTGACGGAGGAGGTCAGATCGCCGTCCTCCGCATCGGATGCCGTAACTCCTTCGAGTGCATCAAACTGCGTTCCCGCAACCGTCGAAGCGGTGTCCCGCACGCCCGAGATGACGGGCGCGGTATTTTCCTGATCCGACTCTGTCTGCGTACAGCCCGCGAGCAAGCCGACGGAACAGACGGAAGCGAGCAAGAGCGCCAATGCTTTTTTCATGATTGTCCCCCTCCTCAATTCTCGCTCGCATAGCGGTCATACGCCGCCTGATAGACGCGCTGGACCTCACCCAGGCCGACGCGCGTGCTCTGCAATTCCGTCTTGAACGCTTCCCAGTCGGAATCCGTCAATCCGTTGCGCAGCCAGGAAATAAGGTGCTGGTTGACATAGCTGATCATGTTCGTCTCATAGGTCGTGAGCGTGTTGAGTTCCTCCTGCGTAAACTGCAGATTGGGAACGGGCGACACGTTTGCGGGAACAAACGGGGTCGCATACTTTTCGAGGCGGTCCAGTCTGAGCTGAGCGCGGGGCTCCATATTGACGACATTCTCCCATTCGTTATCGCTCAGATAGCAGATCCCGAGCGGCGCGTTTTCCAGACGAAGCTCGTCGGACGTCTTTCCGGCGGGAACTTCCTTTTGCACGAGCTTTCCGTTCTCGTCCGGCTCCTCTTCATAGACGATGCCGATGGGCCCGTAGTTGATCTGGGCGGAGATAAGCGGATCGTAATACCGGTCAAAATAAGTGAGCAGAACTTCCACGTTGGGCGTATTCGCAAAGATGACGAGTTCGCCCGTGCTCACTTCGGGATTGTTGGAGACGCAAATCGTCTGATCGCCGTCGGGGCCGATGAGCGGCTTGCAGACGACATAGTTCTCGGGATTGCTGACCACCGTCTCGCTCTCCCACCAGTAGAAGGCGCCGTACAGCTCCGTTCCCTTGCCGTTGGCGAGGAAGTTATCCTGCGTCTGCTCAAAGGACACCTGGTCGATCAGGCCGTTCTTCACCCAGCCGTTGATGAACTGCGTGGCTTCCTTGAACCGATCGTCCAGCACCGTATAGGTCACCTTGCCGTCCACGATCACGCGATGATCGGTGTTGTCGTTGAGTCCGAACATTCCGTACAGGTCGCACTGGTTACCCTGCCAGTTGTTATACACGAACGTCATGGGACGCTCGTCGCTCTGCCCGTTTCCGTTCATGTCGTGGTCGCGGAAATAGGTGAGAAGCTGCTCCATCTGCGAGGCATTGAGCTGAATGCCGTCCGCAACGTCCGCCGCAGAGAGATTGCTGACCGCTCCCGCCTCCACAGCGGCAAGCGTCCAGTTCTTGTTGAGGAAGAGAAGATTGGGATTCTGCAAAAGCCCCATTTCCTCCACACGGGGAAGCGCGTAGATCTTGCCGTCCTCCACGTTCGTGATCTGTTTGCGGATGTCGGGCCGCTCCTCGAGAATCTTGCTGAAATTGGGCATGTACTGCAAATAATCGCTGATGGGAAGCAGTACGCGTCTGCTGGCATAGCGAATGATCTCGTTCGCACTCATGCCGGCATGATAGATGGCATCGGGACGGTTGTTGGTATTGCCGAAGATCAGGTTCTTCTGCTCGGCGTACACCGACTCGGACACGTTTTCCCAGTTGACGAACACGTTGGTCTGCTCGTAGAGATCCTGCATGATGTCCATGTCGTTGTAGTCCTTCGCCGACGCATTCTTGGACGAATAGACACGGAACGAGATCTCCTGCGCGCCCGTTTCGTTGAGAATGGGCGCAGACGTGTCCTCCCACTGATACCCGTACTGCGCCACGAGCGTCTCGACGGAGTTGCTGGTACGGTTGTCTCCCCCGCCGCAGGCAGAGAGCGTCAGAACCGATGCGCACGCAAGTGCGACTGCTGCAAATGTCTTTTTCATCGTATTTTCTCCTTATCTTTTATTCGGGTCCGATTTGTTCCTATGGCTTTTCGGAAGCCGTCCCTTCTCAATCCTTGAGCGAACCGACCATCACGCCCTGCGCAAAGAATCTCTGCACGAACGGATAGAGACAGAACACGGGAAGGCTCGAGATGATGACCGTAACATATTTGAGCTGGTTGGCAAGGCGGAACTGTTCGAGAATGGTCTCTCCGGAGCCGCCCGTCGTCGATTCGGATGCCGTCAGGATCTCCTTGAGCACGAGCTGAAGCGGATAGAGGTCGGGGTTGTTCAGGAAGATCATGGCATTGAAATAGCTGTTCCACTGTCCCACCGCATAGTAGAGCGAGAGCACCGCGACAATGGGCATGGAGAGCGGAAGAATAATGGATACAAAGAGCCTTGCGCGGTTGGCGCCGTCCAATTCGGCCGCCTCAATGATGCTGTCCGAGATCCCCGACTGGAAGAAGGTCTTTGCCATGAACAGGTTCCACGCAGAGACCGTTCCGGGCAGAATGATGGCAAACGGCGTGTCCAGAAGGTTGAGGTCGCTCACCACTTTGTAGAAGGGAATGAGTCCGCCTCCGAAGAACATGGTGATCGTGAAGAAGATCATCCAGAACTTGCGGAAAGGCAGCGTCTTGCGCGAAAGCGCCCAGGCCGCCGTGATCGTAAACACGACGCTCAGAACGGTATAGGCTGCCGTGTACCAGATCGTGTTGCCGTAGCCGATCCAGATATCGGTGCGTTCAAAACAGCGGACATACCCCGTAAAATCGATGTCGACGGGATAGAGATACACTTTGCCCGCCAGAACCGCGTCCGCACTCGAAAAGGACGCAATGACGACAAAATAGAGCGGATAGATGACGAGGACCGCCAAAATACCGAGAATGACATAGGTGATCGCATAGTAGATGCGGTCGCCCCTGCTCTCCTTGACCTTTCTGCGGCGGGGTTTTCCGACAGGCTGCGCAGGAAGCGCGATCGGTTCGGTTACGGGCGTTTCGGCCGTGAAATTTTCCATCGCTTTGCCTCCTCAGAACAGAGAATTCTCGGAGAACCTTCTGGAGACCGTATTGGCAATGATCAGCAGAACAAGGTTGATGACCGAGTTAAAAAGTCCGACGGCAGTCGCATAACCCTGGCGGAGATTCTTAATTCCCTGTTTATAGACATAGGTCGCAATGATCTCGCTGGTGGCAAGATTGCCGTCCGTCTGCATCAGCAGCACCTTTTCGTAGCCGACGCCCATGAGTCCGCCGATGGACATGATGAGCATGACCGAAACGATGGGCGCGATCGCAGGGAAATCGACGTGCAGCACGCGCTGGAAACGGGACGCGCCGTCAATGGTCGCCGCCTCGTGTTGTGCCTGATCGACGCCCGAGAGCGCCGCAAGATAGACGATGGAGCTCCATCCGAAATCCTGCCAGTTGCTCGAGAGAATATACATCGGACGGAACGCTCCCGCTTCCAGGAAGAAGGAATACCGCTCCCCGCCCGCGCTTTCGATGATGTTGTTGACGAGACCGTACCGCCCGAAAAAGAGGTACAGCATACCGACAAGAACGACGAGCGAGATAAAGTGCGGGCCGTTGAACACGGTCTGCAAAAACTTGCTGAGCCGTCTGTTCTTGGACGAATGCAGCATCAGTGCCACGATGATGGGCAGCGGGAATCCGATCAGAAATCCCAGAATGCAGAGCAGGAACGTGTTCCCCATCAGATCCCAAAACACATAGTTCCCGAAAAATTCCTCAAAATTGCGAAACTGGATCCAGTAACCGTTCAGGATCGAGTCTCCCGGCATGTAGTCCTGAAACGCGATGAGCAAGCCATAGATCGGAATGTAAGCAAAGATAAACGTGACCACTACCGCCGGAATCAGGAACAAGAGATACGTCCAGTTGCGCTTGAAATTGCGGGAGAAGTCCGACTTTCTGAACTTCATCCACGTACTTTCCTTTTGCGCGACCGCGACCGTCTGCGCGCCATCGCCCGCAAGAGCAAACGTCTCTTCGTCTGCGCCGCTCTGCTCATGCGATGTCTCTTGTGTCACCCTGTGCGCCATACTCCTACCTCCCTTATCTTTTCTTTCGAAACTTGATCGTTTCGAATCGTTTCCCATTATATTTTTTTGTGAAAATTCGTCAATATATATAAAATAATTTCTATTTTATTTGTACAAATGCCCAATTTGTCTCCAAAAATTTGGGCAAAAATCCAAATAAATATTGACATTCTGCCCATTTATGGTATAATCGAATCAGGAAACAAGAGGGAAACATATGGCAAAAAAAGAACGCATAACCGTACAGGACATCGCCGATGCGCTGGGACTTTCCCGCAATACGATCTCCAAGGCGCTCAACGGACAGTATGTGCCGCCGCGTACGCGCGAGCGCGTGCTCTCTGCCGCCATCGAAATGGGATACAAGAGCTACGGAACCATCGCAAATTCCGATCCTTCCGATCGGCATAAGCGCATCGTTCTGCTGACCTCCAAGCACCTGATGACCATGACGTTCTTCCTCCACCTGGTGCGCGGAATCGAGTTTATGCTCGACGAGCACGAAAACATCGAATTGCTGCAATTCACTGCCACAAAGACCTCCTTCTTTGACCGCCTCGTCGACTACCTCCACGAAAACAAGGTGGACGGCATCATCTGCATCGAGCTCTTCCGCGCCGACTACGTCCCGCGACTCATCACGCTCGGCTATCCCATCGTGTTCTTCGACTTCCCGATCTATCTCTCCGTCTCCGGAAATTACGACGTCGTTCTTTCGGAGAGCTTTCCAAGTGTCAAAAATTTCTGCCTTTCCCTCATCCGCGAGCGGAATCTGCGCACCTTCGGATTCGTGGGCGATTATACCCATTGCACCTCCTTTTACGAACGCTTCCTCGCCATGCGCGAAGCGATGTTCCTCGCAGGGCTTCCCTTCGACCCCAATTACTCCTTTATCGAAAAGGACTCCTTCCCGTACGGAAATTCGCAGGAACTCGCCAAGGCGCTCGCCGCTTCTCCCCTTCCCGAATGCTTTGTCTGCGCAAACGACACCATTGCGATGAACGTCATCAAGGCCCTCGCCCTGCTGCGCAAAAAAGTCCCGCGCGATATTCTCGTGTCCGGATTCGACAACCTTCCCGAAAGCAAGAACTTCGATCCGCCGCTCACGACCTTTAACGTCGACAAGAGCGGCCTCGGCAAAATGCTCCTCACCACTTTGCTCGACCGAATCAATCATCCCCACCAGAAAACAAAATTTATCTATCTCCAATCCAAACAGATCACGCGGCAGACGACCTGATCGGCCCGTTCCGCCATGCAACGCAACGCCTGAAGGCGGCCCGTCGCGTAGTTGACCTCCACTGGCATACGGCGGCCCGTCGCGGCGTTGCCCTCCGCAGGCATACGGCACAGAAAATGCATATCGCATGAAGTATGCGCAAGGCGGACAAACTTTACACCTTGCGACACAGGCAATCGATCAACCCATGAAAAAATGCTATCCCGAAACAGGATAGCATTTTTCTTGTCCTTCTTTCCTCGTGTGACCGCATTCTTGCAAACGGGCGCACACGATTCCGACGCCTGACTTGGCGTCGTACGGTTGCGCTCCCGACGAATCAAGCGCACGAAGTCCGAAACGATCGGCTTCTGCGTTCTGCCTAACGCAAAGGACGTTCCGAAAGGCTCTGCTCGCCGGTACAGGACATTTGAGCGGACGGACGCAATGTTTCAAACGCACGTTCGATCGCCGCCTGCAGGGCATCGTTCCCGCTTGCCGCACGCAAAATGCAATGACGGCCCTCTTCCGACGCGGTAAATTTCGTGCGCCCGTCCGACAAAACCGTCACGGTTCCGCGCGCCGTTCTGCAAAACAGTTCGCCTTCCCCGCAAACCGCATACATGACGGTCAGCACATCCCAACTCGGCCGCGCGCCCCCGCAGAAGAGCTCATAGGCATAGCCGACGGGATCCTCGTCCGACCGCCGTACAAGCGTGCCGAGCGTCAGGACGTCCTTCCCGAGGAGAAAATCGGAAAACGTCACATCGACGGGACACAGCTCCAGCGCAAGAATGCTGTCGGGGACATCGGTCGCAATGTTATATTCTGCCGTGTACGCCTGTCCGAAAAACTCCACGCTGTCCGCGCCGAACATGCCGCCCATGATAACGACTTCGCATACCTTTTCCCGCACCAGCGAAATGCCGTCCGTGCCGTTCTCGTCCGCCTGCGATCGGAGCAGCGCACAAAAGTTGTTGAGCTGACCGATGCAGACGATTTTCACGCTCTTGTCGGGGCAGGAACTCAGCTCCCGGCGCATCAGCGCAACTGCCTCCGGACGTTCCCGCGGTGCGGCCGTTCCGAAGCGCTCCGCCACCTTTTTGCAATACGAGGCGGGATTTTCCGGAAATCCGTCTCCTCGGTACACGCCGATCTTCACACGGCGGCCGTATGTATCCGCGATCGCATCCAAACAGTTCGGGGCGTAACGATCGGAAGTGTTGACGGTAAAACAAAGCAGTTTGCACAGCCCTGCCCCCTCGTACATACAGGCGAGCGCCGCCGCTGCGGCATCGTCGCAGTCATTGCCGATGTCTGTATCGATCATCAGATATTTCATATTCACCCTTTTATGCGGTCTGTCCGCCGTTTTGTTTTCTCGCTTTTTTATTTCTGCTTCTTCTTTTTCACCAGCACGACCGCCGTGACAGCCGCCGCCACGACGACAACCGCCGCCACAACTCCTACCGTGATCCAGACTCCCTGTCCGCCGCTGCCGCCGCCCGTGTCCGTATCGGCAGGCGCCGCCGTGACGGTGATGCGGAATGTCTGCGAGTCCGACTGCGTTCCGTCTTCGTTGGACGAGGAGTATGTCACGATGTAGACGCCCGTCCGTTCAGGCGTAAAGGCGTTGTCCGTGACCGTCACTTCCTGCGTATAGGGATCCTGAACACGGATCGTGACCGCACAACTGTTGTCCTGCGAATCGGTCGCCGAGCCTGCAGGCAACTGAATGCTCTGCCCGACCGTGCCGCTCGTCGGGACGTCCGCAACGGTGAGGACAAATCCGCGGGCGACCTCCACTTCGGTCTCCGGCGTGGTGTAGGTATTCCCTGCAAGATCGGTCGCCGTGACGGAGATCTTGTTCGTCCCCGTCTCCGAAAAGACAATGCCTTTGAGCCCTTCAAACGTCTGTTTCGCTCCCGAAGGTGCCGTGACGTTCACCTGATAGCTCAGACGTTCATAGCAGAGCACATCGCTGTCATAGTCACAATACAGCGGCTGCGTGGCACTCTCGCGGGGGCTCGTCTTGATTTCAAGATCGTACGTTCTGTCGCGGTAGATTTCCGCATTCGGACGCAGCTTGACAGGAGCCACGAAGGGCGCCACCGTATCCTCGAGCGAACCGCCCTCATTGGCAAGAGACTGCCCGTTGATCTCGGTGATGATGACCTTGCTCATCGAATTGGCCGCGTGTTCGGGGCAGGCCTCTTCGTTGTCGTTGTAGGCGTCGGAATGCTGCGCGGAGAGTCGGAAATACACCTGCACCGTCTCGCACGCATTTCCCTCCGGATTGAAGGTTGCATTGAGGGTATTTTTCACCGCTTCGCCGTTGGCGACCGAACCGCTCATGGTAAGAAGCGAGCCCGTCGTGTCCCAGTCGCCCCAATAGCTCTTGAAGAAATCCGTCGTGTTGAAGGAAATGTCAAACTCGCTGTTTTCGCGCATGACGCCCTTCACCCAGATTCCTTCCGCGACTTCGTTCGGATTGCTTGCCGACGTCTTATCGTGCAGATCCCCTGACGTGATGCGCGCAGAGACGTTGGTTGCACCGACCGCGCTCCCCGAGTCGCCCCACAGACGCAGTACCGCTTTTCCGGTGTTCGTGAAGCTCTCCACGATCACGTCGACAATGTATTTGCCGTAGAAATTGCCGTTCTTCGTCACAAAATCCGAACTGTCATTTTCATACACGGGCACTTTGAACTTGATGTTGAACTCCTCTCCGTCCGCCACGCTGAAGAACATCCGCAGTCCGCCGCCCGCCCATTGACCGGCATAGACCGCAAGGCCCTCATCTACCCACTCGCACGACTGCGCCCACTGAATGATGCGGGACGAATCGCCCTCAACGGTCTTTCCCTCTGCCTTTGCGCTCACGCCGAACGCCCCGCCCAGCACGAGAAGCACGGAAAGGAGCGCCGCCATAACGGCGACCATCCATTTGTTCTTGGTTCTCACTCACTTATCCTCCTTACTTTTTTCCGACGGGCAAAGCGCCCGTTCAAGCCAGTTTGACACGGCACAGCTTGCCGTCTTTCAGTGCATAGCTGCCGTCCGCTCCTTCCGCGGCGCCTGCCGATACCCACGTTCCGCCTTCAAATGCGCCGTATTCTGCCTCGGAAAAGCCCGTTCCGCCGAGGACGACGTTCGTCTCTTCCGTCGCAAACAGATAGACGTATCCCTCGTACGCGATCGCAAATCCGACGGCTCCAGCAGCCGTCGTAAGCGTGACGCTGACCCCGCCGACCGTTGCCGTATGTTCGTATGCCGTCTCGGGATAGGACGCTTCGGTATTGAATACGGCGAAATTCTCCCTGTCCGCCAGCATGACGGCATTCCCCGCCGCCGCAAGCGCCTTGAGCGTCCTGCGAACCGCCTCGGTGTGCTCCCGATCGGTAAGATCGACATTCAGCACGCCGTGATCGATCGTCGTCGGGTCGGACGTGTTGTCGATGAAGTACTGCGGCGTGCTCAGATCATAGATCATATACCCCGCCCCGTTCGCGGCCGCGGTCAGCAAAAGACCCGGCGTATTGGTATAGGAACCCTTGTTCTCCGCAATGTGGTTGAAGTTCCCCGGAAGCCCTTCCCGGAAATTTTCCAGCGCACTGCGCAGCGATCCGATGCTCTGCATATACGGGTCGTTCCCCACCGCGTCGATCCCCTCGAGTTCATAGATCCGTCTGACAAAGTCGGAGACCTCCGAGAGCGTCGTCAGATTGGTGCGCGTATAGACATTGTACTTGGCCGCCTTGAACGCCTTCCCAGCATTGTCGAGCGTCGTGCAGACCGCATCCCACGCCTGTTGTTCGGTGATTCGCTGTCCGTTCAGCGATACGCTGTACTGCGAGAGCCGCCAGCGCGGGAAGCCGTCCGGCTCGTTGTACACCTGAATCCCGATCAGCGGGTGCTTTTGCCCGTTGACCTGATCGTAGTTGTAAACATAATCCATCAGGGCGTTGATCATCTTCGTCTCGCGCTCCATGAGCGCCTCGGAAGGCTGTAAGTACCCCTGATAGCCGTAGTATCCCCAGAACGTGTTCTTGTTGGAGGATTCGTACTTCGGGTACGTCGCTTCATCCTCCCAGATATAGGCGGGAACCTGGTAGCTGTTGCTGTCCCCGCACATGTTGATCGAATACCAGCAGAACTCCACCTTGATGTCGTACTTATTGGCGTAGCCTAGCACCGCCGCCACGATGCGGAAATCGTAGTCGTCCTTCTGCGGCTCCAGATCGTTCCAGTCGAGCGGAACTGCGATGACCGTAGCGCCGAGTTCCGCCGCCGCCCGTACATAGGGCTCGAAGTCCTCAACGGGCCGCTTCTCACAGTTCATATACGCGTCCAGCCGCGCCTCTACCCCGAAATACGCAAACGGCTGTCCGTCTACCTCCAAATAGGTGTTTCCGTTTTCCGCCGTTCGGATCACCGAGACGATGACCTTGTCCGAAGGCTCATCGACGGACGGCCCGCCCCCGCCCGCGCACGCCGAACAGGACAGTCCGACCATCAGGGAAAGCGCCACTGCAATGGGTTTTTTCATGTTTTACTCCTTAAAATGCAATTTTTACTCTTTCAGTCCGGAGGAGACAATCCCGCGGACAAAGGCGTTCTGCGCCAGGAACAGGACAAGCACCATCGGCAGAGAGAACATCACGCAGCCGGCCATGACCTTGTTCCACTCCATGACGCCGCTCGAATCCTGGAAATTATACAGGCTGAGAGACAGCGTATGCAGATCGGAATCGAGCAGATAGATGCTCGGGCCGACATAGTCACTCCATACGCTCGTGAACTGAAATACGACGAGCGTCGCAAGCACGGGCAGCATATTGGGCAGGAGAATACGCCAAAGAATCCCGAACGACCCGCATCCGTCAATGGTCGCCGCCTCGTCAAGCCCCTTGGGAATCCCAAGCATGAACTGACGCAGCATAAAGATATTGAACGCACTCCCCCCGATCGCGGGAACGATGAGCGGAAGGCGCGTGCCGATCCACCCGATGTAGCGATAGATCGCAAAGCTCGGGATCATCGTGATGACCCACGGCAGCATCATAGTGGAGAGCAACAGTCCGAACAGCTTTCGCTTCAGACGCGCCTCAAAGCGGGCAAACCCGTACGCAACGAGAATGGAGCCGACAAGATTGAGCGTCATGACGGATACCACAAGGAGCAGCGTATTTCCGAACGCCCGCGGAAAGTTCATCGTCCGGAAGGCCTCTACATAATTGCTGAACCGAAAGACCTCGGGAATGAGCTTGGGCGGCCACTGGAAAATGTCTGCCGACGTCGGCTGAAACGAACAAAGGAGCATATAGACGAACGGAAGGCAGAACAACACGGCGATGATCAGCGCGACGACAAAACATATCACTCTGCCGACCGACTGCCGCACGCGCATCCCGCGCAATCTGTCATACACGCGATTACATGCCTGCATAGTACACCGTCCTCTTGCTCACTGCAAAGAAAATGCCGGTAAAGACGAGCGTCAGGGCAAAGATGAACCAACCCTGCGCGGAGGCATATCCGATTCCGTACGCATCGAGCGCGAAGGCATTGTCGACGACAAGCATGGCCATCGTAACGGTCGCCGACATCGAGCCCGTGAGCAATTCGACCTCTGCATAGACCTGAAACGCACCGATCATGCCCGTGATCAGGACAAAGAACAGCGTAGAACTGAGCATGGGCAGCACGATCTTATAAAACCTCGTGAACGGCCCTGCGCCGTCCAGCGTAGCCGCTTCGAGCAGATCCTGCGGCACTCCCTGCAACCCTGCCAGCAAGATCAGCATGGACGGGCCGACGCCGCTCCAGATGTTGATCGCCACCACCGTCCCGAGCGCCATGCTCGGGGACAGGAAATCGGCGCCTCCCAGTCCGATCAGGCTCAGAATGTAGTTGACGATGTTCCTGTCCTGAAAGATCATCAGCTTCCACAAGAGCGTCGCTCCCACAATGGGAATGACGGCGGGAAGATAGATCATGGTGCGGAAGATCTTTCTGCCGCGGATCTTCGCGTTCAGCAAAAGCGCCAGCAACAGCGCGAGGAGCGTTCCGAAAAAGACGCGCGCCAGCGCATAGATGAGTGTGTTGTAGATGGATTTGATGAACCGGCTGTCCACCGTAAACATCCGCACATAGTTGCTGATGCCCAGAAATTCCAGGGGTTTTGTGGTGAGCGTCGTAATCTTGGCCGAGGTAAAACTCATGACCAGGCTGAACGCCATGGGAATGATCGTAAACAGCACAAAGACAATCAGCCACGGACAAATAAACAGATAAAACTTCCTCGCAGATCGGATCGCCTGCCCCGATCTTCTTTTTTTCGCCATACGACCTCCCTATGCGGCGCTTGCAATCACCGAATCGATCTCGCGCGCGGCTTCCGAAAGCGCCTGCGCAAGCGTCAGACGATCATTCGCGTTGGTCGCCCAGACGCGCGGAATGTAGTCGCCGAGAATGCTCTCCACACGGCTCTGGTCAATGTAAAAACTATAGGTGATCGGCGAAGCCATTTCAAGATAGCGGATGAAGTACTCGTTGAGCTCCTTCTGATACGCGTCCGAGACATTCAAAAAATCGCTGTACGCAATCGTCTTGTTGCCCGGAACATTGTATCCCGTCTGCACATACTCGCGCATTCCCGCTGTCATATAGTACTCCAGGAACGCCCAGGCGATCTCGGGATGCTCGGACGACGCCGAAATGGCGTGCGAGATCATCGTCGTCGCACAGTAGATGTCCGACCCGCCTTCCGGCGTAGGCGGAGGCGCCACGCCGATCTCAAAATTCACGTCATACCATCCGTAGGACTGCCATGCCCAGCGGCCGTTCCAGACCACGCTTATATCGCCGTTCTTGAACCCTTCGCCGCCCCCGACGCTTCCGGACGCAACCGGCGCGGCAGACTGCGTATCGCCGCTCTGGAAGTTCACAAAATAGGAGAACGCATCGATGACCGCCTGCGACGAGATATTCAAATGCTGCATATCCTCGGTAAAGAGCGTATCCCCGCTCATCTGGATCCACTCCATGACGTGCTTCCACGGCACCTGATCGAGCGTCGTTCCGTAGCGGATAATCCTTCCGTTCTCGTCAAACTTCGTGAGCAGGCGGCAGAGCTTTGTGCATTGCTCCCACGTCATCGCCACGCTGTCGGAGGGATACACGCCGCTTTCGTCCGTCGGATACCCCACTTCCTGCGCCAACGGCACACTGTTTGCCTCGTTGTACGCATCGATATGATCTTTGTTGTAGATCATCATGAAGTCGGGCGTCAGATCCTTGACGATCGCGTACAGATCTCCGCTCCCCATCCGATTGGCCTGCGCATCATAGCGATAGTAATCGTTGGCCTCCCACAGATCTTCCTCCGTAAACAGCTCGCTCGCTTCAATGTACGGCTGAAGATCGAGCAAAAGCCCGTCCTGAATAAAACTCTCGATCATGCCCCCTTCCATAAAGAACAGATCGGGCGCATTCCCGCCGCCAAAGTACGTCTTGAGGTTGTCATAATAGTTGCCGCTGCTCGCCTGTACCTCGACATGCCATTCGGGATACATCACCTCAAAATCCGCCGCAAGCTGTCTCGCCGTCTCCACTTCCTGCGTGCTGCCCCACATATAGTAGACAATCGAGTTCTCTTCCGTCTTCCCGCCGCATCCCGCGGCAAACAGACAACTGCAGGTGATCAATCCGGTCAATACCATTGCCAAGCACTTTTTCATAGCCGTCCGCTCCTTATCTCTTTTGGTAATTCCATCATACAATACAAAAACTCATCAATGTGGCTAAATTCATTTGTTTTACTCATCATTTTGGCTGACTAAAACAAAAAGAACAGCCAAGCAACATGAAAATATGTCACTTGGCTGCAGTGGTTCCTGCGTCCGAAAAATTAAACGTCTTGTTATGCACCTCTCCGCGGCTGAGGCGGCGGAACTGCATCGGCGTCATCCCCATGATGCGTTTGAAATAGTTCATGAAGCAGATCGGCTTGGAATATCCGCAGCGCATGGCAATCTCCTGAACCGAACGCGAGGTCTCGGTGAGCATCTTCTTGGCATTGTTCATGCGAATCCCCTGCTGATATGCCTTCAGGCCCATTCCCACAACTTCTACGAAGATATGTCGGAACCGATCATAGGAATATCCGATGTTGTTTGCAAGAATTTCAAAATGGATCTCCTTGTTGAAATTGGCGAGAATGTACTTCTTCGCATTGTTGCACAAGGAGACGATCTGCGTATCGAACTTGCTCTCATACACTTCGATCAGATAGCGGAGCGTGTACAGCATCTGCGCAAGACTGTTTTCCAGCGCCGCGGCATCCGTCTTTTCGCAAAAATACAAGTCCGCCATGTCCCCGAGAAAATCATAGATCTTTTGCACCAGCACTGCGTATTTTTGCGACGTGATCATGATCGGCTCGCTGACTTTGAGGTAATCCGTCCGAAAAATACAACTCCTGACGCTCGTCTTGGAGAGCGTACGCTCAAAGTGCTCGCTCCGCTCCGGCACCACAAGAAGAGAATTTTCCGTATAATTGAATTCCTCCCTGCCCACCGTCGCCGCACCGGAACCGTCGCGATAGACGATGACCTCGCATCCGTCATGCCGATGCGGCAATACGTTGTCCCCCGCCCGATGGGTGTAGTTGACAACTTCCTCGACAAAATAAAACATCCTTCCTCCTTCGTTTTTGCGCCGAACCGGCACGACGGCTCCGCCTTCTTTCACCGCTTCTGCCGTCGTCTGCCGCCCTTATGCTGCAAAGTATATCACAGAATGTCCGAAGACGCAAGAGGTAAAATTTTCCATTTACGGCATTTTCCCTCCCTGTCTTTGGAATTTTAAGCTCGCTTTCTCCCTGCGGCGGCGGAAACAATTTGCTTTTCTTTATCAAGTTCCAAAAGCCAAATATATAAAAAGCGCCCCCGCCCGAACGGCGGAAGCGCTTGCAGATTTTTTCAAAAACTATACAGAGAGCCGTTTTCCTGTCGGAAGAGGCGGATCTTTCAGATGTCCCTCTTCGTCGTAGCGGTCCATGTTTTTCTTTTTCAGGCAAGGGACAAAGAAATAGAAACTCAGGCCGACAATCGTCCCGAGGCCCCATCCGGTCACCCATGCCCAACCGACGCCGGCAAATCCGAGGAAGGGCGTCAGTACAAAGACGAGCACAACGCGGAAGATAAGATCGGAGAAGGTACTGACCGTGAATCCGACATTTCCGTTGCAGCCACGGACGACGGCATCCGCATTGATCTTGATATTGACGACGAAATAGAAAGGCGCAACGGTCGTCAGATACAAGACGCCCGACTTCAACGCGAGCGCGGAGTCCTCTTCGTGCGACATGAACAGTCCGATCAACGGTTTTGCGAACACGACAAAGCAAAGGACAAATACGGCCGCCATCACCGTTGAGATCACCAAAGAGGCGTGGAATCCGATCTTGATGCGGCGGAACTTCTGCGCGCCGTAATTCTGCGAGGAATAATTGGTCAAGCCGTTTGCATAGACGCACAGACAGGTCACGCCGAACGTGATGACCTTAAATCCCGCCGCAAAGCCCGAAGTAATGCCGATGCCCTCCGCCTGCGCAAGTTCATTGATACGAACCTGAATGAAGAGGTTTCCCACCGAAACGAAACTGTTCTGAAGGATAACGGGCAACGAGAGCAGGACCAGGAGTTTCAGGATCGACCAGGAGAAGGGCTTGACGGTTTCCTCGGCCGAAATTTCCAATTTTCTGGCTCTCCGGAAGACAAAGAAAAGCGTAAGAATGCAGGCTGCACCCTGCGCAATGAAAGTCGCCCAAGCAACCCCTGCCACGCCCCACGGCTGTACCATAAAATAATCGAGCACAATATTGGTCACGGAAGAGAATACAAGGAACAAAAAAGGCGTTCTGCTGTCGCCCAGCGCCGAGAAAATACCCGTCCCGAGATTATACAGCATCAAAAACGGCAGTCCGTAATAATAAATATTCAAGTATGTGACACTCTCGTCCATCGCCTCCTGCGGCGTTTTCAGAGCTTTCAGCGTAAGCCGACAGGTAAGTACCCCCGCCGCCAACAGCACGACGCTGAAGATCGCAAACGCGATCAACGCGGTATAGATGGTCGTCTTTACGTCGGAGTTGTCCTTTTTCCCGAAATAACGGGCAGCCAAAACTGCACAGCCCGCGTTCGCTCCGAGCGCAAACGCCATCAGAATGTTCACGAGAGCATTGGATGCCCCGATGGCCGTCAAGGCCGTTTGCCCCGCAAAACTGCCTGCAATAATCGTATCCGCGAGCGTGTAGAGCTGCTGGAATACCGCTCCGCCGAGCAACGGCAGCGTGTACTTCAACAGCACTTTCCAAGGTTTGTCGATTGTCAGATCCGCATTCATTTCTGTCTTTGTTGTCCTTATTCCGTGTCAGTCATCATGTACCTTTTTTGCGCGTTGCCTATTATACGCTTCTCTTTTTGAATTTGCAAAAGTTTGACGCACTATTTTGCATCTTTTTTCTATATTTTTTTCCATTTTTTATCCGTAAAACCGCTGTATCTTCTACAAAATAATATAATATATTGATATTGTAATAATAGATTGATCGTATACTTACACAAAGATCTTCCGTCCCCTGACGACAGAAAAAAGCCCGACGACCCTGTTCTGAGAGGCCTCGGACGATTCGTTTGCAGGTTCCCTGTTTGCCTTCAGAAACGGCATTTTCTTTTTTCAATAAAAAGAGACACGAGAACCCGCATTCGTTTTACAAAAAAAGAGATACGGGAGGCAGCATTTGTTTTACAAAAAAAGAGAGACACGGGCGACCACATCCGTGGCAATACCGTGTCTCTCTTGGTGCACCGTAAGAGATTCGAACTCCTGGCCTTCGGTTCCGTAGACCGACGCTATATCCAGCTTAGCTAACGGTGCATTTCCGCTGAACACCATGCTATTATACGCGATTTATCTGCTTTTGTCAACAGATTTCAGGGAAAAAATCCCTTCTCCACAGAAAAAATATTCCTGTGGAGAACTTTTCCGATCTTTCCACCGTTTTTGCCCAATTTTCGGAAGAATTGTGGAATATTCTGTCGAATGGTGGAACAAATGTGGATAACTTTTTCAAAAAATTATCCTCTGTCCGCTCAATCGGCCGCTTTTCCACAGTCGGTTTGTCTGTTTTCCCCGACTTTCCACCGTTATCCGATGGACGGATTCATGAGATTTTCCCTCTCCAGCGGCATCACGCGGAGCGCATGCGGAATGCAGATGATCACGCTCCCGCCTTCCCCGATCGCCTGCATGTGCGTGCAGTCTTTACGGAAACTGCAATCGGCATCCTGCATATAGACGGCATTCTTTTCCGTGTCGATGGCGAGTTCGTTCCAGCCGCGCGGCGTCGTTATGCGCACATAGAGCATCGCCTCTTCCGTACGCTCCTCAACGCGGTCTTCCCAGCCCGAGGCGATTTGTCCGTCTTCTCCGAAACGATAGGTATAGACCGTCTCGCCCTCCGCCTCCACGCGGATTCCGCGTGCGTCCTTGACGCCGAACGCGTCCGAAAAGACAAAGACAACAAACAGAACCGCGATTAAGACCGCCAATACCCCGTAGACCAACAAATCCCACGCCGCAAACGGTTTTTTCTCCCGAACAAGCCAGACGCGGCTCACGCGATTTCCTCCGTTTGCATGACAGACTCTGTAAGCGTCCAGTCTTTCAGATTGGAATAGGCCGTGTACGTATCCTCTGCGGCATCATACCACACGAGCAGAACGCGGAACACATCCGCGTTCGCGCGGCAGTAGTTCAATGCCTCATCGAGGCCCATACAGCAAAGCGCCGTCGCACGCGCGTCTCCTTCCGCCGCCCTCCCGCCGACAACGGTCGCACAGACGACATGGCTTCCGTCCTGTACAGGCGATGCGCCGATGGGATACCCCGTTGCGGGATCGACGATATGACAGTACCGCCTGTCGCCGATCTCATAGTACTGCTCGTAGTCGCCGCTCGTGGAAAGCACGATATCGCGGGCGCGAATGGACGCATACGACGTCTTGCCGGACAAGTTCCGCGGCGCATTGACGCCGATCTCCCATACGCCGCCCTGTCGCGTAGGATCGGCAAGCAGCACCATCGAGCTTCCGCCCAGACTATAATATCCGTATTCCTGTCCCGCATCGCGCAGAATTTCTTGCGCGCAATCGGCGGAATAGCCCTTTCCGATGCCGCTGAAATTGAGTTGCATCGTATATTCGATCGCTTCCCCTGCGGCGTTCTCCACCGTGACGGAAGCAGTTTCCGGCTTGACGGCATAGTACCCGTCCCCGTCCTGTCCCATTTCCACCGCTGAAAAATCGAGCACCGCCTCGGAGGAAAATGCCGTAATATACTTCTCTGCAGGAAGTTCCTCGGCGTAAAGGGCGCGGTCGTAGTCGGTCTCGGGCTTGTAGTTCGCCTTGCGATGGCGGGGCGTAAATCCCCACAGATCGACGAGAAGCCCCGTGGCGGGATTGTACTTCCCGTCCGTCTCCTCATAGACCGTCCGCGCCGCAACAAGCATCCGATAGGTCTCTTCCGCGATCGCAACGCGTTCTCCTGCTTTCGCCGCATTGAAACGGAAAATGTCGCTCTCGGTGCGCTCGGAGGAAACATGGCTCTCGACCGATTCCGAACTCTGCGTGAGGCGATCCCAGATTGCCGAAGCATCCGACGTCTGCTCGCGCACATATACCCAGCGCGTCATCGTCCCGAAATGATCGTAATCGTCCATCGCCGCAAGCGTTGCCTCGGTTAATACGCGATCATCCTCTTCTTCCCCCGCTCCCGCGCAGGCACAAAACATCAGAAGTCCTGCAAGCATGACCGCACTTGCCGCCAGTTTTTTCCGCATACGTCCCTCCTGTTTCCCATATTGTAGCGCATTTCCGCAAAAAAGACAAGAAAAAAGACCTGCGTAGAACAGGTCTTTCTCCGAAAACGCGTCAGTCCTTTTTGTCCTCGTCCGAGGCCTGCTTGCGCGCCTCTTCTGCTTTGCGTTCACGATAGGTCTTATATCCCGCCTTCTGGTTGTCGCCCGTATCCCATTTCTTCCCGCCGACGGCAAGGAATCCGATGAGAATCGCAACCGCCAGAACGACCGCAATGATGGGAACGACGATCTTGGAAGGCATGGCAAGCTCTCCCGCAAGCGCGATGACCGTCACGACGAGAAATGCCGCGCCGAAAAACATCCACAGTTTCTTGACGGGTACGGCAGACTTGCCGAATACGCCGCGGCCGAGAAAGGCAAGCCCCAAGACGCCCGTCGCGATCGTCACCGCCCAGCCGAGCGTGAACCACTGCATTTCGGGGATTCCGAGCGCAGACAGCAGCCACAACACAGCCACGGCCACGATCATCAGGCATACGATGAGTCCGAACAAAAATTTTTTGTGCATATTGACCTCCTTACGAGTGCGCATACGGCGCCATAATTATGCAAACGGCCCCATGCCGTTCCACCACATGAACAGAAATGCGATCCCGACGACAACCGCCAGCCCGAGCAGGACGAGCAATCCCACTTTCAGCGGCGAGACGGGCGCCTTTCCCGTTACCTTTCCGTTGTGTCCGCTTACGAAAAAATGATAGAGTTTCTTTTTCCAGCCGCAATGCCCGACATACACGGGCAGAAGCAGATACTTGTAGGTCGTATTCCTGCATTGGAAGTCCAGATGAAAGGAGACCACGGTGTCGTAGGTGTACCGACTCAGGATGAGCTGCTGCAGGCGATCGCGTATGACACCGCGCGCCGCATTCCAACAGGCAAGTCCGTCTTTAGAGTACTGTCCCGCCGTATATCCGCTCAGATATTCGGGACGGTATTCGCGGCTCTCGCCCGTGTCGAACGGCTGCAGGGCATCCAGAGACTCCTGCGAAATGCGATCGGATGCCTGAATGAGGATATCGTCAAAGAAAGCGGAATACTGTCCGCGTATGGGAAATGTTTTCAGACGCCGTTCCCGCACCGTTTTTCCGTTTACGCGGCGCGTGTAATAGTAATACTTTCCGAGCACCCCCGAATACCACGCGTCCGCAGAGGTGTCGAAGGAAAACGCAGGCGTGTAGACGCCCGACACGTTCTCCGGTTTGGCGCCGCGTCGGAATTTTCCCGGCGCAAGCCACTTGCGCCTTGCCCAACGGCGGACGTTCGCCACTGCGTCGTCCTTTCCGACCGAAAACGGAACCACGGCATTGGGCTTCAGCCCCGAAAGCTCTTCGGTGCGGACGATGTTCGTCGTTCCGCAAAAGGGACACTTGCCCGCGATCTCGCCGTCAGAGAGAATCTCGCGCGCCCCGCAGTTCTCGCAGCGATAGACGTGCGTCTCGTCGCCCCATTCATTACTGTGCGTGAGAAGGCGCTCGAACGCCTGCTCCTCGCTCGTCTCCGCACGCACTTCGACTTCGGTGCCGCAGTGTTCGCAGAGCAATTTTCCGCGCTCCGAGTCATATAACATGTTCGCGCCGCACGCGGGACACTTCGTGACATCGGTATTGTTTTCTACTTCGCCGTCCTCCGTGAGCACGGGCGCAGCGACGGTCGCCGCCGTCTCCTGCGCGCGGGAGGATGCGTCAAACTCCGAAAAAGGCGAGGACTGCCCGGAGGCGTCCTTCCCGTTTTCAAATTCGGAAAAAGGAGAGTCGGACATAGCTTCCTCCGCGCTGTCTTACAGCTTTTCTCCGCACTCGGGGCAGAACTTCGCTCCCGCCTTGACGGGCTTTCCGCACTTGGGACACACGCTTTCCAGCTTCTGCCCGCACTCGGGGCAGAACTTCGCTCCCGCCTTGACGGGCTTTCCGCACTTGGGACAGACCGCTCCCGCCGCTTTTCCGCACTCGGGGCAGAACTTCGCCGAAGCGGGAATGCGCGCGCCGCACCCGGCACACACGACCATCTCCGCCGCAGAGGAATCCTTGTTCTCGCGCATCATGTTGCCGAACATGTTCCCCATTCCGAAGCCGAGTCCCGCGCCCATCGTCGCACCCGCCATTCCGGGATTCTTTGCCGCCTCTTTCAGAGCGTCCGCCTGCGCCATGCGCGTATAGACGTCCATATTCCCGCGCATCATCCCGAGCGACGTGTTCTTGTCGAGCGCTTCCTCCAGTTCCTTGGGCAGAGAGAAATTCTCAAAGACGAAATTGGTCAGCTCCAACCCCATCTTCCCGAACATCGGCTGCATGGACTTGCGCACCGCTTCACCCAGCTCCAAAAGATTCCCCGCCATATCAAGAACGGGAATCCCGCTCTCGCCGAGCGCGTCCGAAATGCCGCTGATCACCATGCTGCGGATATATCCCGTAATGTCATCCGTGCGGAAGGTCGAATTGGTCCCCGAGAGCTCCTGCATGAAGACATAGGCGTCCTGCACCCGAAAGGCGTATGTCCCGTATCCGCGCACGCGCACGGCACCATAGTCGGCGTCACGCAGAATTATGGGATTCGCCGTCCCCCACTTGCAGCCCGCAAATTGTCGCGTGCTGACAAAATAGATGTCCGAACGGAAGGGATTTTCAAATCCGTACTTCCAGGACATGATCTTCGTCAGAATGGGAATGGAATCGGTATCCAGCTTATAAAATCCGGGAAGAAAGACATCCGCCATCTTTCCCTTATGCGCAAAGATCGCCACCTGCGAGTCACGCACCGTGAGCACCGATCCCTTGCTCACATAGTCGTTCGCCATGTCATATTTGTAGACAATGGTGTCCTTTCGGTCATCTGTCCATTCAATATTTTTGAGAAGCCCCATACAAATACCTCGGATATATTTCTCTTTTTTATTATATCATGTTTTTGTATGCGTGTCAAGGGCAGATGCCAAACAGACGATCGGCAGATCTTCCGAACGCCAGGCCGCTCGTGTGCGCGATTGCTCTCTTTTCAATGCCCTTTTTGTCCAACGGCCTCACCGCCCAACCCTCTTTTATATAAGACCGCTTTCAGGGGACGGACTCCGACAAAGCGGCTTTTGACAATACGGGTTTTTAAGACGGCTTTTGAAGATGCGATTTACTAATACGTCTTTTCCGGGGCGGTCTTTGCGTTGCCGTCCAAACCATGCTTCCGAAAAGGATCATTTTACAAAATAAAAAAGGACGCGCCGCGGCGCGTCCTCTATCTGCTTTTCAGTTGTGTTTGGTATGCGATCGGAATACGAGCGATGCCAGAAACGAAAAGACCACCGCCGCCGAGACGCCCGCGCTGGCCGCCGCGAGCGCCCCTGTGAGTGCCTCGAAGAGGCCCTCCTGCGCGCCCTTCATGGCGCCGTTTGCGAGCAGATACCCGAATCCCGAAATGGGAACCGTCGCCCCCGCACCCGCCCATTCCACGAGCGGCTGATAGATGCCGAGCGCCGTCAGGACAATGCCCGCAAGCATGAACAATACCAGAATCTTCCCCGACGTGAGGTCGGTCAGATTGATGATCACCTGCGCAATGGTACAAATGAGGCCGCCCACCGCAAACGCCTTGAGAAAGGCGAACAAGATCTCCGTTGCCTGCATGATGTTTCCCTCCTTTTTCAGCGCTCCAGCGTCACGGCGTGCGCGATGCACGGAATGCTTTCGCCCTGTCCCGACGAGACGGTGGACAGCAGCGCCCCCGTCGCGACAAATAAAATCCTGTGAAGCGCTCCAGCCATCATCTTGGCATGCAGATAGGAATTGAGCACCACGGCCGAACAGCCGGCGCCGCTTCCGCCCTGAAATTCGTCTTCCAGCACGTTATAGATGATCTCTCCGCAGTCCACATGATTTTCCGAGATGTCCAACCCCTTCTCCCACGTCAGATCTTTGAGAATGCGGCTTCCGAGCGCTCCGAGATCTCCCGTTACGATGAGATCGTATGCCTCCGGTTCCTCCCTCGTCGCACGGAAGTGCGCAAGAATGGTATCCGCGGCAGCAGGAGCCATCGCCGCGCCCATGTTGTTGACGTCCGTGATGCCGAAATCCATCACCTTCCCGAGCGTCGCCGAACCGATGCGGATGCCGTCTCCTTCCCGCGCGACGAGCGCCGCACCTGCGCCCGTCACCGTCCACTGCGACTGCGGCGGACGCGTACAGCCCAGCTCCAAAGGATAGCGATACTGCCGCTCCGCCGAGGCAAAATGACTGCCCGTCGCCGCCACGACATTGTCGCAATATCCGCCGTCAACGGCCATGGCGGCAAGCGCAAGGCTCTCCGCCATCGTGGAACAAGCTCCGTAGACGCCCAGAAACGGCACGGAAAAATCGCGCGCGGCAAAGCTCGCCGAGATGATCTGGTTGAGCAGGTCGCCCGAAATGATCATGCCGACCTGATCGCGCATGAGCTTCGCATTGGAGATCGCACCGTCAATGACGTGCGAAAGCATCTTGCACTCCGCCTTTTCAAAGGTGGACTCCCCGAACATATCGTCCGAGAGCGCCGTCTCGACGTACCGTCCGACGATGCCCTCGCACTCCTTTGTCCCCGCAATGGTACTGACCGCCACAATGCGCGGCTGATTGGAAAAAAGGATACGCTGTCCCATATCGCACGCAGTTTGCGCGCCTTTGGGAAAAATATACAAAAACATAGCGAGCGCTCTTCTTACAGAGCGCTCGCTTCCGACGAAATGAAAGAAAGTTATCTCCCCACCGAGCGGACGAGCGGAATGCTCGCCTCCGCATTGAGGGAAAGCGGCGAAAAATGCCCCAAGCGGTACTGCACCAGCCCTTCCGATGCGATCATGGCGCCGTTGTCCGTGCAGTGCTTTTTGACGGGAAGCACGAGCCGCAGTCCCGCCCGGCTGCAAGCCTTGGCGAGCTCTTCGCGCAAATACCCGTTTGCCGCGACGCCGCCTCCCGCGGTAACAATCCCGACGCCCGTCTCACGCGCCCCTTCCACGGTCTTGCGCACGAGAATGTCCAGCGCCGCATGCTGAAAGGAACACGCGACGTCCGCCCTGGAATACGCTTCGCCCTTCTGCTCTTTGGTATGGACGTAGTTGATCACCGCCGTCTTGAGCCCGCTGTACGAAAAATCGTACCCGCCTGCCCCTTTGAGCATTTTCGGCATGGGAACGACGTTGCGCCCTTCGCGGGCAAGCGCCTCGATCTGCGGCCCTCCCGGATAGGGCAGCGAAAGCACGCGGGCGACTTTGTCGAAAGCCTCTCCCGCCGCGTCGTCCAGCGTCCCGCCCAGCACGCGAAACTTGTCGGCCGACTCCGCATACAAAATGGCCGTATGCCCGCCGCTGGCAAGCAACGTGAGAAAAGGCGGCTCCAGGGCAGGATCTTCCAGATACGCCGCCGCGAGATGTCCGCGGATATGGTCGACGCCGATGAGCGGAATCCCCAGGCCGTATGCAAATCCCTTGGCAAAGGAAAGTCCCACAAGAAGCGCCCCCAGCAGTCCCGCACCGTAGGTGACGGCAACGGCATCCAGCGCTTCCTTGCGCACCCCTGCCGTCTTCAGCGCGCGCGCGACGACTTCGTCCACTGCCTCCGCATGGGCGCGGGATGCAATTTCCGGCACGACGCCGCCGTACTTTGCCTGCGTCGCCGCCGAGGATGCGATTTCGTCCGATAAAAGTTCCCTCCCGCGAATGACGGCCGCCGCCGTCTCGTCGCAGGAGGATTCAATGCCCAGAATGAGCGGGCGCTCTTTGCTTATTTCCATAATCGCTGTACCATGACTTCCGACAGGCATCTTTGTTCGCTCTTCTTCGTTTGTATTTGCAAACGCCGCCCGCACATACCTCCACGTCTTGCGGTGCAGAATTTCGGACGGACGCCGCAACCGACAAAAAGATCAGGACTTTTTCAGGTAGTCGATGATAAATCCCTGGATATCCCCGTCCATGACCGCCTGCACGTCGCCCACTTCGTAGCCGGTGCGGTGATCTTTGACGAGCGTATAGGGACAGAACACATAGGAACGGATCTGCGACCCCCACTCGATCTTCTTGGTCTCGCCCTTCAGCGCCGCCTCTTCCTGCATACGCTGTTCGAGCTGTTTTTCGAGCAGACGGCTTCTCAGATACTTGAAGGCCATCTCCTTGTTCTGAAGCTGGGAGCGCTCGTTCTGGCAGGTGACGACGATCCCCGTCGGGAAGTGCGTGATGCGAATGGCGGTCTCCGTCTTGTTGACCTTCTGTCCGCCCGCACCCGAGGAACGATAGACGTCGATACGGATGTCCTCGTCCTTGATCTCGATCTCGCCGTCATCTTCCACTTCGGGCATGACTTCGACGGAGGCAAACGACGTCTGACGGCGCTTGTTGGCGTCAAACGGTGAAATACGGACAAGGCGATGCACGCCGATCTCCGCCTTCAGATAGCCGTAGGCGTTCTCGCCCTCCACCTTGAAGTCGACCGATTTGAGTCCCGCGGAATCCCCCGGAAGCCGATCGATCTCGGTGACCTTATAGCCGTTCTTTTCCGCATAGCGGCAGTACATCCGATAGAGCATCTGACACCAGTCACATGCCTCCGTTCCGCCCGCGCCCGCATGAAGCGACATGAGCGCGTTGGAAGAATCGTATTTCCCGCGCAGCAGCGCACGGATGCGCATTTCCTCGATGTCCTTCTCCGCCGCGGACATCATCTTGTCGAGCTCGGGGACGAGCTCTTCCTCGCCCGATTCCTCGATGAGGTCGATGACTTCCCCCGCATCGTCGAGCGCCTTCCTGCCCTTCTGATAGGCATTGATCTTGTTTTCGATGGTGGAAATTTCCCGACCGATCTTGGCAGAACGCTCGAGATCCTGCCAGACCTCGGGCTTTTCCTGCTCGGCTTTGAGTCCCTTGAGCTGCTCGGAGATGTTGTCAATGTCGAGAGCGTACTTCGCCTCGCCCAACGTGTCCTCGAGTGTCTTGATGCGCAATCTGTAATCGTCTGCTTTGAACATAAACTTCCTTGTGATCGTATTTTATTCGGCGGACTTTCCCGCCCCTTTTATTCGGCGGACTTTCCCGCCCCGATTCCCGTCTCGGCGGGCGCGGGAGAGTTCCTTACGCCGTCGGAAAAACGTCCTCAGAGAAAACGAGCCGCAGAAAAATCGCGGCAACGTCTTCTGTGCATCGGTCTGAATCCGAGGGTGTGTTTGCTGTGCGCCTGCTGCGCCGTTCCGGCGCGCCCGCGGGTCTTTTCACGTTCCGGCCCGCAGCCCCCCCTTCATCAATAGGGTTTGCCGTGGCACTTCTTATACTTCAGGCCGCTGCCGCAGGGGCAGGGATCGTTCGGCCCGATCTTCTTTTCCTTCTTCATCGTCGCGGGATTGAATTTGACCTCCCCCGACGTGCGCAGGGAATTGACGTCCACTTCTTTGGGCATTGCCTCCGGTCCGACGGGAGAGACGTTCTCCGATGCGGCGGGCGCCGCATTCTGCTGCGGCACGGGCTGTGCGGCCTGCGCGGACGTATCGGGCGTCTCGGGCTGTGCGGACGATGCAGGTGCCTCGTTCAAGCTCTGCGCCGCCTGCTGTGTCGGCTGCTGCGTCGGCTGTGCGGAACGGTTTGCCGTCGGGAAAATGCGCTGGACGGGACGCGGCTGAGCCTTGATCTGACACTTCAGAAGGAAGCGGATGGTGCGCTCCTGAATGCGTTCGACCATCTCGTCGAACATGGCAAAGCCTTCCTGCTTATAGGCGATGACGGGATCGGTCTGGCCGTAAGCGCGCAGCGTGATGCCCTTGCGGAGCTGATCCATGGCGTCGATGTGATCGATCCAGTTGCTGTTGACGAAGGAGAGCAGGACATCCCGCTCGATCTTGCCGAAGTCTACCTGCGGCATCTCTTCCTTGATGCGGGCGATCTTCTCCTCGTAGCACTTCGCCGTCTTTTCGGAAATACGCTTGAGGGCAATGTCGTAGTCCCACTTCTCCAGCTTCTCGCGGGTGACGTAGTTGCTGCCCTCGGGAATGAGATAGCGCTCGAGCGCTGTATTGAGGTCGGCTTCGCTCCATTTCTCGGGCATATCCTCGACGTTGACCGCCTCGCGGACGACCTCTTCCACATACCCGGGAATGTATTTGAGCACCTGATCGTGGACGTTCTCGCCGCGAATGACGCGCATACGCTCGGCATACATGATGGTACGCTGTTTGTTCATGACGTCGTCATACTGCAGGACGTTCTTACGGATGGCAAAGTTTCTGCCCTCGATCTGCTTCTGCGCATACTCGATGAGGTTGGAGAGCACCTTGGATTCCAGGCACTCGTCCTCCTGCATCTTGCTCATCTCATAGATGTGCTTCATGCGCTCGCCGCCGAACCGCACCATGAGATCGTCTTCAAGCGAGATGAAGAAGATGGAGACGCCGACGTCGCCCTGACGGCCGGAACGGCCGCGCAACTGGTTGTCGATACGGCGGGATTCGTGGCGCTCGGTACCGATAATGCAGAGTCCGCCCGCCTCGATGACCTTTTTCTTCTCCTCGTCCGTCTTCTCCTTGTACGAACGATACAGCTCGTTATAGCGATCCCGCACGCGCTTTGCCTCTTCGTCGTCGCCCAGATCGACATAGGACGTGGCGCGTTCGATCATGTCATGCTCGATTCCCTCTTCTCTCAGGCGCTTCTTGGCGAGATACTCGGGGTTGCCGCCCAGCAGGATATCCGTACCACGGCCGGCCATGTTCGTCGCGATGGTGACGGCGCCGAACCGTCCTGCCTGCGCCACGATCTCCGCTTCGCGTTCGTGGTTCTTCGCGTTCAGAATGTTGTGCTTGATGCCGTTGCGGATGAGCAGACGGGAGATCTCTTCCGAACGCTCGACGGAAACGGTACCCACAAGAATGGGCTGGCCCTTCTCGTGACGCTCGACGATCTCGCGCACGATCGCCTTTTTCTTTCCCTCCACGGTGGAGAAAATCCTGTCGTGCATATCCACACGGCGGACAGGCTTGTTGGTGGGGATTTCAATGACGTCGAGGGAGTAGATCGTGCGGAACTCGCCCTCTTCCGTCTTTGCGGTACCCGTCATACCGGAGAGCTTTTTATACAGACGGAAATAGTTCTGGAAGGTGATCGTCGCGTAGGTCTTGTTCTCCTCGCGCACCTTGACGCCTTCCTTCGCCTCGATCGCCTGATGCAGGCCGTCCGAATAGCGGCGCCCGATCATGAGTCGGCCCGTGAACTCGTCGACGATGACGATCTCGCCATTGTTGATGATGTACTGCTCGTTGAGGTGGAACAGATGATGCGCCTTCAATGCCTGCTGGATGTGATGATTGAGCGAGGCATTGGTGACGTCGGCGATGTTCTCCACGCCGAAGAACTTTTCCGCCTTCTCCGCACCGAACTCGGTCAGACGTACCTGACGGTCTTTGCGCTCGACCACATAGTCCCATTCAAGCGCCTCGGCGGCGGCGATCTTCTGCGCGGACGAAACCCCTCTGCGCTTCTTGGACAGCTCCTCGGCGTCCTTGAGGTCGTCGTCATATCCGCCGTGCAGCGTGCGCACGAACTTATCCACGCGCTCATAGAGGTCGGAGGACTTGTCGCCCTTGCCCGAAATGATAAGAGGCGTTCTCGCTTCATCGATGAGGATGGAGTCAACCTCGTCGACGATGGCGAAGTTCAGCTCGCGCTGGACCATGAGTTTGAGATCGTTCTTCAGGTTGTCACGCAGATAGTCGAACCCGAACTCGTTGTTGGTACCGTATGTGATGTCGCAGGCATAGGCGGCACGCTTCTGATCGTCCGTCATGCCCGGAACGACAACGCCCACCGTAAGTCCCATGAACTTGTGGACTTTGCCCATCCATTCCGCGTCGCGGCGGGCCAGATAGTCGTTGACCGTGACGATATGCACGCCTTTGCCGGAAAGCGCTTCAAGATAGGCGGGCAGCGTTGCGACCAACGTCTTGCCTTCACCTGTCTTCATCTCGGCGACACGGCCCTGGAACAGACAGATGCCGCCGACAATCTGGACATGGAAATGCCGCATTCCGAGCACGCGGCCGCTGGCCTCACGCAGGGCGGCAAATGCGTCGGGAAGAATGTCTTCCAGCGTTTCGCCCTTTTTCAGCCGCTCCTTTAAGATGCCCGTCTGCGCCTGCAGTTCCGCATCCGACATCTTTTCGTACTTGGGGGCAAGCGCCTCAACCTTGGACGCCTCCTTGTTGAGCTTTTTCAAGCTCCTGCGGCTGTCGCCGCTCATGAGATAGCGAATCAAACCCATCTTTAACGCTCCGTTTGCGCACTTCGGAATATCCCAAAGTACACCATTGTTTTCTAACTTTTCCATTTTACTATGTTTTTTAGAAAATGTCAAAGCGATTGGCGCCGTTTTTCACGAAAAAATGCCCTCTCACGCGCTTTTCACACGACGAAACGACAAATACGGCTCGCCGTCTCGCTTTCTCCCGCCGCATTCTCCAGGATTCGCGCGCCTGAGCGGTTTTCTGCGCTTTTATGACAGAAAAAAACTGCTATCATACAAGCATGATCCTCTCCGTTCAGGGACAGGGCGCCCTCTACGCCTTCTGCATCCTTCTCGTGTGTATCCTACTCGTGTTCGGGTTCCGTCTCGCCCGCGTTGGCTGGCGGACACTCAACAAAAAACTTCCCCCCGATCCGCCCCCCAAGACCGAAAAGCCCGCCGAACCCGTCTATTTCCTGGTCGAGCGCAAGAAAAAACGCGCCCGGGCAGAGTATTCTGCTCCCAAGCGCATCGATTTCAAATAAATTCCGCCCCGTCAGAACAGCGGCTCTCCGCGTTCCAGCGCCCGTGCCATGCGATTGGCCGTGCGCAGGTAGGGCAAATAATAGGAACATTCTTCCTTGCCGTAGCGGTTGCCGATTACAACCCATTCGCAGGATTCCGAAAAGAGAAACAGCGAAAGCGCGCGGACAAAGGCGTCATGCCCGATCCCGTGCGGGCGAAGCGCAAGCGCGTAGTACGCTTCCGCCGCATATCGTCTCTGCTCCGGCGTCATGCGGAAAAATGCCCCGTGCGAACGCCCGTGTGCCGTAAGCCGCGCAATACAGACGGGATAGGGCAAGATTCCCCCCGCTTCCCAGTCGATGAGCACCGCGCGCGAGCCGTCAATGAGAAGATTGAACGGAAGAAGATCGTCATGACACAGCGTCCGCGGCAGACGCTCGTAGGCCTCCAGATAGACGTCGTACCACTTTTCCAGCAGCGCAGAGCCGAGATATGCCCTGCGCGCTTTTCGATCAGAAAAACTCTGCAAAAACGTATACCCGCGCCCCGCAAAGGCATCGTCCTGCCAAAAATCGTTCTGCATGGCAGAGATCGCGCGCACGGCAGAAAGCAGTCGCGGCTTGGTAGGCCGCAAAAGGTCGGTTCCGTCGATAAACTCCAACAGGAGATATTCCCCCTCTGCGGTATCGGCGCGTGCAAACACGGCGGGCGCATACGGACGGGACGGCGTGAAAAAGGTGCGGTAAATCTCCCCTTCCGATGCCTTCGCCCGCTTGAGAATGTACCGCGCCTCGCCCGCCGTTACTTTCCAGACCCCTTCGTATGCCGTACCGTCCTCCTCCCTGTAACAAGGCTGAAAGACAGGCTCACAAATATTACGGACGGAAAACGTCTCCGAGACGGGAACAAGGCTCCGCCAAAGGTTTGCCGTATCTTCCATGCGATCTCCTCCTCGTTCTGTCTGCGCATCGATTCCTGCGTATGGTCAGGCATGTATTCCATCTGCATTCAATCCGCAGCATCAATCCGCGCGGGGATTCCATCAATTTCAAACCGCCCTTGCCGTCCGACTTTCCGACACGGCGTACCGCAGGGTTTCCAGCCGGACAAAGAGCGCGCCGCAACCCGAACGGTTCCTGTCAGACAAAGAGCGCCCGAAAGATTTCTTTTCCGTCGGAGTTCGCACGCAAGACTTTCTTTCGGCCGCAGTTTGCGCCGCAAAGCGCGCCGCGGAAAAACCGCAAGGCAGACAAAGCGCAGCCGCTCAATCCTCAAAATGTTCGATATTGCGGCCGGAATCCCACAGGCGCTCCAGATAGTAATAAAGGCGGGATTCTTCGTTGAAGATATGCACGATGACGTCCCCGTAATCGAGTACGCCCCACCTGCCTTCGCGAAGGCCTTCCTTCCGTACAGGCGAAAGATCCGCAATCTTTTCAAGTTTTTCTTCGACAGCCTCACCGAGGGCATGCACCTGTGTCGTGCTTCTTCCGCTTGCAATGACAAAGTAACTGCACACGACCGTCTGCTCCTGCACGTCGAGAATGACGATATCCTGCGCCTTTTTTTCCGAAAGCGCCTTGGCACACGCGAGAGCAAGTTCACGTCCTTCCATGCAAAAATTCCTCCATATCGTAGATTTTAATTCGTTTTGCGATGTATTATGCGTGACATATTACATCGTATTTCTTTATAATTTCCCCTTTACTCGGCGTCGAATCCAGCGATACGCCTGCTCGGTAAGCGGATAAACGGGCTTTTTCGTGCCGTTTAGATAGCGCAGTTGATCTTCGAGCGAGCGATACAGGCACGCTTCCAGGTCTACGCGGAACAGCGCACGAAGTTCATCGATTCCCTCGAACGATCTCCCCTCTTCCAGAAGATCGGACAGATAGACGAGCATTCCGAGCGGCGTCATGTTCTCTTTTCCGCTCGTATGATAGCGGATCGCATCCAGGATCTCTTCGTCCTCGATCCCGAAACAATGCCGCGCAAGATATGCCCCCGTGTACTGGTGCATGACGGGAGGTGGAACATTTTCCGGCGGCGTAAAATCCTCTAAAAGCGGCGAATCGAGCGGAATATATTTTCCGCAGTCATGCAACGCCGCCGCAAGAAGCGCTTTTTCTTCGGAAATTCCCGCCGAGGACGCGCGCTCCACCGCCATGCACGCCACGCGATAGCTGTGCTCTCGGCGCGGCTCCTTTTCCAGCGCCAGCGCAGGCGCGATCGCGGGATGCGCATACAGGCGATGTTCGAAAGCATAGTCGAAAACGCGCTCGTCCAGCGCTTTCGGCCGTTTCCCGAACGCAAGATCAACCCGCAGCAAGCGGGAAGATACCGCCTCCCCGGTAAACGGAACGGTCAGAAAATCTGTATGGAATCGCGCCTGAAAGCGCTCATGCAGAGAAGCGGGAAGCTTGTTTGCCCTGCCGCATGCCGCAAGCCGAACGTGCGCAAGGATATCGTCCGGATTTTTCCAGGTGAAAAAATCCTCCAGCATATCCTCTCCGACCAAAAAATACAGTTCGTCGTTCGGATAAAGGTCTGCAAAATGGCGGCAAGTGAGATAGGAATAGCTCTTGCCCTGTTCCAGCACCTCAAAATCGCTTACTTCCGCCCAAGGGAAGTCGGAAAACGCAAGACGGCACATGGCCAGCCGATCCTCACCCGACGCAAACGCCCCCCACGCTTTATGCGGCGCAATTCCTGCCGGAAGTACGATGAGCTTGTCCAGATGCAACGCATCCTTCGCCGCCTGCGCGTAACGCGTATGCTCGATGTGTACGGGATCAAACGACCCCCCGAAAAGAGCAATCTTCATACGGGTATTATACAACAGAATTTCAGCCTTTGCAAGTTTAATCGGGAAAAAATGCGGCAAAAATACAACCATGAAAAAATTTGACCTGCCGCTCTTTACCGATGTTCTGTTCTATTCCGCATCCGCCTGGCTCGTTCTCGTCGGAATTTTACGCTGGTTCCGCACCCGAACCTGGGTATGCTTTACCGTAGCGACACTGTTGGCGCTTGCTGTCGGAATCCTCCTTTTTGCCCTGTTGTCCGCTCGTCACAATAAGCGGACACTCGGAAAAAAAGAACAGGAACAGCGCGAAAAACTCATGCTTCACCTCGCCCTTGAAACGGACGAACGCGTTCGCGCGACCCTCCTTGAAGCGCTCCGCAAGGACGGAAAAGACGCACACTGCGAAAAAGACGCCCTGTGTCTGGACGGAACACCGCTCGTCCCCGTCTTTACCATGCAACCCGTATCGGCAGACACCGTTGCACACCTCCTGAAAACCTATCGCGAACAGCCGTTTGTTCTCACCTGCAACGCCCTTTCCCCCGAAGCAGAAAAGCTCCTTTCGGCCTTTTCGCGCCGTGCCATGACCGCTTCGGATGTCTACGCCTTATTTGCAAAGACGGGAATGCCCGACCCGCTTATCTGCGGAGAAATCCCGCGCAAGACGGCACGCACGCGCCTGCGCCGCGCCTTTTCCAAGCGCAATGCCTATCCTTTTTTCGTCAGCGGCGCAGGGCTCCTCGTCATGGGCCTTTTTGTCTTTTTTCCCGTCTACTATCTGATCACCGGATCTCTGCTCGTCGCAACCGCTATTTTTGTCCGCGCATTCGGATATACCGCCTGATTTTTTCTAAAAACATACTATTATGTCAGACATAGTACTGTGCTAACAAGAAAAAATCCCTCGTTTTGAGGGATTTTTTCTTGTTAAAATCATTCCTAAGCGAATCCTCATCTAAAATTGTACATCACGCTTGCTTCGTTTGGGATCGATTCTCGGAGGAATCGGGCTTTCTTTCCTGAAAATACAGCCCCCTCCCGAAAGCCCTTCGCCGCTTATCAGGAAATCACGAGAATTTTGAAAGTTACAGAGAACGAATCGCTTCCGGAATGCAGGCTGTGACGTCCGTCGGGTCGGCCGAATATTCTCCGAGCCGCTCTGCCGCGATCTCCCCCGCTCTTCCGAGCAACCAGCTTGCGACACACGCCGCTTCAAAGGGGCGCACGCCGCGCGCACAGGTCCCCGCAAGGAGCCCCGAGAGCACATCGCCGCTTCCGCCCTTTGCCAACGCGGGTGAACCGGTCGGATTGACGGCAATACGACTTCCGTCCGTAATGATGGAACGATTGTTTTTCAAAACGACCGTCACGCCGCAGCGAGCGGCAAACGCCTTTGCCTCGTGCACCGCATCGGCGAGAACTTCTCCCACCGATTTCCCGACAAGGCGCGCAAACTCCTTGGGATGCGGCGTCAAGATGACGCGGCAGGTCTTTTTCTCCAAAACCTCCGTGCCATATGCCGCGATCGTATTGAGCGCATCGGCGTCCAGAACGAGCGTTCCCGTGTACATGCCGAGCAATTCGGCGATATGCACATACAACTGTTCGCTGACACCCGATCCCATTCCCGCGGCAATGCAATCCGCCCCGAGGATGTCTCCGTCGATCGACTTGAACTCTTTGAGAATGACGGCGGGGAATTTGCCGACGGCATACGGGAAGAGCTGTGACGAGACACAGAGCTTTGTGTAGCCGCACCCCGCCTTCAGGCACGCCCCTGCCGCGAGAAACGCCGCCCCGCTGTACGCGCCTCCGGCCAGGAGACACGCCGCACCATAGTTGCCCTTATGCGAATTGGAACGACGTTTGGGAAAGAAGTTTCTGACATCCGCCGCTTCCCAGATCTCCGCACCCGCCTCTTCAGACGAAATGCCGATTTCCGCGACCGAGACCCGACCCGCGACGTCCGCGCCGTCCGAGAGAAGCAATGCGAGCTTCTTTTGTCCCATTGCAACCGTTTCGTCCGCACGCACGCAAACTTCGGGCGCAATGCCGCATTCTCCGAGACCGCTCGGAAGATCGCATGCAATCACATGGACGCCGCTGTTTATAAAATCGACAAGCGCACGATTTTCGCCCTCAATGGAACGGGAAAGGCCTGTCCCGAACAGGCAATCGACCACTACGCCATAGCGGCGGCGCGGAATTTCACGCAGGACATTCCCATAATACGCCTTGCGCGCACGCTCGCACTCTGCAGAAAAATGATCGGCAAGACAGAGGACACACACGTCCTCTCCCGCGTCAAGAAGAATGCGTGCCGCGACAAAGCCGTCTCCGCCATTGTTTCCTCCGCCACATACAAAGATCGCATCGGAAAGCCCCTTGCGTTCCATGGCATCCGAAACCGCCTTGGCAAGCGCCTTTCCCGCACGCTCCATCAATTCCGACGCAGGCGTCCCCGCCGCGATCGCCGCCGCATCCGCGCGGCGCATCTGTTCATTGGAAAATGCGTATTTCATCCATTCTCCTCCTCGGAGAAACAACTCTCCTCACGAAGTTCTGCCAGAGCCGAACGCGCCGTATCGTAGTCAAATCCCTTTGACAGCAGATGCGCATACGCCTTGCGCAGAGTCTTTTCATCGGGCGTCTTTCCGCGCAGATACCGCCGCAGAACGGCACGCGCCGCACTGCTCTCGTCCCGCCCTTCAGAAAGCGCCGCATCGATGGCATCGTCCGCGACCCCTTTTTGTCTGAGCTCCATGCGAATGAGCCGACTTCCCTTTTTTTCGCCTGCACTCTGCGCATAAGCTCGCGCATAGGCCTCGTCGTCCAAAAAGCCGTACCCCTTCATTTTCTCGACTACATAGTCGGAAACTTCCTGCAAATACCCCTTGCGGCGCAGAAAATCGCGCACGTCGCGCTCCGTCTTCATCGAAACGGAAATATGCGAAAGCGCCTTATCAAGCGCCGTCTGCTTTTCTCCGGCAAGCTGCAGGGCGGAGAGCTCTTCTTCCGTGACAACGCTCCCCACTTTCAGACGATGCTCCATGACGGTCAGCAACTGCATCCCGCAGAAAAATCTGCCGTCCACCTCGATGTTACAGCGCGCCGCATCGTGCTTTTGCGGCGTGATCGCCGTGATTTCCATGCTATACCCCGCTCCAGGTGCGGTTTTCGCGGAACCATTCCGTATCTTTGAGAATGGTCGTATTGTTGGAACACCACAGCTTGAGCGCCGCCTCTCCGTTCTCCCGAAGGAGGTAGAGCACAATGTTGCCGTTCATGGAAGTGTATTCCCAGGACTTCTCTTCCTTGCCCGTTTCCGATTGATCTTTGGGGATCGCAACGACATCCGTCGCAAGTGTCGTCACATAGATCTTATCCGTATAAACGCCCACGCGGTCGATAAACGCCTGCGAAGGGAACATATTCTCGTTGGTCACGGTATATTCGGGCGATCCCGCACAGCAGCAGACGCACACGATCTCCGGCTGAATGACGGACAAAAGCGCCTCCGTAGACGCCGTATACGACCCGTGGTGCCCGCCCTTGAAGAGCTTGCAGTGCGGGAGTTCGTTATGATCGACCAGCGACTGCTCGCCGTCCGCCTCCAGATCGCCCGTGAAGAGGAAGTTCTCCTCTCCCTGCGATAAAAGCATGCACACCGAATAATCGTTTTCGTCGCTCGTCTCCTCTTCATAGAAGCGCTGATAGAGAATGCGCATCGTCACGCCTTCGGCGAGTTCATACTCTCTCTTGGCCCCGTCCGTCTCGTTCCAGCACTGGAGCGCCGTATAATGCGTCGCGCCCGCCTCGACGGCCTTGTCGCGCTCTTCTATGTATCGCTCGTAGATATTGCTCGTTGCATTGGTGAGCGGGAAATCGATGATCGTACCGAACGAGAAGCTCTCAAAAACGCCGGGAGCGCTCGTCGTGCCGACAAACCCCGCGATGTGATCCTGATGCGCGTGTGTGGCAATGCAATACTCGATGACGCCGTCCGTACAGTACTGACTGACATAGTTCACGATGGCCTCGGCGGAATTCTGCCGCGAACCCGCATCGATCAGCACCTCGGTGTCTCCCGCCTTGATCAGCGTACAGTCACCCGTGTACTTGTTTCCCAGCTCCAGGAAATGCACGGACAGATCCGCCGATGCGATCTCCGCAAGATCGCCCGTAAGAACGGTCGTTTCCCCGCCGTTCCCGCCGTTTCCGCCGTTTGTTCCGCCCAGGTCGTTCGGCCCGTTCGGATGCGCTTTCTTGTAGACGAGAAAGTACCAGCATGCTGCCGCGATCAGCACGATCACCAATATGATGACCAGCGCCGTAAACAGTTTCGGATATTTTTTCGCCACTTTTTCGGCGGCTCTCGCCGCCTTTTTCGTATTTTTCGCCATAGATCTCCTTTTTTCTTGCAGAATTTCGGAAACTCCGACCAAACGCAGCTCTTGGCGCCGTCCGTCGGTTTCCGCGCTCCTTTCGCGCGAAGCGCTTATACAAGACCGACGGCGGCGGCAATGTTGACGACCGCCTCGTCGATGTTGTGCAAAAATTTGTTGAGCGCCTTTTGTGCGCCCGCATCGATGACGCCGTCCTCCGTCGTGCGCAAAACCTTTACGATCATGTCAAAGTTCTCATAGATGACGACGCATTCCGGATCGAGCGCCTGCAGAATTTTGTCATCGCTCCCATGCTGCAGATCGTGCATCTGCTTGATTGTATGATTCATCTCGGTGAAGAGCGCCACATTTCCCGAGGAAAAGAGCTCCTTCATCGTTCCGTTCAGGCGCACGAGCTGCGCAAGGAAGTCCACGACCTGCTGACTTGCTTCATTGTCCATTACAGTTCCACTCCGTTTTTCCTGAGAAGTTCCCGCGCGGTATCCACGCTGTCCACACCCGTCCGATTTTTGATGGGCGCAAACTCTTTTTCCCGTTCCACCTCAAAGGGAAGACAGCTTCCCGCACAGCGGCTCATATCGAGGATGAGCGTCTCAAATTTGCAGCCGTTCTCCGTCTGCGGTTCGACGAGATTGCCTTCTTCATCAAGGCAGAGCACCTTCTTCTTTGCCACATGGACGGGAAGCCGAGCGGCCGAAATCGTCCGCAGAACGTCGGCGCGGAACAGATAGTTGAGCGTCACGCCGAACGAATAGACAAGCCGTCCCGCTTCGTCGCGCAATTCGGAAAGCTCTTTTCCGATCTCATAGTACTCGATGACGCCGGGGCGCCCGTCCTCCAGACAGAGCACGCCCACGCGCTCCTCGGGGCATGCCTTGCGCACGAATTTCGCCCCCGTCGCCCTGCCGCTTTCCATCGTTGCCCCGAGAAAGACGGGGTCCGCCATGCGCTGAAGGACGTTGTCCACCGCGAATACGTTGTACCACGTCACCCCGCGCTTTTCGGCCTCTTCCGCCAATCCCGCACGCACAAGCGAGGAATACCAGCCGCCGTTTCCGTTCGGCGAAAGCGCGAGCGAATCCTTAGCAGACAGCAGAAGTTTTCCGTCCAACCCGACGACAGGCGCCATTTCCTGACGGAAAAATGCGACCGCCTGCGCAGGATAGCCGAAATAGTCATGCGCACGGAAGAAGTCCTGCGTTTGGGCATCGTTCTCCTCACTCGTCATAATGAAGAGCGGCACGGTTACGCCGCAGGCACGCACGACCTCCTGCAAATTGCGGATCAACTGCTCAAAGATGAAGAGCGGCTTCGTAATGCCGATGTCAAACGTCCCCTTCGGCGCATCGCTCCCGAGCCGCGTCCCCTGCCCGCCTGCAAGCAGGACGCAGGCGAGCTTGCCCGCACGCAGCGCCTCCAGCCCGAGCGCCCTAAATCGCTCCCGTCCCTCGGCGATCGCGGCAAGATCCAGCCCGTCAATGGGCTCGACCTTCCCCTTCGGAAAAACCGCATGCCCCTTTACGAGCGGCAGAAGCGACCAGTCCACACGCTCGATCTGCCCGGCAAGTTTTTGCCGCCCCGCCGCATCCAGTTCATCCCACCATTTCAGAACCTGAAGCTGATTGTGCCGCTCCAGAAGTTCTTTGAGTTCCCGATATATCATTTCATTCCCCAATCTGTCTGAATTTGCAAAAACCATACCCGCAAGACGTTCTTGCCGCATTCCCCCCATATATAACCTATGTAGTCGGCAGAAAGGCCATGCTCTTTTCAG
>ERZ1643251.834-NODE-834-length-39509-cov-9.298297_pt1 | contig 39509 bp, 37 predicted proteins | sample MGYA00579261_ERZ1643251 | MGnify/ENA primary metagenome ERZ1643251 (study PRJEB29033, sample SAMEA4952267) | chicken gut metagenome | biome: Broiler Chicken; feature: Gastrointestinal Tract; material: Caecum | place: Ireland | collected 2018 | study: Broiler... | reverse complement strand
GAAAGGAAACAATGCAACATCCATGGGATAATTCTACTATATTTTACCAGCAGGTAAAGAAAAAATCATAAGAGCAGTTCGTCAAGGATATATCATTTCAAAAATATATTGCTTATAAGTGTAGATGATGATGCTGCCGTAGTCCATCGCGTACTGATAGGACGCCTCCGTTGCTCCGAACCAAAAGACCATTTTGGGCAGTAACAGCAGGCAGAAAATCATAAAGAGAACGCTCTCTATAAAGATGAGGACGATGGAGTTTGCCATACATTTTGCCGCTCTGTCCCGCTTTCCGCCGCCGAGAAAGATGCTGTAATTGGCGGCGCAGCCGCTCCCGACCAAAAGCCCGAGTGCGAGGGCTTTTGGTCGTCAGGGGAAAGATGACGTTGGTCGCGCTGTTGCCGAGGTAGCCAACGCCCTGTCCGATGAAGATCTGGTCCACAATGTTGTAGAGCGCGTTGACAAGCGTGATCAGCGCGCAGGGGAGGGCCGCTTTGAGATAACAGGGAAAGGGGCGGAAAAATTGCAGGAACCGATTGCAATTCCCGCAAAAAAGGTGTAAAATGTGATCGAATAAAAGGGTGAGAGATCAAGAAAATGTGGCTCGTTGCGGCAATCTTTTCCGCTCTGTTTGCGGGCGTTACGGCAATTTTATCCAAATGCGGCGTGAAAACCGCCAATTCGGACGCGGCAACCGCGGTCCGCACTTCCGTCGTCCTGCTCTTTGCCTGGGCGATCGTCTTTCTCACGGGCGCTTATACCACTCTTTCGTCGATCGGCGCCCGTTCGTGGGCCTTTCTCATTCTCTCGGGGCTCGCCACGGGCGCCTCGTGGATCTGCTATTTCAAGGCCCTCTCGGTGGGGGAAGTTTCCAAAGTGGCCGCCGTGGACAAATCCGGCACCGTTTTGTCCGTGCTCTTTGCGATCTGCCTGTTTGAAAACGAGCGGACGCTCTGGTGGCTCAAACTCATCTTTCTTGCCATGATCGCCGCGGGGACCTTTCTGATGACGGACATCAGGCGGGGCGAACAGAGGGAAAAGAGGGTGTGGTTTGTCTTTGCCCTGCTCTCCGCCGTCTTTGCCGCCGCCACCTCCGTTCTGGCAAAGATCGGCATTGAAAACGTCGATTCCAACGCGGCGACGGCCATCCGCACCTGCGTGGTGCTCGTCATGGCGTGGTTGATCGTGTTTGCAAGGGGAGAGGCGGGCTGCGTTCGGGCGCTGCGGGGCAGGGAACTTGTGTTTCTGCTTCTTTCGGGCGTTGCGACGGGCGCCTCCTGGCTGTGTTACTATTATGCCATCCGGCAGGGGCAGGTCAGCATCGTCGTACCCATCGACAAGCTGAGCATTCTCGTCACCGTCCTTTTTTCACTGATCTTTTTCAGGGAAAGGCTCTCTTTCAGGGCGTGGTGCGGGCTGTTTCTGCTGACGGCGGGAACGGTCTGCATGGCTGTTTTCACATAAAACGTCCCGACAAAAAAACGCCGATCGTTTCAAAAAACGACCGACGTATATTGAAAATCAGGTTTTTTCGGTTTTTTTGCGGTATTCGCTGGGGGTCATGTTTTCTGTCTTTTTGAATGTTTTCAAAAAGGAATTGGTTTCCGCATAACCTGTCCTGCGGGCGATCTCCCGAACGGAAAGGTCTGTCTCGCACAGCAGCTGTTTTGCCTTTTCCATGCGCTTGAAAATGATATATTGGATGGGGGAAATGCCGCTGTATTCCTTGAAAAGGTGCGTCAGGTAATAGCGCGAGAGGTACACGTTTTTGCAGATCTCTTCCACGCTCTCTATATTCTGGTAATTTTCGTCGATGTATTTGCGCGCGCAGAGATAGGATCGGTTGGTCTTGAAATTGCCCCCGTTGTTCTGGGCGAGAATGCGCAGGATGAGGTCGAGAATGATCTTTAACAGGGAGCGGGAGATCTCGTCGTAATAATAAGTTTTTTTCTGCACTTCGCGGATGAGAAAGGCAAAGGTCTTTTCGATGTCTTTTTTCAGCTTTCCCGTTTTCAGGACGGGGGAATCGCCCGTCCAAAGGGCAGTTTGCGGATCGTCTTTGAGGTGCAGGTCGTCTACGCCGCAAAAATACAGGGAGAGTTTTTCCTTTCCGGAAGTGGATTCGGCGTGCAGAAAATTTGGGTCGTAGAGGAGAAGATCCCCTTCGCAGACGGGAAAATCCGCCGTTTCGGTGTGCAGAACGCCCGTTCCCGATTTGACAAACACGATCTCGCAAAAGGGGTGGGAGTGCATTTCCTCCTTCCAGTTGGCGGTTTTTTTCAGCTCTCCCGCATACAGGAGTTTGGCGCTGCCGCAGCCGGAACTGTTTTTATTGACGGTATAGTGCTTGCGCACCGCCGTGTTTTGCAGATGCAGCGTTTTCATGCCCTTATTATAGCACACATTGCGCATAAAAGCTATTTTTTTACAAAAATAGCTTTACTTTTTTGCTGTAGATTTTCGGCAAGCGTTTCTATTGAAAAATAAATCCACGCATGGTATGATACAGGAAAAAAGAATGGGGGCGTTTATGCTGAAAAATATTCCGAAGATACTTTCTCCCGATCTTTTAAAAATTCTCTGCGAAATGGGGCACGGGGACGAACTCGTCATTGCCGACGCAAATTTCCCCGCGGAAAGCTGTGGGCAGAGGGTGGTCCGCGCGGACGGTCACGGCGGCGCAAAGATGCTGGAAGCCGTTCTCTCCGTGATTCCGCTGGATACCTATGCCAAAGAGAATTTTGTCCTCATGCAGGTGGTAGCGGGAGACAATGTGCGGCCGACCATCTGGGAAGAGTATAAAAAAATCGCCGCGGCAAAAGATCCCAACGTCAGGGCAGGGTTTGAGGAGCGTTTCGCCTTTTACGAACGCGCTAAAAAGGCCTATGCCATCGTCGCAACGGGGGAAGAAGCGGTCTATGCAAATATTATTTTGAAAAAAGGGGTGATCCAATGAAGGCAAAAATCGGGATCCGTCCCGCCATCGACGGGAGATGGGGCGGCATTCGGGAAGGTCTGGAAGAGCAGACCATGCAGATGGCGAAAGACGCCAAAAAACTCATCGAAGAAAATGTGTTTTATGCGGACGGGAGCCCCGCGGAAGTGGTGATCTCCCCCTGCACCATCGGCGGGGGAAAGGAAGCGGCGACCTGTGCCGCGGCTCAACGATACCAATGCGTTCTCTTCCGTGTATAACGTGATGGCAAATTGGGGCGCCAACCACGGCGCTTTCGTATACGGGCACATCGGGAAGGACCTCATCACGCTTGCGAGCATGTTCCGCATCCCCGTCTCCCTGCACAACATCGACGACAAGGACATCTATCGCCCGCACAGCTGGTGCGCGTTCGGGACGAAAGATCTCGAAGCCGCCGACTACCGTGCCTGCGCAAATTATAAGGAGCTGTATAAATCATGAATATCCGAAACCTGACAGTCAAGGAACAGGTGTTGGAGGCGATGCGCCGCGTGTATTCCAACGCGCTCACCACAACTTCGGGCGGCAATATTTCCGCCATCGACGAAAACGGGCACATCTTCATCACCCCCAGCAGTATCGACAAGGGGACGCTCACCATCGACGACATCGTGGAAGTTTTGCCCGACGGCACCAGGATCGGCAGGCACGTCCCTTCCATGGAACTTCCCTTTCACTCGAATATCTACAAGGCGTGCCCCGACATCAAGGCGGTGGTCCATGCCCACGCGCCCGCGGCGGTCGCCTATGCCTGCATGAACATCGCGCCCGATTCCCGCTGTGCAAGGGTGTATGCGGACGCTCTGGGAAAGATCGTCACCACGAAGTACGCCCTCCCCGGCAGTCAGCAGCTGGGCAACATCGTCATGCAGGGATTTCGGGACGGATACCGCACCGTCATGATGGACAATCACGGCGCCACGGTCGGCGCTCCCACCATGGCGGAGGCGCTCATGAAGTATGAAACGCTGGACTATCTCTGCCGCACCCTGTTCCACGCCACGGGCCTGGGCGGGGCAACGATGATCGAACACCCCATCCCCTTGCCGAAAGAGGACTATCCCGTTCGGCCTCTGCCCGCGGACGAGGGCAAGAAAAAGGAGATCGTCGCCTTTATCAGGCGCGCCTACCGCGGACAGCTGGTCGGCGGCGGCTGGGGAACGCTCGCCCTGCGCGACGGGGAAGGGTTTCTGTTCAATCCCGCGGCGACGGCGCCCGAAGACCTCACGGAAGAGGACGTCGTCAAGTGCGAAAAGGGCTGCCTCTCGCATGAGGACAGCTGCGCCTATCTGCCGCTGATTTGGGAGATCTTTGCAAAAAATCCCGAAGCGAACGCGGTCTTTTTGTCCATGCCCGCGGCAACAATGGGCTTTGCGGTTGCCAACAAGCTGATGGACGCGCGCCTCATTCCCGAAAGCTATATCATGCTCAAAGACGTGGTGCGCCTGCCCTATGCGGCGCTGGAAAATTGTTCGCAAATTGCGGGTACGCTCTCCAAAAAATCGCCCGCGGTGGTCATCGACAACGAGTGCGCCATCACCATCGGCAAAAACGCCACCAAGGCCTTCGACCGCATGGAAGTGCTGGATTATTCCGCGCGCTCGGTGCTTTTGGCAAACTCGGTGGCGAAGATCAGGCCGATCAGCCAGAAAGAGGTCGATGAGATCGACGCCGTGTTCAACGGCTGGTGAGAGAGATGAAGACATACAACGTTCTTGCCGTCGACCTCGGCGCAAGCTCGGGGCGCGGGATCGTTTACACCTTTGACGGAAACAGCCTGCGGGAAAAAGTGGTACACCGCTTTGCCAACGGCGCCGAGGAGCAGGGCGGCCACCTCGTCTGGAACGCTCCGAAAATTTATGCGGAGATCTGCAGGGCGGTGCGCCTTGCGGACGAGGCCTGCGGAAGGATAGACGGCATCGGGATAGATACGTGGGGCGTGGATTTCGGCCTGATCGGAAAGGACGGAAAGCTCTTGGAAAATCCGCGCCATTACCGCGATGCCGCCAACACGAAAATGCGCCGCAAATACGCGGACAAGGATAGGCAGCTGTTTGACATTGCGGGCATCTCTGTCAACGATTTTAACACAACGTACCAGCTTTTTGCGCGCAAAGAAGAACAGTTTGACTGGACAAAGGTGCAATATCTCCTGTTTATGCCGCAGCTGTTCGGCTATCTTCTGACGGGCGCTGCCGCAACGGAGCCGACCATCGCCTCCACGGGCGGATTTTTCGCAAACGGGGCGTTTGACAAAACCTTTCTGCGGGAAGCGGGCGTGCCTGCGGAAATCTTTCCTCCCGTGCGCAAGACCTTTGAAACGTTGGGCGTTCTCAATGAGGCGTCCAGAGCGCTTGCGGGCATTTCCTACGATGTGCCCGTCATCCTCACGCCCGGGCACGACACCGCCTGCGCCGTGCTCTGTTGCAGGCAGGCGGAGCACCCGCTGTATCTGAGCAGCGGAACGTGGTCGCTGTTCGGCACCACGGAGGAAAAACCCGTCATTGCCGATTCCGCCTTTTTCGGCAAGTACACCAACGAGCTGGGCGGGGACGGAAAGGTGCGTTTCCTGCGCAACATCATGGGAATGTGGATCATTCAGGAATGCCGCCGCCAATGGGAAGAGGAAGGGCAGACGCTCGACTATCCCGAAATCGTGCGGCTGGCGGAAGGTGCAAAGGATTCCGGCGCGGTCATCGACGTCAACGCGGAATGCTTCTTTTCTCCCGGGAAAATGGCGGATAAGGTCAGGGATAGCATCCTGCAAAACCAGGGCATTGCGCTCGGCACCGTCGGGGAGATCTCCCGCTGCGTCTATGCGAGCATGGCAAAGGCCTACCGCGGCGCTTTCGACGAACTGAAAAAGATCACGGGCAGGGAGTACGCGCAGCTGCAAATTTTGGGCGGCGGCTCCAAAAACGCCTATCTCAACGACATGATCGGGCGCGAACTCGGCGTTTCCGTCCTGGCGGGGCCTGCGGAAGCGAGCTCCCTGGGCAACGCTCTGGGGCAGCTGGTCGGCCTCGGCGCGGGAAGCCTGTCCCGTCTGAGAGAATTTCTGATATAATACCAAAAGCAGCCGAGAAAATCGGCTGCTTTTTTTTCGCGAAAAGTTTGTACGGAGACGGAAGTGTCATGCCTTTTCAAAATGGTTTTTGCGGTACACCAGAGGGGATTCGGCATAATTTTTTTTGAACAGTTTGGAAAAATAGGCGCAATCGTAAAATCCGCAGGCCAGGGCGATCTGCGTGATCTGCCTGTCCGTTGTCCGCAGCTGGATCTCGGCCTGCTGCAGGCGGATCCCGTTGATATAATTGGAAGGGGAAAGCCCGAAGTATTTTCGCGTGTACCGAAACACCTGCGGCACCGATCAGTACAGGTGTTTTGCGATCTCCGCCGCGCGGAATAACGGCTGCTGTTTTTGTATCGTGAAAAAAGGGGCGGGCGTGTACAAAAATTGTACACGCCCGCCCCTTTTCAGTGCAAAAAATATCGGCGGGGAAAAGCGGACGCCTTTGCGGGGAAATTTAGTATCTGTTTTCAAACAGGGGAGCGCGGGTTCGCGCGGCGAAAAGCGGGCGCGGGTTGATTTTCGGGCGGGGATATGGTACAATAAAGAAAATATTTTTTTGAAAAACGTGTAAGAAAGTGTGTAAAAATCCTACTTATAAGGTGAAGGGAGGAGAAAAAAGTATGGAAGACGGCGCCATTCTGGACCTGTATTTTGCGCGCGACGAACGGGCGATCGGGGAAACGGATGCCAAATACGGCAAGAAGCTCGGCGGGCTTTCCTTTCGCATCACGCAGGATTTTCGCGAGGCGGAGGAATGCGTAAACGACACCTATCTTGCGGCGTGGAACGCCATCCCGCCCGCGCGTCCCGTATATTTTTCCGCCTATCTGTGCAAGATCGTGCGCAACATTTCTTACGATGTTGCGGATAAAAAGCGGGCGCAAAAGCGCAATGCCGTCCTCTGCCCTCTGGACGGGGAATTGCTGGAAATCCTGCCCGACAACAAGGGGGTTGACGCGGATGCGGAGGAGCTGGCGCGCTGTATCGGGCAGTTTTTGAAAAATTCGGACAAGACGTCGCGCATCCTGTTTGTGCGCAGGTATTTCTATGCGGATACGATGCAGTCGCTCGCCCGTCTGGCGGGCATGAGCGTCAACGCCGTGACGGTAAAACTTTCGCGGATGCGCAAAAAACTGCGTGCCTATCTTTCGGAGGAGGGATACGAGGTATGAACGGAAATTTAAGGGACGCCGTCGGAAAACTGGACGATTTTCTCATTGCGGAGGCGGACGAACAGTCCGCCGCGGAGTATTTCGCAAAAAAGAGGCGCGCCTTTTTCCTGCGCGCCGCAGGAATTGCGGCCTGCTTTGTCCTGTGCGTCTGCCTGTGTATTCCCTTGCTTTTCCTTCCGCTACAAGAGGGGCACGGGGGAAGCGAAGGCGACTCTTTCCCCGAAAGCCCTTCCGCCCCGCATTCGGGCGTCGGCGATTCGTTTTCCAACTCATTCGGCACGATCACCCTGGAAGAGAGCACGGAAAATACGGTCACTCTGCTGTTTGACAAGAGCACGGACGACGAATACTACATTCTCTTTACAGGATTTATCAGCGGGCAGGACGGGGTACGCACGGATTTTTATGCCTGTACCTATCCCGGGTATCGCGGCAAGGGAGAGCTGATCGAGGGCGCCCTCAGGCTCACGGTCAACGGCGTGCAAGTGCAGGAGCTTCCCTTTGCGGCAGGGGAGTACGAGATCATCGTCGATTTCTCGGCGCTCTTTGCCAAAAACCGCACGGTATATTCCTTGTTTGAAGTCGGCAATATGGGCGTGTTCGACCGCTCTTCTGTGACGGATAACTGCACCCTTCCCAACCTTTCGCTGAGTCATTTCTGTGCCTTTTCGGATACCGTCGTCTTGTGTCTGCACATCGATCATTGGATCCAAAATGCGGATACGTATGTGCAAAAACTGTACATTCAGGACAGAAAAAATGAGATCGCGCGCGCTTTTGCTTTCGGCAGGGAGCTGCAAAAGACGCGCATAGGGGAAGAGGAGTATTTCCTTTTGGATACTTCGCTTGCGGACAGCAATTATCAGCTGGACATCTATCTCACGCTCGAATACGTCGCAGGCACCTTCGGAAAAGAGGAGATGCGCTCGGTCAGGCTGGACGCCTTTCTCAACGGGACAGAGCAGGGCGGAACGCTGCGTTTTCTCTGGCAGGCGGACAATCTTTCGGAGCCCGTCCTCGTCCTTTCCGATCTGCAGGAACTTGCAAAGTACGGTACATTTTTGCTCCCGTCTCAGTTTCCCTGCGAGGCGACGCTCGTCAATCAGGTGCTCTTTTTCCCGCAGAGCGGGACTTTTTCCGTCGATTACAAGGCGGAGCAGACGCGCTGGGACGGGTACGGATTTTCCGTTTGGACAAAGACGCGGGACGGCGTTTACGGGTACGAAAATGAGGAGAGCTTTTCCTGGGAAGGGACGGACTACACCGTCTATTACACGGATTCCGGCAGCGAATTTCCGCCCGTTCTGATCGTGTATCGGTACAATTCTCTGTATTATCAGGTCACCGTCGACATTCAGAGGGCGTTCAACGTAGAGGAATTTATCAAAGGGTTTGCCCTTTCGGGTGGATCCATAAAAAATATTTAGCCTTTCGGCAGGATAAGGAGGAAGAGATGAAAAAATTCAGAAAAATCGTGTGTGCGGCGCTTGCGTCTCTCGTTTGCTGTGTCGGCATTGCGGGTTGCGCAAACAAGGGGGAAAGCACCCTTCTTCGCGGTGCGGAGAAAGGGGAGAAGCTGTCCTATCAGGAAGTGACGGAAGATCTGCCCCAAATTTCGGCGGGCGCGGAAAAGTTTGCCTCCGCTTTTGCGGGCGCCGCCTTTTCGCAGCTTGTCGGGCAGAACTTTGCCGTGTCGCCCGTATCCGTGTACATGGCTCTCTCGCTGGCGGCGCAGAGCGCGGCGCATCAGACGCGGGAGGAAATTTTATCCGCTCTGAACGTTTCTTATGAGGAACTCTCTTCGGGGGCAGGGTATCTGTACCGTTCTCTGAACAGGGATTTTATTTCGGGAAAGGTGCGCCTGAGCAATTCCGTATGGGTCAACGAGGGGACGCAGGTGCGGCAGGAATGCCTGGATACGCTTGCGGAACAATTTTTCTGTTCCTCTTTTTCGGCAGATTTTGCGCACAACAATCAGGCCGCCAACGACGCGGTGCGCTATTTTGTCAAGGAGCAGACAAACGGGCTGATCGACAAGGATTTTCAGCTGACAAGCGATACGTACTTTGCCCTCATCAACGCGCTGTATTTAAAGGACAGCTGGAACACGGACGGAAGAGATCTTTCCCTCACCGCCGACGATCGCACTTTTACGGGCGAGGACGGGGAAATCATCTCCAAAAAATTTCTGCAGGGAGATTATAAACCCGGCAGGGTATGGGAAGGAGAAACTTTTTCCGCATTTTATACCTCCACCAATGCGGGCTTTTCCATCAAATTTCTTGTGCCGAAAGAGGGCTACACCCTTTCGGAGGTCTTTACGGAGGAAAACATTGCCGCCGTCAACGGATGCAGGGATTACAACGCATTCGACGAGGAAAATAAGATCCGCTATGAAACGAGATGTATTTTCCCCGAATTTCACGCCTCGTTCGATCGGGACGTGGCGGGCATTCTGCGCTCTTTCGGGATAGTAAAACTGTTTGACGGGGCCGCCTGCGATCTCACCTCCCTGATGGAAAGGGAGAGCATGGAGCGGGGAAACGCCTATTGTTATAAGATACAACACGTCACAGACCTGACCGTCGACAGGAAGGGAATAGAGGGCGCGGCGGTCACCGTCGCAGCCGACGGGGCAGAATCTGCCGAGATGTATGAGACGGTGAGGGAGGAGTTTGTCGTGGACAGACCTTTCGGCTTTATTCTGACGGACACGTACGGGACCTCTCTCTTTTCGGGCGCGGTGTACAGCATCTGAGACCGCGGCAAAGACATCAGAAAAAACGGGGAGCAAAAGGGCGCAGGTTCTATAGGGATTTTCCGGACAAAATAAAAGGATAACGAAAAATTTCGTTATCCTTTTGATTTTTGCGTTGCAAGCACACGATTTGCTAAGCAAAGTAGAGTGTGCTGTATCCTGAATGTGTTTATCCGCAAAACTCGCCAACCTGACAAATTGACATTTATTATCGGGAAGATAATTCTTTGTAGCTTTTGTCGTTAAATCCCCAACCCAATAATGACAAAGCCGTGAATCGCTCATCGCAGTAAACTTCTGCTAAACTGTTTACATCTATCTTAAAGTCTTTCGGCACGCCTTTTTTCAACTTTATTATGACTTTTACCGTTTTATCTTTGGAATTTTTCAGCAATTCAATCATCTGCTCAAAGTCTCCATTTTTGTACATTTTGGCGCTTTTCAGCTCATACCACGCGTAACAATATTTAGTTTTCCCGAAAACATTCCCGTATGCTTCTAGATTGATCCACCCCAATTCCAAATCAGCCGGATCATCAATGGATCTAAATGGCAATTTGATTTCTTCATACGTCGGTTTTGTAAAAAACATAGATAATACTTCTCGGTTAAATTTTTTTCAACGCATTTATTATATTAAAAAACAGTAGATGTGTCAAGTTGTTTTTTTTGAGCAAAAGAAAACTCGGCTTTTCACAAGTCGAGTTTTATGAATGATTCTGTTTAATCCCTATGGGAAGAGCAAAAAGGGCTCCCCGTTTTTTGCGCGCGCGGGGCCGCGCAAAAGCGGCGTCCGCGCTTTACAGAACAAAAAAAGTTATGGTATAACGTGGGAAAATACTTCACAAAAGAAAGGCGCTATGGATCTACAGGCACGGGAAAAAATAGAATACGCGCTGGAGCAGATCAGAAAGGGGCAGGACGAGGGCGTGGAAACGCTGTACGTGCTCATGGGCAGGACGATGCTCTTCGTCGCCAACGGCGTCGTGCGGGACAGGCACGCGGCGGAGGACGTTGTGCAGGAAAGCTTTGTCAAGATCTCAAGGGAATCCACAGCTATCGCGCGGGCAGCAACGGCTATGCGTGGGTGTGCAGGATCGTGCGCAACACCGCTCTCAACGACTTGCGCAAGTCGGGCGGGGCGGAGGAATGGACGGTGTGCGGTTCCCTCTGCACGACGGCGGACGTCCTCGTCAAAAACCTGCCCCTGACGGGGGCGAAAGAGGGGGACGTGCTCGTCTTTTCCAAAGCGGGGGCATATTCGGTGACGGAGGGGATCTCCCTCTTTCTCAGCAGACCTCTGCCGCGCGTTTATCAAAGAGAAGGGGAAACGCTCACCCTTCTGCGCGATTTTATCAAAACAAGTCAGATCAATCAAAAGGAGTAAACAGACATGGAAAAACTTTTATCGATTTTAAAAGAGATCAGACCGGACGTGGATTTTGCAAACGAACAGGACCTCATCGGCAGCGGGATCCTCGATTCTCTGGACATCATGGAGATCGTTGCGGAAATCGGGGATGCGTTCGGCATCACCCTTTCCCCTGCGGACATCGTTCCCGCAAACTTTCATTCGGCGCAGGCGCTTTGGGAGATGATCTGCCGCAAACAGGGCTGATTTTCTCATTCCGATTTTTCCCCCGAAGCTTGCAAAAGTTTTCTTTCTTTGCTATAATAAAAATATCCCTGCTTTCAGGGAAAGCTGCAAAATTCGGCAAGGAGAGAAAATGATAAAATTAAATCCCGTTCTCAAGGATTATCTTTGGGGCGGCATGAAATTCGGCAAGATGTACGGCCGCGACAACGGCGGCAAAAAGATGAGCGAAAGCTGGGAAGTGTCCGTCCATCCCGACGGGCTGAGCACCTGGGAAGGCGGAACATTGGCGGAATATCTCGCCAAAAATCCGCAGGCGGTGGACAAGGCGGGTTCGCCTTTCCCCGTGCTCATCAAATACATAGACGCGGCACAGAATCTGTCCGTGCAGGTCCACCCCGATGACGAATATGCCCGCCGCGTGGAGAACGACAACGGCAAGACGGAAATGTGGTACATTCTCGGCGCGGACGAGGGTGCGGGCATTTACTGCGGGTTCAAGCGGGATACGGACAAAGCGGAGTTTCTCGCCAAAGTCAAGGACGGCACGGTGGAAGAACTCCTCAACTTTATTCCCGTCAAGGAAGGGGATTGCTTCCTCATCGAAGCAGGAACGGTACACGCCATCGGCGCGGGTTGCGTCATCTGCGAAGTGCAGCAGAGCAGCAACGTGACCTACCGCGTGTACGATTATAACCGCAGGGGCGCGGACGGAAAACTTCGCCCTCTCCATGTGGAAAAGGCGGTGGACGTCATCAATTTCAAGGCGTTTGAAGACCATACGAATACGGGGACGTTTGCAGCCGTTGCGGGCGGAAAAATGCGTCGCCTTACGGGCTGCAAGTATTTCGGGTGCCGCCTGCTGGATCTGGACGGGACATATTCGGAAGAAAATAAAATTTCCTTTACGGCGCTCAACGTTCTCAAAGGGGAGGGAAAAGCGGACGGAAAACCTTTTAAAGCGGGCGACAGCTTTTTTGTTCCCTGCGGCGAGAAGTTTACATTGGAAGGAAAGGCGGAGATCGTTCTGACGACGGAGGGGAAAGCATGAGTTACTATATCGGCATCGATCTGGGCGGCACGTTTGTCAAGTGCGGCATTGTGGACGAGCAGGGGAAAATTCTGATCAAGGACAAAATTCCCACGGGCAACGGCAGGCCTTATACGGAGATCGCCGCGGACATGGCGGAGTTTGCAAAGCAGCTTATTTCCCGCGCGGGGCTGAAAAAAGAGGACGTGAAGGCGGCAGGCATCGGCGCACCCGGAACCATCGACAGCAAAAACGGCGTCATCGTGTACAGCAACAACATCCGTTGGGAAAATGTACCGCTGTGCAGGGAGATCGAAAAGCGGTTGGGACTGCCCACCTACATCACCAACGATGCAAACGCGGCGGCGCTGGGCGAAAACTTCTGCGGCGCGGGCAAGGATTATCAGAGCATGGTCTTTATCACGCTGGGAACGGGCGTCGGCGGCGGGATCATCATCGACGGAAAGATCTTTGAAGGAAACAAGTCCGCAGGCGCGGAGATCGGTCACGAAGTCATCCGCATGGGCGGCGAAAAATGCACCTGCGGAAGAAGGGGCTGTTTTGAAGCTTACGCTTCGGCAACGGCGCTCGTCAATCAGACAAAGCGCGCCATGCAAAAGGACATGGACAGCCTTTTGTGGAAACTGTGCGCAAACGATCTGGAAAAAGTGGACGGAAAAACCGTGTTCGACGCCAAGGACGCAGGGGACAAGACGGCGGAAAAGGTGGTCAGAAACTACATCCGCTACCTTGCGGAAGGGGTAACGAACCTCGTCAATGTGTTCCGTCCCGAGGCGATCGTGCTGGGCGGCGGCGTGTGCGCGCAGGGAGAGAAACTGATCAGGCCTTTAAAGAGAAAGGTAAATTCTCTCGCTTACGGAGGCGTCAAATATGCGCCCGTGCAGATCGTAACGGCGAGCCTCGGCAACGACGCGGGCCTTTGCGGTGCGGCAAGACTGGCGATGCTCAGATAAAGGACAGGCTTTGCCTGGTGCAAGCGCAGGCCTTTCAGAGGGGGAGATATAAGGCAAGGGGTGGGAGATGAAAGCATCTCCCGCCCCTGTATTTTTCAGAAAGCGCTTTGCGCACCCGACCGCGGTCGGGTGCGGTTTTTATTCTCCCGCCTTGAAGTTGTAAACGGGGCGGATGATCTTCTGTACGGCTGCCGTGGGTTCGAGGTTGGCGAGGATCTCGTCCATGTCCTTGTACGCCATCGGGCATTCGTCCAGCGTGTCCGCGGAGACGGAAGTCGTGTAAATTCCCTGCATTTCGCGCGCGTAGTCCTCCACGGAAAACAGTTCGCGCGCCTTCATGCGCGAATAGCGGCGCCCCGCGCCGTGCGGCGCCGAACAGTTCCAGTCCTCGTTTCCCTTGCCCGTGCAGAGCAGGCTCCCGTCGCGCATATTGATGGGAATCAGCAGGGTTTCTCCCTTCTTTGCGGAAACGGCGCCCTTGCGGATGATGCCTGAATCGTGGTCGATGTAGTTATGCACCGTTTCAAACGTTTCAAACTGCGTTGCGTCTGCGCCCAGCCAATGCCTGAGCAGAATTTCGGCGATGAGCTCGCGGTTGCGGCGCGCAAACTGCTGGCAGATGCGCATATCGTCCAGATATTCGTCGCGCCAGCGCCCCGTCAGGTGGCACAACGCGGGCGGGAAATCGGGGGTACGTGCCGCAAAATCCGCTTCCAGAGCCGCAAGCGCTGCCTGGATTTGAGTGCGGCGTCCCTCTTCCTTATAGCGGGCGATGAGTTCGCGGCGGGCTTCAAACAGATCTCCCTTGCCGCTGCACAGGTCTATCGCAAGCTTCTGGTGCAGTTCTGCCACCTGCTTGCCGAGGTTGCGGCTGCCCGTATGGATGACGAGGTAAAAGTTTCCATCGTCGTCCTTGTCCGCTTCGATGAAGTGGTTGCCGCCGCCCAGCGTGCCGAGGCTGCGTTCGAGCCGCCCGCTGTTCTTTAAATCGCGGTAGCAGTGCAGCTGCTGCAGGGCAGGGAATCGCTCAATGCGCCCTTCATGCACGTCCATGCCCGCGGGAATATAGCGGCGGACGGCCTCGTCCAGCTTTTCAAAGTCGAACGTTCCCTTGCCCAGAAGGACGGTGCGCATTCCGCAGCCGATGTCCACGCCCACGATGTTGGGAATGACGGAGTCGCGTATGTCGGCGGTAAAGCCGATGACGCAGCCCGCCCCCGCGTGTACGTCGGGCATCACGCGGACGCGTGCGCCCGCCGCAAAGGGCAGGTCGCACAGCGCGCGGATCTGGTCGAGGGCAGCGCCCTCGACGGTATCCGAAAATATTTTTGCGGAGGTGTACCGTCCGCGTATTTCGATCATGTCTTGCCTCCTTTGCGCAGGTGCAGAACGTCTTTCAGCTGTTCGACGAAGTCGCCGCCCGAAAGGGAGATGTTGCCCACGCGCTCGCAGATTTTTTCGATGTATTCAAGCTCTTTGAGCTTGTAAAGAGTAGGGTTCTCTTCCATCAGTCGCGCCGTGTTGAGCAGGGAACGCGTGGAAGCAACTTCCTCGCGGCGCGTCACCACGTTTGCCTGCGCGCGCTTTTCGGCAACGAGAACGGTGTTCATGATGTCGCGGATCTCTCCTGGCAGGATGATGTCCTTCACGCCCGCTTCACAGATCTCGGCAAACAGATCCTTGGCGGCGCGTTCCAGTTTTTCCTGTACGTATGTACAAAGTTCGTCCTTTTTTTCCAGAAGTTCGTCCAGCGAATAGGTTCCCGCCGCGCCGCGCAGGGCAAGCTGCGCCGTCGTGTACAGCAGGGAACGGATGTCGGAAGCGTCCTGCGCACGCTCGGCGTCCGTCAGACGGTAGCAGAACGTAAAGTTGATGCGCACTCCCACTTTGTCGCGCGTCAGGATCTCCTGTCCGCCCACGTCCACAAGCTGCGGACGCATACAGTAGGTCTTGACGGAGATCTGCGTGCCGTTTGCCCAGAAAAGGTATTTGCCGGGTTCCAGCATACGCACAAACTTGTTGTCGAAATAGAGCTTGCCCATCTCGCCGTCCTTCACTTCCGTGCGCACGAGCAGGAAAGGCGCCCACTTTTCCACGAAGGCAAGGGGAACGTCCGCCGTGATTTCCGCAGAGGTAGTGTCAAAGCGGAGGAAGGAGCCGCCCTCTTTCCAGAAGAGGTGCTCGCCCGCGGAGACGACGCAGTCGAAAGCTCCGTCCTGCAGGCGGATGACCGCTTCAAACGGGGACACGGTGACGCGCTCCGTCTGTTCGTAAAGGACGGGGTCGGAGAGCAGGGTGTCCGTGTTTGCGTGCGCGGAGAGGAGCTCGCCCGCGGCGCGCACAACTTCTATTTCTCCGCGGCGGGGAACGCGGTACGTTCCCGCGCCGAGGCACTTGACAAATTTGCCCTTGACAAAGAGCAGGCCGCGTTCGTTTTCATGGATGATCATTTTCATATTTTTTCACCTCTTACAATGTATTTTTCGGTTAAAACGGATCGCGCGGACGGCGCGGCAGAACCGTTGAGCAGCGCCTTGCGGCGGCGGGGGCCAGATGGCCGCGGCGCACCGTTCGTAACTGCGGTATCCCGATCCCGGCAGGGCGTTCGCCCCCGTTGCGTTTGTCCGCCTGTTCCGCAGAAGCGGAAGGAGCGGATAACGCGTGACCCGTTTTGGCAGGTTAACTCCTACAAGGAATTTGCGGCGAGCCGCATTTTTATGCTGTGCGCATATCATTCAGATCTCTTAACAGGAGATTCGCCAAACCATGGCAAAGCAAAGGAGTTGAACCTTTGTTACGGAAAGCCGCGCATTTGCGCTTTCCCGGCAACGTTCCCGGCATACGCTTCGGCATTGCCCCGCGCACCGCGGCGCCGCATCAGGCGCCCGCGCTGGTCACGTTACATTGACATTATATGGCAAAAAAATGCAAAAATCACGGAAAAAAAGTTGCGAGATCATCTGATCCCGCAACTTTTCTGCCTGTTCAGGCGTTCTTTTAACTGATTCAGAAATTTTTCGGGCGCCAGCACGCGGATCATCGGCCCGAAGGAAAGGACGCGGATGAGCACTTCCGTTTCGTCCTCCTCGTCGTAGTACAGCCGAACGGAATATTCCCCGTCGCCCGTGCGTTCCACTTCCTTTTCAAAGTGCGCAAAATGCGTCAGAGCGCGTTCGAGGGCGTTTCTCCGGTCGGTCAGCGAAAAAACAAGCTGTTCGCGCGCGGGCTGTTCCCGCGGGGGCGCCGCTTCCCGTTCCGTCACGGTCACTTTGCGCATCCGCGCAAGGTTGAGATAGCGGATCTTGCGGATCCCCGAAACGCAGGCGCGGAATTTGTCGTCCTTTTCCGAGTATTCCAGCGCGTACGGACTGCACCGCAGCCAATGATAACTTCCGTCCCGCATACGGTACTCGATGAACGTCTGCTTTTTCTCCCCGATGGCGCGCAGCAGGGCGCGGAAATTGTTTATGTACTGTTCGTCCCCGTAATTGTCCCCGTCCGCGTATTTGTCAAAGGCAAAATAATCTTCTTCCGTCCACAGGGGCGGGAGAGAGGGATCCTCGGCAAGGGGCGGCGCGTCGCAGAAAAGGCGGAACCTTTTGTCTGCGCAGATGGCTTTCAGCCAGCACAGCTGCAATCTGGTCGGCGGCAGGACGGGCGGATGGTGCAAGAGGGGAACGCCGTCCTTTATCAGCTGCCATTCTCCCGTTTCCAGGGCGGGGAGAATGGTGAGAAAGCTTTCCGCAAACGCCTCTTTGTCGCAGATCTCTTTCATGCGCGCGCGGGTGAGCGGCGCGCGCAGCGACTCTTCCAATATGCGCGCCACGGCGGTGTAATAGGCGCCGTACACTTCGTCAAACAGCTGCATCATTCCTCCAATCCGTACAGGCGGTACATCGCCCGCATATCCTCTTTGAATTTGTTTTCCACCGTCCTGTCGGAAAAGTCGAGGGAAAGGATGCGCCCCGTAAAGGTGCGGATCCAGCCCAGCGTTTCCTCGCTGTCAAATACCTCCGCGCGGAATGTCCATTCGTTTTCGCCCGTCTGTTCCACGCTCCCGCCGCGCCGTTCGCGCAGGAGCCTGCGCAGAATGTATTCCTCTCCCTTTTCGACCTTCAGGGTGAATTGTACAAGCTCCTTTTTGCTGCTTCCGCCCAGCGAAGCGCCCCAGATATACGGTCGGATATGGTTGAACTTTTCCCGCAGTTTGTCAAAATTTTCGCATACGTCCAGCGCTTTTACGCGCAAAATAAAGTCCAGGCGGAAAGAACGGAAGCTTTTGTGAGCAGGCTCCCAGGCGAAAAGGTACCGCCTGCCGCTCTGCACGCCCGCGCCGACGCACAGGGGGACGACGGTGCATTCGTTTTCCTTTTTGCGGCTGGTCTTGTGCAAAAGGACGCGCTTTTTATCGCGCATCGCCTCAAAGAGGGAAAGCAGGATCTCGTCGTCGGGGGTGCCCGTCACATAGTGGTGTTTGAAGCGGAAAGGGGAGGAGCGGCTTGGCAGTTTGTCCAAAAGGAAAGCGCCGGGTTCTCCCAAAGGGGCGGTTTCCGAAAAAAATTCCAGAGCCGCGCGAAGGGGTGCAAGATCGGGCGAGGGCGGCAGGGAATAGAGGACGCGCCTGCCCTCCGTGCGCTTGCGAAGGAGCCCCTTGTCCGCGTATTCGCCCAGCTTTTTGCGCAGGGTGGATTCGTCAAAGGGGAGGGGTTCGTCAAAGGCGTTCAGCCGCGAGGAGATCTCCTCCGTCAGCTGTGCCTGCGTGCGCTCGCCGTCGAGGAGAATGTCGAACAGCAAAAAGTGCAGTGTGATGTCCGCGTCGGTAAAACTCTTGGCGGCAAAGGCGCGGAAAAAGGGGTTTTCCGCCGCCCTGCGGCTGTCCAGAGAGAGGAAAACCGTCTTTCCCTCCCTGTCCCTGCGCGCGCCCATGTATTCGCGCAGCCAGCTTTCGATGCGCCGCTTTTCGTTGTCGTAGGTGCGTGCGCTCTTTTTGGCCGCCTCTTCGCGGCCCTTGCAGCCGTAAACGTAAAATTCGCGTATGTACGCGCGCACGCGCTCAAAATTTTTGATAAGTTCGCTGTATCCCGCCATTTTCCTGACCTCGCTGCCTTCATTATACAGCATACGTCTGCATAATTCAATATTTTATGCGTTTTTTAAGGGGAAAATCTGCAATAAACTTGAAAGAAATGTATTTTTATGCTATACTGAAAGAAAGCGCAATGCGCAAATCCACCAACGGAGTAATGCTATGATCCTGCAACTCAATGCGGCGCAGTTCGACAGAAATGCGCCCGTCCTGTACGTCATCGTCGGCATCATCCTCGCCGTCGTCGTCGCGCAGGCCGTGTTCTTCCTCGTGCGGGCCTACCGCCGCGGCGTAAAGATCGGAATGTCCAGACAGGTGCTCAACAAGACGATGGTCCGTGCGGGCGTGTTTACCGTCGCTCCCGCCGTCGCCATTCTCGTCGGCATCGTCGCGCTCTCGCAAAAACTCGGCATTCCCTTGCCCTGGCTGCGCCTGTCCGTCATCGGCAGTTTCAGTTACGAAACCATCGCCGCCAACATCTTTCAGGGCAACGTGACAGACGCCACGGCATACGTCACCGTCGCACTCGTGATGACCTGCGGTATGCTCGTCTCCATGTTTCTGCCCCTCATCACGGGCAAAAAGATCCAGCGCGGCCTGATGAAAATGCGCTCAAAGGACAAAAAATGGGGCGAGATCTTTATGACGGCGCTCTTCCTCGGCATGATCTCCGCCTTCCTCGGCTACGTGTTCGGCGGCGTGGGAGAGGGCGGTTCGGGCTGGATCCCCGTGCTGGTGTTCTTTGTGTCCGCCATCGTCATGGCGCTGTGCGGACTTCTCTTAAAGGTCACGAAATGGCGCTGGATCAACGATTACGCGCTCCCGTTCTGCATCATCGTGGGCATGGTCTCCGCCGTCCCCATCACCATGCTCTTGGGTTAAAGGAGGAAAGACAATGAAACAGCTTCGTTCTTTTGACGACAATACGCACCTTTACGGCAGGATCTGGGGCCTCATCGCCGCCCTGCCCATTCTCTCCTATCCCTTCGTGTGCCTGGTCATTTTCGGCGCGTCCATCGATTGGGGCCTGTTCGCTTCGGGCGCTTCCATCATCATCCTGTACTGCGTCGTGGGCGCCGTGGAGACCTTTACCTACACGCCCATGCTGGGTTCGGGCGGAACCTACCTCGGCTTTGTGACGGGAAATCTTTCCAACCTCAAAGTTCCCTGCGCGCTCAACTGCATGGAACAGGCGGGCGTGGAAAAGGGGACGGAGGAAGCGGAGATCGTCTCCACCATTTCAATCGCCGTCTCTTCCATCGTCACCATGCTCATCCTCGTGCTCGGCGTGGTGCTCATCTCCTTTCTGACTCCCGTCTTTGAAAACGAGACGCTCGCCCCCGCGTTCGATAACGTTCTGCCCGCCCTGTTCGGCGGCATGGCGGTCGTGTATATCTCCAAAAACTGGAAAATTTCCGTCATTCCCTGCGTGCTCATGCTGCTCGTATTCATCATTTCCTCTTACGCCACGGGCAGCGGCGATCTTGCGGGAACGCTCATCGGCGCGATGGTCCCCGTCGGCGTCATCGTCACGCTCGTTTCCTCCCGCATCATGTATAAAAAGGGCTGGCTGGGCGAGATCGGCACGGCGCAGGAACAGCCGCAGGAAAACGGCAGCGGGGAGGAAACGAAATGACCTGGCTGTATGTTGTCATTGCGGTTGTGGCGGTGCTCGTCCTCATCGGCATTCCCGTCGTCCGCGCCCTGCGCTTTCGTCCCAAAAAAGAAAAGACGTATCCCGATTTTCCCGTACAGTGCAACGAACAGAAGGCGATTTCCGACCTCGCGGAGATGATCCGCTGCAAGACGGTTTCGGACACGGACGAGAGCAAAGAGGACGACGCGGAGTTTGAAAAGTTTGAACAGCTTCTGCCCCGCCTTTTCCCCAACGTGCATCGCGTGTGCGATTTTATGAAGCTTGGGAAGCGCTCCCTGCTCTTTCGCTGGAAGGGGAAGGACTCTTCCGTCTGCCGCGTTCTGATGGCGCATTACGACGTGGTCTCCGTAGAGCAGTCTCTCTGGCAAAAGCCCGCCTTTGCGGGACTTGTGGAGGACGGCGTCCTCTGGGGCAGGGGAACGCTGGATACAAAAGGCACGCTCAACGGCGTGATGCAGGCGGCGGAAACGCTGATCGGACAGGGCTTTGTCCCGCAGAACGACATTTACCTCGCCTTTTCGGGCAACGAGGAAACAAACGGCACGGGCGCGCCCACCATTGTAAAATATTTTCAGGAAAAGGGCATCCGCCCCGCACTGGTGTGCGACGAGGGCGGCGCCGTGGTGGATAAAGTGTTCCCCGGCGTTTCCGCGCCCTGCGCGCTCATCGGCATTGCCGAAAAGGGGCTGTGTAACGTCCGCTTTTCGGTGGAGGGCAAGGGCGGCCATGCCAGCGCGCCGCCGCCGCATACGGCGGTGGGCAAGCTCAGCAAGGCGTGTTCCGCCGTGGAAGATCATCCCTTCCCCGCCCGCCTTTCCAAACCCGCCAAAGAACTTTTCGATACGTTGGGCAGGCACTCTTCCTTTGTGTATCGGCTGATCTTTGCAAACCTGGGGCTTTTCCGCGGCGCGCTCGACGGGCTCTGCAAAAAGAGCGGCGGCGAGCTGAACGCCCTCATGCGCACGACGGTCGCCTTCACGCAGATGAGCGGCAGCAAGGGCATGAACGTCCTCCCGCCCTATGCGGAAATGGTGGCAAACCTGCGCATCATGTGCGGCGAAAGCGTGCAAAGCTGCGTCGATTATCTGAAAAAGAGGGTCGGCGACGGCATCAAAGTGGAAGTGGTGTACGGCATGGACCCTTCCAACGTTTCCGAAACGCAGGGCGAGGCGTGGGAGATGATGAAAAAAGCCGTTTCCCAGACGTGGAAAGAGGCGATCGTGGCGCCCTATCTGATGCTGGCGTGCAGCGATTCCCGCCATTACGGAGAGATCTCCGACCACGTGTACCGCTTTTCGGCGATGGCGCTCTCCAAAGAGGAGCGCGCAAGCATCCACGGCAACGACGAAAAGATCCCCCTGGAAAAGATCGTCAGGACGGTGCATTTCTATCTGCGCCTGATCTCACAGTTTTAAAAGAAGCGGCTCCCTGTCAGGGGGGCCGCTTTTGCGCGGAAGGCGGGGTCGGCAAAGGGTGGAATAAAAACAAAAATTTGCCTCATACTTTTTTTGACGCGCAACAAGCGCACATTTGGAGGAAAGTATGAAAGCTACGGGTATTGTAAGGCGAATCGACGAACTGGGGCGCGTGGTCATCCCCAAGGAGATCCGCCGCACGCTTCGCATCAAGGACGGCGATCCGCTGGAAATTTTTACCGACCGCGACGAACTGATGCTGAAAAAATATTCTCCCATCGCCACGCTGGAAAAATTTTCGGAAGGGACAACGCGTTCGCTGAGCGATCTGAGCGGCTGCCTTGCCGTCATCTGCGATACGGACGAAATTCTGTACGCTTCGGGGGAGGGGAGAAAGGAGCTTGCGAGAAAACAGATCTCTTCCCGCCTCGAACAGGTGATGAAGGAGCGCCGCAGTTACATCGCCAACCTTGCGGAAGGGGGCGACATTGTGCCTCTCGCCGAGGGGGCGGACATGAACATCACGGCGCAGATCATCGTTCCCATCGTGGCGGGCGGCGATTGCCTGGGCGCCGTTTCCCTGCTGTCCGCGGAAGAGGGCGCACATATGGAAGCGAGCGCCGTAAAACTTTGCAGGCTGACGGCGGACATTCTTGCCAACCAGTTCCTGTGAGAAGGGGGAAACCCCTTCTACATATGAAACAGAATTTCTTGAAGGGCGCGATCATCATTTCCGTCGGCGGGATCGCGGCAAAAATACTGGGCGCGTTTTACAGGATCCCGCTCACAAATATTCTCGGCGGCGAGGGAATGGGGGTATACCAGATGGTGTACCCTCTCTATTGTCTTTTGCTCACCGTATCCGCAACGGGCATCCCTTCGGGGCTGGCGCGCATCGTCTCCTCCGCGGAGAGCAGGGGAGATCATGCCAAGAGCCGCGCGGTGCTCTTCAAATCCCTGCTCCTGTTTTCGGGGGTGGGGCTGTGCGGCAGCGCGCTGATGTTCCTGCTTGCGCCCGCCATGAGCGCGGCGCAGGGGGAGATCGGCGCCGTCGCCGCCTATCGCGCCCTGGCGCCCGGGGTGTTTTTCGTGTCCGTGCTCTCCTGCCTGCGCGGCTGGTTTCAGGGCAAGAGCAACTTCTTTCCCACCGCCTTTTCAGAGATCTGCGAACAGGCGGTCAAGGTGGCGCTCGGCCTGTTCTTTGCCCGCGCTTTCCGCGGCGAACCGTTCAAAGCGGTCGCCTGGACGCTGGCGTCCGTCACGTTCAGCGAGTTTGCCGCTTGCCTTCTTTTGGCTTTTCTGGCGTGGGGAGAGCGCACCAAACGTCCGCTTTTTCGCGAACGTGTGCAGGATCTGCGTGCAAAACAGCTGCTCAGGGTGACGATCCCCGTCACCGTTGCGGCGGGACTTCTGCCCCTTTCCAACCTTTTGGACAGCATTCTCATCGTGCGGCTGGTCGGAAGATACGCCTCCAACGCCACCGCTCTGTACGGGCTGTACGCGGGGGCGGCGGCAACGCTGGTCAATCTGCCCGTTTCCGTGTGCTACGGCATCGCCGCGGCCATCATTCCCGCCGTGTCCGCCTGTCAGTCCAAAGGGCTCTTGCGGGAAGCGGAGGAGCGCACGCTCTTTGCCCTCAAATGCACCCTCTTTCTCTCCCTGCCCGCGGCGGCGTTTTTGCTGGCCTTCCCGTCGGGCGTCACTTCCTTTTTGTTTTCGTCCGTGACGGGCGCGGAAGGGGAAACGCTCGCCTCTCTCGTGCGCGCCCTGGCGCTCACCGCCGTCTTTCTCTCCTGCGTGCAGACGCTCGCCGCCTGCCTGACGGGCAGGGGAAAACCCAAGATCGCCGCTTTTGCCATGACGGCGGCGGTCGCTTTCAAACTCGTTGCGGAGTTTGTGCTCCTGCAATTTCCGCAAATTTCCGTTCTCGGCGCGGCTTATGCCGCAATCGGGTGTTATTTTGTTGCACTCGCCGCCGATTTGTTATATAGTATAAGGGAAAGAAAAAACAGGATCGCAGTCCTTGCGTACTTTTTCAAGTTTTCCGCAATGTCCGCCGCCGCCGTGTTCTGCGCCGCGGCGGCGGCAAGGGTACACGTTCTGCTCGCACTGTGCGCGGCGGCGCTCATCTATCTCGCCCTCGCCGTGCTGCTGCGTGCGTTTTCCGCGCAGGAACTGCAATTCACACGGAGGAACCATCATGCTCACCATCGTCGGGCTGGGATGCAGTCCTGAGGACTTGTCCCGCGGAGCTTACAATGCCGTCACAAGCGGTGCAAAAGTCATCCTGCGCACGGGCGAAACGCCCGCCGCGCAGGCGATCCTCTCGTCGGGCGCGCCCTGCGCCACGCTCGACTACATATACGAGAGCTGCCGCAACTTCGATACCCTCAACAAAAAGCTCGCCGCCGCCGTGGCGGAAGAGGCGGAAAAGGGGGACGTCGTGTACTGTGTGGACGGCAGCGTCGCCGAGGACGTTTCCGCGCAGATCCTTCTCAGAAAGAAAAAGGACGCACGGGTGTTTTGCGGTGTTTCCAAGGCGGACGCGGCGTTTGCGGCGGCAAAGATTTCCGCCTGCGACCGCACGGCGGTCTCCGCGTACAGCGGGGGCGGGGCGCGCCTGCGCCTGCCGCTTGCCGTGTACGACGTCGACTGCGACCTCGTGGCGGGCGACGTGAAACTGCGCCTGTGCGACCTGTTCGGCGACGAGGCGGACGCCTTTTTCGTGCGCGGCGGCAGGGCGAAAAAAATCAAGCTTTACGAGCTCGACCGCCAGAAAGCATACGACAGCTCCTGCGTGCTCGTGTTGGACAAGATCCCGCTCCTGAAAAAGACGCGCTTCGATTTTGACGACCTCGTGGAGATCCTGCGCCTTTTGCGCGCGCCGGACGGCTGCCCGTGGGACCGCGCCCAGACGCACGAGAGCATCCGCAAAAACATGATCGAAGAGGCGTACGAGCTGGTGGACGCCATCGACAGCAAGGACGATAACAAGATCGTGGAAGAAACGGGCGACGTGCTCATGCAGGGCGTGTTCCATTCCGTTTTGGGGGAGGAACGCGGCGCGTTTACCGTGGACGACGTTCTCTCCGCCGTGTGCGAAAAGCTCATCTTCCGCCACTCCCACATTTTCGGAAAGGACAAGGCGACGGACGAGGCGAGCGCCCTCTCCGTTTGGGACAAAAACAAACTCAAAGAAAAGGGACAGACGACGGGTTCTCAGTCCGTGTGCGACGTTCCCAAAAACCTGCCCGCGGCCATGCGCGCGCAGAAAGTGGCAAAGCGCGCCGCCAAGTTCGGGTACGACTTCAAGGACGTCTCCCAGGCGGCGGAAAAAGTGACGGAGGAGCTGGGCGAGCTCCTCGCCGCTCTGCGCGAGAAAAACGAGGCGCACATTGCGGAAGAGACGGGCGATCTGCTCTTTTCCGCCGTCAATGTGGGCAGGCTTGCGGGCGCCGACTGCGAGGAAGCGCTTTCCGAAAGCACGAAAAAGTTTATCCGCCGCTTCTGCCGCACGGAGGAGCTCATCCTCGCGGACGGAAAGAAAATGCAGGACATGAGCGCGGACGAACTTTGGGCCTATTACGAAAGGGCAAAGCGCAATGGCTGAACTCGGACAAAAGCTTGTTTTCGGCGGCGTGAGCGCGCGCAACAACCTGTTTCTGGCGCCGCTGGCGGGGTACACGGATTTCGCTTTCCGCAAGCTGTGCTACTCTTTCGGCGCGGGACTCTGCTTTACGGAAATGGTCAGCGCCAAGGGGCTTTTGTACAACAGCGAGGCGACGAGGCTGTTGCTGCACACCTTCGACGGGGAAGAGAATACCCCCGTGCAGCTGTTCGGTTCGGACCCCGACATCCTGCGCGCCGCCTGCGAAAGCGAGGATCTTGCGCCCTTTGCCGCGGTCGATCTCAACATGGGCTGTCCCGTCCCCAAAGTTTTCAAAAACGGGGAGGGGAGCGCCCTCCTTGCAAACTTTCCCCTGGCGGAGCGCATCATTTCCGCCTGTAAAAAGAGCGGGAAGACGGTCAGCGTCAAGTTTCGCATCGGGCTGGAACGGGGCAAGACCTTTGCCGCAGAGTTTGCAAAGCTGTGCGAAGGCGCGGGGGCAGACCTCATCACCGTGCACGGCAGAACGCGGGATATGTACTATGCGGGCGAACCCGACTTTGCGCAGATCGCGGCGGCAAAAAATGCGGTGCGCATTCCCGTCGTGGCAAACGGCGGCATCTTTACGCGCGGGGACGCGCTGTCCATGCTGGAAAAGACGGGCGCGGACGGCGTGATGGTGGCGCGGGCGGCGATGTACGATCCGCACATTTTTACGGAATTTCTCGGCGGGGAAAAGCAGTGGGACAAGGCCGCCGCCATCCGCGGGCAGATCGCGGAGATGCTCCCCGTGTACGGGGAGAGGTTTACACTTGTGCAGATGCGCAAACTCACCGCCTTTTATCTGCGCGGCACGCGCGGCAGCGCGCAGTACAAAACCAGGCTGTTTGCCTGCCCTTCCCTTGCCGAACTGGAAACTCTTCTGTGTGAAATTTTTGAAAAATGAAGGCAACGCAGGGGCTTTTCCCGTGCAAATTCCGCCGTTTGATTGACAGGCGGCGCGTTTGATGATAAACTGAAAAAAGACGATGCGTTATTTTTCCAATGCAAAACATCCGGGCAGCGCCGGATACAAACAGACGGTGGCGGCTTATTGCGGCAGGGAAAAGTACCGCTTTTGGGAACTGGACTTCGTGCGCGGACTGTGCGTTCTGCTGATGGTGTTCGACCATTGTATGTACTGTTTCTGGGACGTTCTGCCCTCCGCCAATCAGATGTTCGGCACAAGCTTCCTTTCCGAACTTGCGCCCGTCGCAATAAAGTACTGGAACAGCGCTTTCCGCAACAACATCCGACTGGTCGTCGTCTCCGCGTTTTTCATCATCTGCGGGATCAGCTGTACGCTTACGCGCGGCAATTTTCGTCGCTTTATTCCGCTGGCGATCGTCGCGGGCGGCATTTCCGCCGTCACCACCGTGCTCGATCAGCTGGTTTTGCCGGGCGCACAGGTGCGCTTCGGCGTCATCCATATGCTCGCCGCGGGCGTGCTTCTGTACGCCGTTCTCGACGAGGCGGCGGTCAGCGTGGGCTCCGTTTTGGGCAAGGGCAAAAAGGCAAACTTTACAAGGGAGGCACTCCGCTATCTTTCGGGGCTTGTGGGGCTTATCCTCCTTTGCTGGCTGTTTTTCGGCGGATTTGCCCGCTTTTCCCATGAGAGCGGCTATTGGGACGTGGTAGGGAATTTCTCTCCCCAAAATGCAACCAACGCGGAAAAGGACATCTATTCCGTCTTTCTGTACGTCAAAAACTACTATTTCCGTTCGGGCGATTATTTCCCCATTCTGCCCTGGTCGGCGCTCGTCCTTGCGGGCGGGATCCTCGGCAGACTCATCTACCATACCTCCGCAAAGTACGCGTTCCGTCCTCTGGACGGGGCATGGAATCGGGGAATGTGTATCATTGGCAGGCACGCGGCAGTCATTTACGTCGCGCACATGATCGTCATTCCGCTGTACTTCGCCCTGGGCGCTTATCTGTTCTCTTTGTTATAAAAATAAGGGGACGTATCTCACTTTTTCGGACAAGAACCAAAAGGAAACAACATGAAACAGTTAGCAGAAAACGCATCTATGTACGGTGCCGTATTGGAAAATATTTCCGAAAGCACCGTCCGCACCGCCATTTCCTATTACGGGAAAAAGTATTCCTTTGAAAAGGTGCTGTTTTGGATCGACAGGCTTGCGGACAACCTCGCGGCGGAATATTCCATCGGCAAGGGGAAGTGCGTCACCCTCTGTATGCCCAATTCCCCCGCGGCGCTCCTTTTCTATTACGCCGCAAACAAGCTGGGCGCGATCGTCAATCTCGTGCATCCCTTTCTCCCGCCCGAAAAATTAAAAGAGAGCGTCCGCCGCACGGACAGCTGTCTCTTGCTCGTGTACGATCTGTACAAGTGCGGCTCCTACGATTTCGGCGTTCCCACGATGGTCAGCGACAGCTCCTATTTCATGGGCGCCGTCGCAAAGGCGTATTATAAATGCACCAACAAGCGCACGGCGTTCGGGTACATTCCCTTCGAGCAATATCTCAAAAACCGCAGACATCCCCGCGTTCCCGCCGCAGAATGGGGCGTGGACGAGCCCGCCGTCTATCTTGCCAGCGGCGGCACCACGGGCGAGCCGAAGATCATCGTTCACAACAACCTCGTGTTCAACAAACTGTGCGCCAAGGCGGAGGAATTCCTCAGCGAGCCTTTGCAGAATTACTCGGCGCTCTACAACGTTCTGCCGATCTTTCACGGGTTCGGGCTGTGCATCAATATGCACATGTGTATGCTGATGCGCCGCACCAACATCATGTGCATCAAATTCAACGCAAAGATGAGCGCAAAGCAGATCATCCGCGGCAAGGCCAACATTCTGACGGGCGTTCCCACCATGTTCGTCAAACTGCTGGGCGAAAAGACCTTTACGCAGGGCGATCTCTCCCATATCAAGGACGTGTACGTCGGCGGGGACAGCGTTCCGCAGCCGCTCATCGATTCCTTCAACGCCGCTCTCGAAAAGGGCGGCAGCCATGCCAGAATGTACGTGGGCTACGGCCTGACGGAAACGGTGACCGTCTGCCTCGTCAACACTCTCGCCCATCACAGGGAAAATTCCATCGGATACCCGCTTTCGGGGACAAAGGTGCGCATCGAAAAAGAGGGCGCGGAGGCCCCCGTCGGAGAGGTGGGGGAAATTCTTCTGCAGTCCGATCAGTTCATGCTGGGTTACCTGCACGAACAGAGCGCTCCCTTCGTCACCATCGACGGGGAAAAGTGGCTGAAAACGGGCGACTACGGCTATGTGGATGCGGACGGTTTTTTGTATTTCAAACAGCGCATCAAAAATATGATCAAGGTGAGCGGCGTTCCCGTGTACCCTTCGGAGATCGAGGAAGTGGCGGGCAGCGTTGCGGGCGTCGCCAAGGTGTGCGCCGTGGGCATTCCCGACGAGGTGAAGGGGCAGGTGGTACGGCTGTTTGTCGAGTGCAGGCAGGGCGTCGACCGCGCTTCCGCAGAACGGGAGATCCTGGAAACGTGCCGCCGCAGGCTGATCGCCTATGCCGTTCCCAAGGAGATCGTGTTCGAGGACAGGCTCCCCGTCAGCCTGATCGGAAAAATAGACAGAAAAGTGCTGGAAGCCAGAAAATAACATACAGAGAGAGCCGCGGAACACTCCGCGGCTCTCTCTGTATAAAAGGGTTTGTAAAGGAGAGTGAGCAGATTATATCGCCACGCAGAGCAGACTGATTACAAGTCCTCCCGCAAAGGAACCGCCCAGCGAGATCAGATCGCTCTTTTTCAGGCGGAAAGAGCGCCTGTATACGAAAAAGAGGATGAGCCCCGCAATCAGAACCATGGCAAAGCTTGCGAGGGGCATTCCGAAACTGCCGTAGCGGACATCCATCTGCGCCGCGATGAGGGCGACGCAATAGGGGATGAGCACCTTATAGCCGAACGCCGAAGAGGAAAGCTGTTCCGCGTTTTCCGCCTTATGGCGTTTTGCCGTGAAAAACAGCCCGAAATAGGCGGCCGCACCCGCAGCGGCTCCCAGTCCGAAAATGAACCAGGCATAGGGAACGGTGTTCTGTGTCCCGCGGATGATCGTATCGAAATAAGAAAACAGCCAGCCGAGAGGGGAAAGCGAGGAGCAAAGGATAGGGCTTTCTATCAGGCTGCCTTGCGGCAAAAAGGGAAAGCTTTTCGACAAAAAGAAGAGAAAGGGGAGGCAGGGGACGATGATCCATGCCAGCATAAATACGATCCCGTCGCCCACCGTATTGGCGCGCGTGTACAGAAAAGAATTGACGCCGTACAGCAGGATCCCTATGCCGAGAGAGGCAAAAAACAGGGGTACGTAGGCAGAAAGTCGGAACAGATTCTCCGATAAAGCGATGGCGGTAAATCCCAGCCAGTAAGAGACGGTATAAGGGAGAAGCACCAGCGCCAGCCCGCCCAGCGTGCGCAAAAGCATAAGCTTTGTCCGCGTAAGGGGCAGGGCGTACCACAGGTCTGCCGAGCGCTTTTTCATGCGGTAGGAATATTGCAGGACGGGTACGATAAAGCACAATATTGCAAGGAAGCTTGCCGGGATATAGGTGATGGGGTTGCCGGGAACGCTGTACTCAACGGGATTGTTGTAATCATTTCCGGGGAAATCGTACCTGACGGAAATAAAATCCGAGTTGAGCGCGGTAAGCACATACAATACGCTTGCGATCACGGTAAAGACGATCAGCGGCAGAAGGATGCGCTTTGCTTCAAAAAGAAGTTGTTTTTTCATTTTCTTTCCCTCCCTTTGTCCGCTTCGATGAGGAAGTATTCTTCAAAGTCCACGGGGATCTCCTCTACGAACAGGGGAGAAAGCGCTTCCAGCTTCTGTACGATCTCCTCCCGATTGCCCCGCACGATGATCTGCGCCACCCTGCCGCTGCACTCGCATTTGAGGCAGGGGAAGGGGAACAGGGCGGGCGAGGCTTCCTCGGGAAGCCCGATCTGGAACTTGTAAACGGCGCCGAGTTTTTCCTGTAAATCTCCCGAATCCGCCACACGTCCCCCCGAAATGAGTGCAAAATGCGTGCAGATGTCCGTCAGCTCGCGCAGGGAATGGGAGGCAATGACGGTGGTGCAGTTCTGCTCCTCGGTCAGCGAAATGAGCGCCCGCTTGAATTCCAGGCGGGACTGCGGGTCCAGTCCGTCAAACGCCTCGTCCAAAAGCAGAAAGCGCGGCCGCGAAGCAAGCGCCAGGGAAAGAAACATCTGCCGCCTCATGCCCTTGGAAAAATTGCGCAGGGGCGCCTTTTTGTCCAGGCGGAACAGCTCGCAGCGGCTGGAAAAAATGTTTTCGTCAAAGCGGTAAAAGGCAGAATACAGCCGCGCCAGCTCCTGCCCCGTCGTTCCCGTGGAATAATAGGGATCGTCGGGCAGGAAAAAGATGTCTTTCTTGACCTGTTCGTTTTCAAAGACGTCCTGCCCTTCGTAACATACGCCGCCTTTGTCCGCCTTCAGTACGCCCGCCATCAGCCTCAGCAGGGTGGATTTTCCCGCGCCGTTGATGCCCACCATGCCGAACACGCTCCCTTGCGGGATGTTCAGGTTCACGTCCTGCAAAACGGGCGTTTTTCCGTACGATTTGCAAAGAGATCTGATCTCTATCATTTTTTCTCCTCCCCGAAAACTTGCTTTGCCATGGAAATCACTTCTTCCAGCGTCAGCCCCGCCCGCTTCATGGCGGCAAGGTGCGTTTCCGCCTCTTTGCGCGCCAACAGGTCGGGCCGCAGATGCTCGCACACAAACGCCCCCTTTTTGGGAAGGGTGTAAATGAGCCCGCGCTCTTCCAAAAGGGTAAAGGCGCGCTCCACCGTGTTGGGATTGATGCCCAGCTGTCCCGCCAATGCACGGCAGGAGGGCAGCTTTTCGCCCGGTCGCAGTGCGCCCAGGCGGATATACTTTTCGTATTCGTCCGCAATTTCGTCGCAGATGTTTTTCTGCCCGCGCAGCCGTATTTCCATGGCCTCCTCCTTTTTGCAAATTCTTGTACCAACTGTATCATCTGTATTAACTGTATTATAGCAAGCAAGGCACGGTTTGTCAAGGGACAAAAGAAACTTTTTTCAAAAAAATTGTACGTGGAAACCTGTCGGAGCAGGGAAACGGGGGATTTTTTGAGCAGGAGGACAGGAAAAAAGTACAAATAGGGGGCAGGGGAAATTCTGTGCGGGGCAGGGAAAAACCGACCGAATAGGGCGGAGAATCGCACAGGAAAGGAGCAAAACATCTGTATAAGTGGCAGGGGCAAGGGGTAAAAAGTTTGTCTTTTTGGCAGGTTGAGAGGTCTTTCTCTTTATAGAGAAAACCGCCGCCCTGTTTCGGGCGGCGGACGGGGAAGTTAGCAACAAATTCTTGAAAAGACGTGGAAAAATAAACGGGAAGCGGCAAAACCTGCCGCTTCCCGTCGGTGGAAAAAGGAGAAGGGCCCGCAAACGCTTTGCGGGCCCTTCCCCTAATTTATGCCTTTTCTTCTTCGGGAAACAGCTTTTTGATCAGCTGATTGACGTACTGGACGGGGACAAGCTGAATTTTGTCCTCAAACTTTTTTACGCTCTTAAAATTTTTTGCGGGGAAAAGTACGCGCTTAAAACCCATCTTTACGCATTCGTTTACCCGCTTTTCCGCAAAGGAAACGCCGCGCACTTCGCCCGTCAGCCCCACTTCGCCGAACACGGCTGTGTATTTGTCGATGGGCTGGTTGCGGTAGCCGCTCGCCAGGGCGGCGCATATGGCAAGATCTACGGCGGGTTCGCTGAGGCGGATGCCGCCCATCGCGTTGAGGTACACGTCCTGGTTGAAGAAGGGGAGCCCGCACCGCTTTTCCAACACGGCGATGAGCAGGACAAGTTTGTTGTAGTCGATGCCCAGCGGCATTCTGCGCGGAAGTCCGTACGCCGTCTTTGCCATCAGCGTCTGAATTTCCACCATCATGCAGCGGTTGCCCGTCTCGGAAGGGGTGACGCAGCTGCCCGCCGCCTCTCCGCGGCTTTCGGAAAGGAAAATGCCCGAGTAGTCGGTCACGCCGTAAATGCCTTCACCCGTCATTTCAAACACGCCCACTTCCTGCACGGAACCGAACCTGTTTTTATACGCGCGTAGGATCTTATAATTTTCCTCCCGCTCGCCCTCAAAGTACAAAACGGTGTCCATGATGTGTTCCAGCACTTTCGGGCCAGCCAGCGCGCCTTCCTTTGTCACGTGTCCCACGATGAAAAAGGTGATGTTGCGGCTCTTTGCAATGCGCTGTAATTTTCCCGCGCATTCGCGCACCTGTCCCACCGAACCCGCCGCAGAGGAGAGTTCGCTGGTGTACACCGCCTGAATGGAGTCGATGACCACAAATTTTTCGTCCGTGATCGCCTCTTCGATGTCTTCAAGACAGGTTTCGTTGAGAAGCAACAGATTGGCGGAATCCAGCTTTAAGCGGGAACAGCGCATTTTCACCTGCGAACAGCTCTCTTCGGCGGAAACGTACAGCACTTTCTGCGTTTTGGAAAGGTGAGCGGAAACTTCGGTGAGCAGGGTGCTCTTGCCGATACCGGGGTCGCCGCCGATCAGCACCAAAGAGCCGGGCACAATGCCGCCGCCCAATACCGTGTCCAGTTCGGCAATGCCCGAAGAGACGCGCTCAAACTTTTCCTCGTGTACCTGGTTTAAGGGGACGGGAATGTGTCCCGTTGCCGAACGCTCCCGCTTTGCCGCCTTTTGCACCGCGGGGGCGGTTTCGGTGATCTCTTCCACCAGGGTGCCGAACTTCCCGCAGGAAGGGCATTTCCCCAGCCATTGCGGGCTCTGCGCGCCGCATTCCGAACATACAAATACAGATTTCGATTTTGCCAAGCTCAAACCTCCTGTTCGCAGTATTCTGTCATGCCTTCCAGCAAACGGGAAATGTCGCGCAGAACACTTTCTTCCCTGTCGTAAAAACTGAGTTCGTTGTCTTTTCCCAACCAGTAATAGCTTTGTTCGTATTCGTCAAAGCGGAGCGCCTGATCTGTATAGGAAAAAGTGCCGTCCTTTCGGCGGTAGATGAGTATGCGCCGCGTCCTGTCCGCATTGAAAAAGGCGCGCACGATGTCCGCTCCGTCGGGCAGGGCGTGCCAAAGTAACAAATCGGGGGAAATGTACATGGCTGCTCCTTTCAGCCGTCCGAGCGCAAAAGGACGGTCGCCGTTACGGTGATGCCTTCGCCGCGGCCGAGATAGCCAAGCCCCTCGTTGGTGCCAGCAGAGATCCCCACGTTTTGTTCACAAATTTGCAGGACGTTGGCAAGATTTTGTTTCATTTGCACGATGTACGGCGCCAGGCGGGGGCGCTGTGCCACGATCGCCGCGGACACGTTTCCCACACTGTATCCCTGCTTTTCGATCAGTTCCCGCACCTGTGCCAGCAGGGCAAGGCTGTCCGCGTCCTTATAGCGGGGGTCTGTGTCGGGGAAGTAATGCCCGATGTCGCAAAGCCCCGCCGCGGAGAGAAGGGCGTCCGCCACCGCATGGCACAAGACGTCGCCGTCGCTGTGGGCGATGAGCCCGCTTTCGCTGGGGACGCAAACGCCGCCGAGAATGATATGATCGCTGTTTTTTCCGAAAGCATGGGTGTCGATCCCGATGCCCGTGCGCACTTCCTGCACGGCAAAATCCTCCCGATAGGTGAGTTTGATGTTTTTGCGCTCCCCCAAAAACAGGCAAGGCGGCGCAACGTACTTGGCGTACACGCCCGAATCGTCCGTAAAGGCGTCCTTTTCCGTAATTTTACGGTAGGCGGAGAGGAGTTCGGGATAGGAAAATCCCTGCGGCGTCTGCACGGTGTACGCGTCTGCGCGGTCGATCGTTCCGCTCACCGCGCCGTCCTTTGCCCGCACGAGGGTGTCCGTGCAGGGCATGGCGCACACCGCGCTCCCGAAGGATTCGGCCGTTCTGATACAGTCGCGGATGATCTTTTCGCTGACAAAGGGGCGCGCCGCGTCGTGGATGAGCACATAGTCGGGCGCGTCCTGCGCAAAGCTTTCCAGAGCGTTTTTCACCGATTGCGTGCGCGTCTGTCCGCCCGCGACGAGCACGGCCTGCGGAAACGGGGAGAGAAGCGCGCGGATCTCTTCCCTGTCCCGTTCGCTGACGCACACGGCGATCTTTGCGATCTCGGGCAGGGCGGCAAAGGCGGAAACGGCGCGAAAAAGGGGACACGTCCCTCCGATTTTCTGCAATATTTTGTTTTTTTCAAATCCCGCGCGGCTGCCCGAGCCTGCGGCGGGAAGAATGACGTAGATCTTCACAATATCACCTTTTAAAAAAGCCGCGCACGGCGCGGAAGAAAACAGGGGCGGCCTGCGCGGGAGAAAACCCGAACGCGGGTACTGTCTGCGCAAAGCGAGGAAGAAAACAGGGGAACGGCCCGCGCGGGAGATCCGAACGCGGGTACTGTCCGCGCACGGCGCGGGAAAGGGCCGCTCTGAAACACAGCGGCACAAAGGGACGAGAGCGTGCCGCGCGCTATTCGGATAAGATTTCGTACAGGGAGGCGGCCTCTTCCTTTTTGACCGTCTCTTTGAGGTCGAGCACGCGGAATTTTAAAGAGCCCGCCGCAAATTTCAGCTCCACCACGTCGCCGATCTTGAGAGAATAGGCGGGTTTGACGTCCTTTCCGTTGACGCTCACCTTGCCTGCCTTGCAAGCCTCGCCCGCCACCGTGCGGCGTTTGAGGATGCGCGATACCTTTAAAAATTTGTCCATTCTCATAAAAAGTTCCTTCCGCAAGGCGGCGTTTTGCGGGAAGATCTGCAAAAACTTTCCTGCCGGTTGCGTCGTATAAAAAAATTTTTTGGCGAAATTTGTCTTTTTTCAAAAAAGAGGAAAAAAGCGTTTGACAAGCCTTGCTTTTTTCTATATAATGATAATCTGTATCATTATGGAGTATAATGTTCTTTTTGCCCTTTTTCGGGAAAAAAGGAGGAAAAAGCGGAGCGAATCCTGCGCAGTTTGCGCACCCTTCTTCTTAATATAGAAAGGGGAACCTTGCCGCGACGATGCTTTTGTCTGCTCGAAACATTATACCGCAAAATTCCAAAGTTGTAAAGAGGCGGAGGAAAAATGAGCGAAAAAATTTTTTTTCGCGTCTGCCTGTGCGCCGCGGGTTTTCGCGTACCATGGAACGAAAATTTTTAGGAGCGTGTGATTGATGAATTTACCCATCCAGAAGTACGGCAAGACGGAGAGACGGAAATTTGGTAAGATCAACGAAGTGATCGACATTCCCGACCTCGTCGAGATCCAGAAAGAATCGTACAGAACGTTCATCGAAGAGGGCATCGGGGAGGTGTTTGAGGATTTCTCGCCCATTACCGACCATGCCGATCACTTTGAGCTGTATTTTCTCGACCATGAATTCGGCACCAAGCCCAAATACGACGAAAAAGAATGCCGCAACCGCGATGCAACGTATGCGCTGCCCTTGCGCGTAAAGGTTCGTCTCGTCAACAAAGTCAAGGAAGAAGTCATCGACCAGGATGTTTTCATGGGCGATTTCCCTTTGATGACGGAAAACGGTTCCTTTATCATCAACGGTGCGGAGCGCGTCATCGTTTCCCAGCTCGTGCGTTCGCCCGGTTCGTACAACGAATCGGAGAAAGACAAGACGGGCAGGGAAATGTTCAAGACCACCGTCATCCCCAACCGCGGCGCGTGGCTGGAATTCGAGCAGGATTCCCAGGGCGTGCTGTGGGTGCACGTCGACCGTAAGCGCAAGATCTGCGCCACCGTCCTTCTGCGTGCGTTGGGCTTCGGCTCGGACGCCGCCATCACCGATATTTTCGGGGACGACCGCATGATCGCCGCCACCATCGAAAAGGATACCGCCAAGAGCGAACAGGACGGCCTCATCGAACTGTACCGCCGCCTGCGCCCCGGCGAAGTGCCGACGGACGATTCCGTGCGCCAGCACCTGCACAACCTCTTTTTCGATCCCCGCCGCTACGACGTGGTCAAGGTCGGCCGCTACAAATTCAATAAAAAGCTGAACATTGCCTACCGTCTGCCCGGCTGCATTTCCGCGCAGGACATCTTCGATCCCGAAACGGGCGAGATCATCGTCTCCAAGGAAGAGAAGATCAGCGAAGCTGCGGCAAAGCGCATTCAGAACGTGGGCATCAACGTGGTGGAAGTGTTTGTTTCCGACGAAAAGGCGGGCCGCATCGCGCACCGCGTCATCGGCAACAACACGGTGGATTTTTCCGCCGTTTCGGACAAGAACCCCAAGTCTCTGGGCCTTCTTCCCACCATTTATTATCCCAACTTCGTGTTCTCCAAGGAGATCGCCGCCGCCTGCGACAACGGCGACATCGAGACGGTCGCCGAGCATTACCTCGACAGGATCAACGAGGTCTACTACACGAAGGAAACCAAAAAGACGGACGACGAGAAGATCGAAGAGCGCAAGAACCGCGAAAAGAGGCATGAAAACCGCATCAAGTTCGTGGCGGCCTGCAAACTCTTCCACGAGATCCTGTCCCGCCCCGAAGTGAGCGTTTCCGCGGAAGAAAAGAAGATCATCCGCCCGCTCATCGAAAAGCTCAATCACAGACACATCACGGTGGACGACGTCATCGCCGCCGTGTCCTCCAACATCGATCTGCGCTACGGCATCGGCACGGTGGACAACATCGACCACCTCGGCAACCGCCGCGTGCGCAGCGTGGGCGAGCTGCTCCAGAACCAGCTCCGCGTGGGGATCGCGCGCCTCGAACGCCTCATCCGCGAGCGCATGGGCACGCAGGACCCCAACGACGTCACCCCCAGCGGACTCATCAACGTCCGTCCCGTGGCGGCGGTCATCCGCGAGTTCTTCGGTTCTTCCCAGCTGTCCCAGTTCATGGACCAGACCAACCCGATTGCAGAGCTCACGCACAAGCGCAAGCTGTCCGCACTCGGCCCCGGCGGTCTGAACCGCGACCGCGCGACGTTCGACGTCCGAGACGTTCACCACAGCCATTACGGCCGTATGTGCCCCATCGAGACGCCTGAAGGTCAGAACATCGGTCTGATCTCCTCCCTCGCCACCTTCGCAAAGGTCAACGAGTACGGGTTCATCATGTCCCCGTACCGCAGGGTTCTCAAGGAGGGGAAGGACGAACACGGCCATCCCACCGTCATCCGCGTCACCGACGAGGTGGACTACCTCACCGCGGACGAAGAAGATAAATACGTCGTGGCGCAGGCGAACGAACCGCTCAATCCGGACGGCTCCTTCGTCAACGACCGCGTCTCCTGCCGCAGAAGGGAAGAGATCACCCAGCTGCCCCGCGAGATGATCGACTACATGGACGTTTCGCCCAAACAGCTCGTCTCCGTCGCGACCGCACTCATCCCGTTCCTGGAAAACGACGATACCAACCGCGCGCTGATGGGTTCCAACATGCAGCGCCAGGCAGTGCCTCTGCTCAAGACGGAAAGCCCCATCGTGGCAACGGGTATCGAAGCGGCCATCGCGCGCGACTCCGGCGTCATGGTCAAGGCGCGCGAAGCGGGCACGGCCATCGGCGTCGCGTCCGACCTCATCCGCATCCGCCGCGACGACGGGATCGTGGACGAGTACAAACTCAAAAAGTTCGAGCGTTCCAACCAGGGCACCTGCCTCAACCAGCGCCCGATCATCAACACGGGCGACCGCGTGGAAAAGGGCGAGATCATCGCGGACGGTCCTTCCACCAACAACGGCGAGCTTGCCCTCGGCAAAAACATTCTCATCGGCTTCATGGAATGGGAAGGTTACAACTACGAGGACGCTATCCTGATCTCCGAAAAACTCGTGCGCGAGGACGTGTTCACTTCCCTGCACATCGAGGAATATGAAACGGAAGCGCGCGACACCAAACTCGGCGAAGAAGAGATCACGCGCGACATCCCCAACGTCAGCGACGAGGCCCTCAAAGACCTCGACGAGGACGGCATCATCCGCATCGGCGCGGCGGTCACCAGCGGCGACATCCTCGTCGGCAAGGTCACCCCGAAGGGCGAAGCGGAACTCACCCCCGAAGAGCGCCTGCTGCGCGCCATCTTCGGCGAAAAGGCGAGAGAGGTGCGCGATACCTCCCTCAAAGTGCCGCACGGCGAGGGCGGCATCGTCGTCGACGTGAAGATCTTCACGCGCGAAAACAAGGACGAGCTTTCCCCCGGCGTCAACAAACTCGTGCGCGTCTACATTGCGCAGAAACGTAAAATTTCCGTCGGCGACAAGATGGCGGGACGTCACGGCAACAAGGGCGTCATCTCCCGCATCCTGCCCGAAAGCGATATGCCGTTCATGGCGGACGGCACCCCCATGCAGATCGTGCTCAACCCGCTGGGCGTTCCTTCCCGAATGAACATCGGTCAGGTGCTGGAAGTGCACCTCGGTCACGTCTGCAAACAGCTCGGCTGGAAGATCGCCACGCCTGTCTTTGACGGCGCCACCGAGCAGGACATCCGCAAACTCTTTGCGGAAAACAACATCGTCAACCCCAACGGCAAGGTAGACGGCAAGATCCAGCTGTACGACGGACGCACGGGCGAACCTTTTGAAAACCGCACGACCGTCGGCCAGATGTACATGATCAAGCTCATCCACCTCGTCGACGACAAGATCCATGCCCGTTCCATCGGGCCGTACTCCCTCGTCACGCAGCAGCCGCTCGGCGGTAAAGCGCAGTTCGGCGGACAGCGTTTCGGCGAAATGGAGGTCTGGGCGCTGGAAGCCTACGGCGCGGCGCACATCCTGCAGGAGATCCTCACCGTCAAGTCGGACGATATCAACGGCCGTGTCAAGACGTACGAGAGCATCGTCAAGGGCAACAACATCTCCGAACCCGGCATCCCCGAAGCGTTCAAGGTGCTGCTCAAAGAATTGCAGTCCCTCGCACTCGACGTGCGCGTGCTCAACGACAACAAGGACGAGCTGCAGCTGAAAGACCTTTCGGACGCCGAACTCGAAGAGGACGAGCGCCACGAACGTCACGACGAAGAGACGGAAGAGATCGACTTCAACTTCGACGACGAGGACGAAGAGGAAGGCGAGGACGACATGGACGTCGATTCCATCTTCGAAGAGGACGAAGAACCTGCGGAGGACGAGGATTTCAATTCCGCAGAGCTGTTCGACGACGA
>ERZ1643251.832-NODE-832-length-39531-cov-12.369516_pt1 | contig 39531 bp, 42 predicted proteins | sample MGYA00579261_ERZ1643251 | MGnify/ENA primary metagenome ERZ1643251 (study PRJEB29033, sample SAMEA4952267) | chicken gut metagenome | biome: Broiler Chicken; feature: Gastrointestinal Tract; material: Caecum | place: Ireland | collected 2018 | study: Broiler... | reverse complement strand
AAAGTTGTAGAAAAGTTGTAGTTGTAAGCCCTTTTTACTACATCTTGTGCCGTCTTGTTTCGTCAGACGCTATATATTGTGGAATTTTAGTCCAAAGGCTTCATCGTCGGGAACAGCAGCACATCCCTGATCGCAGCAGAGTCTGTCAGCAGCATGCACATACGGTCGATACCGAATCCAATGCCTCCGGTAGGCGGCATACCAATCTCAAGGGCATTCAGGAAGTCTTCATCGGTAGTATTGGCTTCCTCATCTCCCTGGGCCAGCAACTCCTCCTGCGCTTTAAAACGCGCCCTCTGATCAAGGGGATCATTCAGCTCTGAGTAGGCGTTCGCCATCTCCCAGCCATTCATAAAGAACTCGAAACGTTCTACATAATCCGGATTCTCCGGTTTCTTCTTCGTCAGCGGAGAAATCTCGATCGGATGGTCCATGACAAACGTAGGCTGAATCAGATGTTCCTCTGCGAATTCCTCGAAGAACAGAGAAAGGATGTCCCCTTTCTTATGACGCTCTTCATATTCCACATGATGCTCTTCTGCCAGAGCTCTCGCCTGCTCCAGAGTCTCTACTTCATTCCAGTCAACACCCGCATACTTCTTCACTGCGTCTACCATAGTGATACGCTCGAAGGGTTTGCCCAGATCCATCTCCACACCGTTGTAGACAATCTTCGTGGTGCCCAGCACTTCCTGAGCCACGAAACGGTACAGATTCTCTGTAAGATCCATCATACCGTTATAGTCCGTATATGCCTGATAGAGCTCCATCAGCGTAAATTCCGGATTGTGCCGGGTATCCAGACCTTCATTGCGGAACACGCGCCCGATCTCGTAGACACGCTCCAGGCCGCCTACGATCAGTCTCTTCAGGTACAGTTCCAAAGATATGCGAAGTTTGAAATCTTCGTTTAACGCGTTAAAGTGCGTCTCAAACGGACGCGCGGCAGCGCCGCCCGCATTGGCTACCAAGATGGGTGTCTCCACCTCCATAAATCCCTGGCTGTCCAGGTAACGGCGGATCGCACTGATAATCCTGGAACGTTTGATAAAAGTATCCTTCACATCCGGGTTCATGATCAGATCCACGTAGCGCTGACGGTAACGCAGATCTGTGTTGGTCAGCCCATGGAACTTTTCCGGAAGAATCTGAAGACTCTTGGACAGAAGCGTAAGCTTTGAAGCGTGGATGGAGATCTCTCCGGTTTTGGTTCGGAACACCTGTCCTTCGATACCTACAATATCCCCGATATCGTACTTTTTGAATTCTTTATAACTTTCCTCGCCGACGCTGTCCCGCGCCACATAAGCCTGAATATTGCCTTTCAGATCCTGTACATTGCAGAAAGACGCCTTGCCCATCACTCGTTTGGACATCATCCTGCCTGCCACGCGTACAGTATGGCCTTCCAACGCGTCAAACTGCTCCTTCACATCACTGCTGTGATGCGTCACATCGTATTTCGTTATCTGGAACGGATCCTTTCCTTCATTCTGGAGCTCCGCCAGCTTTTCCCGGCGGATCTTCAGAAGCTGGTTAACGTCCTGTTCCTGCACATTCTTTGCTTCTGCCACTTTTTTCACTCCTTAGCTTGCTCTATGGATACTGAGTACCTTATACTTTATCTCTCCTGCCGGGGCTTCCACCGTCACCACGTCGCCGATTCTGGCGCCGATCAGCGCCCGTCCGATGGGAGACTCGTTGGATATTTTATTCTGCAGGCTGCTCGCCTCAGAAGAGCCCACCAGCTTATATTCTTCCTCTTCGTTGTATTCAAGATCCAGGACGCGTACATTGCATCCGATATTGATCTTGTCCAGATCAATCTCTTCTTCCAGAACCACTTCTGCATTTTTCAGGATCTTCTCGATCTGTTCGATCCTGGCTTCAATGTCCCGCTGCTCATCCTTCGCCGCGTCGTACTCCGCGTTCTCAGACAGGTCTCCCTGTTCTCTCGCCTCTTTAATCTTCTCTGCAATCTCTTTTCTGCGGACTACCTTCAGATCCTGCAGCTCATCTTCCAGTTTTTTCAAACCTTCATAGGTCAGAATATTTTTCTTCTCTTCCATCCTCTACACCTTCCAATCTGTGATGCTGCCGTGAAATAACGGGCTTTTCCTGAAAAATCAGACAGCCCTACATAATCAACGTATTATAGCCTACCTCAGAAATAATGTCAAGGTGCTTTTCCCAGTCCCTCAGATCCAGCACCAGATTTCCCGGAACATTTTCTTCCCCGGCTTCTTCCCGTATCGTAATCAGAAGCCCATTCTCCTCGTAGGCCTGTTCTGCCAGTTCTTCAAACGCTTCTCTGCGCTTCGTCACCAGATAAAGGAGATTCAGATCCGTGATCAGGATTTCCAGCAGACGGACCACTTTCCACGCCGGCTGTTCCTCATCGTCGATCACAACCAGCTGCAGATCTTTCCTGGGAATTCCCTTCTCCCTGCGGAACCAGGTCAGGATCTGCGGCGCATATCTGGTATACAGCAAAAAGCTCTTTTTCTCCGCCGGTTTCTCCGGCGCATCCTCTTTTTCCCTTCTGCGAAACCAAAATATTTTTTTCCAGATCATCTACCAAACGGCCATTCAGCTTCTTCGTTTCAGTATATGTCAAAGCGCCCGGATTAAACCCTCCAGTTCTTCTAAAGTTTGCGCTTCATTGATCCTTCCCCGCAGTTTTGACGAATTCGGATATCCGGAGGTATACCAGGCCACGTGTTTGCGCATCTCCCGAACTCCGGTATATTCTCCTTTATATTCCGTCAGCAGTCTCCCGTGACGCAGGATCATTTCTTTCACTTCCTGAAGATCTGGTTTCTTTTCTTCCTCCCCGGTCTCCATCCAGCGAAGAATCTGATGAAAGATCCAGGGATTTCCCTGAGCTCCTCTGCCGATCATGATCCCATCGCATCCGGTTTCTTCCAACATCCGCCGCGCTGCTCCGGGAGAATCCACATCGCCGTTCCCGATCACCGGGATCCTCACGGCATCTTTTACCCGGCGGATGATATCCCAGTCTGCTTTTCCGTGATAATATTGCTCCCGCGTACGCCCGTGCACCGCCACAGCCGCGGCGCCGGCGCTCTCTGCGATCCTGGCGATCTCCACCGCGTTTATATGCTCCTCGTCAAATCCTTTCCGGATCTTCACCGTAACCGGCTTGCGAATCGCTTTTACTGTTTTAGAGACAATTTCCTCCACCAGTCCCGGATTCTTCATCAGCGCGGAGCCCTCGCCATTATTCACCACTTTAGGCACCGGACATCCCATATTGATATCAAGGATTGAAAAAGGACGATCTTCGATCTTTTTTGCCATCCCGCTGATGATGTCCGGATCGGAGCCAAAAAGCTGGAGCGATACGGGCGTCTCTCTCCTGTCGATTTCCAGCAGACTCTCTGTATTTTTATTATGGTAATAAATGGCCTTGGCGCTGACCATCTCCATACATACCAGCCCGGCCCCCTGTTCTTTGCAGAGAAGACGAAAAGGAAGATCCGTGACTCCCGCCATAGGCGCCAGGATCAGATTATTGGAGAGCTCCACGTCCCCGATCTTCAGTCTGCGGATCATTCTATCTTCTCTCCCCGGAAAAACACCTTATAATAAAGTTCCAGATTCTGCAGAAGCTCCGCTTTCTCTCTCTGAATCTGACGGATCTTCAATTCGCTGCCGATCTCGTCATAAAGCAGATCTCCCGGATCCGCGGAGACCTCCAGAAGCAGGTTCCCGTCTTCGTCAAATGCCAGCGTAATTATCCCGCCCACATCTTCTGTAAACAGCACGCACATGATCTTCAGCTCGTCCTGTATCTGGGACGGGAGACTGCCGAACGCCTCATTCAGATAATATTTCTGCTCATACGCGCTGGCCGCGCAAAGCACCACTTTATCCTGTTCCATATATTTCCTCTCTGTCTTTTCTCCTCTCAAATACGCCCCTATGTATATCCATACAGCCCCCGCACGGATACTTCCCCCGCATATACCTGCTCTACGGTGCCGTCTTCACGGCGCACCAGCAGCTCTCCGTTCTGGTTGATCCCTTCCGCCGTCCCGGTATACGCGCCCTTCGGGTGCAGCACCCGTACCTGACGGCCGCAGTTGACGCACAGTTCATTATATTCCTGATACAAATCGCGCAGATCTTCCGTCTTCAGGAACGTCTCATAGACCGGCTCCAGTTCATCCATGATACATGCGGCCAGTTCTGCCCTGGAATAGCTGCGGCCGGTCTCCAGGCGCAGAGAAGAAGCGGTTTCCCTTAATTCTTCCGGGAATTCTGTCTGATTCACATTGATGCCGATACCGATAACTACATAATGGATATAATCCACTTCCGTGTTCATTTCCGTCAGAATTCCGCAGATCTTTTTATCCCCAGCAACCAGATCATTGGGCCATTTGATCTTTGATTCCAGACCGCATATTCTGCGGATTCCCCTTGCCGCCGCCAAAGCCATCAGCAAGGTCATCCGGGACGCATGCTCCGGCCGGATCTTCGGGCGGAGCAGGAGCGTCATGGCGATCTGTTCTCCTCTCGGAGAAGACCAGTTCCTTCCTCTTCTCCCTTTTCCGCCTGTCTGTTCTTCCGCCAGCACCAGCGTCCCGTCAGCCGCCCCTTCTTCCGCCAGACGGCGCGCATATGTGTTCGTAGAATCCACCGTTTCCAGGCAAATACATTCCCGGCCCATCCACCGGGTATGCAGACGGCTCCTGACTTCCGCCCCGCTCATCAGTTCCGGGCTCTCCTGAAGACGATATCCTCTGTTCTGCACCGCCTCGATCAGATAGCCTTCTTCCCGCAGCTGACAGATCGTTTTCCAGACTGAAGTTCTCGAGACGTTGAAATGTCTGCAGAGCTGCTGCCCGGACACATAACCGTCTGTATCTCTCAGAATCTTCAGAAGTTCCGCTTTCATAAGATCCCTCCTATGTGCAGCACGCTGAAAACAGCCGCCGCCAGAAACAGCAAAGCGAAGATACCCTGAAAACGGCTTCCGGTCTTTTTCCCTGTCTTCCGGTCATATGCCGCTCCCGTTCCATATAAGAGTGTTCCGGCAAAAAAAGCCAGCGGGATGCAGATCCTGCTCAGTTCTTCATCCGAAGCCACAGCAAATACAAGAGCCAGAATCAGCAGGCTCAGACAAACCGTGACAGTTCTGTACCTCTCTTTCATGAGCATCCCCGCTCCTTTCCGCACTGCTTATGCGCCCAATGTAGCCGCCATCACTGCCTTGATGGTGTGCATACGGTTTTCTGCCTCCTCGAATACAATGGATCTGGGAGATTCAAACACTTCATCCGTCACTTCCATGGCGTCCAGTCCGTATTTTGCGCTGATCTCTTTCCCGATCGTCGTATTCAGGTCATGAAATGCCGGCAGACAGTGCATAAACACTGCTTCAGGTCCCGCCATCTCCATCACGGAACGGTTCACCTGATACGGGAACAGATCCTTGATCCGTTCTGTCCAGACTTCATCCGGCTCACCCATGGAAACCCACACATCCGTATAGATCACATCGGCTCCGCTGACCGCTTTCTGCACATCTTCTTCCAGGATGATCTCCGCGCCTGTCTCCTTGGCGATTTCGCGGCATCTGGCTGTAAGTTCTTCCGACGGCCAGTATTTCTTCGGCGCGCATGCGGTGAATTTCATACCCATCTTCGCGCAGCCCACCATCCAGGAATTACCCATATTATAACGGGCGTCTCCCATATAAGTCACCTTTACGTCCAGAGTGCCGAAATGTTCCCGAATCGTCAGCAGATCCGCCAGGATCTGCGTAGGATGAAACTCGTTAGTCAGTCCGTTCCATACCGGAACCCCTGCATATTTTGCCAGTTCCTCCACCACATCCTGTCCAAATCCGCGGTATTCGATGCCTTCATACATTCTTCCCAGCACCCTGGCCGTATCGGCGATGCTCTCCTTTTTCCCGATCTGGGAACCGGACGGATCCAGATAAGTAGTTCCCATCCCCAGATCATGAGCAGCCACTTCAAACGCGCATCTGGTTCTTGTGCTGGTCTTCTCAAAAATCAGCGCCACATTTTTCCCATGCAGCGTATCTACAGGAATCCCTTTCTTTTTTTTCTCTTTCAGCTCCGCGGCAAGATCCAACAGATAGCGGATCTCTTCCGGCGTATAATCTAACAGTTTTAAAAAATTTCTTCCTCTCAAATCCATAGGATGCCTCCTCCGTCAAAGGACTGGCGCGATCTGCACCAGCCCCCTTGTCATGCAAATATGAAGTTACTTTCCGTCTCCCTCTTAGACCTCTGTTCTGCCGACATCCGCGCTGTCTGCCGTCGGCTCCATATCCGTCTTCGCCACTTCGGTCAGGGAAGATACCAGTCCTGCCAGATTCTGAATCTCCGACGGGATGATAATCTTTGTTGCCTTTCCGTCCGCCGCCTTGGCGAATGCCTCCAGGCTCTTCAACTGGATCACCGCTTCGTCCACACCGACTTCTTTCAGGAACCGCAGACCGTCTGCATTTGCCTGCTGTACCTTCAGGATCGCCTCCGCGCGTCCTTCTGCTTCCTTGATCATCTTTTCCTTCTCTGCTTCCGCGCGCAGGATCGCCGCCTGCTTCTCCGCTTCCGCATCCAGAATCGCGGATTCTTTATTACCTTCCGCTACCAGGATCGTAGATTTCTTTTCACCTTCCGCACGCAGGATCGCTTCACGGCGTTCACGCTCTGCTTTCATCTGCTTTTCCATCGCGTCCTGAATCGCCGCCGGCGGGATGATATTCTTCAGTTCTACGCGGTTCACTTTGATTCCCCAGGGATCCGTCGCCACATCCAGAGAGGCGCGCATCTTCGTATTGATCGTTTCACGGGAGGTCAACGTCTGGTCCAGTTCCAGATCTCCGATGATATTCCGCAGCGTAGTAGCTGTCAGGTTCTCAATAGCCATGATCGGGTTCTCCACACCGTAAGTAAACAGCTTCGGATCCGTGATCTGGAAAAAGACCACCGTATCAATCCGCATGGTTACATTGTCCTTCGTGATCACAGGCTGCGGAGCGAAATCCACTACCTGCTCCTTCAGGGTCACCCTTCTGGCCACACGGTCGATAAAAGGCACCTTGAAATGGACACCCACCTGCCAGGTGCCGTTATACGCGCCCAGTCTCTCCATTACCAGTACGGTAGCCTGCGGTACAATCTTGATACAGGATGCCAGGATTACAAGAACCACAAGAATCAGAACGATTACTACAATAGGCATTTATTTTTCCTCCTTTACCTCTTCCACGATCAGTTTTACACCTTCGATCGCGCATATCTTCACCTTGCCGCCTTCCGGAACGACACAGCCGTCTTCTTTGGTCCTGGCTGTCCAGCTCACATCAGCGATCATCACTTCTCCGGTCTGGGCAAGATTATTGATCTCTTTTGATACAACCGCCGTCTTTCCGATCAGACTGTCCGCATTCGTCCTCACATGACCTTTGCTCATATATTTCATAGCCGCCGGACGGGTCAGAACCAGAAGCGCGAAAGACAGTATCAGAAAAACAGCCCACTGTACCGTAGTATCTGCGCCCAGAACCGCAGCGGCAAACGCCGCCAGCGCCCCTCCCGCAAACCAGATCGTGGTCAGCTGCAGCGTGACGATCTCAATAACCAGCAAAAGGATTAAAAGTCCCAGCCACATCATAGCAGGGGACTCCAGTATCAGTTCCATACCGTTCCTCCTTTCCATTCTGCATGCGCTCATTATATCATGTCCGCTTCGCAGACATGATGCCTCCGGCGGATGCGCCCGGCTTTCTGCGGCGAGCGCAGAAACCGGCATGCGCGATGGTATAATTCGCGTTTCACGCTCATTATATCATGTCCGCTTCGCAGACATGATGCCTCCGGCGGATGCGCCCGGCTTTCTGCGGCGAGCGCAGAAACCGGCATGCGCGGTGGTATAATTCGCGTTTCACGCTCATTATACCATGCCGTTTCATCCTTGACAATGGAATTTCCCGTAAGCAGCAAGATCCCGCAGTCTCTTAAAACTACGGGATCTTGTTTATCTTTATCTGTTTTTCTTCAGCCGCTCAGGATAACGTCCTGGACAGTTACATTATTTAATAAAAGACGTGTCCGCCGATCACTACCGACGGTCCGCTGACCGGTGAACTGGCGCTCTTGAAGTGTGTGAACGTTCCTACCGTGGTCTCTCCGTTAATCGCCGCCTGCGCCGCCTGCATGCAGCTGGATTTCGGTCCTGACGCCATGATGGACGCCACCTGTCCGGTTGCCGCCGGTCCGAACTGTCCCGGCGCGGAGATCACTCCCTGAATCGTGTTCGGATACGCGCTGCTGCGCACACGGTTCATCACGACTGCTCCCACAGCCACCTGCCCCTCATACGGCTGGTTTCCCGCCTCCGCCTGAATCAGCGCCGCCAGCAGCGTCACTTCATCGGTAGACGCGGCAACGGCTCCCAGATTCGTCGTTCTCTTCGCCTTCTCTTCTTCCGCTTTCTTCGCGGCTTCTTCCGCCTCTATCTGCTCTATGGTCTTCGCCTCTCCATATTCGTATGCGATTTCCACATACTCGGCGGAAACATAATCCACCTCGCCGTCCGAATACAGGATCTGCAGCCAGCCGTTTTCTTCTTCCCCGACCTGGATTTTCTCACCCATGCCGATCAGGTCGATGACACTGGCGTCCGTGCTGGGCTCATCGCGCACTTTCAGAGTCTCTGTGACAACGGTAGCCGTCTTGGCCACATCCTGCGCCGCCCGCTCTTCCGCCTCCTGGCCAAATGCCAGGTACTCATTGCTGACCCATCCATCCACATCTCCGGACTGGATCCTTGTCCATCCTTCTGCCTGCTCCACGATATTTCCGGCATCGCCTTTAAACATCTTGCCGACCACCGCGGAATCCGTACTGGCCGATTCACGGACGCTGACAGAGTCTTCTACCTTTGCCATCACTCGTCCGGCCCATTCGTCTTCGGCCATAAGGCCTTCCACATCCTCTGCGGACAGCTGTCCCAGCAGTGCGCTCAGCGTGTCTTCCCCTTCATTTCCAAGCGTGGTAAATCCGGACAGACAGAGCCACATGCCAAGAAGCATACAGCAAAGCATCCCTTTTTTACACATCTGATATTCCCTCCATATTTTACCATCGGATTCCCCGATTGGTACAAATATATTACAAAACTGTTACATTTATTACAGAGAGTTTATCAGATAATGAATTATTTGTCAACTGCGGCGCTGTCTGTTGACCTCGTACATAAGAATCGAGGCCGCCACTGCCGCATTCAGCGACTCAAGACTTCCTTCCATAGGAATGCGGATCCGCACATTCGCCATACGGCTCAGCCGTTCTGAAAGCCCGTTTCCCTCATTGCCGATGAAAAAGGCGGTCCCTGTCCGGTAGTCCTCCTCATCGTAACAGTTCTTTCCTTTCAAATGGGCGGCATAAGTCCGGATATTCCTTCTCTTCAGCTCCGGCAGAATCTCCTCGATTTCCTCCACATACAAAAAGGGCATCCGGTAAACAGATCCCATGGTGGAACGAATTGTCTTCGGATTATAAAGATCCACCGACGCGCGGTTCAGTATAATACCGTCAGCGCCTGCCCCCTCCGCCGTCCGGAGGATGGTTCCCAGATTTCCGGGATCCTGCAGATTTTCCAGGATCAGAAGATGAGGATTCTCCCGGCGCGTCAGATCCTCCAACCGGTACCGGAACTGCTCTACCACGCACAGGATGCCCTGGGGCGTTTTGGTATCGCTGACCGCCTGAAATACCCGGTCATCCAGAACTTCATATTCATGGTTACGCAAAAAAGCCTGTCCTTTTTCATCGTACAGGCTTTTGGAAATATACACTTTGCGTATTTTCTCATCGGGCGCTTCCTGGAACATCTTGATCCCTTCCACCAGAAAAACGCCCTGTTCATTTCTCTCCCTGGCTTTTTTCGCCAGCTGCTGCAGGTGCTTCACCTGCTGGTTCGATGTACTGGTAATCATCACTTTGCCATCGCTTTCGAAACATCGATCATATACGGGTCTACGCCTTTGTTCATGCCCAGAGCCTCGTTAATGTCGAAGTCTTTGAATTCTCCGTTTTTATATCCCACCACACGGTTGGACTTGCCCTCGCAGAGCAGATCTACAGCCAGCGCCCCCATCATGGTCGCGTATACGCGGTCCTGACAGGAAGGGCTTCCTCCGCGCTGCATATAACCCAGGATCGTCGCACGGGTCTCCACGCCGGTTGCGGCCTCGATCCTTTTCGCCATGGAAGTGGAGTGGCCGATGCCCTCCGCATTGATGATGATGTGATGCTTTTTCCCTCTCTTCCGGCTCTCGATGATATTGTTGATGATCTTCTGCTCATCATAATCATACTGTTCCGGAATCAGGATATCTTCCGCGCCGTTGGCGATACCGCACCAGAGCGCAATATATCCGGCGTTTCTTCCCATCACCTCTATAATACTGCAGCGTTCATGGGAGGTAGAGGTATCGCGCACCTTGTCGATCGCCTGCATGGCCGTATTGACCGCTGTATCAAATCCGATCGTGTATTCGGTACATGCGATATCCAGGTCAATCGTTCCGGGCACGCCAACCGTATTGATCCCCAGATTCGCCAGCTTCTGCGCTCCCGCGAAAGAGCCGTCTCCGCCGATGACAACAAGGCCGTCAATATGATGCTTCCGGCAGATTTCAGCACCCTTTTTCTGTCCTTCCTCCGTGCGGAATTCCGCGCAGCGGGCTGTAAACAGGATCGTACCGCCGGTATCGATGATATCGCTGACCGACTGGCGGTCCATATCTATGATATCTTCTTCCAGCAGTCCCTGGTATCCTCTCCGGATCCCTTTCACCCGTTTTCCGCTGGCGCATGCCTTTCTTACAACGGCACGTATCGCCGCATTCATACCCGGCGCGTCACCGCCGCTCGTCAAAACCCCTATTGTGCTAATTTCTTTTGCCATGGTTTAACCTCCGCAAAACATTGCTGCGTTTTTACATTATCAAATATCATTTTAATCTATTTGGGCTCTGTTTTCAATACGCTTCTCAACGGCTTTCACGTTTTTCTCCCCGAAAACCGCAGCGAGACGCTCCAGGAGCTCCTGATCCGCTTTAACATTCCGCGACGCGGGCAATACCTTCTTCATTTTTTCTTTGCGCACGTAGATGATCACCTCGTCGTCGCCCTCGCTGTCCATCAAAATCCGGTACAGATTATCTTCCTGGTTCCGGTACGCGTCCATATCCGGAAACTGGATCCACAGCTGCCGGCGCACCATCTCAAAAGGCACGATCTTCTCCAGGATCAGCTTGCTCGCCTTCTCCTCCTCCGCCGAGATCCGCCCGCTGACAAACACCTTGCTGTCCAGATTCAGAAGAGAGGCATTTTTTTCATAATCCCGCGGAAATACGATCACTTCCACCGTACCGAGCAGATCTTCTATCGTGATAAACGCCATCATCTTATTATTTTTCGTGGCCTTCATGGTCTTGGAAGTGATCATTCCTCCCACGATCGCCCGCTCGCCGTCGCGCACTTTGGGTGCTTCCCCTTCTTCCGGCGCCAGAAAGTCCGCGGTCACATGGCTGATGCCCTGCCGCCACTGCTCCTCATATTCTTCCAGAGGATGGCCGCTGATATAGATCCCCAGCACTTCTTTTTCAAATGCCAGCAGTTCTTCCTTACGGTACTCTTTCACCTGCGGAAGCTCTATCCGGAATGCCTGTTTCTCTTCCTCCGGAACCAGATCGAACAGGCTCATCTGGCCCGCGAAGTCTGTTTTTTTCTTCTGGGAAGCCTGGTCCATCATCCGTTCATACACTTTCATCATCTGATGGCGGTTGGCGCCCAGACCGTCGAAAGCGCCCGCTTTGATCAGATTTTCCACGGTCCTCTTGTTCACTTCCCGTCCGCAGGTCCGGTCGATGAAATCATTCAGATCCTTGTACGGACCATTTTGCCGGCGGTCCTCCAGGATGCTTTCGATCACAGGACGCCCCACGCTTTTCACGGCGTTCAGTCCGTAACGGATCGCGCCGTCCGACACGGAGAATACACCTTCGCTTTCATTGACATGAGGCGGGAGAATCTGTATGTTCATCTGACGGCAGGTCATAATATATTCAGACACCTTGGCAGAATTGTCGATCACCGACGTCATCAGTGCCGCCATGAACTCTACCGGATAATAACATTTCAGCCAGGCAGTCTGATATGCCACCACCGCATACGCGGCCGCATGGGACTTATTGAACGCATATTTGGCAAAATCGGTCATCTCGTCAAAGATCTTATTTGCAGTCTGCTCCGAAATTCCTCTGGCAATACAGCCGGGGACATTTTCTTCTTCATTTCCATAAACAAAGTTCTGGCGTTCCCGTTCCATGACGGCGGCCTTCTTTTTCGACATGGCCCTGCGCACCAGGTCGCTCCGTCCCAGCGTATAACCCGCCAGCTTCTGGACAATCTGCATGACCTGCTCCTGATAGACAATACAGCCATAAGTCGGCTCCAGAATCGGTTCCAGTTCGGGACAGTCGTAAGTGACCTCCTCCGGATGATTTTTTCCCCGGATATATTGGGGGATAAAGTCCATGGGGCCCGGACGATACAGGGAAATTCCGGCGATAATGTCTTCCAGACTCTGGGGCTTCAGCTCTTTCATGAAATTCTTCATCCCCGTACTTTCCAGCTGAAACACGCCGTCTGTATGTCCTGTTCCCAGAGAATCCAGTACTTTCTTATCATCATAGTTAATATGGTCAATATCTATCTTTTTCCCGCTGCTTTTCTCCGCCAGAATCACCGCGTTCTGGATCACCGTCAGCGTCCGCAGCCCCAGAAAATCCATCTTCAGAAGTCCCAGTTCTTCCAGCGTCGTCATCGTAAACTGTGTGACCAGAGACCCGTCCTGGGCTCTGGACAGCGGAACATATTCATCTACGGATTTCTGGCTGATTACCACGCCCGCCGCATGCATGGAAGTGTGTCTCGGCAGTCCTTCCAGACGCTTGGACATATCTATCAGCTCTCTCACCTGCTCATTAGTCTCGTACAGCGTACGCAGTTCCGGATTCATCTGCAGCGCCTTATCCAGTGTAATATTCAGTTCCTGAGGCACCATCTTCGCGATGGAATCCACAAACGCGTAGGGCAGATCCATGACCCTTCCCACATCCCTGAGCACACCTCTTGCAGCCAGCGTACCGAACGTGACAATCTGCACTACCCGATCCTTGCCGTACTTGCGCACCACGTAATCAATGACTTCCTGTCTCCGTTCAAAGCAGAAATCCACGTCAATATCCGGCATGGATACCCGCTCCGGATTCAGAAAACGTTCAAACAGAAGCTGATATTTGGCCGGGTCGATGTTGGTAATGCCAAGCGTATAAGACACCAGACTTCCTGCCGCGCTTCCTCTTCCCGGTCCCACAGCGATCCCATGATCCCTGGCATATTTGATAAAATCCCACACGATCAGGAAATAATCTACATACCCCATCTTCTGAATAATGGAAAGCTCGTACTCCAACTGTTTTCTCAGCGTTCCGTCGTCATCCGGATAGCGTCCGGCAAATCCTTCTCTGCAGAGTTTGTTTAAATATTCCCAGGAAGTGTAGCCTTCCGGCACATCGTATTTGGGGAGCTTCGTCACGCCGAATTCGATCTCCACATTACAGCGGTCCGCGATCTTCTGTGTATTTTCCAGCGCCTGCTTCGCGTAGGGGAACAGCCGCTCCATCTCTTCCGGAGATTTTACAAAGTACTGACCGCCTTCGTACCGCATACGATCCTCGTCCGCCAGCCGTTTCCCCGTCTGCAGGCAAAGCAGGATATCGTGCGGTTTTACATCCTCCGCATAGGTGTAATGCACGTCGTTTGTGGCTACCAGCTCTATCCCCAGTTCCCTGCTCATGCGCAGCAGCGCCTGATTCACCATCTTCTGTTCCGGAATACCGTGATCCTGCAGCTCCAGGAAAAAATTGCCCTTTCCAAAAATATTCTCATAGCGGCGCGCCGCATCGCACGCTTCCTCATACATCCCTTTCTGGATGCAGCGCTGCACTTCGCCGGCCAGACAAGCGCTGGTGGCGATGATCCCTTCATGGTACTTTGCCAGGATCTCCCGGTCCACCCTGGGGCGGTAATAAAAGCCCTCTGTATAACCATCGGAAACGATCTTGACCAGATTCTGATATCCCTGATTGTTCTCTGCCAGCAGGACCAGATGATAGTACCGGTCTTCCCCTCCGGTGGTCTCCTTGTCAAAGCGGGAATTCGGCGCCACATACACCTCGCAGCCTATAATCGGCTTAATCCCCTGGGCTTTCGCTTCTTTATAAAAATCAATCACGCCATACATGGCACCGTGATCCGTGATCGCCGCGCTGTCCATGCCCAGCTCTTTCACCCTGGCCACATATTCTTTAATCTTGTTAGAGCCATCCAGCAGGCTGTATTCTGTATGTACGTGCAGATGCACAAAACTCATGCCGCCATTCCCCCTCGTATCTGTTCCTATCTGCTCCGATCCAAAAGTGTTCTATAACGAAAAAAGGAGCAACAGCTTTCGCTGTTACTCCTCCATTATAACCGATTAGCCGTTAATCATAAAGGACAATAATTTATCAATATCCTCTTTCTCATATGCAACAATCTCCAGCTCCGGAATCTCACCGTTGGAGAAGATATTTGCAAGAGATACATACTGGGAAAGTTTGGATTTCAGGTTCAGTCTGTCTCCTTCTCCAGTTACCAGTTCTACTTTGCCTTTGCAGCTGTCTACTACTTCGAAAAACTTATTTACGTCTTTTATATTCTGTACTTTCATTTCCTTATGCTCCTTTCCTTTCTTTACGCCCCCATTATAATCAATCAATTCCGCGATTTCAAGTAATTTTTTCCTTTTATGAGAAAATCAGCAAATTGCCTAGGGCGAACTATCGTTTGCGAATGCTTTTATCTGTAATTTCAACGCGTCCTTCCTTCAAAAGCCGTCCCACTGCACGTTTAAATGCATTTTTGCTCATAGAAAGCTCTCTTTTGATCACTTCCGGAGACGCTTTGTCTGAAAACGGCAGAACTCCGCCGAATTCTTCGATGGCTTTCATTACCTGTTCCGCGTCCTCATCGATCTGCAGATAGGTCTTCTCCCGCAGGCTCAGATCCAGTTTTCCGTCCGCTTTCACCCCCGTTACGCGAGCTTCCACCCGATCTCCGATCTTTGCCTGATCGTAAAATTCCTTTTTAGGGACCAGACCTGAATATAGGTCGTCCACCGCCACAAACGCGCCAAAATTCTCGCTGATCTGATAAACCGTTCCCGTCACATGGTCGTCCGGTCCATACGGGCTGTCTGTTCTCAGATACTCGTATACATTCATGGTAGCGCACAGCCGCCCGCTTTTATCTATGTAAAGAGCCACCAGACACTCTTCACCTGCGCGCACCTTTCTGGTCTGCTGCCGGAACGGCAGAAACAGATCCTTTTCCAGTCCCCAGTCCAGAAACGCACCGATCCTGGACACCTCTTTCACCTTCAGCCGTCCCACATCCCCCAATGTGAGCAGCGGCTCCGCCGTCGTAGCGATGGGTCTGTCCCTGGAATCTTTGTACAGGAAGACTTCCATTTGATCCCCCGGCCGTACCCCCGCGCGCACCTGCTTTTTCGGCAGCAGCACTCTGTCTTCCGGATCATCCGGATCTGCCAGGTAGATTCCAAAATCCACTATTTTTACGACTGTTAATAACTGTTTCTTTCCTAATTGCATGTATTATCTCCTATCTGAATTCCACTGTCGCATAAGGGGCGCCCTTCGCATCTCCGAGGAGGATCACAAATCTGTCTTCCACCCTCCCCAGGCGAGGATAGATTACATCGCCCAGCAAAGCCGATTTCTTATATTCAGCACGCATTTGACGGATCTGAAAGCCTTCCGGGAGATAGTCCCCCGCAAGCTGTACATACTGTCCATTATTCACATGATGATTCACGTCCAGATGATATTCATGGATCAGAAATGTATCTTTCTCCTCCATACTTTCAGGCAGCGCTATCTTGCCCTCATCATATTCCATGTCCAGCCGGGGCTCCGTCACATACGTCCGCTCCATCAGCTCGTCCAGTCTTGTGGGGCGCATCCGCTTCGTATCCATGTATACCCAGAAAGAATCTGCGCATGCCGCCACACTGCCGTCTTCCCCTACCAGCCGGAAATTTCTCTGTCCTGTCATCTTTCCAAATGCGTATGGCCATGTTTCCACCGTGATACGCTCTCCAAATTCTGGATACCGATGCACCTGTATCTTCCAGGAATTCAGAACCCACATCCGGCCCATACTCTCCAGCGTTGTCATTCCGACTCCCAGATCCTCTGATTGAAACGTGGCACAATCCTGAAAGTAATTCAGGATTGCATTTAAAGTGGTCTTTCTGTTCTGATCGACTTCTGTAAATCGTATTCGACTGACATATTGATACATTGCGCCATCCTCTTTCCGCACTTGGTTTGCCAGTCTTCATTATAACGGCATTTATGGAAAAACGCTACAAGAAGTTTTACATACAATAGGAAAGAGCCATTCGATACTATAATCTTCTCGAATGGCTCTTTACCTGTCAATCTGGAGTTTCACCTTTTTGATCTCCTTTCAAGATATTTTTCGGATTCCAGTATCCCTTGTTCTCTGCAATCGTCACATTTAAGACTTTTCCTGAACTTCCGCCTCTCATCCCGACAGGTCTTCATTTCTGTCGACAGCTCCAATCCTTCCTTCTCCAACAAAAACAGATTTTAAAGTTCTTCTACAAAACCACTCATTTCATAAAATACTTTACTGATTCTTTTTGTCTTCCATATCCAAGGTTCAGATCCTGCCGCCGTCATCCATGTCATTCCATCTTAGATGATCGCTTTCATCCTGAAATCCATCTGGTGAATTTTGATTACCTTCCCATTGGACCTTCCTCCGTCATCCAGAGATTGGTGAATCTCTTTTGATTTTGTGATTTTATATTACAACATCTCTTCTTCTTTGTCAATAGTTTTCTGAAATTTTTTTCAAAAAAATATTTATTATTTTTCTTTTTTGTATTTTATCTATTTTTTTCTGTCGTATCATTGTTGTTTTTATGAAGGAAAGAGCCATTCGATACTGTAATCTTCTCGAATGGCCCTTTACCTGTCAATCTGGAGTTTCACCTTTGAAATCCCCTTTCAAGATAGTATTTGGATTCCAGTCCCCTTGTTCTCCGTAATCATTACACTTCTTCTCTTCTCATGACTTTCTCATATCTGATCTTCTTCCACCGGATTTTTTTATCATCATCTCAGGTTCATCTCTCCGATGCGTCTGCCTTCGTCGAATTTCTTCTCAGATAATATTCAATCCTTGATATCTTCTCACGTATGATTTTTTCATTTACGAGATCTTCTTTTCCCTCTATGTTCAGCAGAAACAGATTTAAAAATATAAAATATTTTCCTGATTCTTCCTGCCTTCCACTTCCGGGGCATCTGATGCGTTCCTCTTTCTCCATGTACTTCCATGTCGTCTGATTCTTACATCCTGAAATCCTTCTGGTGGATTCTGATTACCTTCCCATTGGACCTTCCTCCATCATCTAGAGATTGGTGAATCTCTTTGATTTTGTGATTCTATATTACAACATCTCTTCTTCTTTGTCAATAGTTTTCTGAAAATATTTTTAAAAAAATATTATTATTTCTCTTTTTTATTTTATCTTTATTTTTATCTGTCATGTTTATCAACCGCACAAATACGCCCCGGGCATTAGTCCGGGGCGCGATATGCCGGAAAGATCAATATTTCCCGTATTTGTCCAGCGTTTCAAACATGGCTTCCAGATTCTCAGGTTTGCAGTTCTCCAGGCTTCCATTCAGATCAAACAGATACCCTCCGCCGGGCGCGCAGATATCCAGCAGACGTTTAGTCTCTTCCACAACCTTCTCCTTCTTCCCGAATTCCAGCTCTGTAACGGACAGGTTTCCGCAGATGCAGGCTGTGTCGCCCAGGATCCGTTTTGCTTCTTTCATATCCACCGTCTCAAAATGATACAGCACTTTGCCCTTCGGCACATCCGTCAGCTGTTCCAGTCTGGTATTGTACGGCCCCTCCGTATAGATGTAAGGCGTAACATCCATATCGATCAGCGCCATCATGATCTTTTTCAGCGGTTTCCAATAAAAGCGTTCAAACTGAGCCGCACTCATAAATCCGTCCATAGCTTTGTGCAGCGGGAAGAACACGCGTCTTACCGGCAGACTCGCGTTCCGGAAATACTGCAGGGCCTGAATCTGCTGATCTGCGAACATCCAGCACGCCTGCTCCACATAATCCTGGGTCTCCTCGTCCAGCAGATCTTCAAAGATTCCCATAGTCCCCCGGAAATAATCGCCCAGAATATCATACGGCGCCTCACAGCGTCCGGTCATCATAGGGGGAAATCCCATTGCCGCAATCTTTGCCTGATATTGTGCGGTCATCTCCGCAGCCTTGGTGTCCTCCTCTCCGATCTGCCCCAGCAGCCGGAAGGTTTCCCTCGCCTGAGGGGTATAGAGCGGCTTCAGCAGGCTGGTGCTCAGGACGATGGCCGGATCCAGGCGTATATCGGACGTACCGGTGAGATTTTTATACGCCCTGGGAATATACTTGCGGATCATGAAACCGGTAAAATCTCCCAGCATCTCCGGGTATTCTTCCGGGGACATGAACTCACGCTCGATCACCTGATGAGAGCTGTAAGGAGAGACCATCGTGCCGGGTCGGCCCGGCCAGTCAATCATCTGGGAGCCTGCCAGCTCATTGGCGCGCCCGCTGGTGAACCCCGAGAACATACTCACATCCATCTGCGGATGATCCTTGTAAAACTGTACGGCGGCATCACCCGCTTTCTCATAATTATAGTAGAGATCCGCATAACAGGAACCATAAGCCCGCTGCGCGTAGGACGCGATAAACGGGACCACTGGAACCCGGTCCGGTTCTTTCAGCGCGATCGCAGTCTCCACACGCTGTACTCTCTGATTGTACGCCTCCTGTTCCGGCGTCAAAACTGTCTGTTCACCCATATAGTATCCTCCTCCTTAAAATAATCTTGATAATTGAATTATATGGCATGGCAGGGGCTTTTCCCAGACGCCGCCTGTTGATTTTTGCAGGAGGACACGCTACAATTTGTAGCAGGAGGATATACCTATGAAAATGACATTTGCAGTGCTCCTCTATCTGCTGCAGCGGCAGGGCTGTCATCTGCATACCGCCGCAGGAGCAGACAATGAAGAGAGCAGGGAGATACAAAGGCTGCGATATCTTAAAAGGAGTTCGGAGGAACAGATCCTGCCGGATATTTCTGACGGGCAGAAAACTCTTTATCTGAAAGACGGCGATACAAAAGACTCTGTATTCATGTACCTGTCGGATAAATCCGGGATGCCGGAAGCACATCCCTGCTGTCATATCAAAGGAGCCGCCGAAAGTCAGCAGATCTTCGAATATCTGGCAGAACAATGGCAGGAACTGGATGCATGGGAAAACCGGCTGGCACAGAGTATCCTGCAGCATGTGCCTTTCCAGAATATTTTGACGCAAGGGAAAACATACATCCGGCAGGAATACGCGCTCATCGACCGGGATATGAACGTCATGTTCTCTACACCGGAATATCACACGGAACTGGCAAACACCAAAGGAGAACACGCTGAAGGAATCCGGCGCCTTTCCGCCGAACTGACCCACTCTCTGCTGATGCGCAAAGATTTTCATGAGGCTGCTTTGAAAAAAGAAGGATTTTATTTTTACAACCATTATACAGAGTCTCTTCTCTATTGCCGGAATATTTTTCTTTTCGATCAGTATTATGCCCGCCTGATCTGCCGCCTGAATAAGGGGCAGGATAATATCTCCCGGGGCGAAGCATATCTCATCGAGATATTTGCACGATATATAGAACTTTATTTTCAGAACAACCTGCAGACTCCGGACCGTCATCAGAACGATCTCCTTCACCAGCTCTGCAGATCTCTGTACGCAGATGAAAAACCAGACATCGCTTTGCTCCAGACTGCCCTTTCCCCATATCACTGGAAGCTGGGCCACCGGTACCAGGCAGCGGTCCTGAAAGCATATCAGCAGGAGGAGTGGCAGACCCAGATGGAGATCACGCTTCCGTTCTTAGTCCGGGAACTGGAACGGCAATGGCCGGATTCCTGCGCGGTTTCTCTGGGAAATAAAGTTTTGTGGGTGATAAATCTTTCGCTCACAGAACAGGCATCTTTTTCCTCCCGGTTTTCCGTGTTCATCCGGGAGAATGTGTGCCGCGCAGGAATCAGCGAAGTATTTTCCAGTATTTCATTTATCCACAGCGCGGCTCTGGAAGCAGAGGCGGCTCTGCGCCTGGGGTCCCGCTCCAACGATACTTTCTGGTACTATCAGTTCGAGGATTACCGGCTGCGCTACTGTCTGGAAAACATGACGAAAGACCTTCCCTCAGAGCAGCTGCTGCATCCGGCTGTACGGCTTCTCCGGGACCGGGACATACAAAAAGGGACCGAACTGGTCCCTACTCTGAGAGCATACCTGAACTGCGGCATGAATATGACACACGCCGCAGATCAGCTGTACATTCACCGCACCACTTTCTGCCGCCGGATGGAGCAGATATCCCATCTGACAGGAATTACAGAATTTACTTCGGATCTCACACTGGATCTCCTGATTTCTCTGAAGCTGCTGGAGGAAGCCGGAAATTGAACAGTGAGGGTTTTCCTCCCGGCATTTGGACACTTAGTTCTTTGGCCCAAAAATGCAAAGATTCGAACCTTGAAATAACGAAGTCAGTGTCCGTCCGCAAGGTGTTTTGTGTGTTATTCTTTTAAAAACTCCATAATCACCCTGCTCGCCTCCTTCCGGATACTTTCAGACATAAAAATAGGGAGTGTCGCAGAGTCATCAAAATAGATGATTGCACGGCACTTCCGCGCGTTACAGTAAAAAATCCGATGTTCTGCTCTGGTTTCAGAGCAAACGTCGGATTTTTGCCGTACTTTAAGAAAGCCTCTTGGCTGTTCTCTTTTTCTATGCGCTTTTTACTTGAAACAGATGGCTTCCTGTCCGGCCATTTTGTATCTTACCATGCAGTTTATTCAGATTATATCCCAGGCACAGCAGCAGAATTTCCAGTTTTACTTTTCTTTTTCCTCTCAGCAGAAATCTCTGGAATTCATAATCATTTTTCAGTACCCCAAAGGCTCCTTCTACCTGAATCGAACGGTTTGTCCGGTACAGGATCCCTTTTTCACTTAGGATGTTTTCATAGGATTCCTGCCGCTTTTTCAAAAAGTTTTTAGACAGATACAGTATCTTATTTCCCTTTGCCCTCGTGCATTTTTCCTTATATGCTGTTTTTTCTTAAACACTTTTTCCAGCTTTTTCCTGCATGACAGGTGTACGTATCTGCCTCTTCACTTTCATATCCCGAATCTGCAGTTACACTGGGATATCGAAATCCCAGGTTTACTTCCATGTGTTTCAGAAACGGTACCAGTGTCCACACATCATTCCGATCCTGAAAAATTTCAGTACCCACAATGTATCCGCTGTCCACTGCGATCTGCACGTTATATCCCGGCTTCAGCTGGGCATTCCTCATATGATCATCCTTCATGTGTATAAAAGTGGCATCCGGATCTGTTTTGCAGTAGTTATTCCGGCCCTGGAAACTGGCTGTATGACAGTCATAGATCGTCTGGCGTTCCAGAAACCGGCGGAACAGTTCCAGATATCTTTGGTTCCGACTTATGCGTTTTCCTCTTGGAAGTCGGCGGTATCTGTAAATTTCATGACCGTCATCTCCTCTCTTTAAAATTGGAGCTGCCGCAAGCTTGTGCTTCAAAGAAGTGTGCCGTAATTGGATCGGTCATCTATAAGATAATTTATATATACTATCTTACCAGTTTCGTCAATTCGATAAACCAGCCATTTATGACTCCAAAAGGTAACAGCCCTGTAATAATCCGGAAGGTATTTTAGTCTCTTCACCCCTCTTTGCGGGAAATCTTCTAATAATGCAATGGTTTTCTCAAAAGAATCCGTCATGCGGTCTGCACATTCTTTTCCATTATCAACCGCACATCGAATTGCAAAATCTACAAGTTCTTTATCTACCTTGGGTTGAATCCGAACCTCATACATGCTTTATAGCCTCCCGCATATGCTCTATGGTATCCCGCGCTTTCACATCCTTCGTTCCAGATTCTCTCGCCTCTTCTACCATGTCCATCTTTTCTCTCAAATCCAGTGCTGCCCGCATGCTTTCAAATGTATCCAGATCTAATACGACAAGATCGCCTTCCCCGTTTTTAGTCAAAATCACCGGCTCTCTGGTTTCTTTACACAGTGCAGAGATCTCATTATAGTTATTCCTGATCGATGCTGATGGCTTGATTAAAATACTCATTTTGGCTTCTCCTTTATAGTATTATTATATATAAATACTACTATATATATACTATTATGTAAAGAAATACAACAAACTATTTTTCAGCATCAGACTGGCATCCTCCATATCAGCAAGCAATTAACACGAAGCTCGCGGAATCCCTGGTCTTATCTCCTGCCACCATCTTTTCCGGATAGCAATATAATATTTCCGAGTCGTAGATTCCAGATTGCCAATGTAAGCAGCGATTTCCTCTACTCTTGCCCCTCTCTCATACATCTGTGTCGCAAAAGTCTTCCGAAAAATATGCAGACCGCCTTTTATATTTTGCAATCCAGCGTTTTTCATAATGACCTTCATGCGATGTTCCAGATTAGTCAATTTAATTCTGTTTTTCGCCATGGATGCGCTCTTTTCAACAGTCAAAAGTCCGTTTTCCCAATCCACATCTCTCCAGCGCAATGCAATCATTTCGCCGCAGCGCATTCCCGGGTATAAAAGCAGCATCAAATAACCTCCTGCGGAATATTTCATTTTCTCGTTTCAATCTCTGCTTAAAGCCTCTGCAGCAAACTTTTGAATATTTTTGTCGGAAAGCACGACGACATCCGCCTCATCTGCTGACTTTGATGAGATCCTTTTAATTTTCTTCGTCAGCTCCGGCTTAATCGCTTTTACCAGATTCATTTCCATGTCACCACGCAATACTGCCCATTCGTATGCTACATTCAAAATATACACTGGAAAGAGGAGACTTTCCTGTTTTATTTTGAAGCTTTGAAAAAGCCTAAATTTTACAGGAACGTCTCCTCTTGAAGTATTAGGGGTTAAAAATCGGATTTATCCGACAACCCCTTTTATATTATCTTTCAACAAAATTTACCTCATTTTTGCATTGCCCCGGGGAGATAATAGTTTGCGTTAAAAAGACTGATGCGGGAATTCGCACCGGCCTTATAGTATGACTCTGGAAACCTGAAGTTGTCGCTTTCTATCTTCAATGACGAAATACCTTGACACAATCATTAAATACTAATAATCATACGTTTCATCCGCATGGAAAACTGAAGATTAAAACATTTATTCTCATCACTCAAATCAATTCCAGAAACTTCTTCTGCTTTTTTCAGTCGATAATATAGCGTATTTTGGTGTAATGACATTTTATCTGCTGCCTTTTGTATGCTCCTCCCTGCTTCCAAATATGCTTCGACGCTTCGATATAGATTGGCATTATTTGTTTTATCATATTCTTCCAAGACAGTTAAAACAGGATCACAAAACTGATTCAAATCATTTTCCCGCGATACTAACTCCATGAAATGATATAACTGGATTTCTTTATAATAAGTCGGTGTTTTATCAATACTTAGTTTTTCACAAACACTGTCGATTGCTTTAATCTCAATAAATGCATTTTTCAAGGAGCGAATGTCTGTAAATGTACGGCTGATTCTAATTTTGATCTCATAGTTTGTAAACGAAGACTGGATTCGATTGAAGATAGTCTCTTTCAAATACAAGGCATCAACAATTACCAGAAGACCGGAATCATAAATAATGCAAAGACAATCTGGCAGTAATGACATGATATTCTCTCGGAAAAAGTAAAGAGATAGGCTATTCTCATGCGTACTTGTAAAGGAGATTCCTATCAAAGCCATCCTTTTGGGCAGTTTTAATTTCAATATCTTGCAGCGTTCGCGAATGGCAAGCTCCTGTACTTTTCCCTCAATAATATCTGTTAAAAATCCATAATATGGAGTGATCTGCATGGCTGTTCGTTCTCTGTAAAGAAGTTCAAATAGGATCATTTTACACAAAGTCACAATCAGAGAGGAATCCTCATCTTTAAATGAGTTCACTTCTACAAGAGTTACGATTCCGACCGCACCATTCTTATCGCGAATACGACATCCCATAAAACGATATGGACTATATGAGAACTTTGCCAGAACAGGTTCATCCTGTATCACAATTTGTTTGATAACACCCGCTTGTTCCGTAATCTGCAGAAATTCTGCTTTCAGACAATCATTATAAAGAAGAATATCCCATACTTGTGATGATATTTCAGAAGAACTTTTAGCTAAAATTTTCCCGCTCATATCATATACAAACAGTGGATTATGGAATATTTGTTCAGCTAAATCTATCATATAGGCAAGTCCTTTGTGTTCAATCAGGGTATTTAGAATCAATTCTTTTTTGTCTTTCATCTTTATAATTCACCTTTCTGCGAAAGGCACCGATGTGTCATGAAACATGTTGGCTGACTTTCGCTTCTACCTTTCTTCTGATATGATTTGTATATAAGACTGACACACTACAGAACACGTTGAGGTAAGTTGCGGGGCTGTATAGCAGCGACCTCGTATTTGTTGTCGGTCATCCTTTAAGGCATCAATGATTGGCGCATAACTGTAGCCCGTAAACTTATCTCTTCCAAAGTCGACTCGATTTTGCCGGATGACCAGTCACTGTCAGTTTTATAACTATAAATCATCAGGAGGTTATTTTATTGTCGTTTAAAATCATCAAAAATAACTGCTGCGGATTTGATGTCCACAAAACCTGAATCTATTGGCCACTATCTGGCACATACTCACAGATTTAAGCCATATATACCTGAAGGCTTTCTTGAATCACATCCTGTGAATAACTCAAAAATACTGACTACTTCACAGGCACTTAATCTACTAAAACAACGAGGCTATATCATCAAAGATGATATTGTTCCTGTTACCTGATTAGATGTTGCGTCTATATTTGATTTTTTAGCCACCGAAAGATGGCTTGTTTGCTATACCCTTTATTTCTTGGCTGTCTTCTACTTATTTGTTTCAAACTTTCAACTCCTATAGATTCCTTCTTCTAGGATTATTATAGTATCATTTATGGATATATTCAATAATTCGCATTTCAATTTGAATATTTACACATAGCACTTAGTATCTTATCTATCTATAATAAAAATATAAGATTACATACTTAGGAGGTATTAAATTATGGGGGCAACTGATATTATCAAATTTTCACCGCACATTCCAAATAATGTACCGGCAGTAAAACTGCTTGTCGCACCGGAAGGAAAATGGCATCCGGATTCCGATGGAACATGGCCGGTTCATCCATTTGCTTATGACAGATGGGAAAAAGAAGAACTTAGTTGGTACAATACCAGTTACATTCATGCCGGATTAAATCCATTTATGGAATATCAGGTTAAAGGAAAAGAGCTGTTGGATCTGATGGAGTGTATTAGTGTAAATACATTTCGTAAGTTTCCGGTAGGAAAAGCTCGTCATACTATTATTTGTGGCGAAGATGGGAAAATTATTATTGATGGTATCATCATTCGTCGTTCTGAAGACGAGTTTATCTGTGCTTGTCTGCCCGATCCGGCTATGTTTAATGCACAGATGGGCAATCGATTTAAAATTGAAACAGAATATGTGGGCGAGAAACACTTCTTCTTCCAGTTCTGTGGACCAAAATCTTTGCAGATTATTGAGGAAGCATGCCGTAAGGATCTGCATGATCTGAATTTTATGTATACCTCAGATGCTAAAATTGAAGGACGCGACGTTTGGATTTTACGTACTGGTATGGCAGGAACATTGGGCTATGAAGTGCATGGAAACATCGAAGATGCGCATGTTGTATATGAAAAACTTTTAGAAGTAGGCGAGAAATACGGTCTACAGAAACTTGGACGCTACGCATATGTAAATGCACACTGCGAAGGAAGTATTCCTCAGATCGCAGAACATTTTGCAACTCCAATGGATCCGGTTGTTTTATCTGGAAGCCTTCCTAGAGATTCCGAACTGAAATTCCGCAGCCCGATCGATCTTGGATGGGAAAATCTCATAAAATTCAATCATGAGTTTGTTGGAAAAGCTGCTCTGGAAAAGGAATTGGCTGGACCACATCGTACTGGTGTGCATCTGCTTTGGAATAAAGAAGATATTATGAAAGTTATGGCAGGTTCCATGGATCCAGAACTACGCTATGATACGATGGATCTTGTATGCGATTATGATTATATTCGTAATAATGAAGGTATCCATATCGATGCCGTTTACGCTGGAGATACTATGATTGGTGCTTCTTCAGGCCGTATGCTTTCCCCGAAAACAAGAGACATGATCTCTATTGCATCCATTTCTACCGAATACGCAGTTGAGGGAAAAGAAGTTGAAGTACTTTGGGGTAATCCCGGAACCAATCAGGTTCGTGTACGTGCAACTGTTACTCTGTTCCCATATATCAAAGAAGGCAGAAACGAGAACTTTGATACAGAAACGATTCCTCATCCGGTGTTTAACTAATGATGAGACATAAAATTGAGCAAACCATCAATCTTTTGTTGAATGTTGTTATGGGAATTGTGTTGGGCATTAGCGGTCAAGTTATGCAGGGGATATGCGCTCCGCTTTCCTTCATTCAGACGTTTTGCCTTACAATGGGTGTAGGTTTCCTTCTAGGAACCTATATCCCTGCTGAGAAGATCGGCCAGACATTTGCATCATTATTTGGATTGAAAAAAGGAATAGGAAACTATTTGGTTTCTACACTTGCCATTTCATTTGTAATGATCAACTTTGTTTCATTAACCAGCATATTTATCCAAGCAGGTACAATGGCTTTAACTGTATATCAAATGATGATTCTACCTTTTTTAACGGTAGGTATTATTGCAATTGAAGCTTCTTTCTGGCTGATACAGCGACTGGTAGTAAAATATTATACACGCGCATAAGTAACAAGAACGTCTAACAAGATGACTGGGGGGTGCGGGCAAAAATCTGGACTTCTATAGGGCTCCAAAAGAGGGAGTATCCCAAAGTGTCTGGATTTTTCACAACATGACATAAAGCAAGGGTGCCGCAAAATCATCCAATCAGATGATTTTGCGACACCCTCTTAAAAACAGGGCTACAAGGATTCGAACCTTGAAATGACGGAGTCAGAGTCCGTTATATGAGGCTCGATTTTCCTTGAATTTACGGCATTTCTCCGTACCCGGATTGTGAAATTGACCTATGGATTGACCTATCGCAATTAATTATCTGTCCGCCAAATTCATATATTGCCACATACATTAGTCTTCTCTATATTTTTCATGTATATAGTTGGCGATCTTAGTCACCATATAATCGGCCGCTTCAACTTGCTGTCGGGCTTCTTCTTTACTTGCAATATAAAAGTCATCATAGTCCGAAATGTTCCGTATTTGTTCAGCTTTTGCTGCTTTTTGGTAATCCTCTGACGTAAAGATTCCATCGCCTTTAAAAATAAATATAAAGTTAAACTGCTTGAGTGCTCCGCTATGTGTCGTCACCTCTATTTCTTCTGTGGCAAGTAATGCTTTCAGGCCTTTTTCAATAGCATAAAATGCCCGGTTATTCGCTGACTTATAGGATTCTCTTTGTAACAATTCTTTTGATTCTTCCAGCAATTCTTCTGCACGCATCATCCGAACCCTGGCAAGCTCGAGATAATATTCTTTATCCATATAGCAGTTCTCCCTCTAAATCAATATTCTTAAAAAATGCATACCATGTTTTTTTCTTTGTAAATTCGTCTTCCGGAAGGCATACAAAATTTACCACAGCAAAATACTTCATAGCCAACTCTGTCGCAATATCAGCCAGTCCGTCACTATATTTTTTTACTTCCATACGACCGCATCTTGTTATTAAAGCGATATCAATATCTGAGTCTGCAGTATAGTCTCCGCGTGCACAAGAGCCATATAATATCACTGCCTTCAAGTCATCTTTCATCAGTTTAGAAACGAGAATAAATGCTTCTTTTTTCACAATACTTATAATTTTATCATTCAATGCCAAATCGTACATGCCGCCCTCCTACTTGCCTCAATATTTATTCATCTGAGAGTCCAAAACAAAATAATCTTTGTTCTTCATACAGCAATTAATATTAATGTGATACTGTCCCATACAAAGCAACCCCTTCCTTCTATACAATACTATACTCATTCTTACTTGCTTTGCACATATGACTTCCCTGCTTCCGTTTAAAAGCTCACTCTTTAATTTATTATAACGTCATGTTTTGTCTCCATAACAGGTACTCCTTCTCATATTCTGCCGCTTTGTGACAGATCCGTCCTGTCCTTGCGATCTTCATATCAAATGTGAGATCTCCAAATTTCATCGGTGCAGAAACACACACCATTTAATTATATTATACCCGCTTCTTCATTTGCAAACAAGCCCCGCAACGCCTGCAAAATCAAAGAACCATTATTTTCTGTGGGCATTTCTCTGCAATTCTTTACATACCATCTGAAACGTCTGAATATAACCCTTTTCCTTCAGCATCAGACTGGCATATTCCAAAACTTCCCTTTTCGGATCGTTCTCATCCGGCACCGCATATTCGATATTCGCGATGAGGATATGGGAATGACCAAAATTTCCGTTCTCGTCCGGATATTCTACAGGAATGCTGGCGTCGTCATAAGAATTGAAATAGCCTTCCTGACGCGTTTCTTCCATTCTCTTCCGGTGTAATTCATATTCTTCCTCTGTTCTTTCCGACTGAGCCACTCCGATCTCATCGCTCCCTACTTCCCTTACCAGATCGCCCGTCCGGAATGGATATGGAAGATCTACATACGCGTCCTCAAACCTTCCTTTATCATACTCATCCAGTTCGCCGTCCCATGCTACCTCATCACTGCTGCAGTTCCACAGGTCGCCTTTTTCATCATAATGCAGGTCGCTTACGCTGTAATGTTCATCCTCTTCCATATCTACTTCTTCTTCAAATATTCTGTATTTCGCTATGGAAAAGCATTCGCCGAGCTTCTTACCGGACGCATATGCCAGTTCGCCGGAAGCAAAGTAACACCAGTCTGCCGGTCTCCAATCGTCTTCCTCATACGTCTCCAGCACATACACCATACCTTTTTTATTCTCATAAAATTCTTTCACGCATTTTTTATGATATTCAATACGTTCCTGAATCTGTCCCGCCAGTTTCTGGTCCTGTGTTGTATCCATGATCTCCTTCAGCAGTTCCATCCGTTCCCCAATGCTAATATCCGGGTAATTGTATGCCAGCGTCGCCCTTTCAAAATCAGTCAGTTTCTTTCCCTTCTTTTCCATATACTCCCTTACGTCTTTTGATGGTATTAATTCACGCATAGTTATCCCTTTCCTCACTCTCATTTTTCTAATTTCTGAGTATATTTTCATTATATGAAATCAAACGGACAGATTTTGTCCTTATAAGAAAAACCCCAGCGATTCACTCACTGAGGTTCCGCAATATGAAATGTTATTCTGTCAGCCAGACAAAGCGGCACTGTATAGATCCTGTCTTTTATTCCTCCCTTGGTTCTGCCTTTCAGCAGATACAGATAATCCAGCTTTTTATCTTCCAGGAGTTTTCTGGCTGTCCGCGCTTCCTGATCGGTACTTTTTACTTCAATTCCGTAGTTTTTATAGTCGGACAGACTTCTGACATAAAAATCCAGTTCACCCTTTGTTTTCTCATAAGTCGCAAACCACGGAGCAACCCCTGCAATCTCAGATGTATTTTCTATCCGTCTGCGCAAAGCCAGGTAAACAAAATTCTCCGCCAGCAAACCTTTCACGGTGTCATACGGCGCACCTGTACGCCTCAGGAAATAATAGGCAATCCCCATATCAAGAAAATAGTACCGGTTGTTATCCTTGATCTGTTTATAATCACAGTCCAGGGCTTTAGAGGCATATCCGATAATATGAGATTCCTGCAGCCAGCTGATCGCATGATTAATCATTTTTTTCGTCATACGTCCGCGGTCTTCCTGATAGGCAATTTTACTTAGTTCTGAAATAAGATCACGGATACCTTGTTTTTCCTGCAGCATCAACAGTGCGATGGCATTAAAGAACTTCGGAAACAGATTGATATCCATAATATCCGTGAAATAGCGTTTAGACTCATTGATGAAAATATCCAACAGTGTTTTCAGCAATTCAAAGCAGGCTTCCATATCTTTGTCTTCCGCATAGCGGACAACGACAGCCGGATACCCTCCTATTCTCTGATACACATCGTAATATTCCATCAATCTCCTGTAGTCCTCTTCCGTCCCGCCGCCGTAAAGATCAATGGATTCATATACTTCCCTCTCTCCAAACACGTCCAGGAATTCATCAAATGTCAGCGTCTCCATCACCATATGGTCAACATCACCGGCCGGAAGGAAAAACTCTGATTGTACGGTTTTTCCAAGATAACTCCCAGTCACAATCACATATGCCTGAAACTCTCTCGCAAAAGTGCGGATTTGATTATACACATGCGACGATTCCTGGATCTCGTCTATAATAACAATCGTATCTTTATCATCCGTAAATTCACTGTCATACAGATACAGAGCTTTCTGAAGCGGTTTCTCAATCCGTGGTTCTCCCGGTTTCCATGCTGCAGCCGCAGACAGGCATTCCAGAAAATTCTGCCCGGAAATATCAGCCATATTGATATAAACCATCTTCCGAAAATATTCTTCTCCGAATTTTTTCAAAATATAGGTTTTCCCTACCTGTCTGGCCCCCTGCAGTTCCAGAACACGCCCGGTATCCTGTTCTTTCCACTGTATCAATTTTCCGTAAATATTTCTTTTCAGTTCCATGATATATCCTCTCGTCTACACCAAATATCATGTATTCCTATATTTTTAATATACTCGCATCAACGTATTCAACTATATTATACCCGCTTCTTCATTCGCGAACAAGCCCCGCAACGGCCGCAGAACCAAAGAGCCATTATTTTCTGCGGGTATTTTTCTGCAATTTCTTACACACCATCTGAAACTCCTGAATATAACATCTTTCCTTCAGCATCAGGCTGGCGAATTCCAAAACCTCCCTTTTGGGGTCGTTCTCGTCCGGCACCGCATACTCAATATTCGCGATGAGGACATGGGAATGTCCAAAGTTTCCGTTCTCGTCCGGATATTCTACGGGAATGCTGGCGTCGCCGTAGGAATTGAAATGACCTTCCTGACGCATTTTTTCCGCTCTCTTCTGATACAATTCATATTCTTCATCCGTCCTTTGTGACTGGACTACTCCGATCTCATCGCATCCTACTTCTCTCACCAGATCTCCTGTCCGGAACGGGTAGGGAATATCTATATACGCATCCTCGAATCTTTCCCCATCATCCTCGTCTATCTCACCTTGCTCCCATACCATCTCCTTGCTTCTGCAGTACCGCAGAATACCTTTTTCATCGTAATACATGTCGCTTACGCTGTAATATCTGTCTTCTTCCATATCCACTTCTTTCTCAAATGTCCTGTATTTTGATATGGAAAAATCTTCGCCAAGCTTCTTTCCTGACGCATATGCCAGTTCGCCAGATGCAAAGTAACACCAGTCAACCGGCCTCCAATCACCCCTCTCATATCTCTTCAGCACGTATATCATGCCTTTTTTATTCTCATAAAATTTTTTCACACATTTTTTATGATATCCGATCCGTTCCCGGATCTGCCCCGCCAGCTTCTGATCCTGCGTCATATCCATGATCTCTTTCAGCATCTCCAGCCGTTCGCCAATACTGGTATCCGGGTAATTGTATGCCAGCGTCGCCTTTTCAAAATCAGTCAGCTTCTTTCCCTTCTTCTCCATATATTCCCTTACGTCTTTTGATGGTATTAATTCACGCATAGTTGCCTCCTGTTTTCCTTTAACTTTCAATTTGTCTTCATTATACAGATTTATCAGGACAGATTTTGTCCTGATAAATCAAAAACCCCAGTGATAATCTCACTGAGGTTTAGAGTTCATGTATTTTGTTTTTCCAGGTCCCTTTTTGCTTCCGGAGAGCAATAGATTCTATTCTTCATCTATCTTCTCCTTAAAAGATGCCTTTACATCTGCAGATGATAGCCAGCCATTTTCTTCTCCGGATTTTTCCCCTTTGGCAAGCTCATCCATGAGCTTGAATATCTCTCTCGTCCGGTTTAAAGCCCACATTTTTACGATGCCGCATTGATCGTCTTGGAATATTTCTGCGCATGCCGATTGGCGTCTGCCTTACCCATAGCTTCAAAGCCAAATCCGCCATTTTTCAGGCAGAAAACAGCAGCCTTGCCGTGTCCAGTTCTTCTAACGCACGCTCTTCCTATAAGATCGGCGGACACTGGAGAGTGTCGGAGGAAGCATTAAGAGAATATGTATATCATCAGAGTTAGAAGTTTACTCAAAGAGAGGAACCGGGGATTCCGATTCCTCTTCTATGAATTATATTTGACGCGTACGGTCTCTTCTGTTGTACAACAGCCTTCTCACTTCCATCACATCATCAATTACCACATAGTACACAACATAGTTCCTGACATATATCCTGTAATATGGATATTTTCGTTCTTTTTCCGAATGATACGGCTCGAAAGACTCCGGGTTTTCCAACCTTTTTAAAACAGCTGCTTCGATATCATTTAAAAGTCTTTCCGCCGCTGATGGATTATGAAGCTTCCGGGAAATGTACAAGACCATCTCTTCAACATCCTGACGAAAGAGCGGCAGATACCGTAATTTATACTGTTTCTTCATAGAACAATTTTTCCTTTATTTTTCCAAACACCTCTTCATGGGACAGCCTGGTCATGTCCATTTCTGCCGCCCTGTCAGCCTCATCAAGTTTCAGTTCCACATCATCCGTAAGACGGGAATACTCTTCCAGGCTGATGACAACCATCGAACCATATCCGTTTTTTGTTAAATATACAGGATCTCCATTATTTACAATCTTTTCAATTTCCCCAAAATGATTTCTCAGATCTGACACGGGTCGGATTGTAATCATATACCTCACTCCTTAATGGCATAATTTTATCATTATTTGTCATCTTTACTGTATGACAATTCCTGCCCTTTGTCAAGGTATGTTTTCGTATATCAAGAGGGAACAATAAGTACCGGACACAGCTACAGCTACGGCGGATGCTCCGCTCATATGATCATCTCTTCCTGGTCTATACTTATAAAAAAGTATAGACCCACTTCCAGTATTGGTATACAGAATCAAACTGATTCATAGGATTGATCTCTATTCCGAGTTCTTTCTCATAGTCGTGTGCCAGATCATAGATCACATTAGAATAAAGCGGCAGCTTCTCCGGCATTCTGTTTCTTCTCCTTACTGTTATATTATACACATTGAGATAGACATAATTTACTATTATGAATTCACTATTCCTGTCTCAAAAGAAGATATAAACTTAGCCATACTCTTTTGTGCAATCTTCATAGCTTTAATTGATGCTTCTGTTGTTTTAATCTCATCTTTTAACCGTTTTTGTTCTTCACCCTTAGCCGCCTTTTTCTGGATCTCCAGTTTAGATAAATTCTTTTCAAGCTTATCAACATTCTGAGCATATCGTTCGTATACACTATTTGAGTACACAAGATCATGCTCATCATTAAGAAATATTTCCCGCACGGAGACAAGTAGTTTTGCAGATTGCAGGATCATATTTTTCTTTCCGCTTAACTCGGCCACACCTACCGCGCCTCCGACACCTGTGCCCACTCCCAGGCCAAGAACCGCGCCGCCTCCAACAATAGCGATTGTACCTCCGGCCATGCCTGCACCGCCCGCTGCGATCGCGCCGCCCCCAAGATATGCAAGGCAAGCACTTGTTAAGGCCGCTCCACTGAGCCCTGCAAAATTTGAACCTACCAACGTCACTGCAATTGCCGGCGCGAACGCGCCTGCCGCCATGACCGCTGCAATCGCCACTACTGCTGCAATTGATAAAGAAGTAAGCGCTGTTTTAAGCACCTCACTTAATTCCCGAAGCACTTTCTCATAACATTTCCGAAGCCGTTTTACATATCCCTTTTCACAAAATGTTTCAGCAAATGTCATATCCAGATAGCGATCTCCTTCTGTCGATTTGTATCCGCCGATTCCACCTTGAATATCTTTATATTTTTTACTGGGAATTTCCTTTCCCTTTTTGTCTTTTTCCAGGCGAAGAGGATAATACGGTTCAAATATCATTGCTTCAAGCAGTACCAGACGAAACCAGATCCCCTCAGGCATATTCTCTTTGATTTTGTAAATCAACTCTTCTTCCGTATACCAGTGTATCACCGCATCTTTAACCTGAAGAAACGAAGCAAACCCATTCGTTATGTATTCCTTCCACTCTTCCAGCCATTCATGCTTTAAGTTTACAATATGTTCCATCCTGATCCGTGTCTTCGTCTGCTCGATATCATGGAAAGTCTTGTAATATTCAATATTGTACAGGATCTCGATCTGCTCTTCCGTTAACCCGAACTTATCCTCACTCATCATATCACTGCCAATCCTTTCATAAATTCTATTATCTTCCTTCATATAAACGGATCGTTTGATATTCTCGTACATCTGCCGGATTTCTTTGATATTTCGCGCCTTCATGCACCAGGCCACATCCCGGCCTACAGCTACAGCGAAACGTCCGATCCCCGCATAATTTACAGACACCCAATATTTTTGCGTGATCAGAGCTTCCCCTATATCAACAGTCGTAAATACGCCTGTCGCTATTGTAAGCATCCGGGATACCGTCGGATTATCAGATGGCTTTATTTTATTCCAATCGATCCGTTTCATATCATCAAGCGAATGAACATCATTTTCTTTAACAGCAACCGCAAAATGCCGAATAAAATAAAATGACCGGACAATACATTCATTTGCGATCACCGGAATCGCCTGCCATCCCAGTTCTGTTCCCACTCCCATCTCTCCACGGAGATCAAACTTTATAATACTTTCTTTTATTATCCTGCCATGTTCATCTCGATATGCAAATAGTGTTCCATTAAAAAGTTTCGATAAAAACAGCGGCAAGGAACGTCCGCCTATTTTCATATTTCTAAAAACAGGAAGTACCGACATTTCTTTCGCCAGTGCAAGAACAGGCCCCGGAATGCCTGTCCCGCCGCTTTTCCCCGCAGAGCTGCCCGATCCTGCCATATCACTTACAAGATGAAAAAACCACGTAATCGTTCCGTAGAATATTTTTTCAGGAATATTCTTTCCGATGAATGCTCGGCTCGCTTCCGAAACATTAACAATCAAAAATCTTCCGCTCACATCAGTACCGTATGACTTACCCGTGAACTGCGTCAGCAACGAAAACACAAGCCCTATCAAGGTAGGATGATGTGCAAAGTCCCGCAGATGGTGCTGCAGACCGCCGCCAAAATCCGGCGTATTCCCGTCACTGGGAATAGGGAATTTTTCCTCCAGAAACTTAACGGAAGACTGCAGATCATCTTTCTTACAGCCGAGCATTTTTGCAGTTTTTTTAACAAATCCCTCTATCTGATCATTTGAAAAGTTGTATCCTCGACTTAAACTAAATTCTCCACACCACAGAATATCAAGCGCGCCGCACAAAAGACCAGATGCGATAGAAACCAGATAATCAAGTTTATCTGCCTGACTGGTTAATAAACCCACCTGCTCATCCAGATCGAAAATAATTCGATTTAAGTCATATTTTTCGTTTATCAATTCTGGACGATGGGGAATTAATTTAATTTCAAGTTGAATTCTATCAGTCATTTTAAATACCTTAACCCGTTGTGCCAGCTAAATAAAGAAACTTCAACAAAATGTGCCATCCTATTTGTAAGGAAAACAAATATGAGGAGGCATCATTATGCCGAAGTTTCATAATAATACCGCAGTTATAGCAACTTTTGAAGATTTAATTTTCTTTAAACTCTTACAGATTCTTAATAAATTTGTATTGAATCAACACTAACACAATGGGGTATCTTAATTATTATCTATTATTTTACAATGTTAAATATAGAATTATGTTTATATGTGATTCACTGAAAAAACTCACTTAGTATGTCCTTTTCCCAGACAAGCTATTGTGCTATTATTCTTCGCTTAATGTTGCCTGACATACTTTTTGAAATGCAGTATGCCATTCTATCATAGCTTCCTCAATTTTTTTTAATGTTCTATCAGGTAGCTGGAATTTCTCATTTATCATATTAATTATATCCTGTTCCTCATCTGCAATCACAGCATCTGCACAAATCAAATTAATCAGTTCAAACCATACAATTTTTTGTACTTCTATGGAAGTTCTGGAAAAGAAATCCACCAATTGATGTATATTCTTTTTATTTGTTACTTCCGAGAGGCCCATTTCTATTTTATAAGCGTCGATTAATTCTTTTTCCTCATCTGCGTAATTCTGATCAATATTTGCAATTTTATATACTAATTCTAAAAAATTTGCTTTCTCTTCTTGATTTAACTTTCCTAAAAACATTTTTTCCTCCAACTAACTATAAAATCTGATTTAAAAACAATATCATAAAACCATAAAAATCACTTCTTTTTTGATGCCAATATTCTCTCTAATTCTGAAATCTCTTTTTTTTTCTGCCTTAGCTCATTATTCTGTGCTTCGCTTCGAAACCATTTGCGCTCTAAATCATTTACACGACTCCTCTTTGCATCTAGATCTCTTATCAAATTACTTTGTTCTTCTTGTTTCTTATGATCACTATAATATTTTATTACTAATCCCAAACCACCTATTAGCAGAGAAGCCACTCCAGCAGTTGCAGTTTTCTTGTCACTTCTTGTCTCTTCAAATTCGTAACTCATAAACATTTTCTCCTTTTATTTTTTATGTAAACACAAGACTGCTTGCGTTTATATTTCTACAGTTAATTTCTCATCAACATTGATTATTTCCTTTAGACCATCTTGTAATAATGGTATATATTTTTTCACTTTTTGATCCCAGAAATGATCCTTATTCTCATTCCATCCCTCCATTCTCAAAAGCTGTTCGAGTTGTATCGTATTTAAAAAATCAATCCCATCATTTATGTAAAATACAGCTGCTTTATTATTCCCTAGTTTAAGAGAAATTTCTGTATAAATTCCAAGTGCATGAACATAATCAACTAATGATATTCTCGCTTCCTTTTCCCAACTTAACGCTGTCTCTACATCCACTCTATATAACAGTCTTTTTCTTCTTTCTTTAGGTATTTTACAAATATTAGAAATATTATGTATCACAGCTCCTTTTAACTGTTCAATAGCTGGCGCTAGATCTTGGCGTGCTCTTATTAAATCTTTATAATTTATTTCATTCCATTCATCCACTCTCTCTAAAGTATTAGCCGCAGCATTTACCACGCCTTTTCTATTAACAACGAAATTATATGATGTAGCTGCAACCGCCGCATTTACTTTGTCAAATTCACTCATTATATACTCAACATAAAACTGAATTTTTTCTTTAACCTGTTTAGGAACATACGCAGTTAAATCATTCCCATTATATTCTAATTCTATCTGCGAAGTTTTAGATTCAAGCACCTTGATTTTGGATATATTTTCTGGAAACGATTTCGTTTCTACAGTTTTGTTCCATATCTTTTTTATTGATTCAAAATCCAACCTCCCTTCTTTATCGAACATTTTAATCCCGGTTTGTTTATAAACTCCATTATTTAACATTTCTTTTATTCTTTTAACATCTGTTCCATTCACGTTTTTCTTCACTCCTTTAGTCATATCCGTTACTCCAAGTGATGGTTTAGATTTCCCTTATAAGAACTTATTACACGTCTGCTCAAAGGATCATGTATCGTAAACATTGTTACTGGCTTGCATATAGAACAGTACTACTTGAGTTTTCTTTCTTTAATTCTTCTTTCTACTCCTGTATACATTTCTTTATTATATCTTCTACAATATAATCAATTAGCAAAACGTAATACCCCGCAGTCCAAAATGCTTTATCCCATCTACTTGCAATTCAGGATGTCTATGTCATGTATCATATTTTAAAAACACATACTTTCCTTCTAAAACCACTCTCATCTTCCACCTGCCTCTGATACAACCTCTACCACATCCCCCTGACTCCTCAGCCACATTTCAATCCCCGATCCGAAAGTCTCCGCGCTAATCAGATATTTTCCATCCTCTTCTTTCAGAATCTGCGCCGTAGGTAACCGGTACCGTTCAACTGCATTTCGCTTATCAGCAAATCCTTCTGTGATTCCACGCTTGCCCATTTCTCATCATATTCCACCTGCTCACCGCGCTAATAAATGTTTATGTAAGTTTGGCTAATTTTTTACATGCATTCTCATCTCCCTGTTCGGCAGCCTTTCGATACCACTCGACCGCTTTGGTTTTGTCTTCCTTCACGCCCATACCGTATTCATAGCACACTCCCAGACTACGCTGGGCGTCCGCATTCCCCTGTTTAGCGGCCTTCCGAATCCACTCGACCGCTTTGGTCAGATCTTCCTCCACGCCTACTCCATTTGCATAGCACAAGCCCAAATTACACTGGGCATCCGCATCCCCCTGCTCGGCAGACTTCTTATACCAATCGACCGCTTGGAACAGGTCTTTCTCCACACCTTCTCCCAATTCATAGTGCAAGCCTAATTTATACTGCGCACCCGCATCCCCCTGCTCGGCAGACTTCCTATACCACTCGATGGCTTTCTCTATGCATTCTCCGTATTCATAGCATACAGCTAAATTATACTGCGCACTCGCATCCCCCTGCTCGGCAGACTTCCTATACCACTCAACCGCTTGGAACAAGTCTCTCTCTACGCCTTTACCCAAGCTATAGCACAAGCCCAAATTATACTGCGCATCCGCATCCCCCTGTTCTGCGGCCTTCCTATACCACTTGATCGCTTGGGTCAGGTCTTCCTCCACACCTTCTCCCAATTCATAGCACAAGCCCAAATTATACTGCGCACTCGCATCCCCCTGCTCAGCGGCCTTCCTATACCACTTGGCCGCTTGGGTCAGGTCTTCCTCCACGCCTTTTCCATTTGCATAGCACAAGCCCAAATTATACTGCGCACTCGCATCCCCCTGCTCAGCGGCCTTCCTATACCACTTGGCCGCTTGGGTCAGGTCTTCCTCCACGCCTTTTCCATTTGCATAGCACAAGCCCAAATTATACTGCGCACTCGCATCCCCCTGCTCAGCGGCCTT
>ERZ1643251.831-NODE-831-length-39539-cov-7.842468_pt1 | contig 39539 bp, 31 predicted proteins | sample MGYA00579261_ERZ1643251 | MGnify/ENA primary metagenome ERZ1643251 (study PRJEB29033, sample SAMEA4952267) | chicken gut metagenome | biome: Broiler Chicken; feature: Gastrointestinal Tract; material: Caecum | place: Ireland | collected 2018 | study: Broiler... | reverse complement strand
GAGATGGACGGCATGATGTACAAGATCGAGGGCGAGGACCTCTACCTCATCGGCACGAGCGAGCACTCCATGATCGGCCGTTTCATGAACACCACGCTTCCCGCCGAAAAGCTTCCGCTGACGCTCACCAGCTATTCGCCCTGCTTCCGCAAGGAGAAGGGCGCGCACGGCATCGAAGAGCGCGGCATCTACCGCATCCACCAGTTTGAAAAGCAGGAGATGATCGTCGTCTGCCGTCCCGAGGACAGCGAGGCGTGGTACGACAAGATGTGGCACTTCACGGTCGAGCTGTTCGTCTCCATGGGCATTCCCGTCCGCACGCTCGAGTGCTGTTCGGGCGATCTGGCCGATCTCAAGTACCGCAGCGTGGACGTCGAGGCGTGGAGTCCCCGCCAGAAGAAGTACTTTGAAGTGGGGTCGTGCTCCAACCTCACCGACGCACAGGCGCGCCGCCTGGGCATCCGCTACAAGACGGACAAGGGCACGGCGTATGCGCACACCCTCAACAACACGGTGGTCGCGCCGCCCCGCATGCTCATCGCGTTCCTGGAAAATCACCTCAACGCGGACGGCAGCGTGGACATCCCCGCAGTGCTGCGTCCGTACATGGGCGGGACGGAGAAGCTGATTCCCCGTTCATGAAATACGTCTTTTTCGACATCGAATGTGCCTGCGTCTATAAGAGCGTGGCGAAGATCTGCGCCTTCGGCTATGTCCTGACCGACGAGAACTTCCGCGCGCTGGAGCGGGAGGACATCCTGCTCAATCCCAAGGGAAAATTTCATCTCACCGACCGCAAGGGGGGCGAGGGGCTGGTCTTGCCCTATGTCTATGAGGACTTCAAGAAGTACCCGCTCTTTCCCGCGGCGTACTCCCGGATCAAGGCGCTCCTCGAGGACAAGGAGCACATCGTCCTCGGCCATGCGACGCTCAACGACGTCAACTATCTCAATCTGGAGACGCGCCGCTACAAACTTCCCTCGCTGAAGTTCCGCTACTATGACACGCAGTTCTTCTATATGAACGTGAAGCGGGATTTCTCCCGTCAGCTCGGGCTTGGAGCGATGGCGGAGGAGCTGGGCGTCGAGTTCACGCCGCACCGCGCCGTCGACGACGCCTATGCGACCATGCGCGTGTGCGAAGCGCTCGTCCGCCGCGAAAACGCGGAGACGGTGCCTGCCTTTGTCGAGCGCTATCAGATCCGCGCGGGGCAGATCGCCGACTACAAGATCCGTCCGCTCGCCTCGCTGGGGCTCAAGAGCTATCTCGCCGCCCGCGACGAGGAGCGCGAAAAGCGCGCCAAGGCACACGAGGAATTTTACCGCTACGTCAACAAGTACATGCACCGCCGCAGCAAGAGCGGCTCGCTCGAGGGCAAGGTGTTCTGTTTCTCCAAGGAAGTGGAGGAGGAAGTGCCCATGTCGGTGCATCTCGTCGCCGCCATCTTTGCGTCGGGCGGCAAGTACACCTCGCACCCCGCCGAGTGCAATGTCTACATTGCGCGCGGGCAGGGCGGCGTGCGCTATCAGAACGCGATCTCCGCGGGCGCGGCGTTCGTCCCGCTCGAACATCTCGAGAGCGCGCTGTTACAATCATGAACCTTCCCGAAGAATTTATCATCCGAATGCAGAAAAGGCTGGGCGCGGCGTACCCCGCCTTTTTGCGTTGTTATGACGCCCCGCCCGTCCGCGGCGTGCGCGCCAACCTTCTCAAACTCTCCGCCGAGGCCTTTGCGGCGCTTGCGCCCTTCGCCGGAGAGCGCGTTCCCTGGGCGGAGGGCGGCTTTTACACGGCGGCGGAAAAGGTGGGGCATTTCCCCGCATGGCACGCGGGGCTCTTCTACGCGCAGGAGCCGTCCGCCATGTGTGCCGCGCCCCTGTTGGCTGTAAAACCGGGGGAACGGGTGCTCGATTTGTGCGCCGCGCCCGGGGGCAAGACCACCCAGCTCGCCGCGGCGATGCGCGGAGAAGGCGTGCTCGTCGCGAACGAATATGTCTTTGACCGCGCGCGCATCCTGTCGCAGAACGTCGAGCGCCTGGGCGTGCGGAACGCCGCCGTCGTGAGCGCCGATCCTGCCGCGCTCGCCGCGCGGCTCCCGCAGTACTTTGACAAAATTCTCGTCGATGCCCCCTGTTCGGGCGAGGGAATGTTCCGCAGGGACGAGACGGCGATCGCCGAGTGGAGCGTGCAGAACGTGGAGCGGTGCATCGTGCGCCAGCGCGAAATCCTCGACAGCGCCGCGCAGATGCTCGCGGGCGGCGGCACGCTCGTGTATTCCACCTGCACCTTTGAGCGGGGGGAAAACGAGGACCAGGTCGCACAATTCCTCGTACGTCATCCCGATTTCGTGCTCATAGAACAGCACTTGCTCCTCCCGCATGAGGTGCGCGGCGAGGGGCATTTCGCGGCCGTTTTGCAGAGGACAGACGGGGAGCGGTGCGACGCGCCGCCCTTCCCGCAGACGCGCAATGCGGCGGCCGAGCGCGCGTTTGCCGCGTTCGCGGAGGAGTTTTTCGTCCGCATTCCCGCGGGCAGGCTCACGGCGGCGGGAGACAGGCTGTACCTGCTCCCCGCGGGACTTCCCGCGCTCGCGGGCAACGTCCTGCGCGCGGGGCTGGAGCTGGGGACGTTCGACGGCAAGCGCTTTACGCCCGCCCATGCGCTCGCCATGGCGGTATCCGCGGACGAGGTGCGCAGCCGCTTCGAGCTCTCGGATGCGGAATGCGTCCGCTGGCTGTGCGGCGAGACGCTCTCCCGCGAGGGCAGGGGCTGGGGCATCGTCACCTGGCGCGGCCATTCCCTCGGGCTTTGCAAGGCCGCGGGCGGCGTCCTCAAAAATCACTACCCCAAGGGCCTGCGCGATTCCCGCGTCGTCCTCGGCTGATATTCCCCGCCCCGTCCGCCCCGCCTGCCCCGCCGCGGAAATCGGCGCGCGTTGTAACCCCGAAGCGAAAAAACGGCACGCGCCTTGGATGCAAGGGCGTTGTCGGCGTGCGCCGACTTGTTGCGGCAGAGCCTTGATCGGCATAAGCTTTTCGGGCGCGGCGGGACGGTTGCGGGCGCGACGGGATGTCGGAAGGTGTCGGAACGCGGGGCTTTGTGTCCGACCGAACGCCGCAAGGCGAAAAGGGCGCAAAAAACGGCGTCAGAGGGGCGCTTTGGCATTCGGCTATCCCCGTTCAATCAATAGGATAAAAAGGCGTGAAAGGCTGATTTCGCGCCTTTTTTGCCGTTCTGCGGGAAATTTCATGCAGAAACGTGCCGATTTTGCTGTACTTTTACGCGCGCGCGTGTTATAATAGATATAGCAATTTTTCCGCGCGGGGAATGTCTGCGCGGATGCGGCGCGATGGGCCGCAGAGGAGACTGTCGGAGCGCCGCGGCGGGAGCGTCGGGCGCGGAAACGGCATTTCTGCAAATTTTATTCAAGGAGACGGTCATGTCAGAGAAGGTAGAGGGCGCATACGGCGCGGAGCAGATCCAGGTTCTGGACGGGCTCGAGCACATTCGCAAGCGTCCCGGGATGTATATCAGTTCGACGGACGAGCGGGGACTTCATCACCTCGTGAGCGAGGTTGTGGACAACTCCATCGATGAGGCGTTGGCGGGATACTGTGACCGCGTGGACGTCACCATCAACGCCGACGGCTCCTGTACGGTCGAGGACAACGGCCGCGGCATTCCCACGGAGATCCATCCCAAGGAGGGGGTTTCCACGGTGGAAGTCGTCTTTACCAAGGTCAACGCGGGCGGCAAGTTCGGCGGGGACTCGGGGTACAAGGTCTCGTCGGGCCTGCACGGCGTGGGCGTCAAGGCGGTCAATGCGCTTTCGGAGTGGCTGGAAGTCGAGGTCTCGCAGAACGGCCACATTTACAAGCAGGTCTACAACCGCGGCGTGCCGCAGCGGCCGCTTGCCGTCATCGGCGACACGGACAAGACGGGGACGAAGGTCACGTTCTTCCCCGATTCCGAGATCTTCGAGACCATCGTCTTCAAGTACGACACGCTGCGCGCGCGTCTGAAAGAGCTGGCCTTTCTCAACAAGGGGCTGACCATCACGCTCACGGACAAGCGCGGCGAAAAGGAGCGTTCGGACACCTTCTGTTACGAAGGCGGCATCCGCGAGCTGGTCGAGGAGATCAACAGCGGCAACGAGACGCTCTTCCCCGAGCCGCTCTATTTCGAGGAGCAGGACGGGACGACCGTCTGCGAGATCGCGCTGCAATACAACGACAGCTACAACGAAGTCATCTATTCGTATGCGAACAACGTCAACACGATCGACGGCGGGACGCACGTGGACGGGCTCAAGCTCGCGCTCACCAAGGTCATCAACGATGCGGGCAGGAAGCTGAACATCCTCAAGGAGAGCGACCGCCTGACGGGCGAGGACGTCCGCGAGGGGATCACGGCGGTCGTGTCGGTCAAGCTCGAGAACGCGCAGTTCGAATCGCAGACCAAGGACAAGCTGAACAATTCCTTCATCCGCACCTTTGTCTCCCGCTGTGTGACCGAGCGCTTCGGCACCTATATCGAAGAACACCCCGTCGAGGCGCGGGAGCTCGTCCTGCGCTGTATCACGGCGCAGAAGGCGCGCGACGCGGCGCGGAGCGCGCGGGAGCTGACGCGGCGCAAGGGCCTGCTCGAATCGAGCGCCCTGCCCGGAAAGCTCGCCGATTGTTCCGACCGCCGCTCCGAGCTGTGCGAGATCTACATTGTCGAGGGCGATTCGGCAGGCGGCACGGCGAAGTCGGGACGCGACCGGCGCTTCCAGGCCATTCTGCCGCTGCGCGGCAAGATCCTCAACGTGGAGAAGGTGCGCCTCAACCGCGTGCTGGAAAACGCCGAGATCAAGGCAATGATCACCGCGTTCGGCTGCGGCATTCTCGACGACTTCGACGAGAGCAAACTGCGCTACGACCGCATCATCTCCATGACGGATGCCGATGTCGACGGCGCGCACATCCGCATTCTCCTGCTCACCTTCCTCTTCCGCTATATGCGTCCGCTCATCGAGCACGGACACGTCTATTCCGCCATGCCGCCCCTCTATAAGGCGAGCGTCAAGGGCAAAGAGGACGTCTACCTCTATTCGGAGGAGGAAAAATCCGCCTACGATGCGGCGAACAACAACAAAGTCACCTATCAGCGCTACAAGGGCCTGGGCGAAATGAGCACCGAACAGCTCTGGGACACCACCATGAACCCCGCCACGCGCACGCTGGTCAAAGTGAGCATCAAAGACGCCGTCGAGGCGGACAAGATGTTCTCCATTCTGATGGGCGAAAGCCCCGCGCTGCGCCGCCAGTTCATCGCGGAGAACGCGACGCTGGTCAAAGATCTGGACATTTAAGGGCTGCGATGGCAGGGAGTGTGATCGCAAGGACTGCGATGGCAGGGAGTGCGATGGCGCCTGCCGATCCGATAAAATAATTCCGAGAGGGAACAACATTGGCTAAGAAACAGACGAGTCCCGAGCTGACCGAAGAATTCAAAAAGACGCTCGAAATGACAAGGATCCTCGACGTCGAGGTGGATGACGAATTAAAGCGCTCCTTCATCGCATATGCGATGGCGGTCAACAAGTCGCGCGCCATTCCCGACGTGCGGGACGGCTTGAAGCCGGTGCATCGCCGCATTCTCTACTCCATGCACGAGATGGGGCTCTACAACGACAAGGACTACCGCAAGTGTGCGCGTATCGTCGGTGACGTTCTGGGTAAATTCCACCCGCACGGGGACTCGTCCGTGTACGACGCCCTGGTGCGTCTTGCGCAGGACTTCTCCATCAACTTCCCGCTCGTGGACGGACACGGCAACTTCGGGTCGGTGGACGGCGATCCGCCTGCCGCCATGCGTTATACCGAGGCGCGTCTTTCCAAACTCGCGGCGGAGATGCTGCGCGATCTGGACAAGGAGACGGTGGACTTCTTCCCCAACTTCGACGGAAACGAGATGGAGCCCGCCGTTCTGACGGCGCGCTTCCCCAATCTTCTGGTCAACGGCTCGGACGGCATTGCCGTCGGCATGGCGACCAACATTCCGCCGCACAACCTCGCGGAGACCATCGACGGCACCATTGCCCTCATTGACAATCCCGACCTCACGGTGGACGAGCTGATGGACTACATCCCCGCGCCCGACTTCCCGACGGGCGGCATCATCATGGGCAGAAGCGGCATCCGCAAGGCATACCGCACGGGCCAGGGGAACATCATCATCCGCTCCAAGTGCGAGATCGAGGAATTCGGCTCGGGCGCGAACGTCCGCAGCCGCATCATCGTCACGGAGATCCCCTATCAGGTGAACAAGGCGATGCTCGTCAAGACGATCGCCGACATGGTCAAGGACAAGCGCATCGACGGCATCTCGGACATCCGCGACGAATCGGGTCGGGAGGGCATGCGCATCGTCATCGAATGCAAGAAGGACGCCAATGCGCAGGTCGTGCTCAACTCGCTGTATAAGCACACCAACCTGCAGGTGTCGGACGGCATCATCCTTCTGGCGCTCGTGGAGAACGGCACCGAGCCAAAACTGCTCGATCTCAAGGAAATCCTCGTCAACTACCTCGCGCACCAGAAGGAAGTCATCACGCGGCGCACGCGCTTCGACCTCGGCAAGGCGGAAGAGCGCGCGCACATCGTCGAAGGGCTCGTCCTCGCGCTTGCCAACATCGACGAAGTCATCCGCATCATCAAGGAATCGGCGGACAAGAACGACGCCGCGGCCAAGCTGACCGCCGCCTTTGAATTGTCCGATAAACAGGCGAACGCCATTCTTGAAATGCGTCTCCAGCGCCTCACCTCCCTCGAGGTGGAGAAGCTGAAGGAGGAACTCGAACAGCTCCGCGCGACGATCGCCGACTTAAAGGACATTCTCGCCAACGAGCGCCGCGTTCTGGACATCATCAAGGCCGACCTGCTCGCCATCAAGGCGAAGTATCCCTCCGAGCGCAAGACGGAGATCTCCGTCGACTTCGGCGAGATCGAAGACGAAGACCTCATCGACGAGGAGGACGTCGTCATCTCCATGACGCACGGCGGGTACGTCAAGCGCATTCCCGTGACCGAATACCGCGCGCAGAACCGCGGCGGCGTCGGCATCACGGCGCACAGGCCCAAGGACGACGACTTCGTGGAGCAGATGTTCGTCTGCTCGACGCACAACAACATTCTCCTGTTCTCCAATTTCGGAAAGGTGTACTCCATCAAGGGCTACCACATTCCCGAAGCGGCGCGCACGGCACGCGGCCGCGCGATCGTCAATATCGTCCAGCTCGCCGCGGGCGAGAAGATCGCCGCCATTCTGCCCGTCCTGGGCAGGGGCGAGGGGTATCTCGTCATGGCGACGCGCAACGGTCTCATCAAAAAGACGGCGACGAGCGAGTTCGACCACATCCTGCGCGGCGGCAAGATCGCCATTCGCATCACGGAGGGCGACGAGCTCATCTCCGTGCAGTTCGCGGGCGGGGAAGACGAGATCGTCGTGGCGTCCCATTCGGGCAAGTGCATCCGCTTCCCCGAGACGGACGTGCGTCCCATGGGGCGCGATACGATGGGCGTCAAGGCCATGACGCTCGCCGAAGGGGACAGCGTGGTCGATATGCTCGTCCTGCGCGAGGGCTGCGACCTTCTGACCGTCTCCGAGAACGGCTACGGCAAGCGTACGGATCCCGAGGATTACCGTCTGCAATCGCGCGGCGGCAAGGGAATCAAGGCGGGCGTGTTCAACGAAAAGACGGGCGCGCTCGTCAACATGAAGATGGTCACCGATGCGGACGACGTCATGCTCGTCACCTCGTCGGGCGTGGTCATCCGTATGCACGCGGAGAGCATTTCGCACATCGGCCGCAACACGCGCGGCGTGCGCCTCATGAACGTGCGCGACGGCGTGGTCGCCACGGTCGCCGTCACGGAAAAGGACGAGGAAGCCGAGGTCGAGGCCCCCGAAGAGACGGCCGCCGACCTCACGCCCGAGGAACTCTCCGAGGACGCGGACGACGCAACGGAACTCTCCTCCGAGGAGACGTCGGAATCCCCCGTGTCCGAGGATAAGGACGAATGAGCCACCCGTGTCGGGCGGGAAGGCCGAAGAACCTGTCCGTGTCCGCATGGCAGAACATTGCATAGACAAAAACCGATAAAAGCCGCCGCCCATGTCCAGATACGGACATGGGCGGCGGCTCTTTGCAAGCAGGTTTATTTCGGGAAAGCCGCATTTGCGTCCGGATTTGTTTCGCGGAAGACACCCTTGCCGCAGAAAAAGCAGCACAGGCGTTCGGGAAATCAGTTCTCTCGTCCGAGGATAAAATCAATGCCGAAAAGTCGCATTGCGTGACGGCGGAGGCCGTTGCGGCGGCGCTTTTCCCGCTCATGGGGGAATATTTCGAGGGAAAAAGCTGCTTGGCGGGCAAAAAATACGTTATTGCTTTGTAAAGGGAGAGAACTGCGAGCGGTTTGAAATTTCGGTGCGCAAAGCATGAGCGTGCGCCGCCGGGCCATCGGCCCGGCGGCGCTTGTCAGGAATAAGAAGGGGGGGATGAGCGGCGCGTCGTGGGATCCGCAGAAAGGGAGCGCGGCGCGCGGAGAGCCCCGCGGGAGGCGGGCGCGGGGAAGATCAGGTCCCGCTTTCGCGGACTTCGATGCTCCCGCACAGCACTTCGGCATAGGAATAGGAGGTCTTTCCGAGGAAGTGTTCGTCGTCGGGGCGCACGGTGAACAGGGCAGGGTACACGCCGGTCAGCGTTCCGCAGAAGCGCTGGATTTTATTGCGGCCCAGGCGCACGGTGACGGCCACGCGGTGGGATTGCAGGGTCTGGATATGACGTTTGACGCGCACGATGTCGTTGTTCGGCTTGATCATGCCGTTGTTTTTGACAAAGTCCCCGAAAAATATACCTTCCTCCGCCCGAAGTTGACAAAAAACAGGCGGAATAAAGGCGGAGAATGCGGCATAGGATGAAGGGAAAAATCATGCGATTGCAGGAGGGGCAACATGGGAAAGACGCAGACGGAGACATTCCGCGGCTACGGGAAATTGTTCGGATTCGGGACGCAGACGGCGGTGGAATGCCGTTTCCCCGAGGCGGAGACGGTGCTTTCGGCGCACGCGAGCACGCATCTTGCGGGGGCGGAGGCGGAAAACGGGGAAGTGCGCTACTATGGCCGCACGCTCTTTTCCATTGTCTATGAGGACGCCGACCGTCACATCTGCCGTGCGGAGAAGGGCGTTGAATTTTCGGCTGTGGCGAAGGATGAGCGCATCGTCCCCGCGCAGACGGTGCGCATCCGCCTTGCGGTGGAAAACGTCTCGGCGCGGCGGGAGGGCGCGAGTATTTTTGTCACGGCTTTGCTCGGGGCGGACGTTGCGCTCTACGGGGAGCAGACCTTTGACTATCTCGCGGGCGGCGACCTGGTATGTCGGCGCGATCCCGTGTCGGTGTACGTCTCGCATCCCGCCGAGGGCGCGACCGAGGTGGAGGACGACTTTGAAGTGGAGCGCATCGGAGACATCCTGCAGCACGCGGAGACGGTACACGTCACGTCCGTTTCGTGTACGGCGGGCGAGCTGAAGGTGGAAGGGGAGACCTTTCTCGGCATTCTTGCGATGCGCGGGGAGGAGCCGTGTTCGTTCGAGCGGCTCATTCCCTTCCGCATCGACATCCCGTCCGAGGCGTCGCAGCCGGGCTGCCGCGCCGAAGTCCATGTGACGGTCCCCGACGTCAGTCTTGCCGCCGACGCCGACGAAGAGACGGGCAAATGCCGTATCCGCGCCACGCTCACGCTGCGCGCGCAGGGCGTCATCTGCGAGGAAGTCGCGGTGGACGGCGTGACGGACGCCTTCTCCCGCACGCATGCCGTCAGGCTCACCTATTCGGAGAGCGGCAGCGACGGAACGGGCGAGACGGTGCAGTTTTCCGAGCGCGTCTCGGGGAAGGCGGCACTCTCGGCGGCGATCGACTTCTCCGATACCCTTCAGGCGGTCACGCTCCAGCGGGCGGAGGCCAACCTCGTGCGCGGCGAAAACGGCACGCGGGCGGAGGGAGTGGCGCTGGCGACCCTTCTGGTACGCGCGCCCGACGGAAGTCACCGCGGCATTGAAATGAGCCTTCCCTTCTCCGTTCCCGTTCAGGCGGAAAACGCCGACATCGACGTCATCGCATGCGGCATGAGCGCCCGTCAGAAGGAAGAGGGGACGATCGACGCCGAGGCGACGCTCAAATTCACGCTCACCGAACGCCTGCATTCCTCCGCGCGGCTGATCGCCTCGGCCGAGGAGGGGGAGGAGATCCCCGAAAAGGACTGCGCCATCAGCGTGTACGTCCCCCGTGCGGGCGACGGACTTTGGGAACTCGCCAAGCGCCTGAAAAAATCGCCCGAGGAGGTCGTCGAAAGCAACCCCGATCTGGAGTTCCCCATCCGCGAAGGGCAGCGCGTCGTCATCTACCGCAAAAAAGCGCTCTGATCACGCGGCCATAATCGGGCGGTGCCGAAAACGCTCTGATCACGCGGCTCCGACGGGACGAGGACAAAAACACTGTCATCGCGCGGCCCGAATCGAAGGATGCGGAAACCACGCTTTGATCGCATGGCTCCGACGGGGGCGTCGTGCGCGGAAAATTCGGAACGGACGCGGGGCGGGGAAAACCGTCCCGCGAAAATTTCATCCCGGAAATCTTGCAATGCGTGTAAAAATGTGGTACAATGGCAAAGATGGAAACGATCAGCGTCAACGCGTATGCCAAAGTCAATTTTACGCTCGACATCCTCGGGCGGACGGGCGGATACCATCGGCTGGACTCGCTCGTCTGCACCGTCGGCCTGAGCGACAGCGTGACGGCGGTCAGGCGCGCGGACGGACGCTGTTTTGTCGCGATCGAGGGGCTTGACGCGGAAGCGCTTCCGCGTGCAAACAACGCCGTGCGTGCGGCGGAGGCGTTTTTTTCCGCATTCGGCGGGGGCGGCGCGGAGATACGCATTGTGCGCTCCGTTCCCGTCGGCGCGGGGCTTGGCAGTTCCTCTGCGGACGCCGCGGGGGTGCTCAAAGCGCTTGCCCTGCTCTACGGCATTGCGGACATGGGTGCCGTCAAGCGCATTGCGGACACGCTCGGCAGCGACACGGGGTACCTGCTTACGGGCGGCTGGGCGCGCATGACGGGCAGGGGAGAGCAGATTGAGCCGCTTGCGGACATGCCCCCGCTGTGGCTGTTGCTGGTTCTTCCGCATACGGGCATGGATACCGCGGCGTGCTTTGCGGAATACGATCGGCGCGGCGAGTCGTTTTCGCCGTGTACGCAGGAGAGCATCGACCGTCTGCGGGCGGGGCGTCTTTCGCCGAAGTGCTTTTCCAACGCGCTCACGCAGGCGGCGTGCGCGCGCAATGCGGACATTGCGCGCGCCCTGGAAACGGTACATGCCGTGTCCGCGTACGGCGGGGGCATGACCGGATCGGGCAGTGCCTGTTACGCGGTGTTTGCCGAGGAGGCGGCGTGCCTTGCGGCGCGGGCGAGCTGTCCGAAGGACATGACGGCGCTGTGTGTTCCCACGGTGCCGCAGAAATAGCATTCTACGCGCCCGCCGACGGCGGGCGGATAAGGAGATCGCATGGAAGAACGTATCATCGACAAGGACGAGCTGCGCGGCGTGAAAAAGCGCCGCACGGACGGAGAAGAGGACGTTGTGGACATCAACACGTCGGACGCCGAACAGCCCGAGGAAGAGCCGGAATACACCGTCGAGTTTGACGGGGAGTATGACGAGGATCTTGTCGGGCTGACGCCCACGCAGCTCAAAGAGGAGCTGGAACGGCGGGAACGTCTGCGGGAAGAGGCGCATGCTGAAGCGGTGAAGTATGCCGCGTCGGGCGAGGCGGCATTTGCCGCGGGCAAGTTCAAAGAGGCGGCGCGCGATTTCCGCGATGCGCTCGGATATGAAGATACGCCCGAGACGGAGGAGCGCTTATACGCCGCCGTGACGGAGAACTACACCGACGCGGAGGGACTGTTGCAGGCGGACAACGCGCACAGTTTTGCGGCGGCAGACGAAGGCGTGCGTGCACGGGTGCTGGACGTCTTCGGCGCGCAGCTTCGGGCGGAGCGCGCGGCGGCGGAGGAGCAGGCCGCGCCCCTGCGGGAAAGCGTTTCGTCGGCGCAGGAAGAGCGCCGTGCGCCCTTCGCGGCGAACCGCAAGTACTATCTGGTGCGCTTTCTGGCGGTGCTTGCCGCGCTCATCGTCTGCGCGGTCGGCATTCTCGTGAGCGCCTCGTTCTTGCTGCGCACGCAGAGCCCCGTGCCGACCATCCTCACCATTGTGTTCGGCGTTTTGACCTTTGTCATGTTCGTGCTGACGGTGATCTATGCGCGCAAACTGCTGGTGGCCGCGCGCCTGTGCCGGGACAACGAGCGGCTCTCTTCGACCGAAGAGGGAAGCCGTCTGGAAGCGCTCGAAACGCGGCTCGCCGCCCTTGCTCTCGTCCTGGACGGCACCGCGGCGGAGAACGCGGCCGAGGACGAGCAGGACGCGCAGGACGAATGACGCCTTCCGCACAGGAGGCATGAGCCGTCCGAAAAAGACGCAAAAAGAAGAAAAAAGAAACGCAAAGCCCGATACCGCAGTCCGTCTGCGGTATTTTTTTGTGCAAAAGTCGGGCGGGAAATTTCGGAAAAGGTATTTACAAGCCGCCCGTTATCGTTTATAATAGGGAGCGGAAAAGCATTGCGGGATAATTCCCCGCGGATAAGGAGGAAAGAAACAATGGAACTCATTTATGAAGAAGCAGGGAAGAAATTCTACCGCGACGGAGAAAAGCTCGTCAAGTCGTTCGACGCGAGCTATTCCAAGTCGGACATCCTCAACGAGGCGCTCAACCAGGCGCGCGTCGAGGAGACCAGCCTGAACATCCCCAAGATCCTTGCGGTCACCGTGGTGGACGGCAGATGGGCGATCGTCCGCGAGCTCATCGAGGGCGAGACGCTCGAATCGCTCATGAAGAAGCATCCCGAGAAGGAGGACGAATACCTCAACTTCTTCGTCGATCTGCAGATCCGCATGAGCAAGGAACGCGTTCCCCTTCTCGGACACCTGCGCGACAAGATGCACATGAAGATCTCGTCCAGCGCCTACCCCGCAACGGTGCGCTACGACCTGCATATGCGCCTCGACGGCCTGCCCCGTCACAACAAACTCTGCCACGGCGACTTCCAGCCCAGCAACATCATCATCACGGCGGACGGCACGCCCTATATCGTGGACTGGTCGCACGCGACGCAGGGCAACGGCTCGGCGGATGCCGCTCGTACCTACCTCATCTTCAAACTGCAGGGAAAGGACGCCCTCGCAGAGAAGTACCTCAACCTCTTCTGCTCCAAGACGGACACGGCGATCCAGTATGTCCAGCGCATTCTTCCCATCGTGGCGGCATCTCAGTCCGTCAAGGGAAAGCCCGAGGAAAAGGAGTTCCTCGACAAGTGGGTCAACGTCTGCGATTGGCAGTAACGCAATCCGTACACACGGCCGCGCCGAAGGGCGCGGCCTCTTTTTGTCCTCCTGCGCGTCCGTGCGGTGCGGCGTTGCCGGAATCGTCCGCGGCGCAAAGGCGGGAGAAAATTTTTGCGGGCGCGGCGGGGGCGTCGGCGCGGAAATTGCGGGCGGAAGCCTCGGCGCGGAAATTGCGGGCGGGGGTGTACGGTGTTTGACAAACGGGGCGGGGCGGACTATAATAGAGGCATGCAGGAGCAATTTTGCCGTACCGCGCTCGTTCTGGGCGAGGGGGCGGCGGAAAAACTTCAGAAAAGCCGCGTGGCCGTATTCGGGCTGGGCGGCGTGGGGAGCTGGTGTGCGGAAGCGCTCGCGCGGGCGGGCGTGGGGACGCTCGTCCTCATCGACAAGGACAGGGTGGAGGAGAGCAATCTCAACCGCCAGCTTGTCGCGCTGCATTCCACGATCGGGAAGCCCAAGGCGGAGGTCATGGCGGAGCGCATCCGCGACATCAATCCTGCCTGTCGGGCGGAGCCGAAGGAGCTCTTCTATCTTCCCGAGACGGCCGCGCTCGTCCCGTTGGCGGGGTATGATTTCCTCGCCGACTGCATCGACAATGTAACGGCGAAAATTCATCTCGTATGTACCGCAAATGCGGCAGGCGTTCCCGTCATTTCGGCGATGGGGGCGGGAAACAAGAAGGACGCGTCGGCGTTCCGCGTGTCCGATCTGTACGCGACGCATACCGATCCGCTGGCGCGCGTTTTGCGGCGCGAGCTCAAAAAGCGGGGCGTCGATCGGCTTCCCGTCGTCTGGTCGGACGAACTTCCCGTCGGCGGAACGGCGGACACGGTCGGCTCGCTGCCCTGGGTGCCGCCCGTCATGGGACTGCTGATGGCGGGGTATATCGTCGGAGAACTGGTGAAATGATCTATCTCGATTATGCCGCCACTACGCCCGTGCGGCGGGAAGTGGCGGAAGCCATGCTGCCATATTTTACGGAGGAATTCGGCAATCCCGATTCCCTGCACGCCGTGGGACGGCGTGCCGCGCAGGCGCTGCGCAGGGCGCGGGACACCGTTGCCGAAGTGCTCGGCGTCCTGCCTGCCGAAGTGTACTTTACCTCCGGCGGAACGGAGGCGGACAACTGGGCGGTGCGCGGCATTGCCTGCGGCGCGGAGGAGGCCGTTCTTGTCTCGCCGATCGAGCACGCCGCCCTGCTCGAACCCGTGTCCCGTTTCCGCGCGCGTTCGATCGTGTGCCGCGTGGGGGAGGACGGCATTGTCTCCCCCGACCATGTCCGCGATCTGCTCGCAAAAAACGCCGCCGTGGGTCTTGTCTGCGTGATGGCGGTCAACAACGAGACGGGGTGCGTTCAGCCCGTCGCAGAACTGGCGAAGGCGGCGCATGCGGGCGGGGCGTACTTCTTTTCCGACTGCGTGCAGGCGGCGTCTGCGTGCGATCTCAGGGAGCTCGCGCGCCATTGCGACGCGCTCGCGCTCTCCGCGCACAAGATCGGCGGGCCGAAGGGCATGGGGGCGCTCATCGTCAGGAAGGGCGTGCCGCTCGCGCCGCTCATTGCGGGCGGCGAACAGGAACGCGGCCTGCGCGGCGGAACTTCCGACGTGGCGGGCGCGGCGGGATTCGCACAGGCGCTCCTGCTCGCGCAGGCGGAGCGGGAGGCCTTTGTGCGGCATACCCAATCGGTGCGCACCCTCTTTGAACAGAGCATTCTGGACGCCCTCGGCGCGGAAGTGCATTCAGACGGCGCCCGACGCGTTCCCAACGTCTCCCACCTGACCTTTGCCCGCGGCGGAACGGCCTTTCCCGACGTACTCGATCTGGCGGGGGTCGCCTGTTCGGCGGGGGCGGCGTGCAGCGCACACAGCGCAAAACCGTCGCACGTCCTGACGGCGATGGGACGTTCGGAAGAAGAGGCGCTCCGCGGCGTGCGGTTTTCCTTCGGGATGCAGACGACGGAGGAAGAGGCGCGCACGGCGGCAGAGATCGTCATTCAGAGCTATCGCAAATTTACGGGAGGCATATCATGATCAGACACGTAGTATGTTTTAAGCTGAAAGAGGGAGCATCCGCCGAGGAGGCCAAGAAGATGCTGCTCTCCATGCGCGGGAAAGAGGAGACGGCGCTCAATGTCGAAGCGGGCATCGATGCCCTGCATTCGGCGCGCTCGTACGACCTCATTCTCATCGTGACGCTGGAGGACTTCGCCGCCCTCGAGCGCTACCAGACGGCGGGCTATCACGCGCACACCGTCAAACCCTATATGCACACGGTTGCCGATACGACGCGCTCCGTCGCGGTGGATTATCCGGTGGACTGATCGTCGGACAATTCCGTCCTCCGAAGGAAAGATTGCCGCGGTGTTTCGGCGGAGTAAAGCCGAGCGACCTGCACAGGGTGTTCTTTGGCGGGCGCGGAACGACAAAAGCGTTCCGAAGGAAAGAGCCGTGCGCGGTGCAGGCGTGCGGGCAGGAAAAAATTCGAGCATATCTTTTTGCCGTCGACGTGGTTCGACGGCTTTTTTTTCTTCTAAACCGCGGGGAAGGGGCATAGACTATGATAGCTTGGCAAAAGAGCGGGAAGCTCTTCGCCCGAACGAAAATCAGAAAGAGGTGGGGTATGAACGAAGAACTCAGTTATGCCGAGATGCTGGAGATCCCGGTGGAGACGGTGACGGTCAACCGCAGGGAAAAGAAGCGCCGCGCGAAGGAGGACATTGCGGAGCAGGTTGTGGACACAGTCAATGACCGTGTGGAGACGGCGGATCCTGCCTATGCGGAGAGTCGTCCCATCGAGCGGGAGGCGGTGCCGGACCGTCGGGCAAAGAGGGCGCGGCGCATTCTGTGGGGGGAATTTGCCGCGGCGTGCGCGCTGTGTGCGACGATTTTTCTCACCAACATTTTTATGACGGACAGTGCGATCAACACGTTTGTGCGAGGGCTGTGGAACGGAACCGCCGACACGGCGGACACGCGCACCTATGCGGATTTTACGCTCTCGCCCGTCGTCAACCAGTTCTCCGACGTGGAGCTTGCCGTTTCGGACACGGGCGTGCTGTCCTTTACGGCGGCGTGTTCGGTGTATGCGCCCTGTGAGGGGGAAGTGGTGGCGGTCAACGGGGACGCGGAGACGGGCTATACGGTGGAACTGCGTCATTCCGATCTGTTTTCCACGGTCATGAGCGGACTGACCGACGTGTATTTCGCGGAAGGAGAGACGGTGCGCAGCAACGTGCCGCTCGCCTATACGGACGGGACGCATCCCGTGCGCGTGACGTTCTACGAGGAGGGAAGCCTGCTCGACTGCGTGACGGTGGAAGGGGGGACGCTTGCCTGGAGCTGAGCGCTTCCGATTCCGCATCCATCCCTTGTTTCTGGCGGCGGGGCTGGTGTCCGCCTTTACGGGCGATCTGCTCGTCTTTCTCGCCGCCACCCTTGCCGCGCTCGAACACGAGTGCGCCCATGCCATGGCCGCGCGCCGCTACGGATTTGCGCTCGATCGGCTTGTCCTCATGCCGTACGGCGCCGTCCTGTCGGGGGACATCTCGGGCATCGGCAGACGGCAGGAGCTGTCTGTGCTGTTGGCGGGGCCGCTCGCCAACGCGCTGACGGCGCTCGGCTTTGCGGCGCTCTGGTGGCTGTATCCCGAGACCTATCCCTATACCGAGGCGGCGGCGCAGGTCTCGCTGTCGCTCTTTGTCGTCAATCTCCTGCCCGCCTATCCGCTGGACGGAGGAAGAGTCCTGCACCTTGCGCTCGCCCCGCTCGGAGAGCGGCGCGCGCGCCTTCTCTGCCGCGTCGTGACCCTCGTGATCGCGGCGGGGATCGCGGCGTATTTCGTGTGGACGTGTTTTTCGCGGCCCGTCTTTTCGGCGCTCCTGTTTGCGGGGTTGCTGGCGGCGGGGGCCTTCGGCGGCGGGCGGTACGGCCGCATCGCCTTCTCGCGCGAAAAGAGCTTTGCGCGCGGGCTGGAGGAGCGGCGCGTCGTCATTGCGGGCGATCGGACGGTGCAGGACGCCTTCCGCTACCTGCGCGAGGAGAAATATCTCGTGCTCGTGCTCTATCAGGACGGCGAGTTCATGGGGGAGCTCTCCGAGGAGGAGTATCTGCGCGCGGTGGAGGCGGGAAAGTGGAGGACTCCGCTCGCCGAAATTTTACCGAAATTTTAAAAAGACTTGAAAATTTACACAATCTATGGTATGATAGAAGGCGGTGACGGGAAGTCGCAAAAAAAGCCCCCGACGGGGGCGAAAGGGTACGTTTCCGAATGAGGAAGGAATGGTTTTTCGATCGTCTCTGCGGGGCGGAGATCGCGGTGTACGCAGAGGACGGAAAGATCGTCGAGGCGGTCTTCGAGCGCGGCAACTGTGCGGAGCTGACGGGCAATATCTATAAGGGCAAGGTGTGCAATCTCGTGCCGGGAATGCAGGCGGCGTTTGTCTCCTGCGGGCTGGAGCGGAACTGCTATCTGCCGCTCGGAGAGTGCGCCGCGCGCTTTACGTCCTATGACGGGGAGGGAAATCCCGTCCACGCGCCCGATCTCAAAGAGGGAGATGAGATCCTCGTGCAGATCGTCAAGCCGCCGCGCGGGACCAAGGGCGCCAAGGTGACCTGCGACCTCTCCTTTGTCGGAAAGACGCTCATCTATCTTCCGCAGACGGATTTTCTGGGGATTTCCCGCAAGATCGTCGATCCGCAGGTACGCGAACAGCTCTTGCGGGACGCGGACAAGCTGCGCGAAAAGGGCGCGGGGTTCATCGTGCGCACGGCGGCGGAAGAGGTGGACAAGCGTCATCTCAAGATCGAATCGGAATATCTGAAACGGGTGTGGAATTCGGTGGAGAAGGCGTCCAAGACGGCGGCCGTCGGCGACGTGGTGTACCGCGAATTCGATCTTCCATTCAAGGTCATGCGCGACAGTCTCGGCGGCGGCGTCACGCGCATCTATGTGAGCGACAAGACGACCTACGAGCGGGTGGTGCAACTCGCGCGGATGCGGGCCGACGTGGGCGAGCGCAAGATCACGCTCTACCAGGGCAAGCGGGAGATGCTGCGCGAACACGGCATTTCCGAGCAGCTTCACAAGCTGGCGGAGCGCACCGTTCCGCTGGAAAACGGCGGGTACCTCGTCATCGACAAGACGGAGGCGATGACGGTCATCGACGTCAACACGGGCAAATTCGTGGGGGACGTCGATCTGGAGAGCACGGTGTACGAGACCAACCTCGTCGCCGCGCGCGAGATCGCGCGGCAGGTGCGTCTGCGCAATATCGGCGGACTGGTCGCGGTGGACTTCATCGACATGGCGGAAGAAGAACACCGTCACGCCGTGGACGAAGCGCTCGAGGCGGCGCTCGCGCTCGACCGCGCCAAGAGCCGCGTCTCGCCCATGGGGGATATGTGCGTCACCATGTTCACCCGCAAACGCACCAACAACGACGCGGCCGACTTCTTTTTGCAGACCTGCCGCCACTGCAACGGGCTCGGGACGGTGTTCTCCGACATCTTCCTGGCGATCAGCATCCGCGGCGACATCTCCGACTTCTTCGCCGACGACTACCGCGCGGTCATCGTCGACTGCAACCGCGACCTCATGCGCAGTCTGCTCTTTAAGCACTATCTGTCCGAGGAAGTGCGCGGCGTGTGGTCGGACAGGCGCATCTACCTCGTCCCGCACGAGGACTGGAACTATCAGAAGTTCACCGTCCGCGGCGACAACGCCGAAGTGCTCTCCCTGCCCGATACCGCACAGATCCTGTACTGATCGGCGGACGGATGCTCTGCGGCCGACCTTACAAGGTCGTCCTTCACGCGATCGGGCCTCATGCGGCCGTCCGTCACGCGATCGGGCCTTCATATGGTTGGCCTTCCAACCATTTTAATCGTTGAAAGCAGCGGAACACAGCGAATGACAGACAAAGCGCCGCGGCGAGGAAAATCCCCCGCCGCGGCGCGTTTTCTTCGATGCGTTTCGGGCAAAACGCATCAACGGGCCTTCAGGCGATCAGCGACTTCCACTTCTGCTCGAAGGACTCCTCCGCAGAGAGCAGTTCTTTGGCGAGGGAGAGGATCTCGGCGTCGCCCTCCTCGCTCACTTCGCCGAGCGTGCTCTTGAGCGCCGTGATCCCCATGACCGTTCCCTGAACCATCATCTCCGCGATGTGGGCGCGGGAGTTGTCGGTCATCGTGCTCATCTTGATGCTCGACCACATCATCGCCTTTTTGATGGGGCCGGGGTTTTTGAGTTCGATGTTCTTGTCCTTGGCGAGAATGGCGGCGCGTCCGCCGATCTTTTCGTAGTCCTCGTGCTGGCGCAGCAGCTCCTCCCGCAGTTCCGTGTCCTCCGTCTCGGGCAGGATGTCCGAAATGGACTGCAGCGCAAGCTGACAGTTGCGGTGTACTTCCGCCAAAACCTCTTCGCTCTTTTTGAGTTCCATAGCTTCCTCCTTTTCGGGCAGTATGTGCGCAAATTCCGCGCGATATGCGCTGAAAAACGCAAAAAGACGGGCAAAAGCGATTGACATTTTCGGCGGGATATGATAAAGTAATCTCCGAGCCGCCAAGAACGGGCAACCAAGGGTCATGCAATACGGGCCGCCTATGCAGCTTGCGAGACTGGGAAGAGGAGGTAAAAGCTATGTACGCAATCATCGAAAACGGCGGGAAACAGTACAAGGTTTCCGAGGGCGACGTGGTGAGAGTGGAGAAGCTCAACGCCGAAGTGGGCGCGGAGGTTTCCTTCAACGTCGTCATGATCGCGGACGGGTCTGCCGTCAAGGTCGGCCGGGACGTCGCATCCGCCAAGGTGACCGCAACCGTTCAGGCGCAGGATAAGTACAAGAAGATCATCGTCTTCAAGTACAAGGCCAAGAAGAACGAGCGCAAAAAGCAGGGTCATCGTCAGCCGTTCACCGCTGTCAAGATCGAGAAGATCGTTCTTTGACGCATGGGCATTTTGCCCGAAAATTTTCGATTAAGGAGATAACGAATATGTTCTTTATCAGCTTATTCGCGCATAAAAAGGGAACGGGTTCCTCCCACAACGGCCGTGACAGTGAGGCAAAGCGCCTCGGTGTCAAGCGCCAGGACGGGCAGGCTGTGCTCGCGGGCAGCATCATTGTGCGTCAGCGCGGGACGAAGATCCACCCCGGCAACAACGTCGGCATCGGCGGAGACGATACGCTCTTCGCTCTCAAGGACGGCGTTGTCAAGTTCGAGCGCAAAGGCAGAGACAAAAAGCAGGTCAGCGTCTATTAAGAAAAAGAATAAAAAAATCGCCGCTACGCAGCGGCGATTTTTTTCGTCCGTTCTTTTCCGTTTGGCTGAATGCGGGAAAAAGGTCACAGATCGGAAAGACGTGCAAGTTCCAAGATGCCGCAGGGAGAAAACGAGAAAGGGCCGTGCCAAAAGGCACAGCCCCTTCGGTGGTTTCTTTATTTCACGGACATTTTACACGCCTTTGCGTGCGGGATTGCGTGAACAATTATTTGTGATGCCGTACGAGGTCGAGCGCCTTTGCGATCTCCATGACGATGATGGGGACGAGGGAGAGCGCCACGCCGATGACGTACACTTCCCAAGGCATATAGGCGGAGCCGAAGCCGAACACGGTCATGACGCCGGGGGTGAAGAGGACGAACGCGATGAGTGCGATCGCGAGCAGGGTCACCCAGTTGAGCACCTTATTGGAGAAGGGGCCGACCTTGAAGAGGGAATGTCCCGAGCGCATGTTGTAGGCGTGGAGGGACTGAGAGAGCGCCAGCACGAGGAAGGTTGCCGCGCTGCACTGTTCGGCCTCCAGGTGGAATCCGAAGCGGGCGATGCAGTAACTTGCGAGTGCGAGGGCGGCGAACATACAGCCCTGAAGGACGATCTGAATGCCGTAGCCGTGGGCGAAGATGCTCTCTTTTTTGGAGCGCGGTCTATGGTCCATGACGTCCGGCTCGAGCTTTTCCATGCCGAGGGCGACGGCGGGAAGGGAGTCGCCGATGAGGTTGATCCACAAAAGCTGAATGGAGATGAAGGGGGAGATCTGCCAGATGCACATGGCGAGGAAGACGACGATGACCTCGGAGATGTTGGTGCCGAGCAGGAATCCGACCACCTTCTTGATGTTGGAATAGATGCCGCGTCCCTCTTTGACGGCGTCGACGATGGTGGCGAAGTTGTCGTCGGTGAGGGTCATGTCGGCGGCGCCCTTTGCGACGTCGGTACCCGTGATGCCCATGGCGCAGCCGATGTCGGCGGCCTTGAGGGCGGGCGCGTCGTTGACGCCGTCGCCCGTCATGGAGACGACCTGACCCTTTTTCTGCCAGGCTTTGACGATGCGGATCTTATTTTCGGGCGAGACGCGCGCATAGACGGAGATGTGCTCGACTTCCTTGTCGAGTTCCTCGTCGCTCATGGCGTCCAGCTGTGCGCCGGTGATGGCCTTGTCGCCGTCCAGAAGAATGCCGAGCTCCTTTGCGATGGCGGATGCGGTGACGACGTGGTCGCCCGTGATCATGACGGGCTTGATGCCCGCCTTGCGGCAGACGGCGACGGCCGCCTTTGCCTCGGGGCGAGGCGGGTCGATCATGCCGACAAGTCCCAGGAAGGTGAGTCCGTTTTCCAGTTCTTCGGGGGTAGGGTTGTCGGAGACGCTGTCGACATACTTGTATCCGACGGCGAGCACGCGCAGGGCGTCCGCGCTCATGGCGTCGTTGGCCTTGCGCGCCGCCTCGATGTCGCCGGCCACGCACTTGGCGGCCATGACGTCGAAGGCGCCCTTGACGATGGCGACGAGTTTCCCGTCGATGCGGTTGACGCTCGTCATGAGCTTGCGGTCGGAGTCGAAGGGGATGCCTGCGACGCGGGGATATTCCTCGTTGAGGGCGTCCTTCGTGCTGCCCGCCTTATAGGCGGCGTAGACGATCGCGGTCTCGGTGGGGTCGCCGAGGTGAACTTCCTTTCCGTCCTCGATTTCGACGGAGCCGTCGCAGCACAGCGTTCCCCAGTCGAGGAGCCTGCGCGTTTCGGGAGAGGCGTTTGCCGCGTCGAAGGATTGGACCGTGCCGCCGTCGAGGTAGGTCTTGACGAGCGTCATGCGGTTCTGGGTGAGCGTTCCCGTCTTATCCGAGCAGATGACGGAGGCGGAACCCAGCGTCTCCACGGCTGGCAGGCGCTTTATGATGGCGTTCTTTTTCACCATGCGCGTGACGCCGATGGAGAGCACGATGGTGACGACGGCGGGCAGGCCTTCGGGAATGGCCGAGACGGCGAGCGAGACGGCCGTCATGAACAGTTCGATCCAGTCGGGGTGCGGCATGCAGGCGCCGATGATGAAGATGACGGCGCACGCCGCGAGGGCGACGATGCCGAGGTACTTCCCGAGCTGTGCGAGCTTTTGCTGCAGAGGGGTCTTGGTCTCCTTTTCCCCCGCGAGCAGGCCTGCGATCTTGCCCATTTCGGTGTTCATGCCCGTGCCGGTCACGACGGCGCGCGCCGTGCCGTAGGTCACCGAACAGCCCGAAAAGACCATGTTGTCGCGGTCGCCCAGGGGGGCTTTTGCATCCACGACGGCGCGGGCGTCCTTTTCGGAGGGGACGCTCTCACCCGTCAGAGCGGACTCTTCCGACTTTAAGTTGGTGGAAGAGAGCAGACGCGCGTCGGCGGGGACAAAGTCGCCCGCTTCCAGAATGATGATGTCCCCGGGAACGAGGTCGGCGGCCTGGATGAACTGTTCCTTGCCGTCCCGCACGACACGCGCGTGCGGCGCGGACATATTCTTGAGCGCTTCCAGCGCCTTTTCCGCCTTGCTCTCCTGGACGAGCCCCATGATGGCGTTGAGAATGACGATGAACACGATGAGAGCGGGCTCGACAAACTCCAGCGGCTCGCCTTCTTTCGTGACGAACACCTGATAGCAGATGACGCCGAAAGACACACATGCCGCAATGAGCAGAATGATGATCATGACATCCTTGAACTGCTCCAGAAAGCGCACGATGAGCGGCTTTTTCTTCTTTTCGGCGAGTTTGTTCGGGCCGAACTTGGCACGCAGTTCCTCCGCCTGTGCGGACGAAAGCCCCTGTTCGGCATTTGTCCCGAGGGATGACAGAACTTCATCCTGCGATAGACTGTGGTACTCCAACTGACATATCCTCCATATATGATTTCCTGACAATTCTCACGCCCCTGCGGGCGGGAAAATTCTTTGTTTACGGGGCATTCCCCCAAAAAAGTGTTCCCCGCACGGCCGCGCTCCATGCAGACGCACCCTCTGCATAGGAACGCACTCCATGCCGTTGCGCACTTCCCACGAGGCCGTACCCCGCGGAAACGCACGCTTTGCGCAAGGCCGTACCCCGTGCCGGCATTTCCTTCCGTTTCCTTCGCGCAGGGGCATGACCGATGCAAGTGCGCGGGCAGGGAGAGGGGCCGCAGCCCGAAGCCGACGGCGGGGGAGTGCGGAAAAATCTCGAGAAAGTAAAAAAACGGTCTGCGAGAAGCTCTCCCGCGAACCGTTTCTGGAGGCGCCACCCGGATTTGAACCGGGGAGTCAGGGTTTTGCAGACCCTTGCCTTACCACTTGGCTATGGCGCCAAACCTGCCCCGGAAACCGTTCGATAGGGGCAAAATAAAAAACAGCGCGGAAATCGTGTTTGGAGCGGGAAACGAGACTCGAACCCGCGACATTCACCTTGGCAAGGTGACGCTCTACCACTGAGCTATTCCCGCATAATCTTTGATTCCGCGCTGTGTTGGTGGAAACAACAGGGCTCGAACCTGTGACCCTCTGCTTGTAAGGCAGATGCTCTCCCAGCTGAGCTATGCTTCCGAAACTAGCTTGATTATAATACCATATCCTGCGCGGAATTGCAAGCGATTTTTCTCACAAATTACAGATTTTTTTTGAAAAACAAAAAAAGAAGAAAACGGAGCGGCAAAAAAAGGCGCTCGCCGTGCGCGGGGGGGAAGACGGGCGGCGAGCGAAAGGGGCAGGGGAGCGCGACCAAGAGGGAGAAATGCAGAAAGCGGGCAAATTTTTGAAAATTGCATAGAATTTTCCGACTGCCGCATAATGACAGTATACGGAGGTAACTATGAAAGCAACGGGGATCGTGAGAAGGATCGATGAACTCGGACGGGTGGTCATTCCCAAGGAGATCCGCAGGACGCTGCGCATTCGGGAGGGGGACCCTTTAGAGCTGTTCACCGATCGCGACGAGCTGATGCTCAAAAAATACTCGCCCATCGCCTCGGTGGAGCGGTTTTCGGAGGGGACGGCGAAGTCTTTGCATGAGCAGAGCGGCTATCTTGCGGCCATTTCGGACACGGACAACATTCTGCACGCGTTCGGAACGGGCAGGAAGGCGCTTTTGGGACATGCCGTCTCGGACGAAGTGACCGAGCTCATGGCGGCGCGGCGCAGTCACCTGGCGAGTCTTGCGGAGGGCGGGCGCATTCTGCCCGTCGTGCGGGACGGCGAGGAGACATACACGGCGCAGCTCATTGTGCCGATCGTCGCCAACGGAGACTGCCTGGGCGCCGTATTGCTGCTCGCCGAAGAGGAGGGCGCCGTCATGGAGGCGTCCTGCGTCAAGCTCGCGCGGCTGACGGCGGACATCATAGCCGGGCAGTTTGTCTGACCGACGGCAGGACATCGGTGCGCGCCGCGCCCCGCTCGGGGCGCGGCGCGCGTACATAATGCAAGGGGCGATATGCAAAGGGACATCACGCGCCGAAGGGCGGACGGGAAGCGCCGATACATAATGAAGCACGCAAAGTTTTTCAAAAATGCGGCGATCGTCTCGGCAGGCGGTCTGCTCGCCAAGGGGATCGGCGCGCTCTACCGCATTCCGCTCGCCAACCTTCTGGGCGGATACGGAGAGGGGCTGTATCACATGGCGTATCCTCTCTTTTGTCTCATGCTCACGCTCTCGTCGGCGGGCATTCCCACCGTCGTGGCGCGGACGGTGGCGGCAGAGTGCGTCTCGGGCGGCGCGCGCGGAACGCTTGCGTCGGCACTGCGCGTCTTTGCGGGACTCGGGGCATTTGCCCTTGTGCTCATGCTCCTGCTCGCGCGTCCCTTTGCGCGCCTGCAGGGAGAGGAGGCGCTCGTCGGCTGTTATCTCGCCCTGGCGCCCGCCGTCTTTTTCGTCGCTCTGCTCGCCGTCCTGCGCGGTTGGTGGCAGGGCAGGGGGGAGATGGCGCCCACGGCGCTCTCGGAGATCGTCGAGCAGCTCGTCAAGGCGGGGGCGGGCCTTCTGCTCGCCTCCCGCTTTTCCGCTGATCCCGTCCGCGCCGCGCGGGCGGCGCTCTTCGCGGTGACGCTCTCCGAACTCATCGCGCTCCTCTTTCTCGCGGTGCGCGCGCGTGAACGCCGCACCATGCTCTCCGTGTCGCACAATCGCGGCAGCGTCCTGCTCTATTCCGCACTTCCCGCCATGCTGAACGCCTCGCTCCTGCCCCTGTCGCAGATGCTGGACAGCGTGCTCATCGTGCGCCTCCTCGCCCGCAGAACGGCGCGCGCCGTCCATCTCTACGGGCTCTTTTCGGGAAGCGCGCTCTCCCTTGTCTCTCTTCCTGCGTCGCTCTGTGCGGGGCTCATTGCCGCGTCCGTTCCCGCCGTCGCGGCGTGCATGGCGCAGGGAGACGCCGCGGGCGCCCGCAAACGCGCGCTGTTCGCGCTTGCCGTCACGCTGTGCCTCGCCCTGCCCTGCGCGCTGGGACTGCTCGCCTTCGCCCCGCTCGCCGTGCGCTGGCTGTATCCCGCCCTGGCGGCCGCGGACGCCCTTCTCCTCGTTCGGCTCTTGCGCCTGCTTTCGGTGTCAGCGGCATTGCTCGCCGCCGTCGGGACGCTCTCGGCCTGTCTTACGGCGATGGGCTTTGCGACCTGTGCCATGCGCGCCATGCTCGTCGCCGTACTTTTTAAGGCGGGGCTTGAAATTGCCCTCGTCGGGCCGCTGGGGATCACGGGGGCGGCGATCGCCGTCAACGGCTGCTATCTGGTTGCTTTTTTCCTGGATTTGTTCTATACTGTAAGAAAAAAACGGGAGAAGGCCCATGCTGCACATCATCGGATTGGGGACAAAGAAGGGAGAACTGACGCTGGATGCGATGGAGGCGATCCGACGCGCCGATGCCGTGTTCGTGCGCACCGCCGCGCACCCTGCGGTTCAAACCTTGAGGGAGGCGGAAATTCCCTTTGAGAGCCTGGATGCGCTCTATGCTTCCAGCCGTAGCTATGACACGTTTGTGACGAAGGCGGTACGGGCCGTACGCGCCCGTGCGCGCAGCGGAGATGTCTGTTACTGTGCGGACGGCGGCACGTTCGAGGACCGCGTGGCGTGCGTTCTCGCGGGGGAGAAGGGCGCAGAGGTGTTCCCCGGCGTGTCCAAGTCGGCCGCGGCGGCGGCAAAGGCGGGGATTGCGGGGAGCTATACCGCGGTATCCGCGACGGAGACGGACGCGCGGGAGCTCACCCGTCCGCTTGTCGTCTACGATCTGGCCGACCGTGCGCTCGCGGTGGACGTAAAACTGGCGCTTGCCGAGCAATTCGGCGACGAAGCGCCTGCCGTATTCGTCTGCGGGGACAAGGCGGAGCGCATCTTCTTGTACGAGGCGGACCGCATGGAGACATACGACACGACGTGCGCCCTTGTTCTGCCCGACGAGCCGCTGTTGGAAAAGAAGAAGTTCGATCTCTATGATTTTCTCGCCGTGATGCGCCGTCTGCGCGCGCCCGACGGGTGTCCGTGGGATCGTGTGCAGACGCACAAGTCCATCCGCATCAACTGCATCGAGGAGGCATACGAGCTGGTGGACGCCATCGACGCGGACGATCCCGACAAGATGTGTGAAGAAGCAGGCGACGTTCTGATGCAGGCGGCGTTTCATACGCTCATGGAGGAAGAACGCGGGCATTTCACGATGAACGACGTCATAACGGGACTGTGCCGCAAGCTCATCGACCGTCACACGCATGTGTTCGGACAGGACAAGGCGGCAGGGGCGGACGGCGCGCTGAGCGTGTGGGAAAAGAACAAGATGACGGAAAAGCACCAGACGACGTACGCAGACGCCGTCAACGACGTTCCCGCCGTCTTCCCGGCGCTGTTGCGTGCGCAGAAGATCGCCAAGCGCACGGCGAAGGGCGGCTGGAAACAGACGCCGGAGGAGGCGCGCGCAGGGCTGCGTGCGGCCATGGACGAACTGTTTGCGCAGGGCGAGAGTGCGCTCGGAGCGTTCCTCTATGCGGCGGCGGAGTACGCCTATGTGACGGGGGGCGACTGCGAGCAGGCGCTTCTCGACGAGGTGCGCAGACGGCAGGCGGTGTATACCGCGTTTGAGGCGTGCGTGCGGCGGGACGGCAAGGACGTCAACGCGCTCTCGAAGGAAGAGCGCGACGCGTACATGGGGGAAGCGGAACGTGCTGCACAGGCTTGAGATCGCGGGCATGGTATGCCCCGACAATGTGTTTCTGGCACCGCTTGCGGGATATACCAACTATCCCTTCCGCACGATGTGCATGCGGCTGGGCGCGGGATTGACGTTCACCGAGATGGTGAGCGCCAAGGGACTGTTCTACAACAGCGAGGAGACCAAAAAGCTGCTCTATTGCGGGGAGGAGACTCCCAAGGCGGCGCAGATCTTCGGGAGCGATCCCGCCGTCATGCGCGCGGCGTGCGAGAGCGAAGAGCTTGCGCCCTTCGATCTCATCGACATCAACATGGGGTGTCCGATGCCGAAGATCGTGCGCAACGGAGACGGCAGTGCGCTGCTCGAGGATCTCCCGCGCGCGGAAAAGGTGATCGCGGCGTGCGTGAAGAGCGGCAAGCGCATTTCCGTCAAGTTCCGCATCGGCGTGGACGAGGCGCACAAGATCGCCGCCGAGGCGGCCCGTCTGTGCGAGGGCGCGGGCGCGTGCATGATCACCGTCCACGGCAGAACGCGCGACAAGGTGTATGCGGGCGAGCCCGACTATGCGGCGATCGCGGAGGCCAAGAACGCCGTGTCCATTCCCGTCATTGCCAACGGGGGGATCTTTTCCAAGGCGGACTTTGAGGAGATGCTCGCCAAAACGGGGGCGGACGGGGGCATGATCGCCCGTGCGGCGCTCTTCCGTCCGCAGATTTTCAGCGAGATCACGGGGCGGGCGGCTCCTCCCGTCGGAGCGCTCTTTTCCGCACAGCTCGCCGAGACGAAGGCGCTGTACGGCGAGCGGTTTGCCGTCGTGTTCATGCGCAAGATGGCGGCGTTTTACTGCAAGGGTATGCGCGGCGCCGCCGAGGCCAAGCGCAAGCTGTTTGCGGCGCAGACGACAGAGGAAGTCGCCGCCCTCGCGCAAGAAGTGTTCGGGGACGCAGAGGAAGATATAGAAAAATGACCGCCGAGGCGGTCATTTTTTCATGCAAGCGGATGATCCTGTTCGGTTTTGACGGGGACGCCGACGTCATTTGCGGAAATTTCCGTCCGATCGGCGGGGGAAGGAGCGGCCTTCGCGGCGTGTTGTACAAGGTAGGGTCGGTTGACCTTTGCCGCGGCGAGGAAGACGAAAATGCCGATCGCGAGCAGGCAGGCGATGGGGATGGCTGCCAGGTTGACGGAGCCGGTGGTGCGCATGATGATGCTGGAGAGAAGGGTGCCGAGGAAGGACGCGCCCTTGCCGAAGATGTCGAGGATGCCGAAGAGACAGCCCGACTGATCGGGGGGAATGATCTTGGCGAAGTAGGAGCGCGAGAGGGCCTGGACGCCGCCCTGGAAGAGGCCGACGGCGCAGGCGAGCATCCAGAACTGCCATTCGGCGGTCATGAACACGGCGACGAGGGCGATTCCCGTATAGGCGACGATGCAGATGAGGATGAGGACGTCGTTGCGCACCTTTTCCGCAAGTTTCCCCATGATGATGGCGGCGGGGAAGGCGATGATCTGTGTCAGGAGCAGGGCGAGGACGAGCTGGGTGTCGTCGAAGCCGAGGCCGACGCCGAAGGTCGTCGCCATGTCGATGATGGTATAGACGCCGTCGATGTAGAGGAAGAAGGCGACAAGAAAGAGGATGATGCCCTTTTTGTTGACGATGTCCGATTTTTTGGAAAAGACGGAGAAGAGCCGTTTGAAGTTCTCGCGGACGGCGTGCGGCGTGCGAGGGACGAAGTGGGTCTGGCGGTAGCTCTTGGCGAGCGGGAGGGTAAACCCGAGCCACCAGAGCGCGTTGAGTCCGACGGCGAGGAGAATGGCGACGGGCGTGCTGAGCGGGGAGAAATTGACGATGAGGATGCTGGCGATGAAGGGGATACAGCTTCCGACGTAGCCGAACGCATAGCCCTTGGAGGAGACGATGTCGGAGCGTTCGGGGGACGTCACGTCCACGAGCATGGAGTCATAGAAGACGAGGCTTGCCGAGTAGAAGATCTTGACGAGGACAAAGACGATGAGGAACACGAGCCACGGCATGGGGATGCCGAGGGCGGCGCAGCCGATGATGCCCATGACGGCGAAGAACATAAAGATGGGGCGTTTATAGCCCGAGAAGTCGCTCAGCGTGCCGAAGATAGGACTTAAAACGGCGACGCACAGCGTCACGATGGCGGTCGCAAAACCCAGGTACGACCCTGCGGTCGTTGTACCGATCCCCGCGTTGGCGGCGAGGTATTGGTTGAAGTAGATGGGCAGGATGGCGCTGACGAGCAGCGTGAAGGCGGAATTGCCCACATCGTACAAAATCCAGCTCCACTCGAGCCTTCGCGCGGGCGAAAGTCGTTTCATAGTGTTTCCTCCGATTCATAGTTGGACGCAAAGCGTCTGTCCGGTTCCGCGTCTCCCGCAAGGAAGGCGCGGTAGTTTTGCAGAAGTTCGGCCGCCTTGACCAGCGCGCGGCGGTAACAGGGGAGCAGGGCGTCGGCCGCCCGTTCGCCTGCGGGGGTGTCGGCGGCGGGGACGATCATGTCGATGACCGAGCGGCTTCCGACGAGCCGCAAGACCGCGCGCAGAAGTCCGCGCTTGATGCGTCCCGGTGCGCGCAGCAGCGCGGAACAGCGCACCATCGAGCGGATGGCGTGTGCCGCTTCCCGCCGTGTCACGCCGCAATAGGTCGCCACGGCGGAGATGTTCTCTTCGCTCGCGCGGATGTGCTCGGCGATGTACGCCCTGACGGGGTCTTGTCCGTCGCGCAGCAGAACGGCGCGTTCGAGCGCCGCTTCGACCGCCGTGTGCGACAGCCCGAGCGCCTGCATCTGGGCGGCGACGGCGGGATGGCAGACGCTGTCCAGCGCAAAATGACAGACGAAGCCGCAGAGATAGGCGACGTCGGCGGCAGGCGACTTGCGCGCGCGCAGAATGCGGCGCGCTTCCTGAAAGAAGGGCAGTGCGGCCTGCATATGCAGGGCATTCCCGCGTTCGCTGACGGCGTTTTTGCGCAGCGGGTGGTAGTAGAACAGGACGTCCGGGCCGTGCAGTCCCAGCGCAAAGCTGTCGGGGTGGGAAAATATCTCCGGGAACGCTTCTTCGGGGAGCATGGATTTGAGTTCCTCGCCAAAGGCGCGGTGTGCATAGATGGCCGGCATGACACTCCCTCCGTTCATTCATTTTGTGTACCGTACTATTATAGAACAAATGACAAAAAAAGTCCTCATAAAGTTGTAAAAAAATTGTAAATTTTTTGATGCAATTTGAATCCCCTTCGCGCGCCGCCCTTCTTCGCATGCCCGCGGGGGAGTTTGAAGTCCGTTACGGCCTGTTGCCGCGGAGCATTCGGCGGTGTTGCCACGAAGCAGGTCGCGCCGTGTACGGTTCATTGCCGCGAAGCAGGTCGCCCCCTATCCAGCCGTATAGCCGCGAAGCGGGCCGCGCCGCGTTCGGCCGTATAGCTGTGGAGCAGGCCGCACAGTATTCGGCCGTGTTGTTGCGGAAGGAATACGCCGTGCACGGGCGGATTTCTTGCGGCGTATTTTTTGATGGTTTCGGGCTTGCGCGGCGCGGAACAATATGCTATAATGAAAGACAAAAAAACGGAGAACAGACATGGAAGAACCAAAGGCGATTCTGATCCGCGGCGCGCGGGTTCACAATCTGAAGAACATCGACGTCGACGTACCGCTTCACGAGATCGTGGGGATTGCGGGCGTGTCGGGATCGGGGAAGTCCTCGCTCGCGCTCGGGGTGCTGTATGCGGAAGGCTCGCGCCGCTATCTGGAGGCGCTGTCCACCTATACGCGGCGGCGCATGACGCAGGCGGCGCGGGCGCAGGTGGATGACGTCCGCTATGTCCCCGCGGCGCTCGCCCTGCACCAGCGTCCTGCCGTGCCGGGCATTCGGTCGACGTTCGGCACGGGGACGGAACTGCTCAACAGCCTTCGCCTCATGTATTCCCGTCTTGCCTCGCACCGCTGTCCCAACGGACATTATCTCGCGCCCACGCTCGCCGTGGCGGCGGGGAAGCCGCTCGTATGTCCCGTCTGCGGCGAGAGCTTCTACGCCCCGTCTGCCGAGGAGCTTGCCTTCAACAGCCAGGGGGCGTGTTCGGTCTGCGGCGGCACGGGCATCGTGCGCACGGTGGATGAAAGTACCCTTGTCCCGGACGAGAGCCTGACCATCGACCAGGGCGCGGTTGCGCCGTGGAATTCGCTCATGTGGTCGCTGATGACGGACGTCTGCCGTGCCATGGGCGTGCGCACCGATGTTCCCTTCCGCGACCTCACGGACGAGGAGAAGGAGATCGTCTATCACGGGCCTGCCGTCAAGAAGCATATCTTTTACCGCGCCAAAAATTCCGATGTCGCGACCGAACTCGACTTTACCTATTATAATGCGGTCTACACGGTGGAGAACGCGCTCTCCAAGGTCAAAGACGAGAGCGGGATGAAGCGCGTGGAGAAATTCCTCCGACAGGATGCCTGTCCCGCGTGCGGCGGGTCGCGGCTGAGCGAAGCGGCGCGGGCGCCGAAAGTGCGCGGGATTTCGCTGGATGAGGCGTGCCGCATGACGCTTTCGGCACTCGACGAATGGGTGAAGGGTGTCCCGGAGAGCCTTCCTTCGGAGATGCGGCCGATGGCGGAGAGCATCTGTGCGTCCTTCGGAAGCGTGGCGCGGCGGCTCATGGATCTGGGACTTGGGTATCTGACGCTCGATCGGGCGGCCTCGACGCTTTCGACGGGCGAGCGGCAGCGGATGCAGCTCGCGCGCGCCGTGCGCAATCGTACGACGGGGGTCTTGTATGTCCTGGACGAGCCGTCCATCGGCCTGCATCCCTCCAACATCGTGGGACTGGTCGGAGTCATGCGCGATCTTGTGGCAGACGGCAATTCCGTCGTGCTGGTCGATCATGACGCGCAGATCCTGTCCGTCGCCGATCACATCATCGAGATGGGCCCTGGCGCGGGGGCGTCGGGCGGGCAGGTCATCGCACAGGGGACGGTGGAACAGCTCCGCCGCGATCCCGCTTCGAAGATCGGCCGTTTTCTGGGAACGGGCGAAGGGGAGCGCCTGCGCGCGCGGACAGCGCCCGATGTGCTCTTCGCTTCGGGGAAGATCTGCCTTTCGACGAACGCCATCCATACGGTGAAACCGCTTGACGTGCAGATCCCGAAAGGACGCTTAAGTGTGGTGACGGGCGTGTCCGGGTCGGGCAAGACGACGCTCGTCCTTGAAAGCCTTGTCCCCGCGCTGGAGGAACGCGCGCTCGGCAGAAAACTCCCCGCGCACATCCGCGCGGTGGAAGCGGAGGGGATCGCCGCAGTCAAGCTCATCGACGCAACGCCCATCGGGATCAACGTGCGCTCGACGGTGGCGACGTATGCGGGCATTCACGACGAATTGCGGCGCATCTTTGCACATACGGCGGGGGCAAAGGCGCTCGGATACAAGGCGGGCGACTTCTCCTACAATACGGGAAAACTGCGCTGTCCCGTCTGCGACGGAACGGGATCGGTGAGCCTCGACGTGCAGTTTCTGCCCGACGTGGACATCCCCTGTCCCGAATGCCGCGGAACGCGCTATTGCACGGACGCGGAGCGCGTCGCCATACGCGGCGCGGACGGAAAGAACTATTCGCTCCCTGCGCTCATGGCCATGGACGTCTCCGACGCGCTCGAGGCCTTGCGCGACAGAAAACTCGTCGCCGAACGCCTGCGCGTGTTGCGCGATCTCGGACTCGGGTATCTCACGCTCGGCGAAGAGACGCCCAGCCTTTCGGGCGGAGAGGCCCAGCGCCTGAAGCTCGCGGGCGAGATGGGCAGGGCGCAGTCGGACAGCGTGTTCGTCTTCGACGAACCCACCATCGGGCTTCATCCGCTCGACGTGCGCACGCTGCTCGGCGTCTTTCAGACGCTCATCGATCACGGCGCGACGCTCGTCGTCATCGAGCACGATCTCGACGTCATCCGCAATGCGGACTACCTGATCGACATGGGCCCGGGCGGCGGCGAAGAAGGCGGCCGCGTCGTGGCGTGCGGCACCCCCGAACAGGTCGCCGCCGATCAGAACAGCATCACGGGAAAATATCTTTGATCGCTTTGAAATGCGGGCGCCCCGCCGTACGGCGGGGCGCCCGCATCGTGTCAATACGCCGTGTTTCGAGAGCACCGCTTCCCTTGTCGGCGCAACCGAAAGATTGTCCGCAGGGGAAGGGATATACTATAATAGAGGGGAAAAGGGGAAATGGAATTACATGACCGGGTGCAGTCATGTATCGAAACGGCGCAGACGGGGACGCGAAAACAGGGCCGTAAAAACGAGAAGATGAAATCAGGGGCATGAAAAAAGCTCACGCAATTTGCGTGAGCTTTTGAATTTCAACGATTATTCGTTATAGGGATCGTTGTCGTCCTTGGGAGCTTCCGTCTCGGCAGGAGCGGGCTGTTCTGCCTTCTCCGCTTTCTTGGGACGGATGCGCATATCCTTTGCGGGCTTGATCTTGGTGTGCTTGCTGACGTTCTTATGGACGCGGCGCACGATGATCGCGATGACGGCAAACACAAGGGCGAATGCCAGCACGCCCGAGGAGACGATCAGCCAGACGTTGGTCTCGCTCGTCGTGTCGTGGCTGTGGTCGTGCGTGTCCTCGTCGTCGGCGGTCAGATCGTCCGCATCCACGGTGACGTCCGTCGTCGAGTAGTCGAGGAAGAGCGCCGTGCCTTCGGCCGTCTCGGCCTTGAGCCAGGCGATGCCTTCGGAGTACGCGGACTGTGCGTAGGAGCCGTAGGGATCGCCGAGCTTGTCCTCGTCGGTCGTCTCGTCGTAGCGCAGGTAGTCCTTTGCGTCGTAGAAGGTGTAGGTGTAATAGAGCGCGTACGCGGCGGGCAGGTTCTCGTCGGTGGCGACGTTGTGCAGCTCTTTCAGATCGTCCACGGTCTCATCGAGCAGGGCGTCGTAGTTTTCGGAGGCGTCCGTCGAGGTATAGGCGTCGAAGAAGAGATAGCTGTTGGCGGGAATCTTTGCGCCAGAAGGGGTGACGGTGCCGTCCTCGGCGACGGTGTAGTCGCGCGAACCGGCCCAGACTTCGAGGCGGTAGTCCTTGGCGGTGTTGCCCGTATGGACATAGAAGGTGACGTCCATCCACTTTCCGGCATTTGCCGCCGTACCCGTCAGGGTGATGACGCTGGCAAAGCTGTTCATGTCTCTGCCGAAGTTGTTGTAGCGGACGTAGTCGGAATCGCCGCGCTGTTCGGGCGTGAGCGAATCGAAGATGTCGAGCACTTCCTGTTCGTAGCGGTATTCGCCGCGGCTGACCTCGGTGCGGTAGGCGTAGTACTTGCCGTCGGCTTCATTATAGTAGAAGGCGATCGTCGTATTGCCGTCCGCATCCACGGCGACGAGGTTGCGTGCGTCGTCGGAGGTGTAATTCTTGAGGTTTGCGTAGTAGACCGACTCATCGCCGCCCGCCTTGGTGAAGAGGCCGTTTCCGGCGCGGTAGAACAAAACGTCGGTGCGGGCGTTGAAGTCCTTCGAGGTCGGGTCGCCCTTGACGATGTTGCCGTTGTCGTCGTACCAGAAGGTGACGGCGGGAAGGGTGGGGGTCAGGGGGTTGTTATAGCCCTGCTTGACGTCGGAGGTGTCGATGAGGTAGATGGTTGCCGTCGCGCCGGCCGAGAGCTTGACGCGCATGGAGATGCGCTGATAGGAATCGGCGGCGACGGTCATGGTGTCGGAGAGGAAGCCGTAGGCGTTCATCTCGGCGTCCGAGGTGTTCAGCACGACGAGGGGCTGATTGGCGACGCGGGAGGAAGCCTTGGAGCCGTCGGCGTTGTAGTCGCCGAAGATCTTCGCCCACCACAGTTCGCCCGCGCTGAGGGTGGCGTCGGTGAAGGCGTTGGCGTTTGCCACATCGGTGAGCGCGCCCGACCATGCCGTGGCGGCACTGCGGTACGTATCGGCGTATTTTGCGTTGAGCAGACCGAATTCGAGGCCTTCGGGCACGACGTTGTCCACGCCGCCCGTCACGATGGACTTGCTGGCGTTGGGCACTGCCGTGAAGTTGGCGGTGGGAGCAAGCGTCTCGCGGATGTCCTTGGACGTATTGATGCCGGCCGTATCGAAGGCGGAATCGTTGTCCACGGCGCCCGTCAGGGAGACCTTCTGTGCGTACGTCCCGGTGGAGGCGTAGTCGAGATACTTGGCGTTGACGTCGTTGAGCACCTCAAAGTTGGTGAATGCGGCATAGCCGTCGTCGTAGGCGGCCTGTTCTGCCGACGCCACGTCGGTGGGGCCGTAGGAGAACTCGACGCGGAAGTCCTTGGCGCTGTCCGTCTCGTTGGAGACGAAGAAGAAGCACTGCACCCAGCCGTTGTAGATGTCCTTGGTCTCGTCGTCGATGTCGACGGTCGCGACCGTGGTGGAGTCGAATGCCGCGATCTGCGTGCGGTTCTCGCCGTCCACGAGGGTAGCCGAAGCGCCCGTGCCGCCGATCTTGCTCGTCTTGACCCAGAAGGAGAGCATCATGTGGGTATGTGCGCCCAGGGTGTAGACTTCGGAGGTCGCCGTGTAGGGCGCACCCGAGACGGACATGAGCATGATGACCTTCATGCCGTCGGCGGCGCCGTCAAAGGGGAAGCCGCCCGAAAAGTCGGTGTCGTAGATATTTTTGAGGTAGGAGTTGCCTGCCGCTGCCGTATTGAGGGCGGCTGCGGTGGTGACCTGTGCATAGTCGTCGGGATAGGTGCCGTTGTAGACGACGTTGGACTTGCCGCCGTCGGGATCGACGGTGATCGCTGCGGGGCCTTCCGCGATGTCCAGTTCATCCGCGCTGCCGAGGTCTGCATCGAGGTCGATCTTGACGGAGGAGAAGAGGTTGCCTTCAAAGCGCTTGTCCGAATCGTCGCTGTCGATGTTGCAGAAGGCGCTTGCCGTTGCGTCGTCGAAGGCGGAGGAGGTGAGCACTTCGCAGGTCACGTCGTCGAAGAAGGCGTAGCCGTTCACGTATTCGAGGCGGTAGTCGGAAGAGCCCTGGCCGAGGCCGAGCACCACGGTGAACGTGGAGGACGCGAAGGAGTTCGCGCGCACATACACGGTGTATTCCTTCCATTCGCCGTCCGTCGAGATGTTCTCGAGGTAGACGGGATCGAGGGAGGTTCCGCCCACCGTCTGGTTGATGCGGATATAGGCGCCCGCGTTGCCCTTGACGGCGGTGTCTTCGTTCTCGGAGTAGTAGTGGGTGAGGTCGTTCGTGCGCACCCAGACGGAGACCTTGGCGGAAGTGCCTGCGCTGAGGGAGATGCTCGTGGAGGACGTGTAGTACTGGCCCGTGCCGAGCACGCTGTCCGAGGTGCGCTCGTTGTGGATCATGAGGACGGACGTCTCGTCTTCGGCCGCGCCGGGACGGGGCGTAGGTGCCTCGCTGATCTCGCCGAGCTTCTCCACGTCGTCGAAGTCGATGGAGTAGGTGTACTCATCGAAGAGCTTGGCGGCTTCGGAATCGGAATCGAGGTCGTCGATCTCGTCCTCGAAGTCCTGGAGGAACTTGAGACGGTCATATGCCGTCACGTTGTCGTCGTTCCAGTGTGCGACGGCGTCCTCGACGGAGGTCAGCTCTCTGCCCTGTGCGGAGAGGTAGTTCCAGTCCGCCGTGTCGATGATGCCGGATGCCGCGTCGGAAGTGGGGGAGCCGGACGTGAACGACCAGCTCGTGGGCGAGTTGATGAGGTCAAGTTTTTCCTTGTTGTCCTCGACGTCCATCTCCGAGTAGAACTCGAAGTTCCCGTTGCGGATCTTCTGGGTGTCCGTCTGGGAGGTGGTCGTCTCCTCCTCTTCGTCCGTCGTGTCATCGGCGGCGGGGGCGCAGGCGGCGAGGGCGCTCAGGGTGAGCGTCGCCGAAAGCGCGAGCGTGAGTGCCGCAAGCGAGCGGCGTCTGAATTTCTTGGGATCGAATGCCATAGGTCTTCCTTTTTCCGTCGGGAGCCGGGCGGCTTCCCGTACTTTGTCTGTTTGGAATATTCCCCGGCGGGAGAGTCCCCGCACAAGATACTTCTCTATTTTAATATAAAACGCGTCCGAGCGCAAGCAATTCCGCATGAAAATCGTTATAAAATCGTGTGAAAGCGAAAAAAATCCCGCAAACGGGGCAGACTGGGAAAAAAAGGAGGCGGAAGAAAGCGATGACGGCAGAGGCAAAACGGACATTTTTCCTGCGCGCGGCGGGCGGCGGCGCGGTGGGGGCGGCGAACGGACTGTTCGGCGGCGGGGGCGGCATGATCGCCGTTCCCCTGCTCGAGCGCATCGAAGGCCGCGGAACGGCCGCGGCGCACGCCACGGCCATCGCCTGCATTCTGCCCGCCTCCCTCGTGAGCGCGCTCGTCTATCTCTTTGCGGGACTCGTCCCGTGGACGGTGCTCCTGCCCGCCGCGCTGGGCGTCTTGCTCGGCGGCGTGCTCGGCGCACGCCTTTTGCCCCTTCTCCCGCCCGGGGCGGTCGATCTGGCGTTCTCGCTCCTCATGCTGCTCGCCGGGGCAAAGGCGGTGTTCGCATGGCATTTTTAGTGCTCTTCGCGTGCGGGCTTGCGGGCGGCGTTCTGGGCGGCATGGGCATGGGCGGCGGAACGGTGCTCATCCCGCTCCTCACCCTCTTCGGCGTGCCGCAGGCCGCGGCACAGGCCGTCAACCTCGTTTCCTTTCTTCCCATGGCCGCGATCGCCCTTCCCGTCCACGCCAGAAGCGGGCTTCTGCGCGGCGAAGGCCTGCTTCCGCTCATCCTCTCGGCGCTCGTCTTTTCCGCGCTTGCGTCCCTGCTCGCCGCCCGTCTGCCCGGCGCCGTGCTCGAGCGTGCCTTCGGGTCGTTCCTCATCGTGCTCGCGGTTTTCCGCCTGCACAGGGCGTTTTTCAAAAAACGCGCGCGGGACTGACTTTCTTTCAGAAAATTCGGTGAAATTTTCATGAATTTCTCTGTAAAATTTTGTCGAAAGGCGGATTTTTTGGGTCAAAAATGAAATTTTTTTGCAAAAGGGTATGGACAAACCGTTTCGCGTGTGGTAAAATGGAAAAGAATTCATAAGACTTGGGGCATTGGTCGTTTCGTACACAGAAGGCGGAGAGGGATGGGATGCCCTGATTGTTTGCCCGATCGGACGGGAAGTCCGAAATCTCACGCAAAAGGACGGGAATGAATATGGAGAAAACATCGCCCGAAACTCAGGAACGGGCAACGGAGCGCATCGGGATCATCGATCTCGGTTCCAATTCTGCGCGCCTTGTCATCGTTAAACTTTTCGGGAATCACTTTATGGTCGAGGACGAGCTCAAGGAGAGCGTCCGCCTCGGTCAGGACATGGACCGCGACGGTTTCCTCAAGCCCCAGCGCGTCGCGGAGACCATTCGCACGCTCAAGATGTTCAAGCGTCTTTGCGACGCCAGCAACGTCACGCGCATCATTGCCGTCGCCACGGCGGCGGTTCGCCGCGCCAAAAATCAGCGCTCTTTCCTGGACGAGATCCAGGCGACGTGCGGCATCCGCGTGGACGTCTTGTCCGAAGAGGAGGAGGCGACGCTCGTCTATCGCGGCGTCATCAACTCCATGGACATCCCCAAGGGGATCATTCTGGAGATCGGCGGCGGCAGCACCAAGATCATCTACT
>ERZ1643251.830-NODE-830-length-39567-cov-18.535660_pt1 | contig 39567 bp, 31 predicted proteins | sample MGYA00579261_ERZ1643251 | MGnify/ENA primary metagenome ERZ1643251 (study PRJEB29033, sample SAMEA4952267) | chicken gut metagenome | biome: Broiler Chicken; feature: Gastrointestinal Tract; material: Caecum | place: Ireland | collected 2018 | study: Broiler... | reverse complement strand
TTTCGCGTCATTTTTTCATTTTTTTTTGGAGTATAAAATCACTTTATGAAAAAACGTTGACACAGCAAGGCTTTGGCAGTTTTTTCGTTTAGATTATGTTTTTAACAAGATACATAATATATAGGAGACATAAGGTGGGATATGACGGCGACAATATAGCAGTTTAGATGAAATATACATACTGCCAAAACTAGATTTACCTAGACAACATATGTAGTAAAGCGCATTGCAAGGGACAACTGGCTATTTATCATACTATATTTGATATTTTGTGGGCAGGTGAGATATCTGAGTAAGATTTGCTAAAAAACTATGGGAAATAGAGCATAATCTATCAATATTTCCAAAGATGAGCAATAAGGGTATATGGGGAGAAGCTGCTGAAAATTCCAGTAAATGAATCAAGCTTTGAACAGTTGATAATTGACACGGGTCACTGTAAAGAACTAATCCTTATACAATTAGCAAAAGAAATCAAGGTATAAGCCTTACAAAAGAGGCTTAACCCTCGAATTCACCTTGCTATGAATATATCAGAAAAAATACTGGATCTAGCTATAATCTGATCAAAGACTTGTCGGTAAGCTGCTGTGTCATTGGCATGAAAGGTATGACCTGTAGGAAATCATGGATTATGTCATGCCATGCGAAATGAAAGCTGTTATCTCTCCTAGAAGAAATCGCAAAGAATGGTAGACGTACAACCCTACTTGTTATGTATATCATCTACATTATTTTATTGAAAATACTTTTATACACAAAAAAATGCGGGCACAATCTCGCCTCTTCACCATATGAAAAATACTACAAGTTTTCTTACTATTGTTCAAATCTACTGTAATTACCATTGGATGCGCTATTTTGGCTAAACTTATGTCAACATTATTAGTCAATTCATCATTTGACCCATAATATCAAATATTTTATTGTAGTTATCCATCTATTAAGATTTTATACATGCTTTATTTTAGATTGATATTGATTTTTTCACTTTGAATTCATAAGTATCATAAAAAATCCTTTATCATTTACTCAAATTTGTGATCATATGATAAATCTTTAAAACGCTTTTATTAAATGGTCACACGTTTGACCGCTTTTATTTCTATATGTTCCAAATTACAATTGCATCCATCATCTTGAATGTAAGTATACAAATTCATTCTTTCAATCACCTTCTCTTGCGTGAGAATAATATTTAACAAATAAATAGTATTTTCATATAAAAATGACTCATATCACACTGAACCGCTTTTCTTATCCCTGCAAAATATCTGGACATGTTTCTTTTCTTTTTTACATATGGATAAATAATAAAAGAGGAGGAAAATATATGAATCAATTCAAAAAATGGAATATAATCGGTACAATATTTACTCTAATTATAGGCACTCTACTGCATTTTTTATATGAATGGACAGGTGGAAGTTTAACTGCCATCCTAGGAGCAGTCAATGAAAGCATATGGGAACATTTAAAGCTTGTATTTTGGCCAGTAATATGCTTTAGTTGGATTGAATATAAATGTTATCATCCAAAGCCAAAGGGATTTTTACCTATTCGAGTTTTATCAGCATTACTCGCAATGCTCTTTATTGTAATCAGTTTTTATACGTATACGGGTATACTTGGATTTATGATTCCATGGTTAAATATTTTGATTTTTATCATTGCCACAATTTCTGCTTATATTTTTTCTTATTATCGTTTCAAACAGCCGAAAAAATGCTACACAACTCCATTTGCAACCTTTCTGTCTGTCATCATATTGGTTGGTATGATCGTTTGTTTTATTGTATTCACCCATCATCCCCCACAGCTTAATTTATTTTTGGATCCTGTCACTCAATCATATGGGATTTCATAAAACACTGGGACATCAATCCAATAATTTTTCATTTTCTTCTTTAAGCTTTAACTGTAAAATAATTGCTTTTGCCCTTCCCATTTTTGGTTCTATATAATATATTTGGTGCATAACCGTTTTTACGGTCTTATTATTTCAGTAGCTAAAAGGATTAAGAAGGGAGATTTTTTATGCTGCAAAGCAAATATAAGTGGGTAGGCATCATATTATTACTCTTACTTATAATAACCGGATGCACAAAAGAGGAGAATACAGAACAACAAAAGACAAATCAGGAACAAAATGCTACACAAGAGCAAAAATCCAATACAGAATATGAACAAAAGACAAGTGAAGAGAAGAATATTGATGCATTAACGGTGGATCAAATCTTGACAATGCCAGACTCAATTGTAGCATTGGTGAATAAAACCAGATACTTACCAAGTGATTACACCCCAGAAAATTTGACAGTTGTTGCACCAGATATTATTCCTTATACAGTTCCAGGTACATTAGAACGAAATATGGTGCGCAGTGAACTGGAAGAACCGCTGCTTCAAATGATCTCCGATTCACAAGCAGCTGGACTGGATATTTGGGTAGCTAGTGCATATCGTTCCTATGAACGCCAAAAGGAAATTTTCGACCGCAATGTTGAACAGGTTGGATATGATGAAACGATAAAAGTTGTAGCCCTTCCAGGTACCTCTGAACATCAAACTGGGTTATGTATTGATTTTACAACAGAAAGTGTCGGATTTACACTTGAAGAAAATTTTGAAGAAACAGCTGAAGGAAAATGGCTAAAAGACAACGCACATCGCTACGGCTTTATCATGCGATATCCAAAAGGAAAAGAAGAAATCACGGGCTATAGCTATGAACCTTGGCACTTTCGTTACGTTGGAGCAGACATCGCAACAGAGATTTACAACCAGGACAGTACATTGGAAGAATATAAAAATATCTTATAAATCAGAGCCATGAAAAATACAAAAATGACATAAATCATTACAATCCTTTTATTCTGCTGCAAGAAAAATCAAAAGAAACGGTTCTGTTTTCATAGTTTAAAACACAATTTGAAACAGAACCGTTTTCATTTTATATCAAACTTTGGATTATCTTTTCAAATCATTGCAACATATCCCCAAAGTTTTATCCTATTGTTGATTGACTTATATTCCTTGAATTCTTCATATAAAATATTGATGCACAAGTCATTCAAAAGTACCCTTTTCCATTCCTTTTGCAACAAAAGCAAACGAATTCCACTATTTTGAAACATCTTTTTCCTGAAAAAGGAAGTAGCATATGTTCTAAAATCAACTTGAAATGATTCTTTCCATCGTCCCAATATATTTCTATCAAATTCTTTTCTAAAAGTCAGAACAAGAGGAACAGACAAATTTTGCATGACTGCCAGTTACATCTTGTACAACTTCCAAGCGAACAGGAATACGGCTTTTTAACGCTTCAACATGTGAGATGATTCCAACAATTCTTCCTTCTGCTTGTAGCTCCTGTAAGCATTCTATTGCCATTTCCAAAGCTTCTTCGTCCAGTGAACCAAAGCCTTCATCAATAAAAATCATATCCATTTGCATGCCACCGGAAAAACTTTGAACCACATCGGACAAGCCAAGTGCCATTGCCAGTGCTGCCTTAAAGCTCTCACCACCAGATAAAGTTGAAACATCTCGCAATTTTCCTGTATACATATCTAAAACGGCTAAGTCCAGCCCCTGACTTTTACGTTTATCATCCATTTCCAGCTTGCGTTTCAGCCAAAAGCGACCCTGTGTCATTTTTTTCAAACGATGATTGGCTGCATGAATAATTTGTTCAAAATATGAACGAAGTACATAACGTTCAAAACTTAAATTTTGTCTATTCTTCCCATTTAAAATCTGCGATAAATATGCCAAGCTTCCGTATGCAGCCTCCTCTTTTTGTATCTCTTCAGTAATGCTGCGAGCGGTTTTTATGATCAATTCATTTTGTTTATAACGAGCATATTGTTTATTCTGACACTCAGATAATTCATTCAGCTTTTCTTCAGCTTCTCTTAGTACTCGTTCAATAGCAGACACATCTTCTTCCCGCTGCACTGTGATAAGTTGCTCTTTTAATTCTTGGTACAACGAAGTTATTGTTTCCAGTTGCTTTTCGTATTGAAAAATTGCCTGTTCATCCTGCTCGAATTCTGCATCTGTACGATATGCAGCCAACAGCATAACCGTATCTGAAAACTGTTCTCTCTTTCTTACCTCCTCATAGTTTTTCTGTTGCATATCTGCTTTTTGTTTTGCTTGTATGAATTGTGTACGTAAACTTTCAACAATCCCCTTTTGCTTTTCATATTGCCCTTTTAATGCAATAAAATCATTTTGTACTTGTTCATAGTTATTTCTGATTTGATAAAGCTTCTCTTGTAAAATTGCCTCTTCTCTTTCTAAAGCTTGAAAAGACATACAAAGCCGCTCATCCTCTGCAAGCCATGCTTGACAAAGTGCATTGGCTGCCGTTAATCGGTCTTGAACAGCGGATTGTTCGTCTTTTATATGTGTGAGTGATATCTGTAATTCATCAATTTGTACCTGTTGATTTTTGATTTCATTTTCAAGATCGGGTTTTGCTTCTAATGCAATCTGCAATTGTTTTTGCTTGGCATATAATTTTTGTAAGACTTCCTCACTCTGCTCGTACCGATTATAAAAATCTGAGCAATCAAGAAATACATTACCTGTCAACTCATCGCCCATTTTTTCCTGCAAAATTTGGATTTCTTCTTTCCATACTTGAATTTCCGCATATAAGCTTTTCAGTGTACTTAATTCTTGCTGCCACTTTTGATAATGATGCTCACAAGCTGCTTTGGCTTGGTTTATCTCTACTTTATCCGTTTTTGCACCAACAATTTTCGCCGGATTTGGATGATTGGTTGCACCGCAAACTGGACACGGTGAATGATCAACCAATTGCTTTGCCAAAATACCTGCCAAATTTTTCTCATATTGCATTTGTAAATCTTCATAAAAATGCTTATGTAATAAATATGCCTGCTCCACCTCTGCAAGCCTGATTTGCTTTTTATTATGTAAAAGCTTTTTTTGATTATAGATATCCAACTTGTCTTTTAACACAACCTGCTGCTGGAAATTTTTTTCTTCTGTCATAATGGCATGCTGAAGTACAAACAAATTTTCTTTCGTTTGCTGAACTTCTTTCATCCAATTTTCCTGTTTATGTAGTTTCTCTGTTTCTTGTCGGATTTTTTCAGTCTGCATATATATGTTTTGTTCAAGCCTATCTAACAACTGCTGGTCAGCTTGAATTTGATCCTGCTTTGCTTCCAACATCTGTCGTTTCTTTTTTAATCTTTGAACATTTTCTTTTTCAGATTGATAAATTATAGCCATTTCCTGATTTTTCTCGGCTTGCCTTAGCAAATTCTGCCTTTTTTGTAACTGTTTCTGAAAATCCAATAAACAAGCGGATGCTTTGTCCAACTGCTGCTGTTGCTTTTGAACAATCTGCTTTTTTTCTTGTGCACTTTGATAAAATGGATAAACTTTTCGTGCTCGTTTTGCCAACTGATATTCAGCTTTTTTCTTCTGCCAAATCAATTCTTCTGCTTGCAATTCTTCTAAACGTTTCTTGTAATCATCTAGTTGACGGAACCGCTCTTGATTTTGCTTAACAACACTATATTTTTGATTATAAATAGCCAATTCTCGATTTTTCTCGGCTATTTGCTTGATAAGCTCTTGTATTTTTTTCTCCGAACTTTGAAGCTCTGTTGCAAAATGACGAAACAAAATTGTGAAATTCGGTTCCTCTGCCTGCATAAGTTGATCGATTTGTGCATCTGTATTTTGAAAATGAAATTGCCTGATTTGATTCAGTCGCTCCATTTGCTTTGCCTTAATTTTCTGCTTTAAACAAAGCGCCTCTTCTTTACAATAATCTTGAATAAATTCATAACAGGCTGTACCGAAGATTTTCCGAAAAATTTGTACACGTTCCTGATTTGTTGCTAGCAATAACTTTTTAAATTCACCTTGCGGAATCATAATTAACTGTTTAAACTGTTGGGCATTTAATCCTAAAATTTGCTCAATTTCTTGATTGACTTCGGAAATCTTTGTATAAATGGTTCCGTCAGGCATTTTCAAACTTGCTTTTGTACTCTCTGTTACCATACCTTCCCCACGAACCTTTGGCTTTTTATAAGGTAAGGAGCGAAAAACCGTATAAAATTGATTGTGTATAGAAAAAGTCAGCTCCACATACGGCTTAATACCCGAATCAATAAAATCGCTACATAATGTTCGCTCATTACGATCTGCACCACTCGCTTGTCCGTACAAAGCATAGTGAATCGCATCAAAAATCATCGTCTTTCCTGCACCAGTTTTCCCCGAAATAATAAACATTTGCTCCAATTGCAAAGCATGTGTAAAATTTAATTCCTGATATTTTGCATAGGAACCAAAACCTTGCATTTTTAACCATTCAATTCTCACTTTTCTTGTTCACCTTTCTCATAACATTCTAGCGCCTTGACAATCCAAGCGATCTCATCTTTATTTGCCTCTTCTTCTGTTACTTGACAATAAAATGTACAAAACAAATCGAGTGGTGAGTTTTCTTGAATTTGTAGTGAGTTTTGCTCGCTATCTTGCGTTTCATTTGACATTTGATACACACGAACCAACTCCATTGCATACGGATAAACTGCCTTTAACTTCGCCATAGGTGAGAGTAAAATTTGCTTATCTTCGATTTCTGCTCGTATATAATCCTTACAGGGTTCTTCTCCTTGATTTCCTGCATCAATGATATCTTGCAAATAACCGCGGACAATTTTAAAATCTCTTTTGGGCGTTAACGGAATAAAACGCTCTTGGATTTGTCCATGTGCGTCCATGTCAATCCAAATCATTCCCTTTCTATGATTCATCTCAGAAAAAGAATATTTCAATGGTGAACCAGCATATTGGATACGAGTAGAACCTACCTTCTGATGGCTATGCAAGTGACCCAGTGCCGTGTAATGAAATGGCTCAAAATAATGGGTCGAAACCAAATCATTTCCACCAATGGATAACCGCTTTTCTGAATCACAGATTTGTAATCCAACAGACCGTAAAGAATCGTTTGTCATATAAGAAGATGATTTTTTATCTGTTTCTCCACTAATATTATCGTTTGACTCAAATTCAAACATAGAATCAATCGAGGCAAAATACCCGTGAGCAATGGCCACATTTCGTTTAGATGGGTCAAAGTCTTGCATAAGCGTTTCAAAAATTTTTGCCATTGCCTGTTCATGTGTACGGATGGTCTCATCTTTGTACATTTGAGCAACAGCCAATGGATCCATATATGCAATTGGATAAAAAATGACATCCCCAAATGAATCTTGTAATTTAATTTTTTCAAACGGAATCTGATTCATTCCAATTAAATGCAACCCGCTCGCTTTCAACAAACGGCTGCCAAACTGCAAGCGTGTATTGCTATCATGATTCCCAGCAATGGCAATCACTGGGATTTGAAAATCGGATACAATGGTACTCAAAGTTTCATTCAACAGTTCAACTGCACCAAGCGGCGGAATGCTGCGATCATATAAATCACCAGCGATTAAAATAACATCCGGTCGTTCTCTTTCAATTTGTTTTAGCATCTGCTGTAAAATAATCCGTTGATCTTCCAACATAGAGTAACCGTTTACCCATTTGCCAATATGCCAATCCGCAGTATGAAGAATTTTCATCGTATACTCCTTTTTTAGGTTTCATATTTTTATTCTAGCATTGACTGTGCAGGAAACTCTACTACTTATATTTTGAAAAGTATAGCCGATCGTAAAAATATTTTTACTAAAAGACAAACAACAAGCAAAAACAAATTCCTTATATTTGGCTCGTTTCTTGTGAATGGACTATATAAACTGGCTTGCTATTCAATACAAATCTGACTTGGCTTCTTTATTTTACAAAAATCCAGATAAAATGGATGTAATCATAATTTTTTATAAAAAATTTTTAAAATTATATATTTTAATATTTGATTTTTCGCAATATGACTATATAGCATTTTCATGACTGAAAAATATTTCATTGTCATTTTGAAGTTTAGTATCGATCCATCTAAAATCATATATGTTTATCTAAAAACAAAGTTATTGGCGAAACATTTTATAACCTGAATATCCAACTACAAAAATCCAAATCGCCTTTTCTCTATACTCCTACGGACAAAGAAAAAACTTGCAAAGAAAAATTCTTTGCAAGCCTCTTTCATTTATAATAGTTTAAACTGCTTGACTAGATCATGTAGCTCTCTTGACAAAACGGCCAAATCCTCGGTTGATTGCACAATCGCCATAAACATTTTATTTTCTTCCTCCACAGTTGCTGAAGCTTCCTCCATAATTTCCGCATGATGTTTTGCAACATCGGTCAATTTTTCAATAGCTACACTTACTGCTTCTTTTTTCTCTCGCATCTGTAATAAGAAATAATCCAATTGTTTTACAATTTCTTGTGTTTCTTTAATTGCCCCATCAATTTCTAAATATTTCTCCTCTGTAATATGAACATGATTCACTTGTTCATAAATAATATTTTTTACTTTTTCCGTCGTATGAACAGCCTCTTTCACATCACTTTGTAAGGTGGAAATCAATGCATCAATCATTTTCGTAGACTCTGATGATTGTTCAGCAAGTTGACGAATTTCTGTCGCAACAACGGCAAAACCTTTACCGTATTCTCCAGCTCGAGCAGCCTCAATGGAAGCATTTAAAGCCAACAAATTAGTCTGATCAGAAATTTGTGCAATTAAACGACTTGCCTCACCGATTTTTTCCGAACTTGCATTCGTTTGCATAATTTTTGCATGAACCTCAGAAGTAATGACATGACTCTCTTCCGTTTTTTCTCGAAGTTCCTGAATCACCTTTAAACCAGAATCTGCCAAATGATCCACCTTCTTAGAGGCATCAATCAACTTCATAACATGATGTTCATCTTGTTCCAATATTTCTTCCAGCTCAAGCAAACGCTTTTGACTCACACGTGTATCAGATGCCTGTGAAACAGACCCCTCACTTACATCTGAAATGGTTGCAGCCATTTCTTGCATTGTCGCTGAGGCTTCCTCAGAATTTTGATTTAAAGAAACAGCCGTATGCGAAACTTGACTAGAGGCATTTTGCACCTTTTCAATCATCTGTTTCATTTCATTTCGCAGTAATGTTACCGCTCTGGAAATCTGTCCAATTTCATCCTTTCTTTTTAAAAGATGAGGTTCTAAATTCTCACTTAAATCATAAGCTGCCCATTTTTCAATCTGACGTACCACTGTTTGAACAGATGACACCAACGGGATACTGCCAAACAATGCAATAAAAAACCCAATAATCAACACACCAATAAAAGCAATTCCCATGTATATATTTCCTTTTACAAGGTTATCCTGAATCAATCCATTGGCCGTATCTTTGGACATCCCAATAAAATAAATGCCAACCACTTGATTGTTTTGCACGATTGGTTCATACATTGTAAAATATGGAGCGGAAAGAATTTCTGTTTCTCCAAGAAAAGTTTCTCCTTTCATAACAGCAGCATATGCTTTTGAATCCTGTTCCAGCTTTGTTCCAACTGCACGATGTTGATTTTCGTCCATAATATTTGTTAGCTCTCGAACAAATTCTGTACCTTGCTTTGAAAAAATGGTTGCATAAACATTTAAATCCTCTCCAACTTGATCAATTACATTGGTAAAACCTGAAATCCTCTCTCCGGTATTGCTTGTCCATCCATTCTCCGTCCATACTAAGGTACCAATATCGTTTTTTACATAGTTTTTAAATGCATTGATATCACCGGATAACTTCTCCTCTACCAGTACTTTTTCAACATTCAACATATTATTTTTGGACAATGTAAAATTGATTAAACAAAAAATTAAAAGTGGAATGACTCCTGTTGAGAGAAAAAAAAATAATAAATTTTCCTCGAAATCCAATATGATCCATAATTTTTTTGTTCATTTTTTGTCTCCCCCCTCAAGTACAAAAAAAACTGTAAATTTATGCATATACTTTATATATTAATGCTAACAGAAAAAAATTATAAAGTACATATTTTTTAAAAACTGATCTATTAAAAACAAGATAAATAATATGTTTCTATAAAAAATTGGATGCTTTTATTTCTGTCAGGATTGAATGAAAATTATGGATGCGGTATAATGAAATATACTGTGAATTTTACATAAAACAGAAGTCAAATAATATACTAAATAGAGTTGGAGGGACTTTCATGGCAAAAATTTTTTCTGGCATTCAACCAACTGGAATCATTACACTTGGAAACTACTTAGGTGCTTTAAAACAATTTGTCGAATTACAAAAAGATCATGAGACATTGTTTTGTATTGTTGATCAGCATGCCATTACTTTACCACAAAACCCAACTGAACTCAGAAAAGCCATTCGCTCTTTAGCAGCTATCTATATTGCCGCTGGTCTTGATCCGAACCAATCGGTTTTATTCGTTCAATCGGATGTACCTGCGCATGCACAACTCGGCTGGATTTTACAGTGCATCGCCAATCTTGGAGAACTAGAACGCATGACACAATTTAAAGATAAAGCACGCGGAAAAGAAAGTGTACCTGCTGGATTGCTAACCTATCCACCATTAATGGCCGCTGATATTTTACTCTATAATACAGAAATTGTTCCGGTTGGAGAAGATCAGAAACAACATATTGAGTTGACACGTGATTTAGCGGAACGTTTTAACAAAAAATATCGAGAAATTTTTACCATTCCAGAGGCCAAAATTCCAAAAACTGGTGCACGAATCAAATCGCTTCAAGATCCAACCAAAAAAATGAGTAAGTCAGATACAAACTCGAAAGCAACAATTCGAATTTTAGATGATGAACAAACAATTATCAAAAAAATCAAAAGTGCAGTCACCGATTCTGAAGGAATTGTCCGTTATGATGAAGAACATAAACCTGGTATCTCTAATTTGTTGGCCATTTATTCATTGATATCCGGAAAATCCATCCCAGAACTAGAAAAAGCTTATATCGGCAAAGGATATGGTGATTTTAAACACGATGTTGCGTTGACAGTTGCAAAGCATCTACAACCATTGCAAACCAAATATCATACACTCGTTCAATCTAAAGAATTGGATGAAATCTTAGAAGCCGGAGCAAAAAAAGCAAATGCAATCGCCAATAAAACTTTACGCAAGGTTGAAAATGCAATGGGAATGGGATTTCGCCGACAATAATTTGTACATAGCGTCAAAAATCAAATGACATAATTCGCCTTATGATTTTTAAAATTTTTCGATAAAAAGTAATTTATTTTTTATATTTTTCTTTAGCGCATTTTTAGATATATCAAAAAATATGATACGATAAATAAAAACAATTGTTCAAACAGCTAAATATGAAACAAATTTTTTTAAGGAGGGCATGCTTAATGAAATTACAAGAATCTGGTCAGATGTATCTGAAAGAGATTTTATTGCTTAACCATGAAACTGGATTTGTTCGTTCCATTGATATTGCACATCGAATGAACTTTTCCAAACCCAGTGTCAGCCGAGCAATGGGAATTTTAAAACGAGAAGGGTATATTACGGTCGGAGAAAATGGACAAATTGTCTTAACCGAAAAAGGTGAAACTGTCGCAACCGATATTTACGAAAAATACTGTTTGTTAAAGTTATTTCTCATTCATATCTTAGGTGTTGAACAAGACCTTGCACATAAAGAAGCTTGTAAAATAGAGCATATTGTCAGTGATGAAACCATTGATAAAATCGAACGATATTTGCAAAAAAACAATGTCATTATTGATACAAGTTTAAAAACCGATCATTCTAAATCATAATCTTAAAAAAGCAGAGCCCTTTTTTCCATCCCTATCGGCTTTGCTTTTTATTTTTATACAAAATCATCATTTGTTCATTGTTGAACATTTTTCTTTCGTAACAATAAGTGATAACCGATAAAATCAATCTTTTTTAATAATAAAAATGATTTTTTCAATCAAAATGCACATTCCTACTCTTACAAACAAACCTTTCTATGAAAAACCTGGGTATATTTTTGACAGAAAGATTTAACAGATTCATTTTTGAAACCATCATCCAAATCTAGCAACTTTTGTTGCCATTTTTCTTGATCGCTGTCGGATTCTATAAAAATACAGATTTTCACATCCTTTTTGAAAACCACATATAATGAGAATGCCTAAAATAAATTGATTTATTTTCAATCTGTCATTTTATAGGCACAATATCGTTCAAAAACATCTGGATTCTCATGCATAAATTGGCAAAGCAAATTTAAATTTTCAATTGTTGCATCATCCAATACATGCTCTACTTTTTCTGTATGCACCAACACATCTCCTTCACAACCAATTAAGCGAAAAAATCTTTCAATAATTGCATGCCGTTGCAATAAATAAGCACCGATATCTCGACCTTTTTGAGTCAAAGTAATGCTTCCATACTTCTCATATTCCAGCATACCTAAATCTCCCAGCTTTTGTACCATTTTTGTAGCAGAGGAATCTTTAACGTTTAAGCGCTTAGCAATTGTTTTAATTCGAATGTTCGGTTCATCTTGACTGCTTCTGTAGATCATTTCTAAGTAATCTTCCATTGCAGAAGTAAGTAATTTCTCATTGGAATCTTTCAATTCATAGCCACGTACAGTATAAAATTCTTTTGACATGTATCCACCACCATTTTCAAAACCCATATTATATTTATAAATCATAATTTGGAATTATTCAACATATACTTTTGTTGGTTGCGGGAAAAAAAGTTTCCCTCAACTAAAATTTTGTGATAAAATAAAAACATAGTTTAAAAAGGAGAGATGCATATTATGCATACCGTATCAATAGAAAAAACAGATGAAAAACCGCTGGGAGATTTCCCAATTGGAACAATCTGTTATGTGACCAAATTAACCGCCAATGGTTTTATCCAAAGAAGATTGTTGGATTTAGGAATTATTGAAGGAACAAAAATTGAAGTGCTCCATCGCAGTCCATTGGGTGATCCAGTTGCTTATCAAATTCGTGGAACTGTAATCGCTCTTAGAAAAGAAGAGGCCAAACAAATTTGGGTAAAAAAGCTGGATTTAAAAGGAGACATACAATGAGTGAATCCAGTCATACCACAGAAAAAAATACATGGATTTTAGAAATCCAGCAACTCAAAGCAGCAGGGAAAAAAATTATTGCACTTGCAGGAAACCCAAATGTAGGAAAAAGTACCATTTTTAATTATTTAACCGGACTCAAGCAACATACCGGAAACTGGCCGGGAAAAACCATCCAAAGTGCATACGGCACCTATCATTTCCAAGAAGAAACTTTTGTTTTTGTTGATATTCCTGGTACCTATTCATTAATGGCAAACTCTACTGATGAAGAAATTGCACGTGACTTTATTTGCTTTGGCGGTGCAGATGCTACTGTAATTGTACTAGATGCAACCTGTATAGAAAGAAATTTAAACCTTGTTTTGCAAACTTTGGAGATTACATCCAATGTAATTGTCGTTGTTAACTTGTTAGATGAGGCACGTCGTAAGCAAATCCATGTGGACATAGATAAACTTGCCAAACAGCTTGGTGTTCCAGTAGTTCCAATGGAAGCCGCTCGAAAAAAAGGCTTCCATCAATTGATGGAGCAAGTCTATCATGCTACACAGCCAAAATCTACTTATCAAACCAATCCAGTCCAGATTGTCTACCATCAGTGGATTGAGGAAGCCATTGCAAAATTACAACCGATTGTATCCAATATCATTGGTGATATGCTTAATGCTCGCTGGGTATGCTTAAAACTTTTAGAAAACGAGCCATTACTTATACAAAAAATAGAAAATTATACAAATAAAACTCTATTGAAAAACCCCGAATTGAAAGAACAACTCAATGAAGCACACAATCTCTTAAAGCAAAAAAATATAGATGGTTCCGCTTACAAAAGAAAAATTGTCACAACTTTGATTCAAAGTGCGGAAATTATTGCTTCTATCGCCGTTTTTACTGAAGGAAGTGGTCATGCACGTGACAGAAAAATTGATCATGTGCTCACTTCTAAGCGATATGGAATTCCTATCATGATTTTACTATTGTTTATCATCTTTTGGATTACAATTACTGGTGCCAATTATCCTTCACAGATGCTGTTTGACGGATTATTTTGGTTTGGTGATCGATTGTCTGAATTTTTGATATGGCTGCATGCGCCCGCATGGTTGCATGATATTTTGGTTCTTGGTGTCTATCGTTCTTTGGCATGGGTTGTGTCAGTTATGCTACCACCAATGGCCATCTTCTTTCCATTGTTTACGATATTAGAAGATCTAGGCTATTTGCCACGATTGGCATTTAATACCGACCGACTATTTCAAAAAGCACAGGCCTGTGGCAAACAAGCACTAACAATGTGTATGGGATTTGGCTGTAATGCAGCTGGTGTCACAAGCTGCCGCATTATCGGTTCCCCACGTGAACAGCTCATTGCAGTTCTAACGAATAATTTTGTTCCGTGCAATGGACGTTTTCCAACTTTAATCGTCATTATTACTATGTTTTTTACGGGTATGCTTACCGGTCCATTTCAATCCTTTTGGTCTACAGTCATTTTAACGGCAGTGATTTTACTTGGCGTATGCATGACATTAATCATTTCACGCTTTCTGTCAAGAACAATTTTAAAGGGCGTAGCTTCCACCTTTACATTGGAATTACCACCATATCGTAAACCACAGTTTGGGAAAGTCATTGTGCGTTCAATTTTTGACCGAACTTTATTTGTTTTATGGCGTGCAATTTCTATTGCTGCTCCTGCTGGATTGATCATTTGGATTTTGGCAAATATTCATATTGGCGATACAAGTATTTTGACACATATTGCTGAATTTCTTGACCCGTTTGCTCGCCTTATCGGATTAGATGGCTATATTTTAATGGCATTTATTCTCGGATTTCCTGCTAACGAAATCGTTCTTCCGATTTTAATTATGGCCTATTTACAAACTGGTTATATTTTGGAACTGGACAACTGGCAAGCAATGCGTGATTTATTTATCACACATGGATGGACATGGCTTACTGCTGTATGTATGATGCTGTTTTCACTAATGCACTGGCCATGTGGCACAACGATCTTAACAATTAAAAAAGAAACCGGTAGTTGGAAATGGGCTGGTCTTGCTTTCTTACTGCCAACCGTTACTGGAATACTCGTATGCTTTACTGTTGCAAATATTGTTCGATTGCTTGGATTGATTTAAAAGCAAAGAAGAATCTTATTTGTAAGATTTAATATTTTACAAATAAGATTCTTTATTCATAATAATAGATATTTTATAAATATATATTTATGTTTTTGGCTGAACACTACAATGTTTCAAGCAAGCGATACAACTGTAACGTATCGGTCCAGCGTCCTTTCTCTGTGCTATTCATCACAACACAAATATATATTTTCTTTCCAATTTTAACAGCCGAAATTAAACAATCCCCCGCTGCTAGACTGCTACCCGTTTTTAATCCAATAACTTGTGGATGATAATACGGACTTAAAGGATTTTTCAATTCATTTGTACTGTGATATGTAATTTGCTCTCCGCTTGTCCACGTTTGTGATATTTCATAACAATCCATAATTTCTCTCAATATACGGATATTCAGACAAGCATTTGCAATCTGCGCAAGATCATAAGCCGTTGTATATTGCTTCGGATCATCATATCCGTCTGGGGTGGTAAAATAAGAATGAACTGCTCCAACTGAAACGGCCTTTTCATTCATTTTCTCAACAAACAAACGAATAGCCTGTATTTCAGATAAATCGATTGATTGTGCAATTTTTCTACCAGTATATACAGCCAACGTATAAGCAGCATCGTTTCCCGAAGGCAGCAACAGCGCTACCAACAATTGTTCTATGGTCAACTGGTGTCCGGGATATAGCCATGCTCTGGAAGAATCTTCAGAAATTTTATAAATCTCGTTACCAACTGTAACGACCTCATCCAACGCACAAAAATCTAATGCTGTTAAAGCTGATAACAGCTTTGTTGTACTTGCTGGAGCAATACGTGCATGACTATTCCTTTCATACAAAGGATAATCCACATCCTGTTCACATAAATAAATATTGGCTGCTTCTATTGATAAATGGTTAAAATGCTGGCTGGTAACATTCAAATGAATTGACATTCGTTCTGTATAACCATGCGCACAAACCGATAAAAAAACACTAATAAACAATAAAAAAATTCCACCACCATAACGTACCTTGCTGCCTTTACCCAAAATTTCACGTATACATTGTAAACTCGGAAATATATGTAGCAAAATTTTACCAATTAGGAACCCAAATACTGCTCCGCATGTATTCAACAAAACATCATCAATATCTGTACTGCGCAAACTGAATAATTGCATAACCTCAATTCCTATTGACAAAATCAGACCAAACGCAGCCGTTACAAAAATATTTCTGCACCGATATGAAAGCAAAACAAGCAATATACCAAATGGAACAAATAATATAAGATTTCCAAAAAAATTTACATAATCCAATGCCGCTACTTCTAGTACTTGAAATGGTGTTAAATTTATATTTTTTCCGATATTAGATAAAGACCAACCACCATAAACCGGAGAAATGGTTAAAGCAAACAACAAACTGAAATAAACGCCCAGACATAACAACAAAATTCGTCGACCCCATCGCATACGTTCTTTTCGAATAAAGTATCTAAACTCCGCTGCCAATATAAATAATACACTCACTACCAATCCTAGCAGTAAATCCATTTTGATATCCCAAATATATTCAAAAATCACCACCATCTTCATCTCCCTAAAACAAAATACGATACTCTCTTTGTTGATTTCTACTTTATCAAAGAAAATATTCGTAGTTTTTCAGATTTCATAGAAATCAGATGAAGATTTTCTGTAGAAAATATGAAGAAAAATTTAATATTTATGCAGCATTTATTGGCAGAACAACTGTAAATAGGATTCGATTGTTTGTACATTCGACAAAAATATTTCCACCATGCAACTCTACAATATCTTTGGCAATAGCCAACCCCAATCCAAAACCACCCGTATCGCTTTGTCTAGATTGGTCGGCACGATAAAATTTCTCAAAAATCCGATTCAACGCCTCTGGAGGAATCGTCCCTTCATTTTCAAAACAAATCACTACCATTTCCTTTCTTTTCTCCGCCGAAATGGTAAGAACAGTTTCTGCTGCACTATAAGAAATCGCATTTTTTAATAGATTATGAAACACTCTTACCAACTGATCTGCATCGGCAAAAACACACAAACTTTCAGGAAAATCAGTCAATATGGTTTGACTTTTTGCAACAAGCAATGGATAAGCTTCATCAATAACCTGTACAAGCATATAACTGAGGTCAAATGGTGCCTTTATCAGGGAAACAGCCTGCAAATGATATCGCGTAATTTCAAAAAATTCATTGATCAGTCTCTCTAATCTCTCCGCCTTCTTTAATGTAATTTCCACATACTTCACTCTTTGTTCAGTTGGCAAATCTGGTGATTCATACAACAAATTTAAATAACCAATTACAGAAGTGAGCGGTGTTTTAATATCATGAGCCAAATATAAAATCAAATCGTTTTTTCGCTTTTCAGCATCTAATTTTGCTCGTCTACTTTTTTCCAACTCGGCTTGTACCTGATTAAGCTGCTCCTCCATAAAATCCAATTCAGGAGACATAGCAATCGGCTCTTGCTTTCCGCTCACCAATTGATTTACACCTTTGACCACTTCATCAAAATAACGCATAAACCAAGATAATAGTACCCAAAATAAGATCAAGAAAAAAATAATGATGACAATAAATAAAATATAAGTTAAATGAGATCGAATATATACCCAATAAACGCTTAACGCCGCTTCCCAGCTCATATGAAAAAATGAACTGAAAAAATGGACAATTGCATTCCCAACTTTCCCCTGTCCGAGCATACGAATCAACATAACAAAGAAAAATGCGAAAAAAAGGAGCAGCAGCGTACGTAACCATATTTTCCAAATCAACTGCTGGTACGGTCTCTTTTTTCGCCTTTTATTTTCCAATTTTATATCCGACTCCCCATACAGTTTGGATATATTTCGAATGTTCAGCTGAATCTCCCATTTTTTCTCGCAAATGACGGATATGTGTAGCAATTGTATTTGTGTTTTTATTAAAATATTCATCTCCCCAAACTTTATGAAAAAGCTGTTCAGCGCGAACAACCTTTCCCTTTTGCTCACATAAAATTTTTAAAATCGCAAATTCTATTGGTGTAAGCGATAATACTTCTCCATTTAACGTACACTCATGGGTATGGATATTAAGCATAAGATCTTGATAAATCAAAATATTGCTTGATATATCAGGCATTGTATTATATTGTGTATATCTTCGGAGCTGTGCCTTCACACGTGCAACCAACTCCAATGGGCGAAATGGCTTGGTTATATAATCGTCCGCACCAAATGCTAATCCTGTAATCTTATCTGTTTCTGCTTCTTTGGCCGTCAGCATTAAAATGGGAAACATATGATTCTCCCGAATTTGCCGACAAAGTGTAAAGCCATCACTGTCTGGGAGCATAACATCTAAAATCGCCAAATCAATGTTGTTCAAACGAACGCAGTCTAAAACGCCTTGCGCCGAATAAAACTTAAATACATAGAAATTTTCATTTTTTAAGTATAACTCAAGCAAATCAGCAATTTCTTTTTCATCATCTACAACGAGAATATTCATATCTGTAAAACCTACCTTATACCATTTGTTCTATTGTAACAAAATCAACCAGATAATGAATCAGGATTTCCTGTATTTTTGTAGTTTCCCACTTCACTTGATAAGTTACAAAACTTCAGGCAAAATCCATCGAATCTAAATGAGCCCTATGTATTTTGATCATAAACAACATATAGCATAAAAAGAGACAAAAATATTTCGTTGGGTTCCTACCATAAATCGTTCGACAATATTTCACAAACAATTGGAACCCATGCAAATGCATTGATTCATTTCAGAACCCAAAAGGAAGCATTTGGCGATGTATATAAAATTGATTATGAAAAACAATTAAAATGAAGAATAAACTTCTTACGTACTTGTTAAAAACTAGATATAAAGCAAATTATTTTATCTTTATCTATATGAAAGAAAGCAAAAAGAGGGTTAGATTCAGATCAAGAGCAAAAAATCGTCTATTGCTTATCATTTGATTAAACAGTGTAGTTATATCAGTTAGAAATCGTCTATTACGCATATGAAGCATGAATCTTGCAAGTTTCTTCTTTTCTATTGTATGAAATATAAAAGTATAATGAAATCAAATGAATAAATATATTCTAAAATGAGCTTAAATATCTCCAGGAAATTTGGAGCAACTTGAGTTATAGTCGTTTGATTAAGAGTTATACACAAAAAAGATATGATCTTATTATAAAAGCTGTAGTTAGGTGATGTTGAATTTTTCAGATGAAAAAATATATACCTACTAACCAAAATCCATATTTAGCCATCTTACAAAAAACATACTATAAAATTGCATGAGATTTTCTACTTTTCCATATCAAAAAAGAGAATGAGAAAAGGCGTTACATTCTCTTTTTTATTGATTCTATAATATTTTTATCATCCATTTTTTTACAGTATCTTTATTATTTGTTTATTATGTATTCATCCTGGCGTTACAATCCTTCTCTATACTTAAAATTGCAATTCATTTATAACAATAAGGAGGAAAATTATGAAGTACAAAAAAAGAAAAAAATGGACCATGTTGTTTTTCACAAGTACGATGATGATATCAACAATTGTTGGTACAACATCAACGAAAGTACAGGCTGCCTCTGAAGAAAAAAAACCAACCAATGTGATTATGCTTGTAATGGATGGGACAAGTAACAATGCTTTAACACTTGCACGTTGGTATAAAGGTGAAAGTTTAGCATTAGATGAAATTTTAACAGGTGCAGTACGGACATATTCAGCAGAATCAGCTATTACAGATTCAGCACCTGCTGCAACAGCATTTGCAACAGGAAATAAATCCAATTCCGGATTTGTCGGTGTATTACCATCTACTGTAAATTCACCTGGACTTGCACAAATTTCTAAAGAAGATGCTTATAGACCTGTAGCCAATGTATTAGAAGGTGCAAAACAAGTAGGTAAAGCAACTGGGCTAATTGCAACTTCTGAAATTCAACATGCAACACCAGCAGGATTTTCTGCACATGTGAATCATAGAAATCAATTTCCAGATATTGCTGAACAACAAGTTTATCAAAATATTGATGTCGTTTTAGGTGGCGGTCTAGAATCTTTAACACTAGGAACAGGTTCGCAGTCACGCAAAGATAATGAAAATTTAATTGAAGTTCTCATAGAAAAAAATTATGATATTGTTCGTACACGAGAAGAACTGTTCAATAGTACATCAACAAAAATTTGGGGTAGTTTTGCATCAAGAGATTTGGCTTATGATTTTGATCGCGCAAAAACAAGACCAAGTGAGCCTACACTCGCTGAGATGACCAAAAAAGCCATTGATACTTTAAAAAAAGATGAGGATGGATTCTTCTTATTTGTTGAAGGAAGCAAAGTGGATTGGGCAGCGCATGAAAATGATACAATCGGTATCATTAGTGATATTCTAGCATTTGATTATGCTGTAAAAGAAGCAGTTGATTTTGCGAAAAAAGATGGAAATACACTGGTAATTGCTGTATCAGATCATGGGAATAGCGGAATTACAATGGGAAATTTAAATACAACCGATACGTATCCCACCATTCCAATATCTGCTTATATTGACCCTTTGAAAAAGGCCACTATGACTGTTGAAGGTGCACTTGGACAATTAAAAGAAGATAGATCAAATATTGTTGAAGTTGCCGCTCTTTATGGATTGGATCATTTAACCGAACAAGAAATTACTACTTTAAAATCTACAGAAGATTTAAGTAGTGAAATGGTAAAAATGCTTGCTGTGCGTGCGAATATTGGTTATACAACAGGAGGGCACACAGGAGAAGATGTATTTTTATATTCATATGGCCCTTCTAAAATAACAGGTCTTGTTGAAAATACAGATTTGGCACAAATTATGGCGAAGTTTATGGGATTTGATTTAAAAAAATTGACCGAGGACTTATATGTACCTGCAACAAAGGCATTTGAGGAAAAAGGATTTTCTACAAAAATCGATACTTCAGACAAAGAAAATCCAAAATTTATCGCACAAAAGGCAGATACAACCATTATAATCCCAGTGAATAAAAACATTGTCATCTATGAACAAGCTTCCACAAAAAAACAAACTGTTCAAACTTTTAATACCATTAATGTCTACAATGGTACAGACTTTTATATATCTATGGACGTTTTAAATGAGGTAAAATAAATATCATTGAAATGACAAAAAGAGATGAAGAAAAAAGAATTTGAGGCAAAAAACAAATGAACAGGTGTAAAATTTACATCTGTTCATCTTTTTTGACTGTATGAACTTTATCGTTTGAAAGGATTCGTTTATACGGATAAAGATTTTCTTTTTTCCAACTCATATGATCAACAAAAGATTATCATTTCTCTTTATTCGCCTAAATTTATTATATTAAAAAGCTGAATAAAATACCTCAATCAGCAAATAAGTGAAGCTATAAAAATTACAAGAAATTCAATAAATCTCAACAACTTAGTATAACAGAGCATCCTGAAACAAGATTACAAATGAATTCTCCAATATAAAAAGAGCAGATTTCTTAGATTTTTTGTTCTAGTTTATTTTATAGTGGGCGGTTTTTTTTATATATTATTTTGTTAACGCTTTTACCGCTTCTAATGCAGCATCATAGTCTGGATGTGTTGTTACTTCTGGTACATATTCCACATAAGTAACTTTTCCCTCTTGATTAACTACAAAGATGGCTCGTGCAAGTAAACGAAGTTCTTGAATAAGAACACCATAATTTTTACCAAATGAAGCATCCTTATGGTCAGAAACCGTTTGTATTTTATCAATACCAGCCGCACCACACCAGCGTGTTTGTGCAAATGGCAAGTCCATAGAAACTGTATAAACCATAACATCTTCTCCGAATTTTGCAGCCATCTCATTAAATTTTCGTGTTTGTGTATCACATACACCTGTATCAATAGATGGAATAACACTGAATAAACGGATTTTCCCTTCAGAATCTTTTAATGTAACTTCAGATAGATCATTTGCAAGTACCTTGAAATCAGGTGCTTGATCACCTACTTTGATTTCTTGTCCGATCAATGTTACAGGATCATTATTAAATGTGATTTTTGCCATTTTATTTCCTCCTTATAAATAATGGAATCGTTAGGTTTGTGAATCAACACTACTTGGGAACAACATCTCTTTACTTTACCAACAGGTGGGCATTCTTTATTGATTCAATCATTTGAATCTATATATTCATCACAAAAAATTGGAAAAAAATTGATCAAAGAATCTGGTTCAAATTATGCTTTAACCGCATCATATTTTTATGATTCATCCATGAATATTTTTTGTCCAACCATATTCAATTTATGTGTATCACACCTAGCTTTTCCTTTTATTTAATATAGCATTGATTTTTTAAGCATACAAATACTTAGATTGGCTTTTTTCATTATTTTAGGATATATAAATAAAGAAGTAATTCGATAAATGATTTTTCGATACTACTCAGATAGGACAAACAATGCTACTATATTTAGGCATACAATAAAACACCAAGTAAATCGGTTAAATCTATAGTTGGTGTTATTTTATAAACTGTATACTTTCCTATTTTTTCAATAAAACCTTGATTGAAATTGTCTCTGCCTGCAAATTATATTGTTGTATCTGAACATCATTTGTTTCTAAACATAATATAAATAAAATTCCCAGACAAAAAACGCACTTTCTGATAAAAAATATATTTTTATTGAAAAATATAATATATTATTATATCTGTTATAAAGAATGAGTAGTTATAGAAATATTTCTAAGACAATTTATTATTAAAATTTGGACATATATTTTTTAAAAACAAAAAGATTGGAGGATTTTCTTTTATAAAATTATGATGGAGAAGACACTGTGGAAATAAAAAAATATTTTCCAAACAAGATGACAAAACTTTTTCAACAAAATATTTTTCCATATGATTCCTACTTTTTCCATTGTCTGTAAGACTTATAAGTATAAAAACACATAAAAATTTTTATAATAAATTATTTAGCAAAACCATTTATCAAATCTAACTATAAGAACTGTTTAATTTTATTACAGTTTGCATGTACAAATAAAACAAAGCATAAATTATACAAATAACATATATCATTCAAAAAATACACTTATAAAAGATTTTATTTTGAGAATTAAATAAAATTGGATGTATACCCTTTCATTTCATCTTAAATGTCAGTAATATATAGATTTGGAAATGATTCCACAAATGGAATAAATAAAAAACCTAATGATCCTTTAATGAAATATCCATAGCAATAAGACATGTCAAATCAATCGATTTCTTAATTATGAAATTCCAGACATAACCTGTCAAATGGTTTATTCTATAAAAAACGTAAGTGAAACGGTAAAGGCGTTTCACTTACGACTTGTGCATTGTCTTAACCCATTTCATTTATTTTCAATCACTTCATATTTTTCACCGCATCAAATTCATTCGTTATTTCTTTTGGAACTTTTGTCATGAAACTTACAACAACAATTAATAAAGAAGAGATCAAAAAGCCTGGTATAATTTCATAAATGTCAAAAATCCCGCCTTCTTGCGAAAGCCAAAACAATACAGTAACTCCACCAGAAAGCATCCCTGCGATCGCACCAGCACGTGTCATACGTCGCCAGAAAAGCGAAAACAAAATCAAAGGTCCAAATGTTGCACCAAATCCACTCCATGCATTGGAAACCAAACCGAATACCGAGCTATTTGGATCCATTGCAATGAAAATAGCAATACCGGAAACTACAATCACAATGAAACGGCTAACCCAAACCAAAGAAATGTCATTTTTCTTTTTCTTAAACAAAGTCGCATACAAATCCTGAGAAACTGCCGATGCTGTAACCAAAAGCTGTGAGCTTGCTGTACTCATAATTGCAGCTAAAATCGCAGTCAGTAAAATTCCAGCAATAATATCTGGAAACATACGATCAATCATATTCATATAAATCGTTTCTGGATCAGCTAAATTTGGCATATAAGCCCGTCCAATAACACCAATCATCGTTGCGGCTGTTAATGTGACACAAACCCAAACCATTGCAATAATTCTTGCCTTTTGAATATTTTCCGGCGAATCAATGGCCATAAAACGTGTTAAAATATGTGGCTGCCCGAAATAACCAAGCCCCCAACCCAATGCCGATGCCAAAAGCAAAGCATTGATGTCATTCCCATCCATTGGAAAAAAACCGAGTGTTTCTGGTGTAATCGCTGCCAACCGCTCCGTTAATCCGCTCGTCCAGCCAATTTCACTCAGCGCAACGATCGGAACAACCATTAAAGCAAAAAACATAATCAGTCCTTGAATCGTATCCGTCCAACATACTGCCAAAAAACCACCTAAAGTTGTATACGCCAAAATAATTAACGCACCAATTACCAAGCCAACTGTATAATTTACATCAAATACGGTTGAAAACAGCTTCGCACCTGCCGAAAAACCTGACGCAGTATAAACCAAAAAGAAAATTAAGATAAAAATTGCTGAGGAAACGCGCAAAAAATGACTGTGATCTCGAAACCGATTTTCGAAATAATCGGACAAAGTTAAGGAGTTCCCTGATTTTTCCGTATATAACCGCAAACGTTTGGCAACAAATAGCCAGTTTAAATATGTACCCAATATCAATCCAATTACAGTCCAAATCGCTTCCGATGTCCCTGTATAAACCATATATGCAGTACCAGGCAATCCGATAAGTAACCATCCGCTCATATCTGAAGCTTGTGCCGACATTGCCGTTAGCCAAGTTCCAAGCTTCCTTCCACCCAAGATAAAATCTGACATATTGCTTGTTTTATTATAAAACAGAAAACCGATAAACACCATCAGTGCCAAATAGACAAAAAACACGATACCAATAACCATATTTCCCCTCATTTCCTTAATATTGTCATTTTATATGCAGCCTATATTATAGCAGATTTTTACAACTCTTTTACAATCTCTATGCATTTTCGAAGGAAAAACATAGATCCTAGAGATTTATTCTACTTAGCAACTGGTCAAACAACAGATTTGCCAATAGAAAAGTAAGCACAAAAAATAAAAGCATGAAAAAACACTTATTATGTAGGAATAACCAAACAGAAAAGAAAAATATTTTTGCATACATTTTCCCATATGTTTTAGAAAACACATGAAAGAGCTAGAACAAAAAAACGAACACAATTATTTTATCCTTTACAGTGCTTTATTTTATACATACCTTCAAATTAACACTTATTTTAATATGACTTTCTTTAAAAAGGAAGTTGCAGCAAAAAAATGGTTATCATAGGTAAATAAATCATCTTTAATAACTTATGAAAAAACTCGATATAACTAGCAATTCACAGCTTATAGCTACTGAAAAACCTTCGGCTTAAATCGATTCAAACAGTAAATATATTTCTTCAATTTACCAGAAAAAGAGCATCGTTTATTGGAGTAAACTTTTTTACATTTTACTTCCCTCTTACCATTTTCTAATATGCATTCCCATAGTCCATTTTGAAACTCCCAATTCCCTTTTGTGTTCCCGGAGTAGGATCAGCTGGGCCAAGTGTAGATTTATTCATTAGGGGCTATAATGGTATTCCCGCCATCATTTCCGCCGTTAAATCCTCGTGGGCTCCTCTCCTATGGTCTCGTTGTATGCTACTTCTGCCTGTTGGCATAGAAAAAGGGCAGCCGAACAAATTCCAGCTGTCCTTTTTGACTGATTATTTAGCTTTTACAGGGTATTACTCAATATAAATGGCAACTTGATAACTACTGTGCTGGCTGATATTTCCTAATGTATCTTTCAACACTATCAAGATAAAGCGCCCGGAACCTTGTTTCTTTTGCTTACGAATTTCCTGTCAATTATGCCAAGTACTCCAGCTATAATCAGACTGGCAAGTACTGCCCCTAATACCACTGGCTTTACACTTTCTGTTAAATCTCCAAAAAGCAGCATTACTATAAACTCTACTCCACCTAAAAGTGTAGAAGCCTGAATGATCCTAATAACATATTTCATGCCTATATCTCCTTTCAAAACTGAAAATTGCTATTCGTGCTTTGCAACCGGGAACACAAAGTCGAATTGGGAATTTTGAAAAACGACAACTGAAAAAACAAGTTCTTTTTGTAAAAATTGAATAATCATTGTTTTTAAAACCATATGTTTTTTATACCACAATCCTTTTTACTCAAGAAACCATTTCCCTTACCTTTTTATATTTTTAAAAAAAAGAATCTTTCGATATTATTAAATGGAAATCTGAAATTTGATATGCATACCTTTTTGTCCATTCTTATCCTTGATTCAACTTTTTCTACCGCAGTCTTCTCATGAATGTCTCCAAGACAAAATCCTCCTTCATCGTTATACCCTCCCTTTTCTAACCTCTATTGGGAGCAAAATCAAGTGACTTATCTGTTCCATTCAGACGGAAAATCATAAAACATTCTGAACCATTTGAACCAGAGACAGCTTCTGTTTCAATTTCAAAAAGTAAGATAAAAGCTGTTCTTTTTTCTAAAAAATATCGATAATCCGTTGTTGGATAATATAAGATTAAATCAACTGTACGTGGATATGCCTCAACCGACGATAAAATTTTTCCAACTACTTGCATAAACACCTGAACGGAAAATGGATGAAAAAAGTAAAATGTATTTTCTTTCGGGCATACTGTATAATTTTCCGCCAATCCGTGATGAAAGCAAATTGAACGAACATGCAGCCTTTGCCCTTTCTGAAATGTCACCAAATTTTTTTGTGCAACCTGTAAAAAACCTTCGTCCATCTCAATACCAACAGACGGAATACGATGAAATGCAAAAATATAAAATCCAACTCTTCCTTTTCCAGAACCATAATCCACCCATTTTGGATTGGAAAGTGGCTCATACACTTGAAACAATTTTTCCAGTGCTGCATATGGTGTTGGCTCATAACGATGATAATGCAAGGAACGATGAAAGCCTTGCTGTACACCTCTTGTATTAATTTGTAAAAACATATCCAGCTCTTTTTCTTTCAAAAATTCCACACACCTTCTTTAATGAACCTTTTTCCGATTCAGAGCCGCTCGCTTTTCCTGAATTTTGAATCTCTGCTCAATTGAAATGCGATTCGATTCAATGATTTTTTGATATGTTTTTTGTAAAACATCAGATGAATAAATTCTTTCATCAAAATACGGCCATACTTGATCCGAATTTTTTACATAAGCCGTGCTTAATGCCCAGGCAACCGCCATTTTTACATAATAATCAGAACAATCAACAGTACGGAGTAATTCTAATGCATGTAACAAATATATTTCATCCAAATAATAATTGAGCAGCATGACAACGGCAAAGCGAACTGCATAGGGCTCCTTTTTTTGAAAATATGGCAAAAGAAATTGCCATACCACTGCCTGATTTTTTTTCGTAAACTTTAGGCTGTTACAAAAACTGTCACAAACACTCCAATTATTTATTTTTGGTACAAACCATGCAATCCATTTTAAACGTTCTTCATCCGACATTTCCGCTTGCCCGATAACAAATCCTTTCAGCATAATTTCCTCAAACCAACTTTCATCTGCTTTTTGCAAAAATTCTCGCCAAATTTCTGTTTTAGCCAATTCCTTTGCTTTTTTCCGAAGTAGCGGAAGTCGTACACCAATTAAATTGCTCACACTGGGTAATAATTTTAAAGAAAATGCTCGATACTTGGGATCTTCATTCTCCTTTAACCACACTTTAATCTGCATACTTCTCACCCTTTTCTAATGTCAACAACCATTGTTTCAAATGAATTCCACCAGAAAATCCGGTTAGACTTCCATTTTTTCCGACTACTCGGTGACAAGGAATAAAAATGCCAATTGGATTTTGATGATTTGCCATACCAACTGCACGATAAGCTTTGGGATGACCAATGGTTTCTGCAATTTGCTGATAACTTCGTGTTTGCCCATAAGGAATTTGTAATAATGCTTGCCAAACCTTTTGTTGAAACGGAGTACCCGATGGAGCCAAAGGAATAGAAAAAGATGTTCGAATCCCTCGAAAATACTGTATAAGCTGAATGTAAGCTTCTTTCATCAACGCAGTCTCACATTCCATTGTAGATTTTTCTATTTCCTTAGAGATAATCCATGTCAAACGGGTAATCGCTACTTCATTTGCTGTCATTTGAATAGAGCCAATTGGCGTTGAATAAGTAAAGGTAAATTCCATAATTTCTCCTTATAGCAAAAAATAAATTATTTCAAAAAACATAATATTCTAATAAATATTCTTAAAAACTTTCCAAATCCTATCCGTTCAGAATCAAAAAGTCATAAAAACGAAAACCAATTTATACTGGAATATATATAAAAAGTGCAGGAGTCGTTTTCTTAAACTTATCCCACACTTTTTCCATTGATTTTCCAACTGACAAAGAAAGCACTTTAGAATTTTTTCAATATTAAACAATGGAGCTTCTATACATCAAATATTGTTTTGCATCTTGCTTTAAGCCTATGAATCCAAATGAAACCCGTCTAATTTTTCCTTTTACTATATAAAAGAACCATAAACCGTTTCATAAAATCGAATCAACGAGCATCAAATCTGTTCATATTTTATTATTTCATTAGTTCACAAACTAAATCCGTATAACGTGCTGGATCTTCTAAAGAAATATCAGCAATCAATAAAGCCTGATAATATAAAATCTCCGCATATTTCTTCGCTTTCTCTTGATCGTTTTTATAAGCATCCTGTAAAGCTGTAAAAACCGCATGGTTCGGATTCAATTCCAACACACGCTCTGCCTTCATATCTGGTGTAGCCCCTCCTGGCATCGCTTTAAAATATTTTTCCATTTCTAATGAAATCGGACTGTCACTTGATAAACAAACTGGATGACTTTTTAATTTTTTGGAAAGAATAACACGATGTACAGAATCCTTCAAAGCTTCTTTCACAAATGTCAATAAATCTTTGTTTTCTTCTATCTGTTCTTCCATTTGCTTTTTATCTGCATCACTTTCTAAACCTAGATCATCTCCATTAATTGATTTGAATTCCTTATCAGCATATTTCATCAAAGTTTGGAAAACAAATTCATCAATATCATCTACCAAATACAGCATTTCATAACCTTTTTCACGCACCGGCTCCGTTTGTGGAAGCTGGTCAATTTTTTTTACAGATTCACCACATGCATAGTAAATATAAGGTTGATCTTCTTTCATCCGCTCTACATATTCTTTGAGGCTGACAAGCTTATTTTCTGTTGAAGAATGGAATAAAAGCAAATCCTGCAACGTTTCTTTATGCATGCCAAAATCAGATACAACACCGTATTTTAACTGCAAACCAAATTGTCCGAAAAATTGCTCATATTTTTCTCGATGATTTTTCATTAATTTTTGCAGTTCACTTTTAATTTTCTTCTCAATATTGGAAGCAATGACTTTCAGTTGGCGGTCATGTTGCAGCAACTCACGTGAAATATTTAAAGATAAATCCTGTGAATCAACAATTCCTTTTACAAAACGGAAATGCTCTGGCAAAAGATCAGCACATTTATCCATAATCATAACGCCACTGGAATACAATTGCAGACCTTTTTCAAATTCTTTCGTATAATACCCGTATGGGGTGTGACTTGGAATAAAGAGCATTGCCTTATACGTAATGGCACCCTCTGCATTTACACGAAGGGTTAAAATCGGATCTTCATGATCATAAAATTTCTCTTTATAATATTGATTGCAATCCTCATCACTCACTTCACTACGACTTCTTTGCCAAATCGGAATCATGCTGTTTAACGTTTCTTCTTCTACATAAGTTTCATATTCAATTTCCTCGTTTTCATCTGCTTCTTCCTTTTCAATTGGGCGAGATTTTTCCACATCCATCACAATCGGATAGCGGACATAATCTGAATATTTTTTTACAAGACTTTTTAGCTTGTAGGTTTCCAGATATTCGCTGTACTTTTCTTCCTCAGTATCATCAAGAAGAGTCATAATAATCGTTGTCCCAACACCATCTTTCTCACATGGTGTAATGGTATAGCCATCTGCACCTTCAGATTCCCAACAGTACGCTTGATCGCTATTATAAGCCTTTGTAATGACTGTTACCTTTTTGCTGACCATAAATGCAGAATAAAATCCGACACCAAACTGCCCGATAATATCAACGGTATCCTGCTCATGATTTTCTGCTTTTGTCATTTCTTCCTTAAATTGTAGCGAACCACTTTTAGCAATTGTACCAAGATTGGCTTCTAATTCCTCCAAAGTCATTCCAATTCCTGTATCCGAAAGGATCAGCTCCCGTTTTTCTGGATCAACAGTCAATTTCATTTGAAACTTATCAACTACACCGCGCGCAGTCTCATCTGTTAAAGAAAGATAGTGTAGCTTGTCCATCGCATCGCTGCCATTTGAAATCAATTCACGCAGGAAAATTTCCTTATGTGTATAAATGGAGTGAATCATTAAATCCAATAAACGTTTGGATTCTGCTTGAAATAATTTCTTTTCCATTTTCAAAACCTTCCTTTATTATTTAGATTTGTCGATTTTGATTGTAGCGAACGTTTATTTTTTTTGCAAATGTTTCGGTTACCGTTTTCTTTTCAACTCAATCTCCTTGTTCAAAAATAATAATCCATTGATAAGAATAAAAAATAAATATACTATTCAAACTATATATATTATAATTTTACTGAATCTAGACAGAAGTTGTCCATACTTTATAGAAGCGTGTGATGAATGCTGTTTTGGTATAAGAGTTACCAAAAATCACTCGAAAGCCAGCATATAAGGCAATATAACCTTTTTACTTTCTTACAGCAAAGAATCTTTTCAACGATTTCATGTAGGTCATCCTTGATGCAACAAGCAAATTGTGTCCAATCCTTTTGGCAAGTTCGACATGCAATGCAAGATCGGATTGTATAATCAAATCATTTCACAATTATGCCCTTTTTTTGCATAGTTTTGATACACGGCTGTAACAGCGCAACCATACTGCCTTTTTTACAAAGACTTCCCATTAAAATACAAATTTCCATGTTTTTCTCTCCAATTCAATTCAAAATCCTCTTTAACTAAGAAGAATGGTCGTACAGCAAGAAGAAATGTAGAATAAGGGGATAATCAAAAAGCAACAGGATCATTTTACTATCCTTGCTTATTTCATTTTTACTGCGATATACTCCTAAGTCAAAAGATCTCACTTACATTAGACAGCCTGATAAATATATCCATCTTAATAAATACAGCAAGCAACTCTATAACTTTTCCTTTTGTTCTATAAAATCACTACGATATGTAAAATTTTTGCTTCAACCAGACGACCTTCCTTCTTAATATTCAAGTGAATGAAAAAACATTATTAAAGTCATAGCATTCTTGAAAAAGATTTTTCACCCCAAACATATGCACAAATCTATGTTTATCCAGTCTAAAAATTAATCGTTTCTCAGTTTAAAAAAGACCTGGAAAATTCCAGATCCATATTATAGAAGAAATGAAACTATAAAATTTTTAAGGAAGGAAAATCCCTTCTGGATCAACCCTTTGATAAAGCAACTCCAATTCCTCATAAGTTGGGGGAGCAGTTTCTCCACGTACACGTGAAATATTCAAATCAAAACTGCAATTTTCCCGCACTTGTTCCTTTGTAAATCCAGGATGAACCGTATCCAAGTACATTTCACCATTTTCGTCAAAATAGAAAACACCCATATCACTAATTACTGCAGATGGCCCCCCACGAAATCCCCGACCATAAACTTCTTTCTTTGAAACTCTTTTTCCACTTGGCCATTTAGGAACCCACCATCCTGGCGAGGTAATATAGTCTACATTTTCCTTAAACCGTCGCTTTTCCTGAACCATAATAAAAACCGTTCGTTTAGAGAGCGCATTGATATCAGAATTTCCACCACTGCCTGTTAGGCGTTTTTCAGGTACTGTACCATATTTGCCCATAGCAGTTGTATTGACATTTCCATATTTATCAATTTCGGCACCGCCAAGAAAAGCCAAATCGACAACACCTCTTTGTAGCTGTCCAAATACATCCATCAAACCAGAAGCGATGGAAGCCTGATAACTACAACGTGCATCACCAACAGATGTTGGTAAATCAATTGGACGTCCATCCACACTTCCCGCTTCATAAATACAAGTTGCAGTTGGTGCAGTTGTAAGCTGTGCCAAAGCAATAGCAAGCATTGGTAATCCTGTACCTGCAAATACCACATCACCATCGTGCACTTCACGCGCCGCTGCAACTGCCAACAAATCAATTGGCTTAAATTCTCCAAACTTGGCATAACGCTTTGGATTCACTTGTATGTTTTGATTTTTTCCCATTCTAAAATCATCAATCGTAAAATTGCTATCCGATTTTTTCATTTGCGCTGCCCCCTTTTAACTTGATTGGAGTAGCCCAACGCTGGATTTGCCCTCAGGCTTTCCAAATGTGTCACACCCAACTTATTTAAGTACGTTGCATGGTCCGGAATTTGGTAAACCCATTCGTCCAGCCAGCTTTGCATTCCCTCCTCAGTACGACTTGCTTGATATAATTTTTTAATAAAATCGCCATCTGTTTCATATCTTCCGTAAGAACCTGTTGGGTGTGCCGCCCATGGTAATTCCACAATATAGGTCACCTGATGACCCGGAATTTGATTGTGAGTTGGCTCCCTGCGAATATATTCCTCTGGAACAATATTTTCAGCAATGACAATAACATGATCTGCCGCTTTTATTGCTTCTACATCACTATATATCTGACCTTCAATACGTACCGTTCCTTCCTCGCCGACCATTTGTACATAAGCAATACACCAATCTGGATTGCTTGCTGGAATATGCAAAAGCCATCCACCATTAAATGTATCCTCTACAATTTCATATTTTTTCTTTGGTATTTTTGGATGACTGCCGTCCCGATAACCAAGCGTACCTAAATTGTCATATGCAGGATTTAAAATATCCGTTCCTAAACTTGCATACGTTGGTAAATATGGAAGCCCCATACTTCCGGCCGCCAAACGATATAACATATGAACATGACTATAATCTTCAACAATCAATTGACCAGCTTCTGCTTTTCGTGCCAAATTCGCTCCAAGCTTTCCGTACAATTCATGCCCGATCCAACAGCTTTCCCAAATCTTTACACACCCCGCTCCAATTAACAAATCACTATGTGTGCCACCGTTAACCTCAACAAGATGCAAATCTTTTTTCTTTTGACGGATCAGCTCATAAATGGCTGCCATCGGTCTTCTCCAAATGGTAAAACCACTAAAGGTTAAACAAGATCCATCTGGAATACATGCAATGGCTTCTGGCAAAGAAATTCTTTCCACCTTTCCCACTTTTATCCACCTCCTATTTAAAACATTATTTTGCTAGTACACCTCGACCAATTATCATACGTTGGATTTGATTTGCTCCTTCATAGATTTGCGTGATTTTTACATCGCGCATCATTCGTTCAATTGGATAAGCATTACAATAGCCATTACCACCCATCAACTGCACACAATCTGTACATACCTTCATACCAACATCCGTTGCGTACCGTTTAGCCATAGACGCCTCAATATTATGAGGGAGACCTTGATCCTTCAACCAAGCCGCACGATACACAAGAAGCTGTGCTGCATCCAGCTCAGTTGCCATATCTGCTACCATAAATTGGAGACCTTGATTGGCAGACAGTGGTTTGCCAAACTGTTCTCTCTCCTTAATATATTTTTTTGTGTACGCCAATGCACCTTCTCCGATTCCCAAACCTTGTGCACCAATTGTAATTCTTCCTCCGGCCAGTAGACCCATAGCAATTTTAAAACCATCATTGATTTCTCCCAAAACATTTTCTTTTGGCACTTTGCAGTTATCAAAATACAGCTCACAGGTTGGTGAAGCATTCATTCCCATTTTCACGATGGGTTTGCCTATTGTAAATCCGGGTGTATCTTTTTCTACAATCAGACATGTGATTCCTTTCCCACTTTTTTGTGTAGGATCGGTTTTTACAAATGTACAATATGTTGTTGCAACTCCCGCATTTGTAATAAAAATCTTACTCCCATTTAATAAGAAGTAATCCCCCTTATCCTCTGCTGTACATTTGATAGAGCCTGCATCAGATCCTGCTGTTACCTCTGTCAATGCATAGGCACCAATGATCTCCCCTGTTGCAAGCGATTTTAAATACTTTTGTTTCAATCGTTCGGTACCATAAAGCTCAATACTCATACATCCCAAGCCTGTATGGACACTCATAATCACCGCAGTAGATGCACAAACCTTTGCCAATTCTTCTATGAAAATTGCAAAATCTAAATAGCTACCACCAGCTCCACCCCATGCTTGCGAAATCGGAATCCCTGTCAAACCCAACTCTGCCATTCTTTTAAAGGTTTGCATCGGAAATTCATGGGCGCGATCAATCTCTCCTGCCAAAGGAAGCACTTCGTTTTCAGCAAATTTCCGATACATTTCTCTCATCATTTCTGATTCTGTACTCAATTGAAAATGCATAATCATCCGCCTTTCTTATATACTTATTTTATTTTAGTGATGAATAAAGCAAAAATATATCTACTATTCTACCTTTAGTAGCAATGCATCACCTTGTGCCGCACCACTGCAAATGCCACAGACTGCATATCCACCACCTCGTCTGCGCAGTTCATAAATTGCGGTTGCCACGATTCTTCCCCCAGTTGCACCAATCGGATGCCCATACGCGATAGCTCCACCGTTTACATTCACCTTTGTATCCATTTCTTTTTTATTCATACCTAGAATTTTCTCACCACTAATCAGTGCCACTGCTGCAAATGCTTCATTAATTTCAATGATTTGCATATCTTGATGTGTTAAATGATTTTGTTCCAATACTTTGCGTATGGAAATACCTGGAACTGTTGCGATATATTTCGGTTCTCTAGAAACTTGTGCATAATCAACAACCGTTGCCAAAATTGGAAGATCCAATTGCTCGGCTTTTTCCCGACTCGCTAAAAGCACTGCACTAGCTCCATCATTGGTACTCGGTGCATTCCCTGCTGTTACAGTTCCGTCTTCTGAAAACAATATGGGCAACTTTTCCAAATCCTGATAAGTACAGCCAAATCGAGGTGCTTCATCCACTTCAAATCGACAAGCATTTCGTCCTTCAATCACAACTGGAAAAATCTCATCATCCATTTTTCCAGCAAGTATGGCTTTTTCTGCTAAATTTTGACTTCGTAAGGCCCATAAATCTTGTTCATCTCTTTTCACACCAAATTCTTTTGCTACCTCTGAACCATGTACTGCCATATGCCGATTATAAAATGCACACCAAAGTCCATCTGAAACCATTAAATCCAACACATCTTTTTTTGGTATACCCATTCGTGCACCCCATCGCATATCCGGCAAGGCAAAAGGTGCATTTGACATACTTTCCATTCCACCACCAATGGCCATATCCAAAAAGCCTGCAGCAATCATTTGATAAGCCATTCCGCAAGTTACAATTCCTGAAGAACAAACTTTATTTACCGTAATTGAAGGCACTTCATTTGGCAATCCAGCTTTTATACCCGCTTGCCGACTAGGAATTTGACCAGAACCCGCTTGAATCACTTGACCATAATACAAATAATCAATCATTTTCGGATCAACACGCCCGCGATTCATCACTTCTTTTATTGCAAGTGCCCCTAACTCAACCGCTTTTTTGTTCTTTAATGCACCACCAAATTTTGCAAAAGGTGTTCTTGCTGCTGCAACTACTACCACTTCTCTCATTGAAATTCCTCCTGTGGATCAATAATTTTTATCACAAAAAAATCTCAGTACATTGCTTTTGTTGTCTGTACTGAGAAGAACAAGGAAGATATTTTATTTTGGAGGCATTCGGATTGCCCCATCCAAACGAATGGTCTCGCCATTTAGATAAGGATTGGTTAGCACTTCCAATACCAAAGAAGCAAATTCATGCGGCTCACCCAACCGTTTAGGAAACGGAACCGTTGCACCCAACGAATCACGTACTTCTTGCGGCATTGCCTGCATCATAGGCGTATTGAAAATCCCTGGTGCAATGCTGTTAATACGAATTCCTTCCCTAGAAAGGTCTCGTGCAATTGGTAAAGTCATACCAACAACCCCAGCTTTAGATGCTGCATAAGCCGCCTGACCAATTTGTCCATCAAATGCTGCAATGGAGGCAACATTTACAATTACACCGCGCTCACCATTTTCATTGGCTTCATTTTTTATCATTTCCCAAGCGCAAAGCCGAATCATATCAAAAGAACCAACCAAATTAATTGAAATCGCTTTCATAAATCTCTGCAAATCTGCTGGTCCATTGCGACCAATTGTTCGATCAGCTCCTGCGATACCCGCTGCATTGACCAGTCCTGTAATTTTACCAAATTTTTGCATTCCACTTTGTATGGCAGCCTGGTTTTCTTCTGTACAAGTCACATCGCATTTTGTAAAAAACGCCTGCTTTCCAAGCTGTTTGACAAGTAAATCGCCATCTTTTTCATTCATGTCAGCAATTATAACTTTACCCTCTTTCTTGACTATCGCTTTGGCGACTTCCGCACCCAAACCTGATGCGCCTCCTGTAATGAAAACAACCGAATCTTTAATTTTCATTTATCCGCCTCCTTTTTTGTCTAATTTGTGTCTGATCTTGAAGTTATATTCACTGTACTATAGTTTTGGTTTTTTGTCAATAAAATTAAATACTATTCTCATATTTATTTTATTCTATTATATTTAAATAATAATCGCATCATAGTTTTAAAATGAGTTTGATATAAAGATCATATTTCTAAATACTTCAAAAAATATTAAATCAAAAGATAGTTATTTCAAATTATGTATGAGAAAAATTTTATTTATATCATAGGATATGATGAATTTTTATCTCTTATTCCTTACAAAACATTGAAATGATGACTTATACATAAAAATAAACCATTTATTTTCAATGGTTTATTAGGTGTCCAATGCTATTTCGTTCATGTTTCATCATTTAACAATATTTTTGCTATATCATCCATAAGCAAGGTGAGTTTTTCTGCTGCCTCTTCATATTCTTTGTCATATAAGTGTCAATATCCATTATGATTTTTATATCAGAGTGACCGAGCCTTTCTTGTATTTCTTTGGTATGCACATTTGCTTCAATAAGTAAGGATGTATGTGTATATGCCTGAATGAATGTAGATTGATATTTTTGCCTATTGCCGCCTTTTTCAAGAATGAACGTAAACAGTAAGCAAATAACGATAACTAAGTAATGAGGAGTTGAAAAAAAGAATTTCTCCATTTTAGATTATTTCATAGATGACAATAACTAGGTAACTATGAATTACTTCGTTAAGCACATCAACTCGCTGCAAATATGAACGCTCACAGAATAGCGAAACCTTTCGCCTATAAGGTTTTATAACTTTGTAATGTAAAAATTCCTTGCCAAAGAATTTAAAAAACCCATAGGCAAGGGGAATCTATGATTTTGTATATTGTAGAGGATATTCATATTGTTTTGTTTAAGTTATTTTTTTAAAATACAGCTTGTACATTGAAAAACTTAATTTTATTAGTAAGATGTATTTGTTCATGTTTATGTTGAAAAACGATAAAAAAACCTATTTTAGGAAATAGAATAAATATTGATGTATAGTCATTTTTATTGGAATAACCTCAGCATAATGATATATAACTGATTGCAAAATCATAGATCCTTATCATTTCTAATCCCAAATAAAAAATCACCAAACGCTTTTGGCATTGGTGATTCCTAATGAATAGAAAAATTATTTTTGTGGTTTTAAACAAACAATGGTTCTTCCGATATGTTGACCGTTCATAATGGCTTCTATCTCTGACAAAAGCCCTTTCAAATCAACCTCATTTACCATATCCTCAAGATCATCTGGCTTCCAATCTGTTGCCATAGATTCCCAAACTTTCTGGCGAATTTCCATTGGGCAAGTAGCAGAATCAATTCCTTTTAGGCTAACACCATTTAAAATAAATGGAAAAACGGTTGTTTCCAATTTAGCCCCGCCAATATTTCCACAAGCTGTAACAACACCATTCGGTTGAGTTGTTTTTAATGCTGTTGCCAAAATATTACCTCCAACTGTGTCAATAACACCGGCCCATTTCGGTTTTAACAGCGGGCGACCAGACTTGTCATCCACTTCTTCTCGAGAAATCACTTCATCTGCGCCAATTTTAAGCAGTGCATTCTTTTGCATATCCAATTTTCCGGTCGCCACTACAACACGATAACCAAGCTTTTTCAGCATTTTTACAGCCAAAGTCGCTACACCGCCAGTTCCTCCGGTTACCAGGATTGTACCGTCTTTTCGCTTTACATCACGAATCAATTTTGAAACCGATAGGGCAGCCGTAAATCCAGCTGTACCATATATCATACTTTCACGCAATGTCAAATTTGTTGGAAGCTTCACAACCCATGCCGCTGGTACACGAATATACTCTGAAAATCCACCTGATGTATTCATACCCAAATCATAGCTGGTAACAATAACTTTATCCCCAACAAGAATATCATCTGAGGTACTTTCTTCAACAATTCCACAAGCATCAATTCCTGGTACATGCGGATAACTTTTCGTTACACCTTTATTTCCATGCGCAGAGAGTGCATCTTTATAATTTAAAGAAGAATAATGTACCTGCACCAGAACTTCTCCCTGCGGCAAAGAGTCAAAAGGTCTTTCAACAATTTCTCGAACATACTTTCCATCTTTCTCTGAAACCAATAAAGCTTTAAAACTTCTTTGCATAAAAAATCACTCCTTCTAGTCATCCTTTAAAACTATTATAATCTAATTCTATCGATTGGAATAATAAATTGATGAAAAAATATTAAAATAAAAATAAACCTGTCCCCTACTCTTTATATTACACAAAATAGATAAAATCCCTGTAACAATTTGCTCAAATTATCCATAATCAGCAGCATTCATTGCTGTAAATATCATCTACTGGTATTTTGAAACAACCAAATTCTGTTGTTGTTTTGATTTGTCTCTTTATCATAAAAAATATTCTTGAATAAATGGAGAACCCAAACATGAACAAATCCTCTAAAGAAAAAAATTGTTGCTTTTATTGATGGAGCTGGAAACTTTGCCAAAAAACAATTCAAACAGCTAGATTTTTTGGCATTATAATGGTTTTACCAAATTCAAAAAACAAACCAATAAAATAGTTAAACGAGCACGATTGAAAGGATGGACAAAGAACAAAAAAATTCTTACCACAAAAA
>ERZ1643251.827-NODE-827-length-39667-cov-24.325154_pt1 | contig 39667 bp, 35 predicted proteins | sample MGYA00579261_ERZ1643251 | MGnify/ENA primary metagenome ERZ1643251 (study PRJEB29033, sample SAMEA4952267) | chicken gut metagenome | biome: Broiler Chicken; feature: Gastrointestinal Tract; material: Caecum | place: Ireland | collected 2018 | study: Broiler... | reverse complement strand
CAATTTTCAAAACGTTAATATGTTTTCTATTTCCAAGCTTTATGCTTGGTTTTTCTTTTAATAAAAACGTCGAACTTTGTCGAACGCTTTTCCTTGCTTTTTTAGCATTATCTTTTATAATAGATAATTGTTATTTACTTTGGTGGTAGCGCCTGCTTCATTTTGTAAGTAGTTTAAACTACTTGATTATTCAGGGGGTTTTATGAAAGCAGGGAGTGTATTTTCACTTCGTATATAATAAAGTATTTGTTTATTATAATAATTATGCTCATTTCTATAATTAGAGATGAACATAAAAAAAGTCGCTAGCCATAAGGCATAGCGTCAGCAATTTTGCAGGCGCTATCCACTAAGTGGATAACACTTACATATTTATTATATGATATAAAATAGACTTTTTCAAGATTAATTGATATAGAAGGTGATAATAAATGAATAGAATTTTTCTTTATCTTTATCCAATTAAAGAATTCTCAAGTATTTTCTTTTTAGGAAATGAATATTATGATGCAAATAATTTTAAAAGGCCCTTTGATGTATTAAATGAAGCCATAGAAAAAAGATATCGCGAAAAAGGATTTAGGGTTATTTATGTCCTTTATCCTGATAAAGAAATATATGGTATAATACCTAAAAAAGATGACGAAATTATTTTTACAGATATTACTTTTAAAGAAGCGACAAGTACCACAGGTTTAAATACAGGGGAAGAAGTCAAATATCCAAATGAACAATTACTAATTAATCAATTAGGCGAAGTTGATGAACTAGTTATTGGTGGATATCATGCCCAGGATTGTGTAAAAAGAGTAGGAGAAAAAGCTTTAGAAAGCGGTATAAACACGTTAATAGATTTAGATTTGACAGATTTATTCTTTTCTCTTTATAGATACGCTGAATATTTTAAAGTTGAAGAATATAATCCAGCAAAATTTAAAAGTTTTATGATAAAGAAGTCCTCAAGATATGGCGAAGAATTTGCAACAGAACTTTTTAATAGAAATTATCAAAGCCAAGTTTATGGCTTCGATGATCCAATAAAATCTAAGACAAGATAATTAAAATTCTTTTCAATATATTTTTCTTGCTGTTTTAATATTTTCATTAGGAAGTTTTAGTAAACAAAATTGACATAAACCTATTTTTACTCTATAATTTAATCTAGGTAAGAGGAAAATTATGAATATATTTTTAGGATATTTATTAACATACATCTATGTTTTTTTAATACTAATTGTTTTAGGATTAATGAAAAAGAAAAGGATAATTAGTGGGCAAACATCTAGAAAACTAATTCACATTCTTATGGGTTTTACTTGGATAGTTATAGCTTATTTCTTTAAAACAAGTATTCATATGATAATATTACCTATAACCATGGTCATATTTAACTTTATTTCCTATAAGTTTAATATTATAAAATCAATGGAACAGGAAAATAAAGATTCTAAAGGAACCATTTACTATGCATTAAGTTTTGTCATTTTAGCTACGATTACTTACTTCTATCCACCATTTTTACCATATTACGGAATAGGTGTATTTACTCTAAGCATAGGAGATGGCATAGCTCCTTTTATAGGAAAGAAATGGAACAAATATAAAATTGCTAAAACAAATAAAACTTATGCTGGATCACTAACTGTATTATTATGTACTATTTTAGTCGTATCTATTTTTAGCAGTTATTATCATTTAGATTTAAATATAATCAAAGTAGTATTATTAGGATTAATCTCTATTCCTTTAGAACTAATAAATATTAAAGGCAGCGATAATCTAACATTACCAATAGGAATATCTCTAATAGCATTCTTTCTAGAAGGATGGTTTTAATATGAATATAGGAATAAGTATTTTATTAAGTTTACTATTAGGTTTGCTAGCATTTTTAAAAAAAGCATTAACTATACCAGCCCTAACTTTAGCAGTAATCTTTTCTATTTTCATTGCTAATTATGGTGGACTTACTTCCTTTATTATTTTATTAGTAGTGTTTTTAGGAAGTATAATAACCAAAGTATTTAATAAAAGTAAAAAGAGTGAAAAAAGAAAGCTAATTCAAATTATTTCCAATGTAGGAATAGGAACTCTTAGCTTGATAATATTTAAAATAACAAGAGATAATTTATACTTACTTATTTATGCATCTGTTATGGCTGAATCTCTAGCAGACACTCTAGCATCTGATATAGGAACACTTTCCAAAAAAGAGCCAATCAATATTTTAACTCTTAAAAAGGGAGAAAAAGGTTTATCTGGTAATATCAGCTTATTAGGCTTAACAACATCTCTAATAGGCTCAGCCTTAATCGCTTTAATTTACTATATAGGAATAGAGAGAAACATAACTTCACTCATCATAATCACTTTATCAGGTTTTTTAGGAAGCATAATTGATAGTATTTTAGGTTCTGCTATTCAGGTAAAGTATAAATGTGAAAAGTGTAATAAGATAACTGAAAAAAAAGAACATTGTAGCAAAAGAACAATTTATTATAAAGGAATTAAGTGGATAGATAATAATTTAGTAAATTTGTTAAGTAATTTAATTATATTTATTGTTTTAAGTATTGTACTTTAAAAATAACAGTGTTATATTTATTTAAGGAGGGTTTAATAATGAATGAAGTAATGGAATTAAAAGATTTTGTCTATCTCATGTTAGCAAGCTTATCAGAAAATAGACAAATATATAGTTTAGAAAATAAGGAACGTATTATTATTTCTTTTCCGATTGACTATAAACAAATTATAGAAGAAATTTTATGTGAGAATAACGGATGGAAAGAAAGATTCTCAGTATTAATCAATATGGAAGAGTATTTTCAGGATCACTTTGCATGGGAGCAAAAATTAGGAGCTACATTAAAAGAAGTATTAACAGAACTTGGAAAGAAACTTGAATATGACTTTGAATTTGACCGCTTTCTAATTGATTTTACAAAGGAAGAAATCAAGGAAATTAATTCTAGATATCCTAATGAATTACGAGAAGTCATGAGACATTTTACTAGTCTTTTAACAGATCTCATCTATACCAGAAAATTTAAAGAACATTTTAACGATGTCCATTCTTATGTAAATGCTGTAGAAAAAATGCATGATATTTATGAAGATCAAATAACAGAGGGACATCCAGAGTGGTATAGAAAAAGGTCAAGAAGAAAAAAGTAAAAATTGCTAAAATGCAAATAATTTGCTATAATAAAGTCGCTTAAAAGGAGCGATTTTTTATGAATGATACAATTTGTGCTATATCAACTGCTTTAGGAGTTGGAGCAATATCAATAATAAGAGTAAGTGGTGAAGAAGCAATAGCTAAAGTTGCCAATCTTTTTGATGGAAAAAACTTAACAGAAGTAGAAAGTCATACAATCCATTATGGTCATATAGTAAGTAACGGTGAGGTTATTGATGAAGTATTAGTAACGGTTTTAAAAGCACCAAAAACATATACCAAAGAAGATATTGTTGAAATTAATTCTCATGGTGGTATTTTGACAACCAAGAAGGTATTAGAAGTATTAATTGAAAATGGCATTCGTCTTGCTGAACCAGGAGAATTCACGAAAAGAGCCTTTTTAAATGGCAGACTAGACTTGTCTCAAGCAGAAGCAGTTAATAGTTTAATTAAATCTGAGACAGATTTAGAACGTAAACTCGCCTTAAACACTTTAAGTGGTAAAGTATCAAAAAAGATAAACAAAGTAAGAGGAATTATAGTTGAATTACTTGCTAATATCGAAGTAAATATTGATTTTCCAGAATATGAAGATGCTCTAGAAATCACTTTAGAAAACTTACCGCCAAGATTAAAGGAAATAAAAACTGAATTAGAAAATCTATTAGAAGAATCAAAGATAGGGAAAATTGTCGAAAACGGAATTAGAGTAGCTATAGTAGGTCGTCCTAATGTCGGAAAAAGTAGCATTTTAAATGCTTTATTAAAAGAAAATAAAGCGATAGTAACGGATATTGCAGGAACTACTCGTGATATAGTTGAAGGAACAGTTGAACTTAAAGGAATAGCCCTAAAATTTATTGATACAGCAGGGATTAGAAAAACGGATGATATCGTCGAAAAAATAGGTGTTGATAAATCAATAGAAGCACTTAATTCTGCTGATTTAGTTATTCATGTTTTAAATAATAATGAAGAATTAACTAATGAAGATAAAGAGATTATGGAGAAAATTAAAGACAAAACGCATATTACTTTTATAAATAAAAGTGATTTACCAACCAAATTAAAAATAGATATGGATGTTGTAAAAGGAAATACAATGGACATCAATGGTTTAAATGAATTAAAAGATAAAATAGTCGAACTATTTGATTTAGAAAAAATTAATAACAGCAATTTAGAGGTAGTATCAAGTGCTAGAGAAATAGGTCTTATCAAAGAAGCCTTAAATAGTATTAATCAGGCTCTAGATAATGTGAGTGTATCTCTACCTGTAGATATGATAGCAATTGATATTAAAAAAGCATGGGATTTACTTGGTGAAATAACAGGAGAATCCTATCAAGATGAACTCTTAGATACTTTATTTAGAGAGTTTTGCTTAGGAAAGTAAGGGAATAAAAATGTACGATTTAATTGTAGTAGGAGGAGGACATGCTGGATGTGAAGCAGTCCATATAGGTGCATATCTCGGCCTAAAAACAGCTTTAGTAACAGCAAATATCAAAAATATAGCCGATATGCCATGTAATCCATCAATTGGGGGAACAGCAAAAGGTATAATAGTAAGAGAAATAGATGCCCTAGGTGGAATCATGGGCAAAGTAGCAGACCGATCTCATTTTCAAATCAAGATGTTAAATAATGGAAAAGGACCTGCCGTAAGAAGCTTACGCGCTCAAGCAGACAAAATAACCTATCCTACAGTTATGTTAGAATTTTTAGAAAGTACTCCAAATCTAACCATAATTGAAGGCATGGTTGAAAATTTAATTGTCAAAGAAAACAAAGTAAAAGGTGTTATTTTAAGTGATAAAAAAGAAATTAAAAGTGAGTCTGTTATTCTAACAACAGGAACATACCTTAAAGCTAATATCTTAATTGGTAGTGAAAACACTCCAGGAGGACCTCATGGTGAGTCAAGAAGCAACAATTTAAGTGATAATTTAAAGAAATTAGGTTTAGATGTTCAAAGATTAAAAACAGGAACACCTCCAAGAATAAAGGCAAGTTCAATTGATTTTAGCAAGATGGAAGAAGAATGTGGCGATGATAGGTATTACACCTTTAGTTTTGATAATCCACCATTTTATAAAGTAGATGCACAACAAAAATGTTATCTTTTATATACCAATGCTAAAACTCATGAAATTATCAGAAATAATTTAGAGAAATCAGCGATGTATGGAGGATATGTAACAGGTATTGGCCCTAGATATTGTCCATCCATAGAAGATAAATTAGTCCGTTTTGCTGATAAACCCCGTCATCAATTGTTTTTAGAACCCGAAAGTATTTATTATGATGAATGGTATTTACAGGGATTTTCTACCTCAATGCCAAGAAGCGTTCAAGAAGATATGGTGCATTCCTTAAGTGGACTTGAAAATGCAGTCATTACAAAATATGCTTATGCTATAGAATATGATGCTCTAAACCCATTAGAAATGAAGTCAAGTTTAGAAAATAAAAAAATAGAAAACCTATTTACCGCTGGTCAAATCAATGGAACTAGTGGCTATGAAGAAGCAGCAGCTCAAGGATTAATCGCAGGAATTAATGCTCATCACAAACTAAAGGGATTAGAACCACTAATATTAAGAAGAGATGAAGCATATATTGGAGTACTAATTGATGATTTAGTAACCAAAGGAACCAAAGAACCATATCGTATGCTTACTAGTAGAGCCGAATACCGTCTTATATTACGTCATGATAATGCTGATTTAAGACTGCGTAAAATAGGTTATAAACACAGAACAATAGATGAAGAAAGATATCAAAAATTAATAGAAAAAGAAAATAAGATTAATGAAATAAAAAATATTTTAAGAGACAACAATTTAAAATTAAACGCAGAAACCAAAGAACTCTTAAAATTATTAAATGTAGAAATCCCTTCCTTTAGTACTAGTCTTTATGTATTCTTAAAAAGACCAGAAATAAATATGGAGATCATAAAAAAATTAATTCCTCTAGCTTATCCAGAAGAAATATTAGAAGAAGTAGAAATTGAAGTGAAATATGAAGGCTATATAGCCAAAGTTTATAAAGAAGTAGAAAAATCTAAAAAATTAGAAGAAAAATTAATTCCTAAAGATATCAACTATGATGATGTATTAAACTTAGCAAGTGAAGCAAGACAAAAGTTAAAAGAGATAAGACCATTATCCATTGGTCAAGCAACGCGTATCAGTGGTGTTAATCCATCAGATATAGCAATATTAACAGTATATTTAAAGAAAAAATATGATAAATAAGGAGATTCTATGAACATTGAGGAGTTTATAAAAGAAATAAAAAAACTAAATATTGAAGTAACAGAGCAAAATTTAAAAGATTTAGAAAAATATAAAGATTTATTAATTGAATATAACAAGAAGTTTAATTTAACAGCAATTAAAACTGAAGAAGAAATTTACTTAAAACATTTTTATGATTCTCTAACTTTAACTAAAGGCTTAAGTTTAGAAGGAAATTTAAAATTATTAGATATAGGAACAGGAGCAGGTTTCCCAGGCTTAGTTTTAAAAATATTTTATCCCAATTTAGAAATAACATTACTTGATTCCAACAATAAAAAGATAACTTTCTTAGAAACTGTAATTAAAGAATTAAATTTAAAAGATATAATCTGCATTCATAATAGAGCAGAATCTTTACCAGATAATTATCGTGAATATTTTGATATCATAACTTCTCGTGCTGTTGCCCATCTACGTATTTTATCAGAGTTATCAATTCCCTATTTAAAAGTAGGCGGAAAGTTAATTGCCATGAAAGGTATATCTGATGAAGAGATTAAAGAAAGTGAAGAAATTTTAAATAAACTTGATAGTACAATTACAAATGTTATCACTTTTAACTTACCAATAGAAAATAGCAATCGCTCCTTAGTAATCATTGAAAAGAAAAAGGAAACAAATAAACTTTATCCAAGAAATTATGACAAAATTATGAAAAATAAGAAATAAAAAAATAGACATAAATAGTTTTAAGTGCTATTATATTTATAATAAAGGGTGTTGGATATGAAAAAAAATATCGCATTATTTATAAGTATAATGGCACTTATTTTTTCCATAATATTTTTAAGAGTTAATATTAACAAAGAATATAATGGTCCTGGCGGTAACCAAATTAGAGATGGTATATATGAATATGATCTTTTGACTGAGAATCTAGAGGTAAATGGACTAACAATTAAGGATCAAGATATTTATTACTTATTAATGGAAAATATTAATGAAGAAAACATATATAGTTACAAACTAAAAAAACTAGATGTAATAAAAAATGAAGTAACAGAAACAGGTAATTTATCCAACCTAGATACATACTGCACACTAAATGAAGAGCTAATATATTGCCAAAATTCCACTAATATTAAAATATATGATTTAAGCTTAAAAGAAATATTTAGTTATACAAAATCAATGGACGAAAATGTAAATTACATGCCCTATAAAGATATCTTTATAAGTAAAAAAGATAATAATATTTATTTAATTAGAAATAATGAAGAAGAACTATATCGAAGTATTGATACAGAAAATACTCTATATTATGAAAATTATTATGCTAACTCTAATAATACATTTCTTATTCTTATTGATAATTATGGTTATTATTATTTATATGATATTAATAAAAATGAATTAACTAGTACTAATAAAAGGAATTACATGATATATGATGAAGGGATATTCTTTTATGATGAAGCAAGTTTTAAACTTTATAATTTAAAAAATAATATTGAAAAAGAATATGAAAATCCAACTCAAAAAGGGTACTACTATTCTGGTAATTACCAAGATAATAAATTTTATTTATATGATATTTTTGATAATATATTATATATACAAAATTTAGAACAAGGTACATTACAAGAATTTGATGCTAGCATTTTAAGTGAAGATAATCCTATTTTTAAACTATTATTTAGTAATAACTACTTATATATTTATATATCTCAAAATAACAATAACTTTTATGTTATTGACTTAGAAACCTTAAACTTACCAACTATAAGTATTGAAGAATATACTAATGAAATAACTAATAATATTAATGAACAAATAAAAAATATAGAAGATACTTATAATGTTAATATAAATATCAAAGAAGAAGCAGTAATAGAATTCCCTGATTTTAGTGCGGAAATACTCACAAATAATGAATTAATACTATCATCACTAAATAAAATAAAAGTAATATTAAGCAAATATAATTTAGAATTTTTTGATAGTTTTTATGATAATGGATATGAAGGATTAAACATATATTTAACAGGATCACTAACTCCAAGCAATTATGAAACACAAGCAGCTAATCCTGCAGCATATTCTTTAGTTTATAACAGCGAATATATGATAGTCATCGATTTAAATCAACCAAATATTGAAGAATTATTATGCCATGAATTATTACATAATCTAGAATTTAATTTAAACAACAAAAACATAATTTCCTTTGGTGAATGGAATACATATAATCCAGAAGATTATTACTATAATTTTTCATATACTGATAGCTATGATTATAGCAATACCCTAACAGAAGAAGATAGAAACAACGTATATTTCATTGATCCATATTCTAAAACTTATCCAACAGAAGATAGAGCAAGAGTATTTGAAAAAGTTTGTTCATGTGAAAGTAACAGCATTGTAAATGAATATCCTCATTTATATCAAAAAAGTTTATATTTAAAAGAGGAAATAACAAATTACTATCCTAGTTTAGCCAATACAAGTTTGTTTGACAGTCTAAATTGAAAAATATATACTTGTCTTTATTTAAAAAATAAGATATACTTTTTGTAGACATTGACTTCTACTTGTTTTTTAACAATGATGAAATGTCGGTGTCTTTTAATTTAGGAAAGTTTATAAGCAATCAGGATAAATTCCATACAGAAATGAACTTGTAAATTTATGTAAAATATGATATATTAAATATGTAAGTGTTATCCAGATTGGATAACGCCTGCACAAAATGTTACGGCGCTACATATCAGCGCTTTTTCTTATGGTCATCTCTAATAATAGAGATTAGCATAATTATTATAATCAGTAATAGTTTAGTATCACTCATTTACATCCCTCCTACTTTCGTCAAAACCCCCCTGAATAAAATCAAGAGTTTAAACTACTGATAAAAAGAAAGCAGGCACTGCCAATAACTGGATAACGGTAATCTATTATGAAGGATAATAATAAAAAAAGCAAGAAAAAGCGTTCGACAAATTCCGACAATGTCGAAAGTATAAAAAGAATCCCAAGTACTTTACTTTAAATACTTGGGATTGTCAATTTTACCTAAAAGGTAATCAGCAGAGATATTATATTTTTTACAAATAACACAAAGAAAAGAAGTTAAAATCAATGTTTTCCCCTTTTCATAAGAAGAAATTACAGAATGAGTTGTATGCAAAATATTTGCTAGTTTTTCTTGAGTAAGTTTATTTTCTTTTCTAAATTCTTTCAATCTAATACCTATTTTAGAATTATCCAACAACACCTTTTTATTAGCATTATCTTTAGAATTACTAAAGCCAAGTAAATAATCAATAGAAACAAGAAAATAATTACTTAAAGTATTTAAATGTTGAATAGGAATAATTTTATCAGCTATCTCATATTGAGAATACAACCCTCTACTAATCCCTAAAATACTAGCAATATCGCTTTGAGTTAACCCATTATCCTCTCTTAATTGTTTTAAAATTCTTCCATAATCCATAAAAATTCACCATATTAATTTTCTCATGTAATTGTAATCACAAAATATTTTGCACCTAAATACGACATTTTTCTTGACTTTTATAATTTCTAAGATTATAATTTAACTATAAGCTAGGAAACTATATCATAGCTTATATCTTTACAAAATCAAATGAAGTAAAACTTCACAAGAAAGGATATAATAGTTATGGAATTTGAAGTACTTAAAAGAAACAATATAAAAAGGAATGTAATTATTGTATTATTTATAATTATTATAATAAGTGCAGTAATACTTAATTATACATTAGCTAAATATAGAGTAACAGATAGTGTACCTATAATAAATAGTGAGATAAATTATAAAGTACCAGATTTAAATATGGTATCTTTATATATAGCTAATGAAGAAGGAACATATATAGAAGCAGACACTATACCTGAATCAGGATATGCATTAAACAAAGAACAAAGTTATTGTGGAATATCTAATAATGGAGAAATCATTAAAGATGATATAGTAAATATAGTATATGAGAATGGTCAAGTTAATGTATTAGGATTAACTAAAAAAGGAACAAAGTGTTACCTATATTTTGATGAAAATACACCATCTTATACTATGACAGAAATCATAGCAAGCTATAATGTAGGAAATAGAGAAAATTTTAGTAGACCTTATACCTCTACTACAACTAATACAGTGTACACAACAACAGATTGGAAAGGAACAAGTTATTACTTTGCCGGAGCACCAACGGATAATTGGGTACAATTTGGGGGATTCTACTGGAGAATTGTGAGAGTTAATGGAGATGGAAGTATAAGACTCATCTATAACGGAACAAGTACAACTACAACAGGTACAGGGACTTTAATTAATAACGGTTCAGCCCAAGCTTTCAATAGTGAATATAATCGAAGTGAGTATGTAGGACTCAAATACACAAGTGGTGAGCAGCATGGCCAAACAACGAATAGTTCAATACTAAACACACTACAAGCATGGTATAACAGTAGTAATCTAGATGATTATGCAAATTATATCGATAATACCATAGGATTCTGCAGTGATAGAAACATGGAAAGAGGATCCAATTGGAGTAGTCAACCAAGCGGCGAAATGTATTATGCAGCGTGGGAAAGATTATATATGAATAAGAACCCAAGCTTAGCATGTAGCAGTAATGACATAATCAAAGAACCAGTAGGGTTAATCACAGCCGATGAAGTAGCCTTTGCTGGTGGAGTCTTAGTAATAGCGAATCAAAGTTATTACTTATATAACAACCAATATTATTGGACAATGACTCCTGATTATTATAATGGAAGTGAAGCTGGTGTAATGGTTATGTTGGAAAATGGTAGTATTGGAGATAATGGTGGCAATGTAAATTGGGATAAATATAATAATTCTGATGTTGGCATAAGACCTGTTATAAATTTAAAAGCCAATACTAAGTTTACTGGTAACGGTACGGTAGATTCTCCATTTGAAGTTGTTTAAATTTAACTTAGCACTATATAGTGCTTTTTTCTAATTTGTTAATATTGAAAAAGTATGTAAAAAATGGTAAAATTAAATATAAGCAAATGGGGCTGATAAAAGTGAACTTAGAACAAACTATTTTACAAATACCAATTGATGAAATTATACCAAACAGATTTCAACCAAGACTTAACTTTGATGATAGAGGATTAGAAGAATTAGCAAGTTCTATCAAACAACATGGAATAATTCAACCTCTAGTATTAAGAAGAGTAGAGGATAAATATGAAATTATTGCAGGTGAAAGAAGATTTAAAGCCGCTCAGCTTGCAGGACTATCAAAAGTACCAGCTGTTATTGCTAACATTGATGATAATAAAAGTGCTGAAGTAGCAATAGTAGAAAACGTTCAAAGAAGAGATTTATCTCCTATAGAAGAAGCAAGAAGTTATAAAAATCTTTTAGATAAAGGATATTTAACTCAAGCAGAATTAGCCAAGAAAATGGGATTATCTCAGAGTGCAATTGCCAACAAACTTCGCTTATTAAATTTAGATGAAGAAGTTCAACAAGCACTAATTGAAAATAGAATCAGTGAACGTCATGCTAGAAGTTTGCTAGTTTTACCAACTCATGAAGAACAAAGAAAATGGTTAAAAAGAATCATTAATGAAAGAATGACAGTAAGACAGTTAGATAATGAATTAAAAAAGATAAGTGAACCTCCAAAAGAAGAAGAGGACGATACAGATGTACCGTTAGTAAAAAGCATTGATATAGACGCAATAAGAAAAGAAGCAACTGAAATCCCAAGTGTCAATGAAGAAAGTGATATAGCTCGCAAATTAAGAGAAATTGAAAGAGAGAAAATGTTTAATCCAGATATTATCCCAGTAGAACAAGCAAGAAATGATTCTAAAGGTAATTTCTTTAATTTCTTAGAAAATGAAAAAGTAAATATGAATATGGAAGAACCAATATTAAAAACTCCAGCAATTAATATTGAACTTCCAAAACCAAATAGAGAAGCAGGAAAAATTGAAGAACAACCAAAAGAAGAAGAACCTACTTCAAGCCCTACTTTAAATATGAATTTTGGCACTCCTATTCCTCCTCAAAATCATATAGAAGAAAGTAACAGTGATGAGGTATTTGATCCAGTAAATTTAATTGACACTTTAGATCCTGCATATGAAGAGAAGCAAGAAGAAAAATTAGGTATTGATCTAAAAACAGCCATTAATACAGTTCGAGATATGAAAGACTCTCTGCAAGACAAAGGATTTAATATATCTTTAGAAGAAACAGACTTAAATGATATATATCAATTTATAATTAAAATAAAGAAAGATTAAAGCAAGTACGTTTACGTATTTGTTTTAATTTGACAAAAATCATGTAAATGTATTATAATGATAACATAAGTTACCAATAAAGAAAGTAGGGTGGTGAAAATGGCTGGAAAAAGTATTATTGACAAAAAAACGTTATTAAAAATTGCAATTAAAATGGTAGAAAAAGATGGTATTGAAAGTATTAATGCTCGCGATTTAGCAGCTAATGCAGGAATATCCACTAAACCAATTTATCGTATATATAAAAGTTTAGACGAATTAAAAACGGATGTAAATGAAATCATAAAAAAAGAATATGATGAGTTTATCATGAAAAGAGTCGATAATAAAAACGCCCTTATTACAGTATGTGTAGCTTATGTCGAATTTGCAGAAATGCACAAAAATTATTTTAAGTGTATGTTTTTATCCAACAATTTAAAATGGACAAGCATAGATGATGTCTTAAATGAAAAATGGAATCAATCAACCATAATTAATTTAGTAAATAAACACAATTTATCATTTGAAGAAGCTAAAAATCTATTTATGAATGTCTGGCTATATGCTAATGGTTTAGCAACACTTATTGCTTGTAATGATCTAGTTATAGACAATAAAGAAATATTAATTAGAATAGTAAAAATATATAAAGAATTATCTAAAAAGTTAAAAACAACAAACTAAAATCTCAAGTATTGAACTGAACCCCATTTCTTTGTCCAAGAAATGGGGTTCATATTATATCAACCTGAGATTTTTATATTTAAAGAGCATAACTAGGAACAGAATCAGCAACATCAACTAATTTATACATACGATTTTTATAATCAAAGAAAAAAGTATAATAAGTTTGATTATCAGCTTTTACAAATACTCGAAAACTATCAGCTTCATTGCCCACAGCTTTTAAATATTCATAAGAAGAAATATCAGAGAAATGTTCACTAAAAAACATCGAAATAGTATCTCTAGTAATTACTTCAACCCTATTATTGAGTAGCCTATAGCAAACAGTACTGTAAATAAACAATATACCAACAATAATAAATAGTATAAATAAACTTTTCGCTTTCATATTATCACCATATTATATAGTTTACCACAAATTTACAAGAATATAAATATATGTAATATTTAGTACTTGACAATACATAGTAGTAGTTATAAAATAGAAGCGAAAGAGGTGATAACATTAACACACAATTTAAAAAGGGCGTATTAGAACTTTTAATATTAGTTATGGTTGAAGAAAAGGATATGTACGGATATGAACTAGTAGAAAAAGTAAGTAAAGTAGTTGATGTAAGCGAAGGGACCATCTATCCTATTTTAAAAAGATTAACTAATGAAGGTTACTTTGAAAATTATACTAAAGAATCGACAGAAGGGCCAATAAGAAAGTATTATCATATTACCTCTAGTGGCATTGAAATCATGAATAAAGAATTAAAGGAGTGGCAAAAATTTTCTAAAAGTGTCAATGATTTTATTGAAAGGAGTATAAACAAATGAAAAAGCAAGAATTTTTAAACAAGCTACGAAAGAAACTAAATGTATTAGAAGATAAAGAAATAGAAGATATTATAAGTGAATATGCTGGATATATAGAGGAAAAAGTGAATCGAGGTTTGACTGAAGAAGAAGCAGTAAAAGAACTTGGCGATATAAATGAAATAGCAAATGATCTACTTCAAGCGTATAAAGTTAAGCCAAAAGAAAGTAACTATTTAAATAGATTTATTAACAAAGTATCTCAAATGTTTGATTATTTCTTAAATGAATTAAGTAATAAAAGCGGAAAGGATATTTTAAAACTAATAGTTGAAATATGTTTAATTATTTTTCTAATTATGATTTTTAGAATACCATTTTTATTAGTTAAAGATTTAGGATGGAATATTTTTGAAGGTCTAGCCTCTCCAATATCAAATATATTTTATGGAATATGGTCATTTATTGTAGAAGCATCTTATTTTGTTTTAGCGATTATTTTATTTATTAAAATAATAGAAAAAAGATACTTCCAAGGATTCTCTGAAAAGATAGTAAATGAGATAGAAGATGAACAACCAAAAAAGAAAAAAGTAAAAACAAATAAAAAAGAAGAAACAAAAGAAGAACCAGTAATGGTAAAAGAAGTTCCTCAAAAAAGAACGAGTATTATCGATATGATAACAAATATATGTATTTTGTTTTTAAAATTTATAGTTATCATGTGTCTATTTGGTGTAATTTGTTATTTAATTGGAATGACTTTTGCTTTAGGTATAGGAATATATTTACTAATTAAAGGAGTTACTTATTTCGGTTTACTAATTCTTTTAATTGCTTTGTTTCAATCTGGAATTCTTTTATTAGAATTAGGAATAAACTTTGTATTAAACAAAAGAATGAAAAGAGGACATATCTTAGCAGAAATAATTACCATAGTGATATTAACTGGAGTAGGTTTATCATTAGGTACAATTGAAATTGCCAACACAGAAATTATTTATGATAGTAGTTATACAGAAACTAAAAAGGTAACCAAAGAAATTGAAGTAAGTGAAAATTTAGCTTTATATGGAAATTATGACATAATTATAGATAATACTTTAGAGAATAAAATTATCATCGAATACATTTATCCAGATATTAATAATATAGAAGTATCAATATCTTTAAATTACTATGATAATGGCTATTATTTAGATGAAAGAGTAAATAATCTTTCTTGGAATAAAGAAATGCTTAATCAATTAATAGAAGATTTAAAAGATAAAAAAATATATGTAAACAACTTTGATATCAAAAAGAATGTATACATGTCTGAAGAAACAAAAGAATTACTATTTAAAAATAAAGAAATAAATAATAATGATAATGATACTATTTATGAATTCACCCAAACATATAATGTAAGAAACATTGAAGAGAGTAATAATGATGCTTATCTTTATCTAACATTAAGACAATTTGAGGCAGAAGAAGTAACATCAGTTAGAGTATTAAGAAGTCTAGCCAAAAATATAGAAATAGGAAATAACTATGAATTTACTTTTAGATACAATTACTCTAATACTAATTTAAAAGAAGGAAGTATTGCAGAAATATTTGAAAAATGTAATTTAGTAAGCATTAATTATACAGATAAGATAGGAGTAGAGCAAGTTCAAGAATCTGGTATGCCCCAAATTTAATGTAAAGAACTAAGATTTTTATAGCTTTTTCTTCAGAAATTTGTTAATCTTATAGTGGAGGTAAAAAATGAAAAGAAAATTTTTATTATGTAAACGTTGTGGAAACTTAATTGAAATGATTAATGATTCAGGTGTTACACCAATATGTTGTGGAGTGGATATGGAAGTATTAAACGCTAACAGCACAGAAGCTGCAACCGAAAAACATATACCAGTTATAGAAATTGAAAGTAATATTGTTCATATTACAGTAGGAGAAGTATTACACCCAATGGAAGAAGCTCACTATATTGAATGGATTTATTTAGAAACTAATAAAGGTGTTAAAAGAGCTGATTTAAATCCAGGAAATAATCCAGAAGCATATTTTGCTTTAACTGAAGGCGAAGAAATAGTTCGTGCCTTTGCTTACTGTAACTTACATGGTTTATGGGTAAAAGAAATGAAGTAAATCACATCTGATTTGCTTTTTATTTTACCTAAAAAATGATATAATAAATATGATAGGGTGATCAAAATGACTTATTATGAAATGCAGCCATTACATCCAATTATGGAAAGTATTAAAAAGATAAATTCCCAAAGTGTATTATTAGCATCAATGAATGAAGTGATAAAAAGTGATGAATCTCATCCTTTATTAGGAACTTATGCCTTAGCAACTTGTTTTTGCCTAATCATTTATGATGAAAAAGACACATATTTAATACATACAATAAATGATTATGAAGTAAAGGTGAATAGCATAATAGAAAGTTTAGGAAAAAACAAAAAATGTATATTAATTCCAGGACTATATACAGAAATGACAAAGATAGCAGAAGTCTCCTTATTTTTAAAAAGAATAGAACCACATATGGAAATACAAGTATTAAATTTAAGTGAATTTATAAATGATGATTATGAAAGCATAGAATTTCTATATGATACTCAAAATAAAGAATTTATTAAACCAAATTTTAATGAATTATTAGGAAAGGGAAGATAAAAATGGAAGAAATAAGTATGTTAGAAAGATATGGCGAAAACTTAACTGAAAAAGAATATATTACTGATCCTGCTATAGGTAGAGACAGTGAAATTAAACAAGTAATATTAACTTTACTTACCCCTGAAAAAAGTGCTCTTTTAGTTGGTAAACCAGGAATAGGTAAAACAGCGATAGTAGAAGGCCTAGCATATCGTATTATTAAAGGGTATGTACCAGATGTTTTATTAAATTATCAAATTATCAAAATTAATATTTCTAGTTTGCTAGGGAATGCCACTAGTAATGGTGAATCAGAAAGTAGAATTGATTTATTAGTAAGAGAACTTGCAACAAGAACTGACACAATTGTTTTTATCGATGAAACTCATTTATTAGTAAATAAAGATGGAGGAATGGACTTTGCTAATATGTTAAAAGCAGGTCTAGATAGAGGAACAATCAAAATGATTGGAGCAACAACTACGGAAGAATATGAACACTATATATTAAGAGATAGAGCTTTCTTAAGAAGATTCCAGAAGATAGAAGTACTAGAAACAGATAAAGATACAACTGTCCAAATCTTAATGGGTACTTTACCAAAAATAGAGGCGACTACGGGAGTAAAATGTGAATATACAGATTTTGTAAAAGAAAAGTTAATGCGCTTTATCGTAGAAATGACTGATGAATATAAAAGAGTATATGAAATAGCATCCCGATATCCAGATATTTGTTTAACTATAGTATCAAGTGCTTTTACCTTTGCATTATATGATAACAAAAAAACGGTAACACTAAAACATTTTTATAAAGCCATATGTAATGCCAAAAATATATATGAAGATGCTAAACTTAAAGAAATAGAACGCTTTAAAATAGAATTTGCTGATATGATCAAAGAAGAAGGAGTTGATTTAAATGAAACAAATTAAAACTTTTCAAATAGGCTGTGGAAAAATGAGCAAGTACATCATGAATTATATTTATGATTTAGGTGGTACTATAGTAGGTGCAGTAGACCACAATACTAACAAGATAGGTAAAGATATTGGCGATATTATGGAATCTGATAAAAAAGGAATAAAGATTGAAGATGTTAAAAAGTTAGATGAACTTCTTAAAATAACAAAACCAGATATCGCTGTAATAACAACTTTGAGTTATTTAAATGATATAGAAGAAGAATTAAGAACATGCATAACAAATGGTGTAAATGTAATTACTACTGCTGAGGAGTGTTTCTATGCTGAAAGTTCTAATCCAACTCTTTTTAAAGAAATCGATATTTTAGCTAAGTCATATAATGTTACTGTTACAGGATGTGGATACCAAGATGTTTTTTGGGGAAGCCTAATTACTACTATAGCAGCATCAACTCACAATATAACCAAAATAAAAGGAAGCAGTTCTTACAATGTCGAAGATTATGGTATTGCTCTAGCTAAAGCACACGGTGCAGGTCTAAACCTTGAAGACTTTGAAAAAGAAATTGCCTCTTTAGATAACATAAGCCCTGAGGAAAGAAACAAATTAATTGAAAGTAGAAAATTTAATGCTTCTTACATGTGGAATGCAGCGAGTTGGTTAGCTAAAAAGTTAAATTTAACTCCAGTAAGTATTAATCAAAAATGTGTACCAACAACAAGTGAGGAAGATATACATAGTAATACTCTAAATATGGAGATAAAAAAGGGAGATGCTACAGGAATGAGTGCTATAACCACATTAGAAACCAAAGAAGGAATAACTATTGAAGCAGAATGTATTGGCAAAGTATATAGTGCTGAAGATTTTGATAAAAATGAATGGACAATATATGGTGAACCAGATACAACCGTTACAATAAATAAACCTGATACAGTAAAATTAACCTGTGCCGATATAGCAAATAGAATTCCTGATGTAATAAATGCTCAACCAGGATTTATTCCTACCTGTGATATAAGTGAGGCAACATATAAGATAAAATACTAAAGATGCAAATTAATTGCATTTTTTGATTACTTATAATAATATTCTTTTATTAATACAAAAAATAATCACAATATATCACCTAAGTCTTTACTAGCACTTATCCTAATGTAACAAATATCTTAAAATCAATTATAAAGTCTTGCAATGATAAAAACAAACTTATATAATTAATGCAAGGAGAGAAGTACAATGAATGAATTAAAAGAAATATTAGATTATAATTTTACACTAGAAGATTTAAAGAAACACTGCAGAAAGTTAGGAATAACACCACCATCTCGCAAATTAGACGTAATGAATGCTATAATTAAGTTTTACAGCCAACCTAGATGGCTAGAGGAATACTATAAAAGTTTAAGTGGCTATGAACTAGAATACACCAATCTTTTAGTACAACAAAATTTTCACCCAATTGAAGAAGAAGTAGAAAAACTAAAAGAAAAGTATAATATTAAAGAAGAACATTATTATTATTATAGTAAAAAATCTGACACTCTAAAATATAGTATTTTTGGTTATATTCCTGAAGAGTTCCAAAAAACTTTATTAAAATTAGTGCCACCAATTAAAGTTGAGTTTAAAAACACAATATCAGAAGTTAATCTAGATGACTATCCTATGTATATGACAAATTATGGTGATAGTATAGATAAATTTGATGATTTTATCATGTTTATCAATAAAAATAAAGTAAAAGTAACAGAAAAAAACAATTATGTTACTAAAAGTGGTTATTTAAAATTTATTAAAGAATATCCCATAGACGACATAAATCGCAAAAGTGATACAGAGGAAATTCGTACATCTGATGATACGATAGTTTTTAATGGTATAGTAAGTTTATTATTAGCATCTAAAATAATAGACATAAAAAATGGTTATCTTGAATTAGGAACAAACTACAAAGAATATATTAAATTAAATAAAATAGATAAAGCCAAAATGCTTTTAGATGGATATATTAATAGTCCTTCTAATATAATTAATGAAGTAAAAAGATTAGCAAATTATACTTTTCGTGTGTCAAGACCTAATGCATCCCTAACAGAACCAAGAAAATACGTTTTAGAATATATTAAAAAGATGCCTATCAATGAGTGGATAGCATCAGAAGATTTATTTTATATGATTAGGATTAAAGATATTTATTTCTTAAGAAAGTACGTTGGTGATGTCGAATACCGTGGTGTTTATGAGAATTGGTACTATTCGGCAGGATTCGCTATGTTTGATTTACAAGTAGTAGATGGTATGCTAATGGACTATTTAGCAGTTCTAGGAATAATTGATATAACTATAAACTACACTTATAGTGAATATGGTGACCGTGAGTATGTCTACTCACAAATGATAAGGTTAAATGAATTTGGTGCCATGGTACTAGGTTTAGTGAAAGAAAAAGAAGATGACTCTGAAATAAAACCTCTTAAAATAACAGAAGATTTTAAAATTATAATTGAAAATAATCCCAAAAGAATGGAATATGAACTATATTTTGAACGTTTCTTAGAGTTAGAAGAGAAGGATAGTAAAAGAACAATTTTTACTATTGATTTTGATGGATTAGCAACAGCCTTAGATTTAGGCCTTGATCCTAATGAAATTGTAACTTATTTATTAAAAGAATGTCCTGTTATTCCCAAAAATGTTTTAGCAGAACTCCTAGAATGGACAAAATACATTCATCAAATTAAAATTAAAACTGTCAAAATACTATCATGTCCACCAGAGATTATGGATAAATTATTAGAAATGAAAAAAATAAATACATTGATTGATAACGATAAAAACAGTCATATCATAATCAAAAAAGGAAAAGAAAAAGAACTAAAAAAATTAATTGAAAGTGAAAAATATTTATGTGAAATAGAAGAGAATTAGGGTTTAAAAGTAATATCAAAATTACTAGGTCCCTCAATACATTTTCCATCTAAGGCAAATCTGCTTCCATGACATAAACAATCCCAAGTCTCCTCAACTTCATTTAAAACCAAACCACATTTCATATGGGGACATTTATTTAAAACAATATGCTCTTTCCCATTTTTATCTCTATAAACAGCAACGTTCTTTCTATCTATTTTTTTGTAGATAACTTTAGAGTTATTCACATTATTTTTAGTACTTTTAAATATTGCTTTCATACTACAACCAACATCTATTGGAAATCTAAGTACTTTATTGATATTTAAATGGCGATGTGGTGCAAATAAATTGATATAAGGATTATCTTTCTTTAAAATAATATCAGAAAGTATTTTACCTGCTAAAGAGCCATTAGTCATTCCCCAAGTATTATAACCACTTGCAATTAAAAAAGTATCATCATCTTGATAAAGCCTTCCGATAAAAGGAATATAATCATTGGTAATAATATCTTTATTACTCCAAATAAAATCAAAAGAGTTTAACTTCCTAAAGTTCTCTTCAATACTCTTAATATTACATGATGAAAAAGATTGATATAAATAGATAAGATAATTCTTTTTCCCATCATAGTGATAACGCATAGATATGCAAGGCTTATCTATATTAATGGCACTTATATCTTGAATATTTTTAACTTCTTTAGCTCCAATATAAGAAGTTTCTACATGTGTCTTAAAAGGAAATAGAAAAGGAATAAGAAAATAAGGATAATGAGTAGCAATAATCACATACTTGCTTTTTATCTTATATCCATTTACCAAAGAATAATAATATCCATCTTTCTTATCTATTTTCTCTACTTTAGATTTTTCAAAAATAGAATCCTGAAACATAGTTTTAAGATGATTTATATATTTTAATGGATGGAACACAAAAGTATCATCTACTTTTAAGGCAAGTATATTAGGGACACCTTCTAATGTAGCTTTCTCTACTTTTACTCCATTATTTTTTAAAAAATTATATTCTTCTTCTAATTTAGAAACATTTGCCTCATCATTGGTAAAAAGATAAGAAGATACTTGTCTAAAATCACAATCAATATGGTTTGAGGAGATAATTTTCTTAAGCATTTTAACCGCATCTCTTTGAGAAGCTAAATATAAACTAGCATGATCATAACTAGATTTTCTAATATTCATGATTATTTGTTCTTGCAAGTATGTAATTTTAGCAGTGCTTCTACTCGTAACTCCATGACCACAGATATTTCTTTCTACTAAAATAGTTTTAAGTTTACTATTTTTAAGTTCTAATAGGCAAGATAAGCCGGTAATACCACCACCAATAATTAGCACATCTACTTCCATATCTTGCTCTAATTTAGGACAATTAACATTTTTATTATTTAACCAAATACTATTCTTTTTCATAATCATCTGTAATATTATGAGTAAAATTATAGTTTAAATACACAAAACAGTTGATTTTTTCTTAAAATTTTGATATTCTAATATTGTTCAAAAACGGTGGAATTGGTGAAGTGGTTAACACGGCAGATTGTGGCTCTGTTATGCAAGGGTTCGACTCCCTTATTCCACCCCAGTATGTATTATACCTCGTATTTACGAGGTTTTTATTTGCTTTTTGACGTAAAAAAATCAAAACACAAACAGCTTTAATATTTTAAAAGCGATAGAAATATGTTATAATATAAAAAATAGAGGAGGAAAAAATGGCTAGAAAAGATAATATAATTACGCCATCAGTAACTAATAAATTGCAATCTCTGGGCTATAATGTTGCTGATTGGGATGATAGTAAATCAAAAATAACTGCAGAAATTAAAGAAGTACTTTCGACAGCATCGAAAAAACAAAATAATAAAGAGGGATTTCCCGATAGAATTTTTTGTGATAAAGAAAAAAAACTTTTAATTATGGTAGAAGAAAAAAACGCAATGAAAAATCATAATGTAGAAGATATAACTATTGGAGCTGTAGCCGGAATAAAGTGGTATATTAGTAGATTTTTGAAAAAAAACTTAAAAAACAAAAATTTAATTAATTATTTTAAAAACTGGAAAATAATGGGAATTGCAGTTAGCGGGGATTTATCAAACCAATATAAATTTTTTTTTAATTGCTTTTTAATTGATAAAGATAATGATACCATTGAGTCTGCAGATCAAATAACTAATTTTGTTAGTGAGGATGAATTTATTTCAGTATTTAACAATTTAGATGAAGAAAAAGCTATCTCATCAATAAGTACTTCTAGCAAAAAAATAAATAAATTATTAAGATCTATTGACTCACAAAAAAGGCCTATTTTGTTATCTGCTCTAATGATATGCCTACATAAATCTTATGAAAATAATTTTGCGGAGATTTATAATTCATATTCGCCAGAGATATTATCCGATAATATTATTATCGTATCAGATAAAGTGCTTGAAAATGAAGGAATACCATCCGAAAAAAGAGATATTCTAAAAAATGAACTGCAATTTTTAAAAAGTGACCAAATATTACGCAGTGGAGACATATTAAAACAAATTCTTGATGAATTGCAGCAATCTGTTATTCCACTATTTAACAATGGATTTTCATCAAATTCAAATTATGATATTATTGGTAAATTTTATGAAGATTTTTTAACATATGCTGGAGTTTCTAATGTTAAAAAAGGTATTGTGCTGACTCCTAGACACATAACTTCATTATTTACTAAGCTAATAGAAATAAAAGAAGATGACAGAATAGTTGATTTATGCTGTGGGACAGGAGCATTATTAATCGCAGGATTGAATACAATAATAAATAAAATTCAAAATAGTGATCGAAATGATAAAGCTGAGGCTATAAAAAATGTTAAACAACATCAATTGTTAGGGTTTGAGACAAACCCAACAATGTATATCTGTGCTATTTCAAATATGCTTTTTAGAGGAGACGGAAAATCTTCTATTCATAATTATGATTCCATAAATGATATAAGAGCTCAAAGAGAATTAGATAAATTTAAAGCCACAATCGGATTTATTAATCCGCCCTATAGTGGTAAAGAAAATTCTGAAGATCCAACTCCAAAAGAAATAACATTTATAACAAAATTGCTAGATAACTGTTCCAGATATTGCGTAATCATAGCTCCATTAAGCGTTTATTTTAAAGATAAAGCTATAAGAAATAATATTTTAAAAAAGCATAAATTAGAAATGGTTATTAATATGCCAAAAGATTTATTTCAGCCAAATGCTTCAACTTATACCGCTATTTCAGTATTTAAAACAAACGTAGCATTTGATTATGAAAATGATGAAGTCTGCTTTTATGATTTAAGAGACGATGGTTTTGTCTTGTCAAAAAATAAAGGAAGAACAGATTTATATAACAGGTGGAACAAAAAAGAAGAGGAATTATTAAATGCTGTAAAATATAACAAAACATTACCTAATGGAATCACTTTTGTTAAAACTAAAATTAAAAAAAACGATGAATGGTCAATTTATGCACATACAAAAACTGATTATTCAACATTGACAGAAGAAGATTTTATTGAAACAATTGGAGATTATATGATTTATGAAGCCAAAAACAATTTGGGACTAATAACCAAACAAAAAACAGAATTTGATATGATAAACATTTTAAGTGAATATTTTGATGGGGGAGAAAATGGATAGTTTTGCAAAAGAGTGGAAGGAATTTAAGTTAAATGAAGTGTTTGATGTAATTGAACCATCAAAAGGAAATACCACATATAATCTTGTAGAAGGAAATGAAATACCTTATATAGCTGCAAAAAAAAATAACAATGGTATACAAAAAATGGTAGCTAGAGAAGGAAACGAACAATATATTTCAAAAGGTAATTGCATAGTTTTTATTCATATTGGAGATGGAAGTGGAGGATACTCATTATATCAGCCCAATGATTTTATTGGCATGTCTGGAAAAACAAGCTGCGGTTATTCTAATAATTTAAATAAATATAATGCATTATTTATAGTAACTATTTTAGACAAAGGTCGTTATAAGTATTGCTTTGGAAGAAGTTGGACAGGAGAAAGATTTAAACAAACTACTTTAAGCCTACCGTCTAAAAACGGAAAGCCAGATTGGGAATATATGACAGATTTTATAAAAAAAAGGTATAGTTTAAAACTTAATAAAATCAAAACTGCAAATGTAAATCCATTGACTTTAAAAGCACCTATGGAAGAATTTAAAATGTCAGATTTATTTAAAGTTAAAAGCTACAAAAGTATTTCAAAAACCAATGTTTCGCTAAAAGGCAATGGAGATTATCCTTATATAACGAGAACGGCTTTAAATAATGGAATTTCAGGTTATTATAATTATAAAAATGTTCCAAAAAATACAATAACTATTGAGACAACATTATCAGGATTATGTTTTTATCATGATTATGAATATTCAACTGGAGACCATATAATGGTATTAAATCCGATTAATGGCACAAAACTGAACAAGTATACTGCTATATATATAAAAACAATTTGGAGAAAAAATGCATATAAATATAGTTATGGGAGACCAGCTTTAAAGGAAAATATAGATAATACTTATTTATTATTGCCTTCTAAAAATGGGAAACCTGATTGGGAGTATATGGAAAGCTTTATAAAAAGCCTTCCATATGCTGACCGAATTTGATTTTTAATTAGCACATAATCTCCTCTAATATAATCAAACTAATATTAGAGGTTTTTAATATGACTAAATTAAGTGAATATAATAAGAAAAGAAATTTCAATAAAACAAAAGAACCAATCGGTAAAAATAGTAAAAGGGTAAATAAACTAAGATTTTGCGTTCAACATCATATTGCCAGAAAAGATCATTATGATTTACGTTTAGAATGGAATGGAGTATTAATTAGTTGGGCTGTACCTAAAGGTCCATCTTATAATCCTAAAGATAAAAGACTAGCTATTATGGTTGAGGATCACCCCATAGATTATCACAATTTTGAAGGAACTATTCCCAAAGGAGAATATGGTGGAGGAACCGTTATGCTTTGGGATAAAGGTTATTGGGAACCGATAAAAGGAAATAAGCCAGACTTCAAAGAGGGACCAGTAAAATTTATTTTAAAAGGAAAAAGATTAAAGGGAAAGTGGACTTTAGTTAAACTTAAAAGTGATAATAACTGGTTACTCATAAAAGATGAAGATGAATATCACTTATATGATGATATAAATGAATTTAATACTAGTATTAAAACAGATAGAACAATGGAAGAAATAGCAAATAACATCAAGAAAATAGAAATAACTAGTCCTGATAAAATAATATACAAAAATCCTAAAGTAACCAAAATGGATATCATAAATTATTATCAAAAAGTAGCAAAACATATGTTACCATTTATTCAAAATAGATTATTTAGTACTATTCGCTATCCAAATGGAGCAAATGGTGATAAATTTTATAAAAAACATTTTGAAAACATTCACAAATTTTTGGGCAAGAAAAGAATAAGAAGCAACTCTGATCATCAAAATGATTATTATTACATAAAAGATATTAATGGGTTAATTAGTGAAGTGCAAATGAATAGCTATGAGTTTCATATTTGGGGATGTCATGCTAATGATTTACGCCATGCGGATATTTTAGTATTTGATTTAGACCCAGATGAACATTTAAGTCTAGCTAAACTAAGAGAGGGAGTAAAAGATTTAAAAAGTATATTAGACGAATATAAATTAGAATCTTTCTTAAAAACTAGCGGAGGAAAAGGATATCACATCGTAGTTCCATTAAATGGAAAAGTGACTTGGAAAAATGCAAGAAAAATAGCAAAGAATATTGCCAAACTTATGGAAACCAAATGGCCAGATAAATACACTAGTAACATGAAAAAAGAAAGAAGAAAGAGGAAAATATTTATTGATTGGGTAAGAAATACTAAAGGAGCAACAAGTGTAGCACCTTACTCCCTTAGAGTAAGAAAAAAACTTACAGTTTCTATGCCTATATCATGGAATGACCTAGATAAAATTAAACCCGATGAAATTACAATAGAACAAGCTTTAAAAAGAATAAAAAGAAGAGATCCATGGGAAAATTTAAAAAGCATATAAAATAGATTGTAATAAAGTATAATTAGTATTATAATAACTTCGGGTGTGGGTTATGAAAAATAAAAGCAAAAAGAAAATATGGATTATTGTAGGAGTTGTTTTAGCAATTATAATTATTGGCTCTGTTAACAATGAAACGTTACAAGACAATAATAACAAGATACAAAATAATAATAAAGAAGATTCAACTGAGCCATTAATAAATCAAGACGAAAATAATTCGAATCAAAATAAAGAAGAAAAAATTCCAACATGTGATGGAACTACCATTACTAATGATTGTGAAGTAGACGGAATAATTTACTCAATTTATAAATATTATCCTGCAGAAGAAGAAAAATATCATTTTGAAACAATTACAACATATGAACGTCAAATAACTGGTTATTGCACTTTATGCAATGATGGAACTTATAGTTCTACGTGTGCAACAGGAAGAGGCGCATGTTCTCACCATGGAGGAGTTAAAGAGAGGAACGCACCTATATATAGTGAAGTACCAAAAACAGAAGAAAAGAAAATAATTGATTCTCCAGCAACACCAGAACGTTGGGAAAAAGTGATAAAAGAAGATTAATAATAGTAAGTTCAAATGAATTCTATTGTTTTCAATTGAAAAATATGTTATACTATACATGTTTTAAAAAAGGAATGATGTATATATGTTAGAAATAATTTTATTAATTGTATCTGTATTACTAATTGTAATCGTATTGTTACAAGGAAATAAAGCAAGTGATGCTGGTCAAATAATTACTGGTGGTAATGATGTTTTATTTCAAAATATGAAAGAAAGAGGATTTGAACTATTTATTAGTAGACTAACACTAATACTAGGAATTCTGTTCTTTGTCATATCTTTAATATTATTTTTAAGATAAGCAACAAACGTTGCTTTTTTAATACAAGGAGTTTGAATGAAATTTATTGATTATATAAAAACTTTTGATATGGATTTAATTATTCAAGGAAGGACATACCCATCTTATTTAATAGACTATAAAGAGTCATACGAAGAGCCAAAACAATATGTCCATATTTTTTACGTGGAAAATACTGAAGATTGGGAAGAGGAAGAAGTATGTATTACTAATAATGGAGAAGAAATATATGATGCCACATGTACTTGTAGTAAATATAAAAGAATAGGTAAATGCAAACATATAACTGCCTGCCTTTTTGATTATCATTATGCCATTATAAAATGCAAAATAAAAGATCTATATCAAGAAACTAAAGACATACTAAACTTATTTTATGAACCGACTGACAAAAGCGTAATAAAAGAAAAAATGAACTTACTTTTAAATATCACCTTTTATGATAACTTAATCCAATTTAGATTAAATATAGGAACAAATAAATTGTATGTTTTAAACAACAAATCAAAGTTTGACAAATTTTTAAATGCTTACTTTAATGGTGGAGATGATACCCTAGGAACAAAATTAACTTATAACAAAGACAAATATTATTTTGATGAAGAAGATACCAAGATCATTAATTATTTAGCAAATTATGAAAAGACAAGTACTCACTATTATTATGAAGATCCTTTTAATTTAAGTGAAAGAGACTTTAATTATTTGATTCACAACATGGATAAAGATAAATTAACTATCAACCGAGAAGTAATAAAAGAAATAATTGAGGATATTCCTACCAAATTTAATTTAACTCACCAAGGAAAAGATTTTCTATTAACAATTGAAGATTTAGAAAATTATAAAATATTAACGGAAAGTTGTAAATACATATTATATAAAAGCAATTTATATATTGTTCCTGAAAACTATCGTAAGCTATTGCAAGCTTTACGTAACCGAGAAATTAATACACTATTATTTTCTAAAAACAGCATTGAAAAGTTTAACAAAGGTGTATTAAAAGTAATCAATGATAAATTAGATATAGATGAAAAAATTACAGAAATTGAAAAGATTACCAAACCAAAAGTTAAAATATATTTAGATATTTTAAGAGATAAACTTACCTGTGAAGTAAAACTAATTTACAATAGTACTGAAATAAATTTACTAAGTAACGATTCTAGTATCTCTCGAGATGATGATTATGAAGGAGAAATCACTGAAGATTTAATTAATGCCAGATTTAATATAAATAAAGATAAATTTATCATAGATGATCTTGATGCTATGGGGTATTTCCTAGAGAATAATTTAGAAAAACTAGGAGAGAAATACGAAGTATATACTAGTAAAAAGTTAGATAAGATTAATCTAATTAAGAAAACGAAGATAACAAAAGACTTCAGCATTGGTGTAGGGGGAATTATGTCTTTTAATTTCTCCTTAGATAACATTAATTCTGATGAATTAAAAGATATTTTAGCATCCCTAAAAAGCAAGAAAACATATCATCGGTTAAAAAATGGTAATTTAATTAACTTAGAAGAAAACAGCGAATTAAGAGAATTTGGTTCTTTAGTAGATGATTTAGAGCTAGATCATAACCATTTAGAAGAAAGTATGGAAATACCTAAATATCGAGCGATATACATAGATTCATTAAAAGAAAACAAATATCATGATATTAAAACAAATAATCTATTTGATGAATTTATTACCAATTTTAATAAATATAAACAAGTAAAAATTAAGTTTTCTAAATCTGATGAAGAAACTTTAAGAGATTATCAAAAGATTGGTGTAAAGTGGTTATATACATTATATAAATGTGATCTAGGAGGAATTCTAGCCGATGAAATGGGACTTGGAAAAAGTATTCAAGCAATCTGTTTTATTAAAGAAGTATTAAAAGAGAAAAAAGATGCTCAATTTTTAATTGTATGTCCAACTTCATTAGTATACAACTGGGAAAAAGAATTTGCGAAATTTGGTGAAGGAATAAAAGTAAAAACAGTAAGTGATGCCAAAAAGAAAAGAGAAGAAGCATTACAAGATAAGGAAATTAGTGTTTTTATTACTTCTTATGGACTACTTAGAAATGACTTGGAAATTTATAAAGAAATGAATTTTGAAATATGTATAGTAGATGAAGCACAGTATATGAAAAACTATCAAGCAAGAATGACTAAAGCACTAAAAAGTATTCATGCTCATACTAAAATAGCTTTAACAGGAACACCTTTAGAAAATTCTGTAACAGAGCTTTGGAGTATTTTCGACTTTTTAATGCCAGGATATTTAAACAATGTAGAAAAATTTAGAGAAAAATATCATATAAGTGATGTAAAAGAAGAAGACTTAGAACGCTTAGCAAGTCTAAATTATCAAATAAAACCATTTATATTAAGAAGAAAGAAACAAGATGTATATAAAGATTTACCAGATAAAATAGAAAACAATATTTACCTAGACTTACCAGAAAGCCAAAAGAAGTTATATGTGAGTGTTCTAAAGGAAACAGAAGAAGAAATAGAAAGTATTATTGCCACCAAAGGATTCGCTGCTTCCCGTTTTAAAATCTTGCAATTATTAACAAAACTTAGACAAATATGTATTGATCCTCATGTATTATATGAAAATTATGAAGGAGAAAGCATAAAAACAGAGAAAGTAATAGAAATGATTAAAGATTATGTAAAAGAGCATCATAAAATATTAATCTTTTCAAGTTTTAAAAAAATATTAGATTTATTAAAAGAAGAGTTAATAAAGGAAAAGATTAGTTTTTATAGTATTGATGGAAGTGTAAAAGGAAAAGATAGACTACCATTAATTGATAAATTTAATAGTGATAATACCAGTTGTTTCCTTTTAACACTAAAATCAGGAGGAACAGGACTTAACCTAACTAGTGCTGATATAGTAATTCACCTAGATATTTGGTGGAATCCTCAAGCTGAAAATCAAGCGACAGATAGAGCACATCGTATTGGTCAAACTAAGAAAGTAATGGTAAACAAGTTAATTACTAAGGGAACAATAGAAGAACGTATTTTAGAACTACAAACCAAGAAGAAAATATTAAGTGATAATTTAATTGAAGGAAAAGAGACTGCAACTCTAGAATCCCTAAGTGAAGAAGACATTAAAAACTTACTGACATATTCCAATGAATAATTAAGTAAGATGAAACTCAATGAATTTAAAGCCTACATTTTTAGCTTTAAGTTCTTTTTTTATTTTATTTTGCACTCTAAGTAAGCTCTTAACTTTCAAATCCCTTTTGGCTTTAAAAGTAAGCGTAAGTTGATAATAAGGACCATCCTTAATTATAGATACATCTACAATGTCAATAACTCTATATTTATCCACAACTTTTTTAATTTTATCTCTTACTTTTAAATCATCATAAGTAACTCCAATTAAAAGAAGAATATTATGCCTAATAGTTCGAAAGGATTGAAAGATTAACAAAAGAGCAATAAGTATACCACCTATCATATCTATTTTAGGAATAAACTGACTAAGGATAATAATAATGATTAAACCCAAAGAAGAATATGCTTCTAATTTTGATTCATAACCAGAAGCAATTAACAAATCACTACTTTTTTTCTTACCAGTTTTTAATAAATGACTAGCGCTTCCCAACTTAAGAAAAACAGCAATAAGAATAAAAAAGACAACATATATAGAAGGACGTTTATAAGAAATGCTGAAACTTAAGATAATGACAAAAACTCCAATAAAAAAAGCAATCAAACCCATAAATAATTCTATCACATAAAACACTCGTCCATAACCATAAGGATGATTTTTATTTGCTCTTTTTCTTCCAACTTTAATCCCTAATATAGCAATAACATCTGTTACCAAATCACTAAGTGTATATATACCATCAATTGTAAGAGCAAAAGTATTCCATATAACTCCCCCAACTAATTTAATCATGGCAACAATTATATTAATTAAAATGCTAATTCTCAGTGCTTTTTTCTCATCCTTCATATATGATCACATTACTAGTATGTTAAATTTTACATTTTCTAAACATATCAACGAAATGACAACTCAGGTAAAAAAGACTAAACATAACACCAAAATAATGATATAATGAACAAGCGCGGAGGTATAAAATGAAAGAAGAATGGCAAAATTTTAAAAATGGTCTATGGACCAAAGAAATAAATGTAAGTGATTTTATCAAAAATAACTATCAGGCTTATGATGGTGATGAATCTTTTTTAGAAGGAACAACTGCTAAAACAAATAAAATATGGAGTAAATGCAGTGAACTTTTAAAAGAAGAATTAAAGAAAAAAGTATTAGATATAGATGTTGATCATATGTCTGGAATTAACGCTTTTGAACCAGGATATATCTGTGATGAAGATGATTGTATTGTAGGTCTTCAAACAGATAAACCATTAAAAAGAATAGTTAATCCATATGGGGGAATTCGTATGGTTCGAGAGGAATTAGAAGCTTATGGATACAAATTAAATCCTGAAGTAGACAAGTACTTTAATGAATTTAGAAAGACACATAATGATGGAGTTTTTGATGCTTATACTGACGAAATCAAAAGAGCAAGACATGCAGGATTATTAACAGGCTTGCCTGATGCTTATGGAAGAGGCCGCATCATTGGTGATTATAGACGGGTTGCTTTATATGGAATAGATTTTCTAATTGAAGAAAAGAAGAAAGATTTATCAGAACTTTTAGGTCCAATGGATCGAGAACTTATTCAGTTAAGAGAAGATGTATCCATGCAAATAAAAGCTTTAAATGAAATTAAGAAGATGGCTAGTCGTTATGGATTTGATATTAGTAAACCTGCTAAAAATAGTAAAGAAGCAGTACAGTGGACTTATTTTGCTTATCTAGCTGCCGTAAAAGAAAATAATGGTGCGGCAATGTCACTAGGTAGAGTAGATGCTTTCTTTGATATTTATTTTGAAAGAGACTTAAAAGAAGGTACAATTACTGAACAAGAAATCCAAGAGATAATAGATAATTTTGTGATCAAATTAAGACTAGTTAGACACTTAAGAACACCAGAATATGATGAATTATTCTCAGGAGATCCAACTTGGGTTACAGCATCTATTGGTGGTATAACAGAAGATAAAAAGAGCATGGTTACAAAAACAAGTTATCGTATCCTGCACACTTTAACTAATTTGGATCCAGCTCCAGAGCCAAATATGACTATTTTATGGAGTGAACATTTACCAGAAAACTTCAAAAAATATTGTGCTAAAATGAGTATTGATACTGATGCTATCCAATATGAAAATGATGATGTAATGAGACCACTTTATGGGGATGATTATGCTATTGCTTGTTGTGTATCTGCAATGCGTGAAGGCAAAGATATGCAATTTTTTGGAGCAAGATGCAACTTAGCAAAAGCTTTACTTTACTCAATTAATGGTGGCGTAGATGAAGTTAAAGACACTTTAGTAATTGAAGGATTCGATAAAAATACGGATGAAGTACTTGATTATGAAAAAGTGAAAGCTAATTATTTTAAAATGCTTGAAAAAGTGGCTGAAGTATATTCTAATGCGATGAATATTATTCACTATATGCATGATAAATATGCTTATGAAAGAGGACAAATGGCCCTCCATGATACCCATGTAAGACGTCTTATGGCTTATGGAGTAGCAGGACTTTCAGTAGTAGCGGATTCTTTATCAGCAATTAAATATGCTAAAGTTTTACCAATTAGAAATGAAGAGGGTATTGCTATTGATTTTGATATTGTTGGAGACTTCCCTAAATATGGCAATGATGATGATAGAGTAGATGATATAGCTAAAGAAGTTACGGAAAAATTCTATGAAGAGCTAGCAAAACACAAATGCTACCGTGATGCTGAGCCTACTTTATCTATACTTACTATCACATCAAATGTTGTATATGGTTCAAAAACTGGTTCTACTCCAGATGGCAGAAAAAAAGGAGTTGCTTTTGCACCAGGTGCTAACCCAATGCATGGCAGGGATGAATCAGGTGCTATTGCATCCCTAAATTCAGTAGCAAAACTAGAATATGCTAAATGTTGTCGTGATGGTATATCCAATACTTTCTCAATTATTCCAAGTGCTCTAGGTCATACTAAAGAGGAACAAACAGACAATTTAGTAAGTTTACTTGAAGGTTATTTTGGACAAGGAGCTCATCATTTAAATGTTAATGTTTTAAATAGAGAGACTTTAATTGATGCAATGGAAAATCCTGATAAATATCCATTACTTACTATCAGAGTATCTGGTTATGCGGTAAGATTTAACAGGCTTACGAGAAAACAACAAGAAGAAGTTATCGCAAGAACTTTCCATGAGAGAATATAATGCAAGCTAGTGTAAATCAGATTGAAACTTTTGGCCTCGTAGATGGTCCAGGCATAAGAACCGTAATATTCTTAAATGGATGCAGGCTAAGATGTTTATATTGTCATAATCCTGAAATGTGGAGAATGGGTGATGCTAATTACACCACTGATGAACTAGTTGAAAAAGTTTTACGTAACAAACCATATTTTAAAAGAAATAATGGTGGCGTAACATTCTCAGGTGGTGAGCCATTACTTCAAATTGATTTTTTACTAGATATTTGTAAAAAGTTAAAAGAAGAAGGAATTCATATAGCTCTTGATACAGCAGGAGTAGGAATCGGTAAATATGAAGAAATCTTATCATTAGTTGATTTAGTTCTACTAGATATCAAACACGTAAATGCAAAAGGATACAAAGAAATAACGGGAACTGATATTGATGAAAGTGAAAAATTTATAAAATGTCTAAACAGAAGTAATAAACCAGTTTGGATAAGACAAGTAATAGTTCCAGGCGTCATGGATAATGATAATTATTTACATGACCTGGCAAGTTATTTACAAAAAATAAAAAACATCGAAAAAATAGAATTCTTACCTTTCCATCATTTAGGCTTTTCTAAATATGAAGAATTAAAAATAGAAAATCCCCTAAAAGATGTAGCAGAAATGGACACAAAAGAATGTGAAGAATTACAGGAAAAGTTTATGAATATTTATCATGGAATAAGCAATCAAAATTAATTGGTTGCTTTATTTTTTTACCATAAAATGGATACGAATATTTGTTTGACATAAACAAACATTTGTATTATAATATTACTAGGTGATATTTATGACATTAGAAGAAAAATTGACGATTCTTGCCGACAGTGCTAAATATGATGCTTCTTGTTCATCGAGTGGAAGTGCAAGAAAAAATGATGGAGGAATAGGTAATGCTGCAACATCAGGAATATGTCACTCTTTTGCTAGTGACGGTAGATGTATTTCTCTTCTAAAAATACTAATGACGAATTGTTGTATTTTTGATTGTAAATATTGTATTAATAGAAAAAGTAACAATGTAAAAAGAGCTATATTTACACCTGAAGAAATATGCACAATTACAATGAATTTTTATCGTAGAAATTATATTGAGGGCTTATTTTTAAGTTCAGGGATTATTAAAAGTCCAGATTATACTATGGAACTATTAATTAAAACCATCAAATTACTGAGATACAAATATCATTTTCACGGGTATATTCATTGTAAAGCGATCCCAGGAGCAAGCGAACATTTATTAAAAGAATTAGGAAGTTTAGTCGATAGACTTAGTGCCAATATAGAGCTTCCAACAGATAATGGATTAAAGCTTCTTGCCCCTAACAAAGATAATAATAAAGTAATCAAGATAATGTCATATATAAAAGAAAACAGAAATAATTTCTATGTACCCGCTGGACAAAGTACGCAAATGATTATTGGTGCTACCAAAGAAACAGACTTAGATATCATGAATAAAAGTGAGTCATTATATAAAAGTTATGACTTAAAAAGAGTATTTTATTCTGCTTACATACCAGTCAATAAAGATAAATTGTTGCCAAGTCTAAATACACCACCTTTAAAAAGAGAAAACAGGCTATATCAAGCAGATTGGCTTTTAAGATTTTATGGCTTTAAAGTACATGATTTATTAGATGAAGATAATCCTAATTTCAATATATTAGTAGATCCTAAAGCAAATTGGGCTTTAAGACACTTAAATGAATTTCCCAAAGAAATCAACACAGCATCCTATTATGATTTATTAAAAGTTCCTGGTATTGGTATTAAATCAGCCCAAAGGATAGTCGCTTGTCGTAAAAACTTTAAAATAACTTATAGTGACTTAAAGAAAATGGGAATTGTCTTAAAAAGAGCTAAATATTTTATTACTTGTAATGGTAAATATTTTATAAGTAGTGAGTATTTCAAAAAAAGTTTTATTGAAGCCAATTTAATTTTAGAAGATAATGAAAAAATAGAAAATAGAAAAGAGCAGTTAAGTTTATTTTGAAAGAAGATTTAGTATATTTATATAATGGTAATTTTAATAGTTTATTAGATTTAATTTATAGATTATTAAACCTAAAAAATAAACCATTAGATATATGTGATAAAGAAAAATATAGACCATCACTTTTAGAAGAAGTAGTAGAACTAGAATTGAATGATCATTTTGATATAAATAAATTAAATTTATCTTCTAATATAATTAAAACTATATATTATGTATATTTATCAGAGGAAGAGCACAAAGAACTTATCATATATTACTTCTTACTCAATGCTTTAAAATACAGGGAAAAAATATTTACTATGCGAAACTTAAAATGTGTATCAAGCACACTCAAAATTGCCAAATATGTAAGTGGAGAAAGTCATAAGTTAAAAGGGTTTTTAAGATTTAAAGAAATAAATAATCATGTTTTATATGCAGAAATTAGTCCAACAAATCATGTTTTAGAGCTATTATCCTATCATTTTACTAAACGTCTAAAAAATGAATATTGGATAATCAAAGATGTTGGAAGAAATATGTATAGTATTTATGATACAAAAAGATACTATATAGTATCAGGGAAGAATATAAATTTAAAGGAAATAAATACAAGTGAAAATGAAGAAGAAATCGAAAATTTATGGTTATCATTTTTTAAAACGATAGGCATAAAATCTAGAGAAAACAAACGTTGTCAAATGAACTTTATGCCAAAGAAATATTGGAAATATATGATAGAAATGGAGGGTGTTTATGAAAAGAGTAATCATGAATGAGGAATTATATAATTGTTGTGAAGAAGCAATAGATTTATTATGCGGAACAGTAAAAAAGACATTAGGCCCAAGAGGATCCAATGCGATAATTGATCATTCCTTGTTTAGTCCCTTTATTACCAATGATGGAGTAACTATAGCGAAAAACATAGAGAGCGAAGATGAAAGAGTAAATACGATCTTAACTTTAGCTAAGGAGGCCTCCATTAAGACTGATGAAGAAGTAGGAGACGGAACAACCACCACTTTAGTTTTACTAGAAAGCATTTTTAAAAATGGATTAGAAAAAATTAAGTCAGGAAAAAATCCTCATAGATTAAAAAAAGAACTAGATGAGGGAACAAAAGAGATAATAGCAAAAATAAAAGAAGAAGCAAGAATACCATCAGAAGAAGATTACTTTCGTGTTGCCAGTATCGCAGCCAGTGATGAAGAAATAGGACATCTAGTTAGTTCAGTATATTTAAAATTAAATTCTAAAGGCTCTTTAAAAATAGAAGAAAGTAGGGAAAAAGAAACTTATGTTAAATATGTAAATGGTTATACTCTTGATACCATATTATCTTCTCCTTATTTTTTAAAAGAAGAAATTACTTATAACAATCCTTATGTTTTAATTATAAATAAAGATATTAAAGAAATAGAGGAAATAAGTGAAGTAATTAACTTTTTAATTGATAAGAAAAGTCCTTCTATAATTTTAGCTCAAGACTATAATGAGGAAGTAATAAATCAAATATTATCTCTTAATTTTAATAAAATAACAAATGTTACCTTATTGAAAATGCCTGAATATGGAACTCATCAAATAGATATATTAAATGATATAGAAGTAATCACTGATGCTAAAATAGTAAAAATAACAGATGAAATAACTCTAAGCAATTTAGGTAAATGCAACAAAGTAGTAATAAATAAAGAATATGTAAATATTTTTTACGATAAAGAAAGTAAAAAAGTTGAAAGGCATTTAGCCAAAATAAAAAAGAGGAGTATAGAAGAAAAAGATTCCTACGAATTAGACTTTTTAAATGAACGAATAGCAAAACTGACAAATGGTAGAGGAATAATTTATGTCGGAGCGTCTACTACAACTGAAGCACGAGAAAAGAAAATGAGATTTGATGATGCTCTATATGCTTTAGAAAATACAAGTGACGGCGTAGTACCAGGAAGTGGAATAATTTTACTAAGAATAAGTGATGAAATGCAGATTGAAACTGACGGATATGAAATACTAAAAAAATCTTTAGAAAAACCATTCTATCAAATCTTAGAAAATGTAGGAATTGAACGAGAAGAAGTATACAGTAAAATAAAGGAAAGCAATTATGAATTAATATATAATGTTTTAGATGAAAAATATGAATCAGTTACGAAAACAAGCGTGGTAGATCCTGTAAGTGTTGTAACAAGTGCCTTAGAAAATGCTTCCTCTATTGCTAGTATGCTTCTTACAACAACTTGCTTAATTATTAATGAATTTCAAGAACCAAACAAGATAAATATAAATAGCGAATTATAATGTGAGTTTACATTTTAAAAAAATAAAACTTGCATTTTTTTAATATTGTGATATACTGTTATTAGTAATCATTACTATTAAGGAGAAAATATGCGAAATACAAGACAAAGAAATTTAATCTTAAATATTGTAAATAATTCGTATGATCATTTAAATGCTGAAAGTATTTATGAAATTGCCAGAAAGACTCTGCCCAATATCAGTTTAGGAACCGTTTATCGAAACTTAAATCAATTATTAGAAATGAAAAAAATCAAAAAAATAAAAATGGCAGATGGTGATCACTTTGATAATTTAAATGAAAAGCATAACCATTTTATATGTGAAAAATGTCATAAAATTATTGATGTTAAAGATAATATTATGCTAAATTTCAAAATTGGTAATAACAAAATAGTAGATTACGAAATAAATTTCATAGGTATATGTGAAGACTGTTTAAAAAAGGAGGAATATTAATGGAAACAGAAGAAAAAGAAATATATACTATACCAAGGATTGGTGATGATGCACCTCATTTTGTTGCTAAAACAACACAAGGAGAAATACACTTCCCAGAGGATTATAAAGGAAAATGGGTAATTCTATTTTCTCATCCAGCTGATTTTACACCAGTATGTACAACTGAATTCATGACTTTTGCTAGCATGCAAGAAGAATTTAAAAGTATGAATGTAGAATTAATTGGCTTATCTATTGATAGCATCTATGCTCATATAGCATGGTTAAGAACAATCAAAGAAAAAATTAAATGGAATGGTATGGAAAATTTAGAAGTAAAATTCCCAGTAATTGAAGATATTAAAATGGAAGTAGCCAACAAATTTGGAATGATTTCACCAAAAGAGTCAACTACTCAAGCTGTAAGAGCAGTATTCTTTATTGACCCAGAGGCAAAGATAAGAACAATTATGTATTATCCTCAATCTTTGGGAAGAAATTTCGAAGAAATAAAAAGAGTAATCCAAGGATTGCAGAAAGCTGATGCAGAAGGAATTGCAACACCAGCTAATTGGCACCCAGGTGATGATGTTATTATGCCAGCACCAGGTTCATGTGGTCTAGCTAAAGCAAGAGTGGAAAACCAAGATGCAGAAACATACTGCTTAGATTGGTTCTTATGCTTTAAAAAAGAAAATAAATAATACCATTAAAAACTTTCAAAATTCATTTATTTTGAAAGTTTTTTATCTTATAGGAAAGTACACGAAATACGGGTTCTTAAACATTGAGGAGTGATGAAAGAAATTTTATCACTCTTTTATGTTTCT
>ERZ1643251.824-NODE-824-length-39736-cov-9.679998_pt1 | contig 39736 bp, 31 predicted proteins | sample MGYA00579261_ERZ1643251 | MGnify/ENA primary metagenome ERZ1643251 (study PRJEB29033, sample SAMEA4952267) | chicken gut metagenome | biome: Broiler Chicken; feature: Gastrointestinal Tract; material: Caecum | place: Ireland | collected 2018 | study: Broiler... | reverse complement strand
GGGTTGGTTTTGTGCGCCTTTTTTCGGGCCCGCTCGGATCATTTCTTTCACACTATCCCTCTTTGTCCAATGTCACAGAGCCATCAAACTCTGTAAGAGCAATCGAGGGGTCGCTGGGGTCCATGGGATTTGGAACTGTCTCCCATTTGAGATTGCTCCAAGGGTCTGTTGTAGTCCAGTCAAAGCTATCATTGGGATAAATCTTCCCATTTTCCAGCTTTACGGAGACAACAAAGCATCCATTGGTACCAGTTATATCCGCTACTTCACCCGGATGAACCACATAGATGTCAACCGGCTCTGTTTCAGACAGATCAAACATAATGTTCTTATCGCCGGTAGAATCATCATAGATTTCTGCTCCAATCTGACAGGTTTCCCTGCCTATGATTCCGTTGATTGTGTAGGTGTCCTGCAAACCCATAGGGGTATTCTGCTGAATGGCAGCGGTATCCGCCGCCAGGGCCGGTACCGAAAGTCCAGCGGACAGCGCCAGGGCCAGAGAGAGTGAGATTGCCTTGTGTAAGTGTTTCATGTCTTTTTTCCTCCGTATTATGTTTTCTCACGGGAAGGGCAAGGGGGCTTGCGCCCCCCTGCGCCTGTCCGTGAGGAAAACAAAAATCGTGCTGTGCGGGTAAAAATACCTCCACACAGCACGAATCATACGGCACAATAGCAGGATACCACTTGCAAAGTTGCGGTCAGCAAGGGTATAATAATACTGTGGTACGGATATCCGTTGTGTGGGTGGTGCATGCACCCGCGCAGGGCCACAGGTGTTGCCGCACCTGTGGCCTGCCGCACTTATTCCGTTTTCCTCAAGACTGATTATAATCAATTTTCTCTGGCTGCGCAAGTGGTTTTCAAATTTTATCCTCCCGCTTGCCGGAGATGCCATACACGCAGTTTTCTTTGGAGCACTGTACGCGCAAGCGGCGGCATTCTGGAATGTTATGCACCATCGGTGTCATTCCCGAACTGCCGCCCCTTTTCCATTTCCCGTCCAGTCTTGACACCCCTTCGCCTACCTCTTACAATAATCTTTATAAGAATACTCGGTCCTGTCGGGGTCCGCGCCCACGGGACCGCTGCACCAAGGAGGTTCCATGGAGCATTCCACTTCCACCGTGCCCCAGGGACGCGCCCCCATGTCCCCCATCCGAAAACGGTATTGGATTGATCTGGTGATCCGCTGTATCATCTTTCTTTTTTGCGTCCTGCTGTGGCTGCGCCACCCGTCGTCCTTTGATATTCTGTACGGTATGCGCTTCTTCTCCCATTTTTCCGTGCTGCATCTGCTGTGGCTGGTGTGGGTCCTCGATATGCTGTGCCAGCTGATTCCCGCCAAGCGGCAAATTGCCCTGGGGTCTCAAAAGCTGTTTCAGCAGCGGTTCCGGCCCATTCGGGAAAAAATCAATCATCAGGCTTTGCGGGATTATATCGTCTCCACCACCAAATCCGCCTACAAGGTGATGGTGTTGTGGGTAGCCTTTGGCGCGGTCCAGGGGTTGCTGTACCACCTAGGGATTCTCAACCGCAGTATGATGTTTTTGCTGTCGGCGGCGTTTTACGTCTGCGACCTGATCTGTGTTCTCATCTGGTGCCCGTTCCGGCTGATGATGAAAAACTGCTGCTGCACCACCTGCCGCATTTTCAACTGGGACCATCTGATGATGTTTACGCCCCTGTTTTTTTTTTCCAGTTTTTATTCCTGGAGTTTGTGTTTTCTGTCGGTGGTGGTCTTCTGCATGTGGGAATTGAGCGTCCTGCTGCACCCGGAACGATTTTGGGAGCAGTCCAATGAAGCATTAAAGTGTTCCAACTGCACCGACAAACTCTGTACCCAATATTGTCAGAAATTACGGAAATAGCAAAAATCGGGCGCGCTGCCGCGGCAGCGCGCCCATACTGTTTATTGTTCGTCAATGGTGGACACAGAGAAGGAAATCTCCTCCAGGGTCCCCAGGAGCATCCGCACTGTGTCGAGAGACGTGAACATGGTCACGTTGTTTTCCACGGCGCAGCGGCGGATGGCATAGCCGTCCTTGTAATGGATGCCGGAATTGATGGCACGGGTGTTGAGAATATAGCTAGCCTCACCCCGGCGGATGGTCTGCAAAATCTCGTCGCTGCCCTCACTGAGCTTGCCCAGAACCCGGACGCGGATTCCATGGGCTTTCAGCTTTTCAGCGGTGCCGAAGGTGGCGGCGATATTGTAGCCCAGGCGGTAGAACCGCTTGACCAGGGGCAGCACTTCGTCCTTGTCCTCGTCGGCCACGGTGACCACAACGGTGCCGTGGTCCTTGACGCCGACGCCGCTGGCCTTGAGGGCCTTATACAGGGCACGGTTCAAGTTCACATCGTAGCCGATGGCCTCGCCGGTGGACTTCATTTCGGGGGACAGATAGGCGTCCAGACCGGCGATCTTGGAGAAGGAGAAAGCTGGGACCTTCACATAATAGCGCTGCTTTTCTCTCGGATACAGCTCCCGGAAGCCCTGCTCCTTGAGGCTGTGGCCCAGAATAACCTTGGTTGCAATATCGGCCAGGGAATAGCCGGTGGCCTTGGACAGGAAGGGAACGGTCCGGGAGGAACGGGGATTGACCTCGATGACATAGACGTTCTCGTTCTTGTCCACAATGAACTGGATATTATACAATCCCACGATGCCGATGCCCAGGCCCAGCTTGCGGGTGTAGTCCAGAATGGTGTCCTTGACCTTCTGGGAGATGGAGAAGGTGGGATAAACGCTGATGGAGTCGCCGGAGTGGATGCCGGTCCGCTCCACCAGTTCCATGATACCGGGGACGAACACATCGGTACCGTCACAGATGGCGTCTACCTCCAGCTCCTTACCCACAATATACTTATCGACCAGAACCGGCTGTTCCTCGTTTATGGAAACGGCAGTTTGCAGGTACGTCTTCAAATCCTGGTCCTTGGAAACAATCTGCATGGCCCGGCCGCCCAAAACGTAACTGGGCCGTACCAGCACCGGATAGCCGATACGGTTGGCCACCCGGATGCCGTCTTCGATATTGGTGACGGCCTCGCCGGTGGGCTGGGGAATCTTCAATTCCTGCATGACCCGCTCGAAGGCATCGCGGTTCTCGGCCTTTTCGATGGCGGCAAAGTCGGTGCCGATGATCTTGACGCCCCGCTTCATCAGGGGTTCCGCCAGATTGATGGCCGTCTGACCGCCCAGGGAAGCAATCACGCCGATGGGCTGTTCCAGATCGATGACGTTCATCACGTCCTCCACCGTCAACGGCTCAAAGTACAGCTTGTCGGAACAGGTGTAATCGGTGGAGACGGTCTCCGGGTTGTTGTTGATGATGATAGCTTCGTAGCCGCTGGCCTTGATGGTCTGAACAGCGTGGACCGTAGAGTAATCGAACTCCACGCCCTGACCGATACGGATGGGGCCGGAACCCAGAACCACAATCTTTTTGTGGTCGGAGACAATGGACTCGTTCTCCTGCTCGTAGGTGGAGTAGAAGTAGGGCACATAGCTGTCAAACTCAGCGGCGCAGGTGTCAATCATCTTATAGACAGGGACAATACCGGCGGTTTTGCGCTTTTCGCAGACGTCCAGCTCTGTGGTGTCCCACAGCTTGGCGATATACTTGTCAGAAAAGCCCATGCGCTTGGCGCTCCACAGCACATCCAAATCGCCCACGTTGGACTTGAGAGCATGCTCACAGTCAATGATGTTCTTGATTTTATCCAGGAACAGCATATCGATCTTGGTGGCGTTGCAGATCACGCCCAGGTCGGTGCCATGGTAAATCAGCTCGGCAATGGCAAAAATCCGGTCATCGGTGCCGATTTGGATATACTCCAGCAGCTCTTGGGGCCCCATGGTGTCGAATTTGGCCATATGCAGATGGCACACACCGGTCTCCAGGGACCGAACAGCCTTGAGCAGGGATTCTTCGATGGTACGGCCCACGGCCATGACTTCGCCGGTGGCCTTCATCTGTGTAGACAGCGCATTGGAGGCGTCCGCGAACTTGTCAAAGGGGAACCGGGGCATTTTGGTCACCACATAGTCCAGGGACGGCTCGAAGCTGGCGGGGGTGTTGGCCAGTTGGATTTCATCCAGGTGCATACCCACGGCGATTTTGGCGGAGACCCGGGCAATGGGGTAGCCGCTGGCCTTGGAGGCCAGGGCGGAGGAACGGGACACACGGGGGTTGACCTCGATGAGGTAATAGCGGAAGGAAGCCGGGTCCAGAGCAAACTGGACGTTGCAGCCACCCTCGATTTTCAGGGCGCGGATCAGCTTCAAAGCGCTGTCGCGGAGCAGATGGTATTCCTTATTGGTCAGGGTTTGGCTGGGAGCCACCACGATGGAGTCGCCAGTGTGGATGCCTACGGGATCGATGTTCTCCATGTTACAAATAGTGATGGCCGTATCATTGGCGTCACGGATGACCTCATATTCGATTTCCTTGTAGCCCTTGATGCTCTTTTCCACCAACACCTGATGGACCGGTGACAGGGACAGGGCATTTTTGAGGATTTCACAGCACTCCTCTTCATTGTCGGCAAAACCGCCGCCGGTGCCGCCCAGGGTAAAGGCGGGACGCAGCACCACAGGGTAGCCGATTTCCTCAGCGGCTTTCAGGCCCTCGTCCATGGAATTGGCGATGATAGAGGGCAGCACCGGCTCACCCAACTGCTGGCACAGCTCCTTGAACAGCTCTCTGTCCTCGGCCTGGCGGATGGAGTCGCTGGAGGTGCCCAGCATTTCCACGCCGCACTCCTTGAGCACACCCATCTTTTCCAGCTCCATGGCCAGATTCAAACCGGTCTGGCCGCCGATGCCGGGAATCAGAGCGTCGGGCCGCTCCACCCGGATGATGCGGGCGGCGTACTCCGCCGTCAAGGGCTCCATATAGACCTTGTCGGCAATGGAGGTGTCGGTCATGATGGTGGCGGGGTTGGAGTTGGCCAGCAGGACCTCGTAGCCCTCCTCTTTCAGGGCAAGGCACGCCTGGGTGCCGGCGTAGTCGAACTCGGCGGCCTGTCCGATGACGATGGGGCCGGAGCCGATGACCATGACTTTGCGAATGTCTGTTCTCTTAGGCATTGGGCTTGCCCTCCTTCATCATAGCAAGAAACTCATCAAACAGGTAGCCGCTGTCTTGGGGACCGGGGGCGCTTTCCGGGTGGTACTGCACAGAAAAAACCTTGTCCTCGCGGCAGGCCACGCCCTCCACGGTGTTGTCCAGCAGGTTAATATGGGTGACCTCCAAGCCGGTGCCTTTGACGGAGTCGGCGTCCACGGCGTAGGAGTGGTTCTGGCTGGTGATCTCGATTTTGCCGGTGCGCAGGTTTTTCACCGGATGATTGCCGCCCCGGTGGCCGAATTTCAGCTTGTACGTTTTGGCGCCGTAGGCCAGGGAGATCATCTGGTGGCCCAGGCAGATGCCGCAGATGGGATACTTGCCCCGCATCTCTTTGACCAGTTCGATGACCGGCGTCACATCCTCCGGGTCGCCGGGGCCATTGGACAGGAAAATGCCGTCGGGATTCATACCGGCGATGACCGAGGCCGGGGTATCGTAGGGCACCACGGTGACGTTGCAGCCCCGGGCGTTGAGGGAACGGATGATATTCAGTTTGATGCCGCAGTCCACGGCCACCACGTCAAACTTGGGGTTGGAGGTCCGGGAGTACCAGCGCTTGCGGCAGCTGACCCGCTTCACCTGATCGTGGGGCAGCTCCGTGGTGTTCAGCAGCTCCAGCGCCGCGCCCAAGGGCAAATCGGCGTCGCAGAGCAACACCTTACGGCTGCCGTGGTCCCGGATGGACCGGGCCAGCAGCCGGGTGTCCAGTCCCTCAATGGCGGGAATGTGGTTCTCCTCCAGAATCTCCGACAGCGTCTTGGTATAGCGGAAGTTGGAGGGGTTGTCGTTGTACTCCCGGACCACCAGACCGCCGATGGTGGGAATCTTTGTCTCAAAATCGTCGTCGGCGGTGCCGTAGTTGCCAATGAGGGGGTACGTCATGACCACAATCTGATCGGTATAGGAGGGGTCGGAGACAATCTCCTGATAGCCCACCATGGAGGTGTTGAACACCAGCTCGCAGACACGGGTATCCATACTGCCGAAGCCCCGGCCATAGTATTCGCTGCCATCCTCCAAAACGATCTTCCGGTTAAAACCTTTCGCCATACTGCCATCCTTTCCTGTCCGTGGGCCGGATTCCGGCCGCAAAAAAACGGCTTGCAGGTAGCGTACCCGCAAGCCGATCCGTAAAAGCACTCCGCCGGGCCGTCTGGTACGCCCGACAGCCCTTGTCGTTTCCATTAAGATATCACGTTTTTTTCTTCGGTGCAATAGACGAAGCCCATAAACATCGCCGGATTTTGGCATTTTGCATTGTATATCTTGAACATCGCCCATTCAGAACCTAACAAACTTTTAGGCTTTCAAAATTTTATTCGGATTTTCTGAGTAAAAACGCGGTTTATCCATAATTCTGCCGCAATATTTCATCAATATACACCCCTTTTTGTATTTGTTGAAAATGACGAATCTATGCATGCTGCATCGTCTTTCCAAATGATACCGCATGTGGTACACTTATAAATAGAAAAATTAAAAGAAGGAAGTGGCATCCATCATGAAACGATTGCTTTCCCTGGCCCTGGCCGCTGCCATGACGCTGGCGCTGATTCCGGCGGCCCATGCCGCCAGCGGCGTCACCACTGGTTCCGGCGTAGCTTCCGGCGGCAAGCTGGTCTATGTGGACATGGCCGGCCGCACCGGTGACGTGGTCATCGGCACCGACGGCCTCCACACCGACACGGCAGCCTCCTCCATGGTCACCGGCAGCGTGGCCGCCGTCAACGGCGGTTTCTTCAACTCCTATTACTCCGGCGCCGGCAACGTCTTCCCCTCCAACTGCGCCGAGGTTTACGGCGCGCTGGTCCGGGACGGCCAAGTGCTCCACGCCGGCGACGCCAACAACGTCATCGGCTTCACCTATGACGGCAAAGTGGCCATCGACCGGGTGACCATCCAGACCACCGCCGTTATCAGCGGCAAGGGCACGGCCACCGTCTGGGGCGTCAACAAGCTGTACAACGACTCCACCGGCATCATGCTGATGACCGATGACCTGAAGCTGGCCTATACGGTCCCCGCCTCCTCCAAGGTCTTCACCATCAAGGACGACAAGGTGGTGTCCGTCAATGGCGGCGGCACCTACACTACCCCCGCCGGATGCAGCGTACTGATCTACAATTCCGGCGCTGTGGCCAATGTCAGCCAGTGGAACAGTCTGCCCGCCGTGGGCGATACCATTCGCTTCGCCTACAACTACACCGGCACCCGTACCGCCGATCAGGCCATGTGGGACAACATGAAGACCATCGTCACCGGCGGCCGCATGCTGGTGCAGAGCAAGCAGAACGTCACCGCCAACAGCTCCTATAACTCCCAGTACGACAGCGACCCCAAGCAGTCCAACACCAGTTCTTCCCTGCGGTCCTTTGCCGCTGTTATGGGTGACGGCCGTCTGCTGCTGGGCACCGCCTCCGGCACCTTCCCCCAGATTGCCAACGATCTGATTGCTCTGGGCGCGGTCCACGCCATCAGCCTGGACGGCGGTGCCTCCTCCATGCTCTACGCCGACGGCAGCGGCTTCCTGACCCCGGCAGGCCGGGAGCTGGCCGTGGTTCTGACCATCGTTCCCCAGGACCCCAACGAAAAACCCTATGAGAACCCCGAATCCGGCGGCAGCGGCTCCAATGCCATCGACCCCGGCGTGGCCGACCCCCATACCCCCTCTTCCTGGGCCGCCGCCGATGTGGAAAAGGCCCGCTCCCTGGGTCTGATCCCCTCCTGGCTCACCTACGGCTACAAGGGCCCCATCACCCGGGCGGAATTTGCCGCCACGGTGCTGCAGCTGTTCCCCGCCTGCCTGGGCAAGAGCGCCGATACGATCCGCGATGAGATGGGCATTTACGGCGACGAGTTTGCCTCCTACAAATTCACCGATTACGACAACTACAACGTCCAGTTGGCTGCTGCCCTGGGCATCGTCACCGGTTATGAGGATGGCACCTTCCGCCCCAACAACTCCATCACCCGGGAGCAGGCCGCCATTATGATTCAGCGGGCTGTGAAACTGCTGGGCACCGTGACGCCCACCAAGAATCCCACCTTCACCGACGCCGCCAAGGTGTCCCCCTGGGCCGCTGAGGGCGTTCAGTTCGTCACCTCCTGCGGCATTATGAACGGCAGCAATAACGCCTTCAATCCCCAGGGTACCTACACCCGCGAGCAGACCTACATCACCATGCTCAACGTCTACAACGCCATTAAGGGCAGCTGACCCGTCATAAAAACCCCCTTCCCACCATAGGATAGCGGTGTGAAGGGGGTTTTTTCCAATGACTAAAAAACCGTTGCTGTGGGCCTTTGTGCTGTCGTCCCTGGCCGGTACGGCCATGCACTTTGCCTACAATGTTTTGCCCATTCCCCTGGTGGGGCTGCTGGCCCCGGTCAGTGAGAGCGTCTGGGAACATTTAAAGTTGCTGTACTGGCCCTTTCTGGTGGCATCGGCCCTGATGGCCCGTCGGAAAGCCGACCCGCTGCGCTGGTGGAGCGGTGCGCTGGCGGCGCTGCTGCTCCAACCCCTGGTACTGACAGGTCTATACTATCTGCTGAAAACCGGCTTCGGCGTGGAATCCCTTTGGGTGGATATCACCCTTTATTACGCCGTCATGGCCCTGGGCTTTTTCACGGCTTACCGGCTGGAACGGACGTGCCGGGCCATGCCCTTTGTGGGACTGCTTATCGTTCTGGCCGCCGTCTATGGCGTCAGTCTCATGGCCTTCTCCCTGGCCGCCCCCAGTCTGCCCATCTTTACAGCGCCTTGAGCAGCGCCCGCAGATAGTCCCAGGTCCGGGCCACAGAGGCAATGCTCATGCGCTCCTGGGGCGTATGGACATCAAAGAGATTGGGGCCCAGACTGATACAGTCCAGTCCCGGCAGCTTTTTGCTGAGAACACCGCACTCCAGCCCCGCGTGGATGGAGACCACCTGGGGCTCCCGGCCATATTGCTGGCGGTAAACTTCCACGGCAATGTTCCGCAGGGGCGACGTCTCCCGGTACTCCCAGGCGGGGTAATCGCCCAGGTCGAAATACAATCCGTTGGACTGCTGGGCGATGCCTTGGAGCACAGCGGTCAGATACCGCTTGTCCCGCTCCAGACTGCTGCGGATGGCAAAGGTCAGCTTCACCGTGTCACCGGCCACCCGGAGAATACCCAGGTTCAGCGACGTCTCCACCAGACCTTCCATGGAGCGGCTGCGGGACTGGACGCCGTTGGGCACCTCCGTCAGCAGCCGCAGAAAGCGTTGGGTGCTGGGCCGGTCCCAGATTTCCGCCACACCGGTGTTGTCCGGCGTGCAGGTGATGGTCAGCCCCGTCTCCACCGGATACGCCTCCCGCAGCTCGGCGGCAAAGGCTTCGGCAGCCGCAGCCAAACTCCGCTCTTTGTCCGGCGGCGCCACAAACAGCGCCTCGGCCTCTCTGGGAATCACATTGTCCCGGCCGCCGCCCCGGAGACTTGCCACCCGCAGGGGCGTCACATGGTCCAGGAGCCGCAAAGCCTGCCCCAGCAGCAGAATGGCATTGGCCCGTCCCTTATCGATGTCGCTGCCGGAGTGACCGCCCAGCAGGCCCGTCACCCGCAGCCGGTACAGGTATCCCGCCGCGGGGGCCGTGTCATAGGGCAGGGCAATGGTGGCCGTGACGCCGCCTGCACAGCTGACGGTAAAAACGCCCTCCTCCTCGGAATCCAGATTCACCATACGCCGCCCCCGGAGCAGCAACGGGTCCAGGGCTTCCGCACCAGCCATGTCCGTTTCCTCGTCGGCAGTCAGCAGCACCTCCAGGGGCGGGTGGATGGCGTCAGGGTCGTCCAGCAGGGCCAGGGCGTAGGCAATGGCGATGCCGTTGTCACCGCCCAGGGTGGTACCCTGGGCATAGATCTGGTCACCGTCCACGGCCAGCCGCAATCCTTGGGTGCGGAACTCCAAATCACAGTCCGCCGTCTTCTCCCAAACCATATCCAGATGGCCCTGGAGAATCACGGTGGGGTGGTCCTCATAGCCGGGGGAAGCGTCTTTGTAAAGGACGACGCTGTTGGTCCGGTCCCGGCAGCACCGCAGGCCCCGCTGCGCGGCAAAGTCCGCACAGAACTGGCTGATGGCCGCCGTGTGGCCGGAGCCTCTGGGAATGGCGCTGATCTGCTCAAACCAGTGAAAAACCGCCGCCGGTTCCAGACCGGACAGTACGGTGGAAGTCATGGAATCATCTCCTGTATCAAGATACCGTGATTATACCACAGGAGATAAAAGATTGGTGAACTTTTTTGCCGCTGCCTCTTGCCTTTTGGCGAAAATTCTGTTGTGTTGGGAACGAGCAGTCGGGGTGCGCCCCGGCTCTTTTTCCGCCCCATCCAGACTATCATGAACAGGAAATGACGGTCCGCCATGGGAACCACCGTACAGAATAACAAAATTGTCAACGGCGTCGTCTGGAAACAGATGTTGCTGTTTTTTTTCCCATTTTTCTGGGGACGCTGTTCCAACAGCTGTACTCCATGATTGACGCGGTCATTCTGGGCCGCTTTGTGGGTAAGGAAGCGTTGGCCGCTGTCGGCGGCACGGACCTGGAAGTGATCAATCTGCTGGTCAACTTCTTTGTGGGCCTGTCCTCCGGCGCGTCGGTGGTCATCTCCCAGCACTACGGCGCCCGCCACCGCATGGCCCTGCGCTGTGCCGTCTGTACGGCCATTGTGCTGGCCGTGGTCTGCGGCGGCCTGTTGACGCTGGTGGGCGTCTTCGGCTCCCCCACCATTCTCCGGTGGATCAAAACCCCCGAAGACATTTTCCATTATGCCGAAGACTATATGCGCTTCTACTTCCTTGGCATGATCCCCTCCATGATCTACAACATGGGCTCCGGCATTTTCCGGGCCGTGGGCGACGCCCGGCGGCCCCTCTATTTCCTGGCCGTCTGCTGCGTCCTCAACATCGTGCTGGACCTGCTGCTGGTGGTGGTCATTCCCCTGGGCACTGCTGGTGCGGCCATTGCCACTTCCATCGCCCAGGTGATCTGCGCCGTGCTGGTGCTGGTCTCTTTGTGCCGCACCAAGGATATCTTCCGGCTCCATTTGAAGCGGATTTACTTCCAGCCCTCCCTGCTGTCCCACATGCTGCGCATCGGCTTGCCTGCCGGTGTCCAGTCCTCCATGTACAGCATTTCCAACGTCTTTATCCAGGCGTTCATCAACGGTCTGGGCACCGATTCCATTGCCGCCTGGGCCGCCTTCCGCAAGGTGGACAGCGTCTACTGGCCCATCAGCTCGGCTTTGGGCATCACCGTCATGACCTTTGTGGGCCAGAACTTCGGCGCCCGCCGCTATGACCGGCTCAAGTCCACCATCCGCACCGGTTTCATTTTGCAGTTCTCCATCACCGCCGCCATTGTGGCCCTGATGGTGCTGTTCCGCAATCCCCTCATTGCCATTTTCAATGAGGATACCGCCGTGCGGGAAATCGGCGGAGAAATTCTCCTGGCCATTACGCCTTACTACTTCCTCTATATCTGCATCGAGATTCTCTCCGGCGCCATGCGCGGCGTGGGCGAAAGCCTCAAGCCCGCCCTGCTGACCGTGGGCGGCATCTGCGCCCTGCGTCTGGTATACCTGTTCCTCTTTGTGGGCGACACCCCCACCAACAGTGGCATTGCATTCAGTTATCCTCTGACCTGGGGCGTCACCACCGTTCTGTTCATCATCTACTACCTGCGGGGCCGCTGGCTGCGCCATCACATCCAGCAGCAAACGGCCTAAGTTCCTTCGATCAGGTCCGCCAGTCCGTCGGCCAGCAGCTCCGCCGCCGCCAACGCTTCTTTCAGCGTATTGCCCGAAGAACCCACCTCAATCAGCAGAGACCCTGGCGTCATATGCTGATTGAACCGCTCGGTCCGCAAATCCAGATTGCGGCAGAGGCCCGGCCACTGGCGTTCCAGCACCGCCTGTAATTTCAGCGCCCAGCTCAGATTATCCTGCCAGTTGGGGTGGCTCAAACCGCCCTGGTCGGTGCCCACCACCAGCATCAGCTGGGCCGTCTCCTGTCCGTCCAGGGTGACAGCGTGGCGCACCGGCGTGCCATCGGCGTTGGCACCGGCGTCTCGATGGATGTCAATGACCATCTGGATGGTCGGATACTCCTCCACCCACTGCTCAATCTTTTTCAGCGTGGAATTATAGGCCCCGTTATAACTGGGATAGTCGTTGAAGGACGTGTCGTGGAGCACGGAGATTCCCCGCGCTTCCAGTCCCTCGGCCAAGACTCGCCCCACCCGTACCACGGAGTATTCCGTGTCCTGGGTGCGGGCGGTTTCGTTTTCGTCGTATTCCCATCCGGCCTCCATGGTGTAGGCTTCGGAGGTGTGGGTATGGACAATAAGCACCGTGGGGCCGTCCTGGTCAAAATTCAGAACGCTTTCCCGCTGCAGCAGTTCCCACGGGTCCACATCGTAGGTGCAGGCCCCGCCGATGGTGATGGCCGCTGCATCCTCCTTGGTAAACACCAGCTTGTCCCCTTCCGGTTCCGATTTCGGCGAGGCAGGCTCCTCCTGTTGTGCCGGTTCCGGCGTCTTCTGCTCCGGTTCCTGTGTTTGTTCCGGCGCTGTGGCCGCCATGGCGGCCGCCGGTACCGGCGGCGCCAGCCACGCTTCTAAGGTGCGGGCGGTCCAGTCCTCCACCCCCAGCGCCATCATCAGCCGCAGGGCCAGGGCCATGGTGAGCATGGACGCCGCCCGGCGGCGGACCCTGAGTTTATCGCTCTGCATGGCAATCCCTCCCTATAAGGTATCCTATGCAGCCGCACCGGTCCTTAGAACGCTTTTTTTATGCAGAAGGGATTACACGCAAAAAAACAGGAGCGCCGCTGTGCAGCGCTCCTGTTTTGGTATTGAATTATTCCAGCACGTCGGAACCGTTGCCGGTCTCTGTGGTCGTTCCACCGCCGGTACCCGGGTCCGTTGTGGTGCCACCGCCCGTACCGGGATCGGTGGGCGTGGTGGTGCCGGTGCCGGGGTCTGTCGTGGTACCACCGCCCGTACCGGGATCGGTCGTCGTACCACCACCGGTGCCGGGATCGGTGGGCGTAGTGGTGCCGGTGCCGGGGTCCGTTGTCGTACCACCGCCCGTACCGGGATCGGTTGTCGTACCACCGCCCGTACCGGGATCGGTGGGGTTGTTGGGATCGGTCGGTGTCGTCGGCTCCTCCGGCTTTTCCTCTTCCTGCTTACCGATGACCGTCACACGGTCCCGCTTCTGATAGGTGCTGTTGGGGAACTGGACCTTCTCCCAATCGGAGACCGGGTTGCCGTCGGCGTCAATATACTGCTTGTAGGTAACGGTCTTATAGCCGGTATAGGGCGTGACGGTAACCTGCTTGTAATCGGCGGGTTTGGTTTCATCCACCTGGGTTACATCTTTCCATTGGGTGGTGGAAATCGTTTTGGAATCCAGCTTCACCGTATACTCGCTCTCCTTGGTGCCCACCAGACCAATATGCACCTTGCCGTCCTTCAGATAGGCGTCAATGCGGATGGGGTTATTGGTGGAATTGGAGAACTTAAAGTCCACATTGCTGCCCCAATAGATGGTGGCGTCCATACCCAGCGGCACATAGTCCACGGTGTACATATGCTCCAGCCGCTCGACAATATTCAGATCGGCCAACAGGGTCGCATGGTAAATGGTGGAAGCCACCTGACAGATGCCGCCGCCTACCTCAGGCGTGGACGTGCCATTGACGAAAGCGATGGCCGCCTGATAGCCCTTGGCCGCCGTCCGTTCACCGACAATGTCGTTGAAGGAGAATACGTCGCCGGGGTTCAGAATGGTGCCGTCGATGGCCTTGCAGGCCAAATCCAGATTGGTGGTACGGCCAGGATTGTAGGGGTACGGCGTGTCGGACGAGCCCAGCACATCATGGAACAGGGTCTCTTCCAGCTTGGCACGGGTGACCTCCGGCTCCACCGCCGACAGGGTGATGGACAAATCCGTCCCCTCCTCGGCCATGTCCTGCTTCTGCTTGGCCGCAGCCAAGTCGAAGCCGTAGCCCTCCACCTCATCGACAATTTCCTTTTTGTCCTTGTCGTAGTAGGCGTCGGCCATGTCGGTGCACATCTCTTTATAGAGGGCATCCAGGTCCACCTGGGTATAGCGGGTTTCCTCGTAGTTGTACTCCAGGGGGGTGAAATCGTTGTTCATATAGGCGGTCATGACTGCGTCATAGAGGCCGTCGGCGTCCAGGCTTCTCTCGCTGGTGCCCACATGGATAATAACCTCCGTGGGGATGGTCTCCGTGACGGTCTCACCTTCTGCGCCGCCCTCTGCGGGCTGCGCCACCTCGGACTCCACCACTTCATAGGTGGAATCCTTCCGCTCCGACTTGACTTCAGCGGCGGTGGCGTCGATGGTGGAACGGATATACTCCTCATCAATGCTCAGGGCGCTGCCCATGTCCACCGTGTGCAGAACCTCGGTGGCGGCGGTGAGGGACTGTTTCAGCGTCTGGAAAATACCGCCGTCGCGGCCGTAGTTCCAGGCGGCTTCCACGGCTTTGTCCACGTCCACGCTGGCCTTGGTGTCGGCAGGGGCAAAGGACAGGGTGCGGTCCGGCAGCGTCACCGTCAGCGTCTCCGTGCCATAGGTGGCATTGACAGCCTGCTGGACGGCAGCCTTGGCCTCTTCGCGGCTCATGCCGCCCACATCCACACCGGCCACACTGACGCCGGGCAGAATATCACCGCTGCTGTGGACCATCAGGGCATAGCCCAGACCGCCCAAAATCACCAGGGCCACCAGCGTTGCCACCGTGATGGCAGCAATCTTACCCTTGTTGCCGCCTTTCTTTTTTGCGGGCTTGGCCGCCGGAGCAGCTTTGTACGTCTGAGCGGCTTTGGGTGCCTGGGATGCTTTGGTCACTTTGGCCGTATGCTTCTGGGCAGCCGTGGGTTTCGCTTGGGCAGGCTTTGGATTCCTCGGTTTTTCAAATTTTCCCATGGTCGTCTCCTAAATACGCAATGCAATCGGCATTGTAGATTTTTGTCTTATTATATCCCATGACGGCCCCTTTGCCAAGGACATTTCTGTTACGGTTTTATTACAAATTATCCCCATAAGTTACAAAACATTCCCGTTTGAACAAAACCCGGCATATTTTGCCACAAAGTTTTGGGCAACTCGCAACGGGTCATCCGTTTTGGACAGTTTCCAGGTCAGCAGAGGGATGGAACCGGCAGAGAAAAACAGCTTATTGTGGAAGGACGGCTCGGCGCAGATGGCTGACACAGCGGAAAAATCCAGGCTGGACAGGGTGAAGTTGACCCGCCCGTCCTTCTGGGAGATATCGATAACGCCCACGGCGGCAGCCCTGGCCCGCAGCAATGCGATATCCACCAGATTCATGACGCCCTTGGGGGGATCGCCGAAGCGGTCCACGATTTCGTCCAGCAGTTCGTCGGCGTCCTCCTGGGTCCGGATGGCAGCCATGCGGCGGTACAGGTCCATACGCTGCTCTCCGGCGGGGACATAGTCCTTGTCGATATTGGCGGTGACGGAGATATCGCAGGAGCATTCGGCCTCCCGTGGCGTCGGTTCGCCCCGCTCCTCCAGCACGGCTTCTTCCAGCAGCTTCAGATACATATCGTAGCCCACACTCATCAGGTGGCCTGACTGCTCGGCGCCCAGCAGATCACCGGCGCCGCGGATTTCCAGGTCCCGCATGGCGATTTTGAAGCCGGAGCCGAAGGCGGCAAAATCCCGGATGGCCGACAATCGCTTATCGGCCACTTCACTGAGGACCTTGCCCCGCCGGAACGTCAGATAGCAGAATGCATGGCGGTTAGACCGGCCAACCCGGCCCCGCAGCTGGTGGAGCTGGCTGAGACCGAACCGGTCGGCGTTTTCAATAATCAGTGTATTAACGTTGGAGATATCAATACCAGTTTCGATGATGGTGGTACAGACAAGAATCTGAATCTCGCCCTCGTCCATCTGCTGCATAACGTCGCCCAGCTGTTCCTGGTTCATCTTGCCGTGGGCCACGGCTACCCGGGCGTCTGGAAACGCCTTCTGCAAATCGGCGGCACAGCGGTCGATGCTCTCCACCCGGTTGTGGAGGTAAAACACCTGTCCGCCCCGCTCCAGCTCCCGACGGATGGCCTCGTGAATGACGGCTTCATTGTGTTCCAGAACAAAGGTCTGGACCGGATAGCGGTTCCGGGGCGGTTCCTCGATGGTGGACATATCGCGGATGCCGCTGAGGGCCATATTCAGCGTCCGGGGAATGGGCGTGGCGCTGAGGGTCAGTACATCCACATTGCCGCACAGCTCCTTGAGCCGCTCCTTGTGACTGACGCCGAACCGCTGTTCCTCGTCCACAATCAGCAGTCCCAAATCCTTGAACGACACGTTCTTTTGCAGCAGCTTGTGGGTGCCAATGAGCATATCCACCTGTCCCGCCGCCGTGCGGCTCAAGGTGTCTTTCTGCTGCTGGGCCGTGCGGAACCGGGAGAGCACATCGATATTGACGGGAAAACCGCTGAAACGCTTTTTCGCCGTCACATAATGCTGCCGGGCCAGAACAGTGGTGGGCACCAGCACCGCCACCTGTTTGCCGTCCAGCATACACTTCATGGCAGCCCGCAAGGCCACCTCCGTTTTACCGAAGCCCACATCACCACAGAGCAGCCGGTCCATGGGCTGGGGCGATTCCATATCGCCCTTGATTTCCGCCACACACCGCAGCTGGTCCTCGGTTTCGGCGTAGGGGAACGCGTCCTCAAACTCTGTCTGCCACGGCGTATCGGCGGAAAAGGCATAGCCCATGCGCCGCTGGCGCTGGGCGTACAGCTTGATGAGGTCCACGGCCAGCTTTTTGGCCGCCGTCCGGGCCTTGGCTTTCGTCTTCTGCCACTGTTCGCCGCCCAGTTTGTTCAGCTTCACCGGCGTGTCCTCGCCGCCGCCAATGTATTTGCTGACCATATCCAGCTGGGTGGCCGGAACATACAGGGCATCGGTGCCCTGGTAGGCAATTTTGACATAATCTTTCAAGGCCCCGTCCACTTTAATCTGTTCGATGCCCACATACCGGCCGATGCCGTGGTGCTCATGGACCACCAGATCACCGGGGTGCAGGTCTGTAAAGGAGTTGAGCTTTTGGCGGTTGGTGGCCTTTTTCTTCTTCTGTTCCGGCGCGGCAGCGGCCTTGCGCTTTTCCGCCTTCTGCACCAACAGTTGGCCCTCAGTGAGAATGGCCAGCTGTAACTCCGGATACTCGATACCCGCCGGCAGCGCGCCGTCTGTCAGAAAGATTTGGTGGGCCTTGGGCAGGGATTCCGCCGGATAATAGAGACTGGCCTTGATGTCCTGTCCCTGGAGCAACTCCTGCAAAATCTCGCCCCGGCGGCGGTTGCCCGTCAGCACCAGAACGCCGTAACCGATATTCTGGTAGTAGCGCAAATCCTGGGCCACTGTATCCAGGCTGGAGCCGTAGGGCGGCAGCTGCTTGGCCGTCACCGACAGCAGCTCTTGGGGCGGGCAGTTTTTCGGGTAGGCGGTAGCCAGGAAATTGTCCAGGAATACCACCGGCTGTTCCCGGAACCGGTCGAACACGTCCTCATACTCCGTCACATAGTCGCACAGCTCTCCGGCCACCAGACCGCTTTGGAGCATCCCGTCCAGCTCCATGCCCAACTGCTCCTGGCGCAGACGGGCCGCCCGCTGGAGGTTGCTGTGGTCACAGAAGATCACCAGGGCGTCTTTGGAAACGTAGTCCGCGCCGCAGCTGTTGTCGGGATAGAGCAGCGACAAATACCGGTCGGCGGCGGCCAGGGGAACGCCGCTTTCCAGCCGATCCAAATCCCCTTGCAGCGTCTCCACCAGTGCTGTGTTGACGGTCTTCCGGCGCTTCTGTCTGGCGATCATGGCCCGGAGGTCATCGCACAGGCCCGAAAGGCCGCCGGGGTGGAGATGGGGCTGGGCCTCGGCCACCGGCAGGATGGGAGCCTCGTCGGCGTTTTCCGTCCGCCGCTGGGTCAGCACGTCGAAAAAGCCCATGATATCCACTTCATCACCGAAAAACTCCACCCGCAGAGGGTTTTCACAGGCCGGGGAAAACACATCCACTATGCCGCCCCGCAAGGCGTACTGACCGGGGCCTTCCACCAGGGAAGTCCGGGCATACCCCGCCTGTTCCAGCCGCCGGGCCAGTTCCTCCGGCTCCAGATTCATGCCGGGCCGCAGCGTCATAGACGCGCCGCAGAGGGTTGCCTTGGGCATGGTCCGCAGGGTCAACGCCTCCAGAGAGGCAATTTGCAGCCGCGTCTTGCCCATGGCCAGATCATACAGCTGCTTGAGCCGTTTCTGCTCCCAGCCACGGGACACGGCGGCCGTGTCGTACAGCGTCAGTTCCCGGGTGGGCAGAATGGGGGCTTCCTCCCCCAGAAAGGCCCGCAGCTCCTCCTGGACCCGGCGGGCGGCCTCGTCGTCCTGACAGACCACCACCATGGGCCGGTCACTGTGGCGGTACAGGGCGGCAATCCAGTGGCCGCGGGCCACCTGGCCCGTACCCGACACCGCCGCCGCCCGGTTTGCCGCCACGGCGGTCAGGAGCTTTTCATATTCCGACAGGCCCCGCAGGGCGGAAAGTAAAACGTCCATGGTTCACCTCTCACAAGACAATAATTGTAAAAAAATGGTATCCCATAACGACCGAAGGGGCAAAGGGTGACAGCTTGCCCCCCTTTGCCCTGAATTTTGGCAATTATTTACGGTTAAATTGGGATGACGCCCGCTCGATGCCCTGGGTGAAGATCACCGGCACAGCTTCGGCGGCGTGTTCGATGGCCGGATCCAGTAGCTTCTGTTCAGCCAGCGTGAAGCGGCTGAGGACCCAGTCTGCCAAATCGTAATCGGGATGGGGCTTGGCGCCCACGCCGATTTTAATGCGGGGAAACGCCTGGCTGCCCAGGCTGGAGATGATGGACTTGATGCCGTTGTGACCACCGGCGGAGCCGTTTCTGCGGATGCGCAGACGGCCCACGTCCAGGTCGATATCATCAAACAGCACCAGGACCCGCTCCGGCGGCACCTTGTAGAAGTCGGCGGCCTGTTTGACAGCCACACCGCTGAGATTCATATACGTCTGGGGCTTCATCAGCAGCACCCGGACACCGCCCACGGTGACCTGGGCCGTAAGGGCCTGGAACTTGGCCCGGTCGATTTTGACGCCGGCCTCCTTGGCCAATGCATCCACCGCCCGAAAGCCCACATTGTGGCGGGTGGCCTCGTACTGGCTGCCGGGGTTGCCCAGGCCCACCACCAGATATTCACAGGGAGAAGACTTGAACAGCATACAACCTCTTAGAACAGGGAGGAGATGGAGACCTCGTCGAAGGTACGGCGGATGGCCTCGGCAAACAGGGGCGTCACGTCCAGCTGGCGGATCTTGGAGCCCTTGGCCTCCTCGGGCAGCGGAATGGTGTTGAGGAGCATCAGCTCTTCAATGCAGCTGTCCTGGACGCGCTGCACGGCGGGGTTGGACAGGACGCCGTGGGTGGCACAGGCCAGAACCCGGGCAGCACCGCCCACTTCCTTGATGGCGTTGGCAGCATTGCACAGGGAACCGGCGGTGTCCACCATGTCGTCGAACAGGATGCAGGTCTTGCCCTTGACGTCACCGATGATGTTCATAACCTCGCACTGGTTGGCCTTCTGGCGGCGCTTATCAACGATGGCCAGACCCATGTGGAGCTTGGCGGAGAAAGCACGGGCACGGGCCACGCTGCCCACGTCGGGGGAGACGACCACCACGTCGTCGGTGTTTTCAAACATGTTGCGGTAGTACTGTACGAATACGGGGTTGCCCAGCAGGTTATCCACGGGGATATCGAAGAAGCCCTGAATCTGGGAAGCGTGGAGGTCCATGGTCAACACGCGGTCGGCACCGGCGCAGGTGATCATGTTGGCCACCAGCTTGGCGGAGATGGGATCACGGCTCTTGGCCTTGCGGTCCTGACGGGCATAGCCGAAGTAGGGCATCACGGCGGTGATACGGCCTGCGGAAGCGCGGCGGCAGGCGTCGATGGTCACCAGCAGTTCCATCAGGTTGTTGTTGACAGGCTTACAGGTGGGCTGCACGATGAACACATCGCAGCCACGGACGGTCTCGTTGAGGGTGACGGAGACTTCGCCATCGGCAAAGGTCGTGACGGTGCCTTCGCCCAGGGGCACGCCCAGAGCGCGGCAGACGCCCTCCGCAAAGGGACGGTTGGCGTTGGCGGCGAACACCTTTACTTCTTTACCATGTGTGATCATTTGTACTGTACCTCTCTACACGTTTTTGGTTGTTTATTGTACGAAGCAGCACTTGCTGAACGGATTACTTGGATTCCTTGAGCTTGTGGCGGTTGGCCCATTCGCGCTTGTTGGTCTGGCGGGCCCGTGCCACGGCCAGGGCGCCGGACGGCACATTGTCGGTGATGGTGGAGCCGGCGCCGGTGTAGGCGCCGCGGCCCACGGTGACGGGAGCTATCAAATTGGTATTGCAGCCGATAAAGGCGTCATCCTCGATGATGGTCCGGAACTTCTTGGCCCGGTCATAGTTGACGGTGACGGTGCCGCAGCCGAAGTTGACGTTGCGGCCCACATCGCTATCGCCCACATAGGTCAGATGGGACACCTTGGTGCCGTCGCCGATGGTGGAATTCTTGACCTCCACAAAGTCGCCCAGGCGCACATGGTCGCCGATATGGGAGTTGGGACGGATGTAGGCAAAGGGGCCCACGGTGGTGTCGCTGCCCACATGGGCGTCGTACAGCTGAGAGCTGTTAACGGTGGTACGGTCTCCAATGACGGTATTTTCCAGCAGGGCGTTGGGACCGATGACACAGTTTTCTCCGATGACGGTGCCGCCCCGGAGGATGGTGCCGGGCATCAGGACCGTGCCCTTACCCACGCGGACCGTGGGGTCCACATAGCAATTCTGATAGTCCCAGATTTCCACGCCGCCGCGGATGAGATCATGGAGGTGCTGGAGGTTCAAGGTGGGCTGCCAGGCGGCCAGCTCCTCGCCGGAGCGGATGGAGTAGACGCCGTCCCGGTCGGCATAGGCCTTGCCCCGCTGGCGCAGAAACTCCAGGAAGCTGAACTTTTCGTCCAGGGCATCCATAAGGGCCGCCCGGTCCACATGGTAGACGCAGCTGGGGGCGGGAATCACATTGGCCTGGGCGGCCAGACGGGTGGAGATAAAGACCGCCGGGCCGGTGACCACTACGGTCTCCCGGTCATCGTTCTCCGCCGTGGACAGAAACACATGGAGCAGGTCGGCGGCATCGTCGCTGCCGGCCACCATCAGGTCCACCGACGCGGGAAAACAAGCTCTGGCCTCTCCTGCCCACCGCTCATGGCAGACGAGAAAAAAACGACCGGCTCCGCGGGCGATGAGCGCCGACACCAGCCAGGAAAGCAACGGGCTGCCCATAATCCGCGACAGCATCAACGGCCGGCTATAGCCGGTCTTATTGGTATCGTCCGGGACGAAAATGACCGCAGAGGTTCCTCCCATACAAGTTCCTGCCTTTCAGAAAAAGATAAAGCGCCACAGGAGGGCGCACCATTGGTTTTATACCAGTATAGCAGATTGACTTTCATTTGTATAGGGCGTTTCCTGGGTTTTTTCCATTTATGCGCCAAAAGCGCGCCGCCGGAGGCAGCGCGCTCGAAGAAATCACATCAACGGGGAGAACAGCCGCAAAAACGCACCGGCCAGCCGCCGGTGGATGGGCCAGGAGCGAACCTCCGCCAGACTCATGCGATGGCACAGCTGGAATGTCTCATCAAAGTCCCGTGCCACAGCACCTACACAGTCGGCCTTGTAGAGCCAGACGCCATCCTCAAAGTGGAGGTACAGGCTGCGGAAATCAAAATTCACCGTACCCACCACGGCGTATTCCCGGTCCACACAGACCACCTTGGCATGGACAAAACCGGGGCTGTACTCATAGATTTTCACGCCCTGGCTCAGCAGGTCCGCGTAATGAGCCCGTGTCACAGCAAAGACCATCTTCTTGTCGGGGATGCCCGGCGTAATAATTCGCACATCCACGCCGTTTTTGACGGCCACCGTCAAAGCGGAAATCATTTTGTCGCTGATGATCAGATAGGGCGTCATGATATATACCGACCGCTGGGCCTTGGTGATCAGGTTGAAAAACACCGTATCGCCCACCGGCTCATTGTCCAAGGGGCTGTCGGCAAAGGGCTGGACAAAGCCATGGGGCCGCTTGCTGATGGCAATGGGCCGGGGCGGCTTGTAGAAGGATACGGTCTCTTTCCATCCCTTGATCTGGGCCCACATGGCCAGAAACATGACGGTCATAGGCCAGACGGCCTCACCTTTCAGACGGATGACGCAGTCCTTCCAGTAGCCGAAGCGCTCTTCCAGGTTAATATATTCGTCCGCCAGATTCATACCGCCGGTAAAGCCGATCTCTCCGTCCACAATGAGGAATTTCCGGTGGTCCCGGTTGTTGAGCCGGGAAGACAGTACGGGGACATAGGGGTTGAAGGGACAGGCTTTGATGCCCACCTTCTCCAGTTTACGCCAATATCCGCCGGGCAGCGTCATAATACAGCCGAAATCGTCATAGATGACCCGGACATCCACACCGGCAGCGGCCTTTTTCCGCAGAAGCCGGAGCATTTGTTCCCACAGCCGCCCGGTCTGGATGATAAAATACTCCAGGAAAATATACCGCTCGGCCCGTGCGATGGCGTCCAGCATGTCCCCCACCGCCGCCTCGCCGCAGGCATAGTAGGTGCTCTCGGTGTTCTCGCAGACGGGGCACCCGGCCACACGAATCAGGTAATTGGACTGCAAAGCCGCGTCGGGGCTCAACGCCTGCTCCCGCTCCAGCACCCGCATATCCTGGGTCAGGTTGTCCATATGGATTTGCTGCACCGTCTGCATCCGCCGTTTCAGCCGCCGGGACAGCCGGTTGCCGCCGAAGAGCAGATAAAAGGAGATACCGAAGAGGGGCAAAGCCAGAATGGGAATAATCCACGCGATTTTATAGGTGGGTTCCGTGCGGCACGACACAATCCAAATAACGGCCAGCCAGGCCACAATGTCCATGCCGATATTGAACCAGACCGAGTAGCCCGACAGGTAGTGTACGCCGAACACCAGCACGCCCACCTGAATCAACAGGCACAGGGACACGACCACCGCCCGCTGAAACAGCAGCTTGAAATAACTCTTCATGGGGCACCTCCCTTTCCATGACGATATATGGGTTTTATTATACTCGCTTTCCCCAACCGGCGCAAGCCCCGCCGGTCTATTCTCCCGGCGGGGGCCATAGACTGTAGCAGCGCTCCGGCGCACATCCAACAAAGGAGACGATGTACCATGGGAATGCCACAGATTCCACCGGCAGAACACCGGCCATCCTTCCGTCAGACCCGCATTGACCTATTGGAGTCGGCGGCCCTGGAGGCCATGTCCGCCTCCCACATCCTCAATGCCCAGGGCGAACAGACCCAGGCCGTGGTACGGCGGTATGCCGCCGGAGAGATCACCTTTTGCCAGCTCCTCACCAGCTGCCGCTGCACCCGGGATCTGCTGCAAACACTGATTATGAAACAATGGCTCTTGCAGCAAAAGCTGGAAGCCGTGGCAGAACTGCGCGACGCTCCCGAAGACTGCATTGGCCGTTCATCCTGCGGGTCGGACCGTCCGGCAGTCCCCGGCTGCCCCTGTGTACCCCGGTCGGAGTGACAGCCCGAACCGGTGTTTGCAGACAGAAAACGGGCGCACCGCAGCGTGGTGCGGTGCGCCCGGATCTTCGATTATGCCTGTACCTTTTCCGCGCTTTCCAGCAGCCGCCCGTAGGCGTCCGCCCAAGCCTGGGTGTGATGGGGCTCATAGGTGACCACGGTTTCCGAATTGCGGACCACCTGCCGGACCTCGTCCAGGCCCTTGAGCTCGCCCAGGGCCACGGCCTGCATCAGCAGGTTGCCGATGGCAGCTCCCTCAATGGGTCCGGTAACCACCGGCAGGTTGATGGCGTCGGCCACCATCTGGTTGAGCAGCTTGTTCTGGATGCCGCCGCCCACAATGTTCAGGGCTTCCAGCTTGGCGCCCTTGATTTCCTCCAGCCGCTCCAAAGCCCAGCGGTATTTCAGAGCCAGGGATTCATAGATGCAGCGTGCCACCTGTCCCGGCGTCTCGGGGATGGGCTGGCCACTCTTGCGGCAGTACTCCCGGATTTTCTCCTCCATGTTGCCGGCAGAGAAGAAGGGGCCGTAGTTGGGATCGATGACGGAGCGCAAAGGCTCTGCGGCCTTGGCCATCTCCACAATCTCATCCCAGCTGTATTTGTTGCCCGCCTTGGCCCAATCCCGGCGGCACTCCTGAATCAGCCACAGGCCCATAATGTTCTTCAAAGGCCGGAAACCGCCCTGAACCGTGCCCTCGTTGGTAAAGCCCGCGTCGCGGACGGCATCAGAGAGAATGGGCCGGTCGGTTTCGACACCGAAGAGGGACCAGGTGCCGCTGGAGCAGAACGCGAAGTTGCCCTGACCGGGAATGGCCGCCACGGCGGAAGCAGTGTCGTGGCCGCCGACGGCACAGTGGGCCGCCTGATTAATACCCACCTCCTCGGCAATGGAGCGCAAAAGATGGCCGCGGACCGTACCGGGCCGGTCAATCTTCGTAAAGATGCGCCGGGGCAGGCCCAGCTCGTCAATGGAAGCCCAGTCCCAATCCCCTGCCACCGGGTCATAGAGCATGGTGGTGGTGGTAATGGTGTATTCGCTGGCCTTCTCGCCGCTGAAGAAATAGCCGATAAGGTCCGGCGTCAGCAGCATGGTCTCCGCCTGTTCCAATGCCACATCGCCCTCGGCCTGGCGGCGGCACAGCTGATAGACGGTATTGTAATTCTGGGCGGCGATGCCCGTACGGCGGAACTGGGTCTCAAAGGGAACCTTCTGCCAGACCCGCTCCATATCCGCGTCGCAGCTCATGCGGTAGGAACGGCTGCTGCCCAGCAGATGGCCGTTTTTATCCAGCAGACCGTAGTCCACGCCCCAGGTGTCCACGCTGAACGAGGCCAGGTCCCCCAGTCCCGCCCGCTTGAAGGCATAGAGAGCCTGCTTCGTCTGATGGAACAGATTGAGGCTGTCCCAGTACAGAACGCCGCTGAGGTCGATGTAGTCGTTTTCAAAGCGGTGCAGCTCCTGCATGGTGATCTTCTCACCATCAAAGGAACCGAGAATGCCGCGTCCGTTGCTGGCGCCCAAATCAAAGGCCAGCATATGTAAAGGATGTTTCATGGCGTAGCCTCCTGTCAATCTCTGCGAGAGTGAAACGTTTCGTTCTTATATAGTATAGCAGATTCCAGCCGAAAATGCCACGGTTTTTTTCCAGAGGTTAGCATTGACTAGCCCCCTGCTGCCGTGATATGGTATACAGCAGAATTTTGGGAGTAGTCGGCGCGATGACTGCGTAGCATGGTCAACAGACTGAGGGATGCCCTCTGGCCATGCTTTCAATGACGAGACGAGTTCGCCTTGGGCGGATTTCGTCTTTTTTTGTTGCTTTGGGAGGTACATATGGGAACCATCGAACTGTTTCTGATCGCCGTGGGACTGTCCATGGATGCCTTTGCCGTCTCGGTCTGCAAGGGTCTTTCCGCCGGTAAGGTGCGGCTGCGCCATGCCCTGATTGCCGGACTGTGGTTCGGCGGCTTCCAGGCGTTGATGCCCTTTCTGGGCTGGCTGCTGGGCGTCCGCTTTCAGTCGCTTATCACCAATGTGGACCATTGGATTGCCTTTGTGCTGCTGGCTGTCATCGGCATCAATATGATCCGGGAGTCCCGAAAGGAGGACGAGGAGTGTGTGGAGGCCGATTTCACCTGTAAATCCATGTTTCCTCTGGCCATCGCCACCAGCATTGACGCGCTGACCGTAGGCATCACTTTCGCCTTTTTGCAGGTAGATATCGTCCCCGCCGTCAGCTTTATCGGTGTGACCACCTTTGTTCTGTCGGCCATCGGCGTTCGGGCCGGCGGCATCGTGGGTGAAAAGGGCAAAAGCCGGGCGGAGCTGGCTGGTGGCGTGGTCCTGGTACTGCTGGGATGTAAAATTCTGTTGGAGCACTTAGGCGTGTTGTAAAACAGCTTCCACGAGACGCGCCCCCCACCGTTGTAATACATTCTCTGTGCACAGAAGGCCCCCCGGCTGCCACCCGTTTCGGGTGACGCCGAGGGGCCTTGGCCGTTGGCCGGAGATTCCGCCATCTGCGGATGGCGGTTGGGGATGCTGGGGGATTTCGCTGGCTGCGGCCAGCGGGAATTTCGCCCGCTGCGGCGGGCGACCAAAGGCGCTGCCTTTGGAAACCGCGATTTTTTGAAAAAAATCGAGTAAAACTTTTATACTTATGCTTTTTCGCTGCTTTTTCTTGCGCCAAGCAGCTGCGACACCAGCAGGCCCGCCGCAATGACCAATCCGCCCCGGAACGACGCGGCGGAAGCCGTCTGGCCCAACGCCACATCCAATGCCACACCGGTAAACACCTGACCCACAAAGGACAGGAGCGTCAGTCGGAATGCCGACACCCTGGGCACAGTGATATTAAACAGCAGCACCGTGGTCACGCCCAGCATACCGCCGCAGTACATCCAGGGCTCCATGGTACCTGCCGCCGGTGTGGTCCACTGACCCACCAGGAGCAGCAGGACGGCGCAGATGGGCAGGCCCACCAGATGATTGACAAAGGACCCGGCCAGAGGGCTGGTTTCCGATGCCAAACGGGCGTTGACCATCCGGGACAGGACCACCGTCACACCGGCCCCCAACGACAGCAGCACCGCCAAAATCGATTGGCTCACACTGCCGTCCAACATCAGAAAAATACCCACAGGGGCGCTGATCAGGGCCACAGCCACCGACCGGTCCACCCGCCGTTTGGGTGCGCCCAGCCAGCCGAACCGGTCCAGCAGCACCGAGGTGATGGTCTGGCCCAGAAGCCCCAGTGCTACAATACTGGTCATGGTAATATGCCCAAACGCATAGTTGTTAAATAGGGTAGACAGCACACCGATGGCGCCGCCCAAATAGGCCCAGAACGGCGCCTTGGCAAAGACCTTGCGCCGTCCCGCCAGACAGAGGACGCCGGAAAACACCGTACCCACCACATGAATAATCACAGCGGCGGCGTAGTTGCCGTAACCGGCGGTCAGCTGGCCGTTCCACAGAATCATCACGGCAATGACCACACCGGTCAGCAGGGAGAGAATGGTATCCATGACAGCACCTCCCGAGAATTTGGCCCCATTGTATCACAGCCCCGCCGCCGGACAATAGGACACTTGTCATATGGCGTCGGGGCGTGTACAATGAAGCCAAAAGGAGGGGGACACCATGCGGGAAATCCAGCAAAAGGCCCACTATGCCGAACGGCTGCAGCCCTATGATATCGACGCCGCCGACTGCCGCTGTTTGTTTTTTGCCGCCGGAGAGACGTTAATCCGCCAGGGGGAGCCGGTGGAAAGTCTCTATTTTATTGTAGAGGGCCGGGTGGAAGCTCTGGTGCTCCAGGGAGATGGGCGGCGTCTGGCCCTGTGCTACACCGCTGAAAGCGGCGCGCTGGGGGACGTGGAGCTGATGCAGGAGTCCGATGGGGCTACGGCCACGGTGGCAGCCCAGACCGATGTAATCTGTCTGGCCTATCCCTACGCCCACGCCCGGCGGCAGCGGGACGAAAATCTGGTTTTTCTGCGGCAGGTGGCTCGTGATTTGTCATTGAAATTGACCCGCAGCACTGACCGTTTGGTGAGCGCCAGCCTGTCCCCTGCGCGGGAACAGGTGTGCCGCCATCTGTTGCAGCACCGGCGGGGCAGCCGCTATTGGGGAACACTGACGGATATTGCCGCCGCTACCGGCGTCAGTTACCGTCATATCCACCGCATCATCCAAAAACTGTGCGCCGACGGCGTCGTGGAGAAGACGCCCCAGGGCTTCTACCATCTGGATGTGGAACGTCTGGCGAAATTCTGCCCTTAACGGTTTAAACATAAAGTTTTTACTCGATTTTTTACAAAACAATCGCAGAGTCCAGGGGCAGCGTCCCCGGCAAACGCCCAACGGAGACGGGAAAGCCACCCTTTCTCAAAGGAATCGTGCGGCAAATTAGAATTTGCAGAGGTGTTTTGAATGAAAAAATATGAATATAAAGTTATAACAATAGCAGCCAGCATGACGATGACTACAAAGCAATACGAGAAAACGGCGCAGGAGTTTGAATCAAAACTCAATGAATTGGGAATTGAGGGCTGGGAGCTTGTTAGTCGAATGGATGGTTTCTTTTTCTTCAAACGCCCTGTTGAGTAGCTGATTGAGCAGCACACAATAAAACTAAATAAACACCTGCACGGGACAGCCGAGAAAATCGACTGTCCTTTTGCTGTCCCGCTTATCCGCCCCATATATTTCCTGGTAAAAGAAATATCTCATTATTTATCGGGTAAAAAGGTCCGTACCGCGCCTACAATACCGACGATTGAAAAAATTAAAGACCATCTGAAAGAAAGGTCAAAAAAGGGCGCATTGCCGTATCCCAGCATCAGCAGGATACTCAGCAGAATCAATGTTATACCTTGCAGTTGCCTTTTCATGTGATCACACTCCTCTCGAATGATTCAATTATAGGCGCAAACTCTGAATAATTCAACGGCAGGCGACAGGATATCAGCCAAATACTACCCCCCAAGAACAATGATGCATACCGGCGGCGGAACACGCAGATCTTGCCCTACAAACACCAATGAACTGCGTTTAACCACTATTTTTCCGGGAAAGCAACCGGCAAAACCATAATGAACGGGCGTGCCGCCGCAGCGACACGCCCGTAATTCATATTCCTTAACCAGCGGCGTCTGTGCCGCTGTCCTCATAGGTTTCAATGCGGCGAATGTCCGCACCGATGGCTCGGAGCTTGCCGATGATATCCTCGTAGCCCCGTTCAATATAGTGGATATCCTCCACCGTCGTATGGCCCTCGGCGGCCAGACCGGCAATGACCATGGCCGCACCGGCCCGCAGGTCACAGGCCTTGACGCTGCACCCATGGAGTGCCTGTACGCCATCCACCACGGCAACGCCGCCATTGACCTGAATACTCGCGCCCATGCGCATCAGCTCCGCCGTATAGCGGAACCGGTTGTCGTAGATGCCCTCGGTGATGATACTGGTACCGTTTGCCAGCGCCAGACACACGGCAATCTGCGGCTGCATATCCGTGGGGAAACCGGGATAGGGCATGGTCTTCACATTGGCCCGGCGCAGGGGACGCTGACGGGTAATGCGAATGGCGTCGTCGTACTCAGTGACCTGCACGCCGATTTCCCGCAGCTTGGCGGTGATGCAATCCATGTGCTTGGGGATGATGTTCTCCACCACCACATCGCCGCCCACGGCAGCCACAGCAGCCATGTAGGTTCCGGCCTCAATCTGATCGGGAATAATGCAGTAGGTGCCGCCCTTGAGCTGCTCCACACCGCGGATTTTGATGACATCCGTGCCAGCGCCGGAGACCTTGGCGCCCATGGCATTGAGGAAGTTGGCCAAATCCACAATATGGGGCTCCTTGGCGCAGTTCTCAATGATGGTGGTGCCCTTGGCCAGAACAGCGGCAATCATAATGTTCATGGTGGCGCCCACGCTGACCATATCCAGATACACATGGCCGCCGGTGAGACCGCTGTCGGGGGCGTCGGCGCAGACGTAGCCGTCCAGCTGATCGACGCAGGCGCCCAGGGCTTCAAAGCCCTTGATATGCTGGTCAATGGGGCGGACGCCGAAGTTACAGCCGCCGGGCATGGCCACTTTGGCCTGACCAAACCGGCCCAGCTCCGCGCCGATGAGGTAGTAGGAAGCACGGATACGGCGCACCAGATCAATGGGCGCCACAATATTGCGCACGCGGGTGCAGTCCAGCTCCAGCGTGTGGCGGGATTTTCTGCGAATGGACACGCCCATGTCGGCAAGAATCTGCAACAGCAGGCGTACATCGGAAATATCCGGCACGTTTTCAATACGGCAGGAACCGCTCACCAGCAGCGCCGCCGGCAAAATGGCCACAGCAGCGTTTTTTGCACCGGAGATGGTCACGGTGCCCTGGAGGCGTTTGCCGCCGTTGATCTCATATTTGATCAATGTCACAGCCCTCTTCAATACAGGATCGATGCTCCGGACACGGTCCGGAGCCGGGAACGGTTCCCGGTACTGTCAGCATTCCCCGTCACGGAAAAACAATACCCGCATGGGACTGCAGGATGCCGACAGGCCGGTTCTGGTTAAAAAGGCAGATTCCGGCACACAACAGTATAGCACACACTCAAGAGAATGTAAAGAAAGTTTTAAGAATTGAAAACAAACGGAAACAAATTTCCTTCCACAATTTTCCTATCCATTACCAAACCAGCGGGCTGACCATGCGGGTGATGCCGTTCACCCAGAAATCGCCGGTGTCGGTGTAGATGGCCCAGCCGGGCACCAGCCGCACCACCGCCGCCGACGCTGTATCGGCCCGGCAATAGCCCTGCTCCACTTCGTTCACCGTGGCGCCCACCCATCCCAGGGTGTCGCGGCTGCCCAAAAACGCCACCAAGGCGTCGGCAGCGGTACAGCCGATGACGTCGTCCGTGCGGACCAGATCGGTGGTGTCGAAGTACAGCGTCCCTTTCAGCTCTGTGAGGATGTTGTTTTCGTAGGTTGCTGTGACGGCGGCGGTGAATACCGGTACCTCCAACATCTGCTGCACCGCTGTCAGCCGGTAGACACCGGCCCGGACCCGCTGGGGCGCGGAGACTCCCGCCGGTTCCAGTCCCATCCGGACCAGAAGGCCCGACAGGTCCTTGGTCAAATCGGCCACAGGCTCCTGATTCTGGAGCTTTGCCGTCAGCACGCTGCCCCGAGACAGCTGGCAGGAACCCACCGCCGAGGAATAGGTCTGGATATAGCGGGTGGAGTCGTGCTCCATCAGGACCATCTCCCCCAGAAGGGCCTGCATGGCGGGCAGCGCGCCGCTGTCGTCAGGAGTAAATTCCAGGGTATAGAGGGGCCGGGTATCGGGCAGCTGACCGGCGTTGAGCTGGACGCCCGCCTGGGTAAACAGCGTCTCCAATGCTTCCTGGGCCTGGGTCTGCTGTTTCTGGCGCTGGCGGGCCAGCGGAATCAGCAGCACCAGCAGCATAATATTGGCCACCAGAAGAATCAGAATCACAATGTTCTTGATCTTGGATATGGGCATGGTGCGCCTCCTTAGGAACGAAGCCAGTCGGCCTGCAAGGTGTTCTCCCCCATGTCGGCGTAGCCGGGCCGCAGCCGGGTCCCCGCCGGTGCAATGGCGGCAGCCTGCAGGGGCGGCAGCAAAGCCGTGGAATCTCCGGCGACCGTATAGGTCCGCAGGCGCAGCGTCAGTTCCGTCAGGATGTCGCCCTGGAACCGGGCCTCCACGGCTGGACCGTCGGCCCGCAGGACCTCCAGCCCCTCCACATAGCAGGAAAATTCCACCGTAGACGTCTGGCCGTCGGTCTCCAGGCCCGAAAACCAGAGGCAGCTGTCCCCCAGCCGCCCGGCAGCAAGGGTATCCACCAGGGATCGGACCAGCTCAATGCGCTGGGCGTCGCTGTCTCCGGCGGCGGCAAACCGCTGGGACAGGCTGGTGTTTTCCAGTTTCAAAACGCCGTCGGCGCCAATCCGCAGCGAGGCGTTGCTGTCGGTATAGGTGGTGCTGCTGTCATCCCGATACACGCTGTCGCCATAGGGATTGAAGCCCAGCGTTGTGGCGGCGGTTGTGGCAGCGGTCCTGAGGAACGACTCGTCCACCGGGTTGGAAGCCTGGACGGCGGGTACCGCCGTATAGGACGGCTGGATGACGGTCATGGGGTCCAGATGGCCGTAGGGTCCGCCGCCCTCGGCGGCCAGGAACGAGCCGTCGGTCCCCAGGGTCTCCAGGACCTCGCCAAACGTTGTGCTGTCCACCTCGGTTTTCATGGCCTGGTATGTGCCGTTGGCCTCCACCAACAGTTCCACGGTGTCGCCGCTGCGGCGCAGGCAGAACAGGCGGCCGCTGCCGGTGCATTCGCTGCCGGTGGCGTCCAGCCATTGGGCCAGCACGTTCAGGGGAATCGCGCCGGGATAGTAGAAATACAATTCTGCCTGGGTGGCCCGGCTGAGAAAGGCCATGCGGGTCAATTCCTCTGCCGTTCCCGCCGTGTCCAGCGCTGCGGCCAGCTGGCCGCCCAGGGCGGCAAAGGCGTTGTCCAGCGCTTCCTGACTGCCCATGTAACTGATCCGGCCCGCCGGTCCCACGGCGGAAATGACCACAGGCAGAGCCGCGTCCGTATAGGTGGGGTCCTCGGCCTTTTTGGGCGGGGTGGACAATTTTCCGGACAGCGTTTGCATCATGCCGGAGAGGCCGTCGGCGCCGCTGTACTGAATGGCCGTCAGAGACAGCATCACCACGGAGAGCAGCAGCAGGACAATAAGAATGGACTTGCACACTTCCTTGGTGCGTGGACGCACGATGGGTCCTCCTTTCACGCTTGCGAGTCGGCGGCGGGCAGAGTGACGGTGACGGTGGTACCCTTGCCGTAGACGGAATCGATGGCGATTTCACCTTTATGCTGGCGCAGGATTTCGCTGGCAATGGAAAGGCCCAGGCCCGTGCCGCCGGACTCTCTGGACCGGGCCTTGTCCACCCGGTAAAACCGTTCAAACAGCCGGGGCAGATCCTTTTCGGGAATGCCGATGCCGTTGTCCCGGACCTTGGCCCAGACCATTTCCCCGCTGACACCGGCCAGCAGCTCAATACGGCCGCCGTTGGGGGTATACTTGATGGCGTTGGACACCACGTTGATAAGGACCTGCTGGATGCGGTCCCGGTCGCCGTTGACCTCCGGCAGATCGTCGGGGACGTCCACCGTCAGGGTATGGCCGTGGTTGCGGGCATCCATGGCCACGGCTTCGGCCACATCCCGGATAGCCCCGGCAAAGGAGAATCGGGAAATGTTCATCTCCATTTTGCCGTAATCGAACTTACTGAGGGTCAGCAGGTCTTGGACGATACGGGTCATGCGGTCGGCCTCGTTGATGATGACGCTGAGGAATTGCTGCTGCAGCTCCGGCGGCAGGTCTCCTGCGGCGTCGGCCATGGTCTCGGCGTAGGATTTGACGTTGGTCAAAGGGGTACGCAGCTCATGGGACACATTGGCCACAAATTCCCGGCGGGTCTGCTCGCTCTTGCGCTGCTCGGTGACATCGTGGATGACGACGATGACACCGGCAGGGCTGCCCTCGGTGGTAAAGGGGGCCATAAACAGTTCCAAGCTCCGGTCCCCCACGGTCTTCTCCGTCTCCACAAACTCCGGACTCTCCAGGGCCAGCACTTGGGGCAGTTGGGTCTCCTGGCCGAACATTTCATCAAACCCGCCGGATTTGGCCGGGTCACAGCCCAGCATTTGGACGGCGGCGGGGTTGGCGTGAATGACGCGGCCCTGGGCGTCAAAGGCCACCACGCCGTCGGTCATGTGCAGAAACAGGGTGGAGAGTTTGTTGCGCTCATTTTCGGCGGCGGCCAGGGTGTCCCGGAGCACACGGGACATGTCGTTGAAGTCCCGGGTCAGCGCGCCGATTTCATCCCGGGAGGTAACCTCCAGCTTTTCCGAAAAATCCCCGGCGGCCACCCGACGGGTGCCCTTGGACAACGCCCGCAGAGGGGTAATGAGAATCTGGGCCAGCAGCACCGACAGGACCAGACAGATGCCCATGCCCATAATCAAGGACTGGACAATAATATCCATCACGTTGGCCGTCAAGTCATTGACAGTGGATTTGTTGTCCAACACATAGACGATGTACGAGGCGTTGTCCCCTGTGATGGGCACCGCCAAATCCATATAGGGGCTGGTGATGGAGCTGTTCTGGCCTATCTGCCCATTGAGGGCCGCCAGCAGGTTGGTGGTGGTGGAAACGGCAGCGGTCTGGTCGGAGCCGGCAAGCACGGCGCCGCCGCTGTCCAGGACGTAGACGTTGCGCCCGGCAATGTCGATGCCCAGTCCCGCCTCGGCCATCAGCCGTTCCTTCATCTCTTCGGGGCCCTCATCGGCGGTGTCCTGCAATTGCCGGATGAATTCCTGTGAGAAGGTGCGGCCCATCTCATCGTAGAACTGATCGATATAGAAATTTCCGACACCATTGATCAGGAAGGAGCCGACGACAGTCATCAGCGCCAGAATCAGCAGCATCATGATGAGTACCAGTTTTGTGCGGATGGAACCCATGTTGCACCTCGTTTTTCTGTGCCGTTACAGCACGAAGTAGTAGCCTGCGCCCCGCTTGGTGAGGATGTGGGCGGGCTTGCCGGGGTCGTCCTCGATTTTTTCACGCAGACGGCGCACCGTCACATCCACCGTGCGCATATCGCCGTAATAGTCGTAATTCCACACCTTGTCCAACAGCTCCTCCCGGGTAAACACCTTGTCAGGGGCGGCCATCAGGAACGAAAGCAGGTCAAATTCCTTTTGGGTCAGCTCCACCAGGACACCGTTTTTGCGGGCGGCAAAGCCGTCCGGGTCCAGGACCAATCCCGTGGACGGCGTCTCCTGGGACAGTGCGGGGCCCTCGGCGGAATCCAGGGTGCGGCGGCGAATATTGGCCTTGACTCTGGCCATCAGTTCCCGCATGGAAAAGGGCTTGGTGATGTAGTCGTCTGCCCCGGCTTCCAGGCCGAACACCTTGTCGTTTTCCTCCTCACGGGCGGTCAGCATGATGATGGGCGTGCTGATACCGCCCTCCCGCAGCTGACGGCAGATGGAAAAGCCGTCCAGCTTGGGCAGCATCACATCCAGCAGAATCAAATCCGGGTCGGCGGTACGGGCCAGCTGGAGACCGGCTTCGCCGTCCAACGCCTCCAGCGTTTCGTAGCCCTCCCGGGACAGGTTGAATTTGAGAATCTCCACAATGGCCCGTTCATCTTCGACGATCAGGACTTTTGACATACGCACGAACCTCCTAATGGATGGGTGTATGGCGGCAGGGGCAAGCCCCCGCCTTACCGTTCTTTTTCCGGACACGGCATCCGCGCAAACCGTGGGTTACCGACGCAGCCCCTTGGGATAATGGTTTTTCAATACGCCGCCGCTGCCCTTGGCCCAGCCCAGGGAAAGGCCGTCCACGGTGATCAGCGTCCATCCGGTCTGGGGGCCTGGGATCGTCTGGCCCGACAGATAGGCGGCAATCTCCGGGCTGTCCCCGGAAAAGTTCGCCTCGGAGGCAGCGGTTTTCAGCCACAGGGCCAGGGCATGGGCCGGTTCAAACCGGTTTTTCAGCAGTTGTCCCAGCTCCAGGCCAGGGCGGATGACCTTGAGACCCCGCAGTTCCGGCATGGCGGGCGGCGTCAGCCACAGGGATTTTCCAAAGGGCAGCAGCGCTCCCTCCGGCAGGGTGATGTCCAGCGCCGTGAGAAACTCCTCCAATTCCTTGGGAACAGCAGGGGCAATTCCCCGCTCCCCACGGCGCGGGTTCCCTCCATTGGACCGGGCCCATGTGTTCTCAGCCATAGGACGGAGGCTTTCCCCCGCCAACAGGGTCTCGTCTCCCAGCTTTTCCAAAACAGCAATATAATGCCCCTCGCCCTTCAATTTATGGGGCCACAAACGGAAGGTCTTTTCGAGACCTGGGGCCGGGTCGTCAATCCAGTCGGGACGGCCGGGGGCAAACCAGGGGGCGTCCACCTGCACCACATGAAAATCCGGGTGGGTGTGGAGGAACCGGGACACGGTGCCCTCGTTTTCCTCCGGGGCAAAGGTACAGGTGGAGTAGATCAGACGGCCGCCGGGCCGCAGCATCACGGCGGCGGATTTCAAAATCTCATCCTGCCGCCGGGCGCACATCAGCACCGTCTCCACGCTCCAGTCGGCCACAGCGGCGGCCTCCTTACGGAACATGCCCTCGCCAGAACAGGGAGCGTCCACCAGAATGCGGTCAAAATAGCCGGGGAACCGCTCCTCCAGCCGTTTGGGGTGTTCGTTGAGCACCAGAGCATTGGCACAGCCCATACGCTCCAGATTTTGGCCCAGGACTCTGGCCCGTTTCGGTTCAATCTCATTGGAGATCAAAAGCCCCTGGCCAACCAGCAGGGCGGCCAGCTGGGTGGACTTGCCGCCGGGGGCGGCGCACAGGTCCAGAACGGTCATACCGGGCCGCACATCCAGCAGCCCGGCCGGGGCCATGGCGCTGGCCTCCTGCAAATAGTATGCCCCTGCGTCGTGGTAGGGAGACAGGCCGGGGCGGGCGTTGAGGTCATAATAATAGCTGTTCGGCGACCAGGGCACCGGCTCGCCGCCGGTGACCGTTGGCAGTTTTTTCAGGGTGTTGAGCCGCAGGGCCACGGCGCGGGGCCGCTTGGCGGCTTCCAGAAACGCCGCCAGACCTTCCGGCCCAATGAGCCCCTCCATACGGCTTAAAAATTCCTTGGGAAACATGGGGTTCCCTCCTTGGGGATAGATAAGAGTATTGTACCGCATGGATGAAAAAAATGCAAAGAAAAACCGCTTTTCCCCGTATTTCCCCGACGGCTGCCCGCAGGCCGCTCCGCCTATACCAACTTTCGTTCGCAACTTTCGACGGCTGCCGGGAGCCTGCGGGGGCCTTTGCTTCCCTTCCGCTCCCCTCTGCATTTTCCGACCCCTTCCGGCCAGTGGACAAATCCGGCGGCCTCCGCTATGATATAGCCAAAATTTACCAGAAATAGAAGGAGGTCCTGTCCATGCTGCCATGGAATCGCGGCGTCCCCATGGGCCGGGCGGTCACCACGCCCCCCACCAGTCTGCCGCAGCAAGAACGTATCATTCTGCCCCTGCCCCGGGGGGAAACGCCCCTGGTCCGGGTCGGGGACCCCGTCTCCCGGGGCCAGCGGGTGGCCGACGGCAACGGCGATCCCCTGCCCCTTTACGCCTCGGTCTCCGGCACCGTGGCCGCCCTGGACACCATGGAATTGGCCGCCGGCGGCTCCTGTCTGGCCCTGATTCTTCAAAACGACGGTCTGGACACGGCGGCGGACCCACTGGAGCTGCCGGACGACGAAGATGCTCTATGGGACAGCGGCGTGCGGCTCCCCGGCGGCCGTCCTCTGGCCCAGGCCGTCACCCAGGCCGCGCCCGGGCTGGATACGCTGATTCTCTCAGCCATGGACCGGGAGCCTTGGCATTGTACTGAAGATGCCGCCCTCTGTCTTGACGCCGACGCCGTAGCGGCGGGACTGGCCTTCCTGAACCGGCTGCTGCACCCCCGGCGCACCCTGTTGGCCGTAGGGGCCGGGCAGCATCAGGCGGCCCACGCCGCCGCGCCCTTGGACTGCACCGTGATGACGGTGCCCCAACGCTATCCCCTGTCCCATCCCCAATTGCTGGCGGAATCCCTGGGGCGTCTGCCCCCCGGCCAGCCGCCCCAGGAGGGCGACGTGTTGGTGCTGCCCGTCAGCGCTGTGGCTGCCTTCGGCGCGGCGCTGCAAGGTACACCACCCATCCGGCAGCGGGTCAGTGTGGCCTGGAAGCGGGGCCACGCCCTGATTGACGCCCCCATGGGCGCGCCCCTGTCGGCCATTCTGGAAGCTGCCGCCGCCCCGGACGGGCCTCTGCTGCTGGGCGGGCCCATGACCGGCTCCCCCCTGCGCCACGCCGACGGTCCCCTGGTCCCCGGCATTACATCCCTGTGTGTCCTGCCGCCCCGCCGCCACCGCAACGGTACCCCCTGCATCCGCTGCGGCCGCTGCGCCGCCGTCTGTCCCATGGACCGTCAGCCCTGGCTGGGCATCGGTCACTGTCTCCACTGCGGCGCCTGCCGCTACGTCTGTCCCGCCGCCGGGTACACCCCATCCAAAGAGGAGGTTTTAGTGTGAAAGAAATGATCCGAGCGGGCCCGAAAAAAGGCGCACAAAACCAACCCCGCCAACCAAGGAGTTTTCAGGGCACGAGTGAGAAAGAAGAAAAAATTCAAGCAGAATCAAGTACAGTAAGTCCCTGGGTTTCAAGGAAATGAACAGCTTGCTTCACAGCCTTGGCAAGCTGCTTCTCCTTGAGGTGCTCTGGCATATCGACTTTGTAGAGGTCAACCGGGTTCCAGACCTCCCCGGTGGAAAGCATACAGAAAACCGCCGTCAAAATCATTCTGGCAATGGCAATAATAGCCCGCTTTTTACCCCGGCGTTTAGAAATACGCTCATATTTCACAGCGTAGTAGGTGGAAGACTTGTCCTTCACGGCAGCGTGTGCAACCTGCACCAGCGCTGGTTTGAGATAGACTCCAGCACGTGAAATACGGACAGATTTCTTCTTCCCTGCGGACTCGTTGTTGCCAGGGGTTAAGCCAGCCCAACAGCACAGGCGTTTGGAAGAGCCAAACTGGGCCATATCGATACCGATCTCGGAGAGGATGGTAATGGCACTGCTGCGGTCAACACCGGGAATTGTGCGCAAAAGAGTAATGGCACCCTCGTATTTTTGGACCATGCCTTCCACGCAATCATCCACCCGTTCTACCAGCTTGTCGATATAGTGAAGATGGTCACGGACAATTCCAATGCGGGTTTTCTGCTCTGGAGCTATTTCGTGACCTTCCACGGCCTCCAAAACCGCAGGAGCTTTCTTCTTGAGAGAACGCTGCAGAAGGGAAATGCAGTGTTGAGCGTCAAATTCCACATCGGATGTAAGGTAGTCTGTAATGGCAGTTGCAGACTTGCCGAACATATCGGACACAACGGAATCCAATGCCACATTGCAGACCGTAAAAGCGTTCTGGAAACGGTTCTTTTCACTGCTCTTCATGGAGATGAGCTTATAGCGGTAGCGGGTCAGTTCCCGAAGGATGCGAATTTCCTTATTGGGGATAAAACTGCTTTTGACAAGGCCAATGCGAAATAGATCTCCAATCCATTTGGAGTCTTTCGTATCATCCTTGTTGCCTTTTACAGCTTTGACCCATTTAGGATTGGCGATGACCACGCGGATACCCTGTTTCTCCAGGATGTTAAAGACAGGAACCCAGTACTTTCCGGTGGATTCCATACAGACATCCAAACAGTCATTCTCGCGAAGCCAATCGGCAAAACGATTCAAATCGGAATTGAAAGTGGAGAACCGTTTCTTCTGGTAGCTCTGCTGTAAGCTATTCTGCGGCGTTTTAATGATCGTTGCAACCAGAAACGATTTGTGGACATCTACCCCACAACAGGTTGGAAATACAATTTTCAAATCAACAACCTCCTCATAACAAAAATGTGAGAAGGAAGCAGTGACTGAACCACCAAGCAATTAACAGACGTTAATACAATCCTTAGTGTACGGGCTCGACGCACCACTTATTTGTGCTTGAAAAGGTGATTCTAACACTGATTATTATACTGTTTTAAGCTCTGGAAGCAGTCTACGACTCCTCCTACCGTGCGTTGTAGTATACTTCCTCCTCAAATCTAATTTTACAAGAAAGGCGACCATTTGTCTGCTCTCTTTCATCCCTATTTGTGCCGAGAGCGAAGCGGTCGGCATGGTGATTATTATG